>Ga0318534_10000208_pt1 | contig 17162 bp, 9 predicted proteins | sample GRESIP117b4f26_FD_202502 | JGI IMG/M metagenome (GOLD analysis project Ga0318534, IMG submission 202502) | Tropical soil microbial communities from Luquillo Experimental Forest, Puerto Rico - GRE.SIPMG.117b4f26 | ecosystem: Environmental > Terrestrial > Soil > Tropical forest > Bulk soil...
GCGATCGAGGCCGTGGGGATCCTGGCCCTTCGCGGCAAGACTGTGCGCCTAACCTGTCTCGGTTACGCGCACCTCGATCCCGAGTACGTGCTCGAATGCCGCAATGCCATCGCGACGCTGGGTCTTGCGGAGATCGTCAGCATCGAGGGGTTCGAGCGCGATCCACTCGATCGTTACGCCGACACGGATGCGCTGCTGTGTGCGAGCGTTGCCGAATCGATGCCGCAGTCGATCCTCAAATCGATGGCGATGGGGGTGCCGATCGTCACAACTGACGTGGGTGGTGTCGGCGAAGTGGTGAAAGACGGATACTCGGCGATCATCGCGCGAGGCGACGACGCGCACGCGCTGGCGGAGGCGATGGGGCGCTGCATGGACCTATCGAACGAGGAACGGCAGGCGATGTTGCTGCGCGCGTACCAGACCGCGTCGATGATCTGCCGCGAGGACGCCGTCGCGCTTGGCCTGATGCGGATCTATTCGGAAGCTGCGGATCGCGCCAAGATGCGCAGGTCGGTAGCGGGGCGCTTGGTATAATTGCCACCGTCGACGAACCATCCCCGGGTTCGAGCCGCTGCGCGACGGCGCTCTTCGTGCGGCACGTGTGCCACTCACCCCAAGTGCGCGTGGGTTTTCGTGCCTCCATCCACTGGTCAAGAAAAGCGATTCGAAAGCCATGCCGATCCAGCTGTTTGTTCCGACCTTCCGCATCGACGAATGCTTGGCGGCGATCCGTGAATGCCTGGAGAAGGGATGGACGGGTCTCGGCTTCAAGACCGTCGAGTTCGAGAAGGAGTGGAATGCCTACACCGGACTCAAACACTCGCATTACCTGAATTCCAATACCGTCGGCCTGCAGCTCGCGATCGAGGTGCTTGGCCGGAGACTCGGCTGGAAGCCGGACGACGAGATCATCACGACGCCGCTCACTTTCGTTTCCACGAATCATGCGATCCTGCACAACCGGATGCGGCCGGTCTTCGCGGACGTCGACGCGAGCCTGTGCCTCGATCCGGAAAGTGTGCGATCGCGCGTCACGCCCCGAACGCGCGCGGTGATCTTCGTCGGCATGGGCGGCAATACCGGCGCCTACGCCGAGGTCCTCAGACTTTGCCGCGAGCGCGGCATCGCGATGATTCTCGATGCCGCGCATATGGCGGGTACGCGCGTCAACGGCCGTCACGTCGGCGGCGATGCCGACGTCTCGGTGTTCAGCTTCCAGGCGGTCAAGAACCTGCCGACCGCCGACTCGGGCATGATCTGCTTTGCTGACGAAGCCGACGATGAGACCGTGCGCAAGCTCACCTGGCTCGGCATCAACAAGGACACGTATGCGCGCACTGCTTCGCAGGGTGCGTACAAGTGGATGTACGACGTCGAGTACGTGGGTTACAAGTTCCACGGCAACTCGATCATGGCGGCAATCGCGCTCGTGCAGCTCAAGTATCTCGACCTGGACAACGCCTACCGGCGCCAGCTCGTCACGTGGTATCGCGTGAGTCGAGAGCGCCACTCACCTCTTCCAGATTCGCGTCGCGAACCGCGACGAGCTGATGCTGGCGCTGAACAAGCACGAAGTGTTTCCCGGCGTGCACTATCGCGATAACACCGAATACACGATGTATCGCGACGCCCATGGGACCTGTCCCGAGGCCGCGCGTGCAAGCGCCGAGATCATCTCGCTCCCGCTGCACTTGCGGATGTCGAAAGCCGACGTCGAGCTCGTTGCCGATCTCGTGCGGAGATACGTACGGTGAGATGCGGGTCGGCCTGGCCGATCGAGCTCACGGGCACGCGCGTTCGGGTGAGATCGCTCACCGAGGCGGATCTCGGGCGGACGCTCGAGTGGCGCAATCATCCCCAGTCGCGGCAATGGTTCAAATCCTCGGCGCTCATCGACGAGGGAACGCATCGCGCCTGGTACCGGAGCTATAGCTCGAAGGCGACGGAGCTCATGTTCTTCGTCGAGACGTGGCCGGATCGGGAGCCCCTCGGCCAGGGCGGCATCTACGACGTCGATACCGCCGCGCGACGCGCTGAGGTCGGCCGCTTCGTTTCCGATCCGCGATCGCGCGGCCAGGGCCTGTTCCGCGAAGCGCTCGAATTGATGCTCGACCACGCGTTTGGCGCGATGCGACTCGACGAGGTCCACCTCGAGGTCGTGCCGGCGAACGAGCGCGCGATACGCCTCTACCGGTCGCTCGGCTTCGTCGACACAGGAGACGACGGTTCGATGCTGCACATGTCGCTCCGCGCACGGGATTTCGCCGCCCACCGACCGGCTGCACACGCCCAGCATGGCAAGTAATACGCGCCAGACGGGGCGCTTTCTCCCCGACCTCGTCTCGTCGCTGGCGTACTACCGCATCTGGACCTTCATGGCGGTCAACGACCTGCGCGCCCGCTTCGCGCGCTCGCGGCTGGGCTTTGCGTGGATCATCGTCAGCTTTGCGGTGTGGGCATTCGGCGTGGGTGTGGTCTATGCGCAGCTCTTCGAGCTGAAGGCCGTCGACTTCGTCCCCTTTCTTACCGTCGGTTTCGCGCTGTGGGGTTACATCGTCTCCAGCATCGTCGACTCGGGGGGCGCGTTCATCATCTCGGCGGGCTACGTCAAGCAGTTCAACCTCCCGAAGCAGGTCTATGTCTGGCGACTCATCCTGTCGCAGTTGATGACGCTCGGGATGACGCTCCTGATCTGCGCCATCGTCGTGATGTGGTTCCGTCCCTCGGCCTTCGCCAATGTCGCCTACATGCTGCCCGGGCTCGCGCTGCTGGTTTGCGCATGCATCCTGCAGGCGTTCCTGAGCGCGTATCTCACGCCCTACGTCCGCGACCTTCCGCACGCCGCGAGCAGCGCGCTCAACGTCATCTTCTTCCTGACACCGATCATCTTTCCGCCGCAGCTTCTGAAGACCCGGCACCTCGACTTCCTGATCGCGGTGAACCCCTTCTACTATCTGATCGAAGGCGTCCGCGAGCCACTTCTCTCCGGCGGCCTGGCCGATCCCTCGGTCTATGTCGGCGCGGGCGTGTACGTCCTCATCCTCCTCGCCATGGCGTGGACCATCTGCTCGGCGCTCGACCGCCGCGTCGTGTACGCGATATGACGCACGTCGCCGTCGATCTGGCCGGCGTGTGCGTCGACTATCCGCTGCGCACCGGACTTTCCGTCGCGTTCTCGCCCCGCCCGCGCGGTCCCGGCGACGCGAAGCGCGCGCTGGACGGCGTGAACCTGAAGGTCACCGAAGGCGAGCGCCTCGCGATCATCGGGGCGAATGGAGCGGGGAAAAGCACGCTGCTGCGCGTCATCGCCGGCATCCTGCCGCCGACCGAGGGCAGGATCGTGGTCGACGGCTCCGTCGCACCGCTGTTCGAGTTCGCAACCGGCTTCGAGATGGAGCGTACGGGCTACGAGAACATCCGCATCCGCGCGCTGCTCCAGGGGCTCACCGCGAAGGAAATCGAGGAGCGTCTGCCGCAGATCGCCGACTTTTCCGAGCTCGGCCCCGCGCTCGCGCAACCCGTCCGCACGTACTCGACCGGCATGTTTGTGCGCCTCGCGTTCTCGACGGCGACGGAAATCGATCCCGACATCCTGCTGATCGACGAAGCGTTCGGCGCAGGCGACGCGCATTTCGCGGACATCGCGCGCAAGCGCATGCTGGCGCTGATCGACAAGGGGCGGGTACTGATCTTCACTTCACACAACCTCGGGCTCGTGAACGAGCTCTGCACGCGCGCGCTGTGGCTGAACGAGGGCCACGTCATGGCCGACGGGCCGACGCACGAGGTGGTCGACGCCTACCTGCGTGCGGTGCGCGGCGGCTGACGAGAGCTTCGCGACGTGCGTCCTGCGTGCGTGGTTTCATGCCGCACCGCCTCCGCGTTCGTCGCTTCTCATGCACTGACGGCGCGTCCGCGAATGCGCTGCTCCCCGGCATAGTCTTGAACGGTGCTTCGCCCGGAGTCGAGCTCTTGCGAATCGACAAGTTGCCGCTTCGCCCGAACGCGTCGCGGATGTCTGCTAGCCTTGCGCCTTGTTCCACCAGCGCGGCGCGTCCTCCGCGGCATTGATGCATGCTCCAGGATAAGTCCAACCTTCCGCTGCGCGTTCTGGCAATCGCCGACGGCTGGATTCCGTCAGCCGAGCTCGTGCTGCGCGAGCCGCTCGAATATCTCGAGCGCGAGGGTGCGCTCACCGCGTCGATCCATCTCATCTCCGAGCCGCTGTTACGAGACAAGATCGGCGAGGTGTCGCTCGTGATCATGATGCGCGTCTACCAGCCCGAGGCGCTCGAGATGGCGAAATACGCGCGGGCGCTCGCGATCCCCGTGATCTATGCGATCGACGACGATCTGGAAGCGCTCTCACCGGACACGCCGCTCGGTCGTCACTATCAGGCAAGCGGAGCCTGGCCGCGAATCGAGGAAATCTGCCGGCTGGCAACGCAGGTCTGGGTGTTCTCCGACGTCATGAAGGCGAAGCTTGGTCGCATCCAGCCGCGGACCGTGAAGCTTCCCGCGATGGCCAGCATCGAGCTCATCGACGAGCTCAGGACGTCCCGCGAATCGTCGCCCCCGGAAAAGATCATCGGGTACGCCGGTTCGATCACACACGACGACGACTTCGAGGCGGTATCGGCGGCGCTCGGGGGCGTTCTCGAAACGCGACCCGACTTCGTGTTCGAGGTCATTGGCGTGGTTCCCGAGGGCCTCCGCGATCATCCCCGGGTCCGCCATTTCGACAGCCTGCCGACGCTCCACGACTACTACGACTTCGTGCTGTCGCGGAACTGGATGCTCGGCATAGCGCCGCTCAATCGCAATGCCGTCAACGACGCGAAGACGGACAACAAGTATCGAGAATACGCGGCGCTCGGGATCCCCGGCGTGTACGCCAACGTCCCCGCTTACTGGAGCTCCGTCGTCGACAACATCACGGGGGTCATGGTTCACTCGGACGGAGACTGGGGAGTGCGCATTCTCGAACTCATCGACGATGCGGAGCTCCGTGTGTCGATCAGCGCTGCCGCGCTGTCCGACGTACGCGCACGCTACGGGCTCGACCGCGTCGCGAGCCGGTACCTTGACTGTATGCTCGGTGCCGTCAGCCGGCCGATCCGCGTGCTGGTTGCAGGTCCGAAGGAAACAGCGAGCGTTGACATCGACGTCACCCGGCCGCTCAACGTGCTCGAGGCCGAGGGAACCATCGTCTGGAAGGTGAGGTCGCAGAACGAGGTCACCGAGAGCGACATTCGCGGCCAGGACGTCTTCGTCATCTATCGCTATACCGACCCGGAAACGGTTGCGCTCGCGCGGCTTGCGCGCAAGCTCGGGGTCGCTACGCTCTACGCCTATGACGATGATCTGCTGTTCATCCCCGACGGACTGGGCGCGTTGACCGAATATTATCGCCACCCGAGCGTGCGCCGTGCGCTCCAGGACCTGCTCCGCGAAGTGGACTACGTGAAGACGACGACCCCGGCGCTCGCGAAACGATCTCGTGCCTACGCGGCGAACGTCGTCGACGCGCGCGCCGGCTTCGACTTCGAGCAGATCGCCTTCGAGCGGCAGCGCGCGTCGAAGCCGAAAGGCGTGGTCATCGGCTTCTTCGGCAACCCGGCGCGCCTCGGCGACAATCCGGCGGTTGCACGCGCGCTCGCGCAGATCGCCACCGAGTTCGAGGATGTGCGCTTCGAGCTCTTCGGTTCGAAAGACAATACCGCCGTTGCCGCGTGGGCGTCAGGCGCGAACGTGACGCTGATCCCGTGGCACAGCTCGACCGCCGATGCGATCCGCGAGCTTCTGTCACGAAGCTGGGATATCGGGCTCGCGCCGCTCGAAATCAACGAATTCAATCGCTCGAAGACACCGGCGAAATATCGCGACTATGGGGCGTGCGCCATTGCCGGCATCTACACGCGCATCGATCCCTACGCCGATAGCGTACGAGATGGCGAGACCGGCCTGCTCGTCGACAACGACACCCAATCATGGGTCGCTGCGCTGCGCCTGCTCATCAAGGATTCGCGGCTTCGGGAACGGCTCGGTCGCGGCGCCTATCTCGATGTGCGCGAGCGCTTCTGTCTCGAGGTCGCCACCGATCACTGGCGGGAGCTGTTGCGCATAGCGGCTCGCACCAAGCGGACGGCGAGCGACGCCGCGGTGCTCACGGGCGCGCCCACCGATGGCGCCGATGAGCGACGTCGAGCAATCCACGACGATGTGTTGCGACAGCAGGCGCTCTCGATGTATGCGGAATACGAGCGTACGTGGCGCTGGTCCGGGGCACGCTTGCTGGACCTGATCAACCCCGGGGAGAGTGAGCGCCGCTGGCGATCGCGGCTGGGTGATGCCCGGGAAACCCTGCTCCGGTCGTTCGCGGCGCGCGGCATCGACTCGCCCGCGCAGCGTTTGCGTCCCAGCCGCAATCTGCAGCATTGCGCCTTCGTCGAGTATCCGTTTCTTCCGCACGCGGGTCATGGCCGCATCATCGAGGTCGCCGTGTGGACCCCGGTCGTCGGCGTGGACGGCGAGTTCGGTCTGGAGATCGTGTCTCCGGCGGACGAAATCGTTGCCCATCGGCGCGCGCCGCTAGGCGATCTCAAGCCCGGACAGCTGGCGCGCTTCGACGTCGACCCGCTCGACATCGACGATCCGACGCGGTGGCGCATCCGCTTCTTTGCGAACGGTTCGCCGACGCCGGTGCACGTGTTTCACTGGTCGCCGCCGGTGTTCATGAAGCGCACCCCGCGCCGGCTTGGATTCTTCCTCTTCCGCGACGAGTGACCGCGCACATACCGCCTCGTCGATCCGAACTCGATGCGATGCCTGCGTCGGTGTGTCGCTGGATCCAGCGCGCCGCACCCTCACTCTGGCGTGCTCTTCGTGGCGCGCGAGGCACGGCTTGAGTCCGAACCACCGCGCCGAGGCCGCAGCGAAAGACGCACACGGCGCTGCGCCGCGCATCACGGTATTCATGCCTACGTACGCGCGCTTTGCGTCAGGCATGCTCGCGCGCGCCGTCGAGAGCCTTGTCGGTCAGACCGAGCAGGACTGGGAATTGCTCGCGGTCGACGACGGGTCGCAGGACGGAACGCGCGAATACCTGGCCGATTGCGCGAAGAACGAGTCGCGCATCACGCATATCCGCATGGAGCGCAATTACGGGCTTCCGGCGTTCACGCTGGCTCAGGCGTGGCCGCGCGCCCGGGGACGCTATTACGCGTGGCTCTTCGATGACTGCGAGATGGCCCCGCAACATCTCGAGCGCCTCCGTGCGGCGCTGGAAGCGCATCCGGACGCCATGCTCGCATATGGCAAGGCGCGCGCGAAGCTCGCCGCCGGCGCGGACTTCGTGATCGGCCAGCCGCCCGACGTCGAGAAGCTTCTGCATGTGCACAACATCATGCCCAACATCTGCGTCATGTTGCGGCGAAAGGTAGTGGAGACGATCGGGTGGTATGACCCGCACGTGCTTCTGAAGCGCCTGTGCGACTGGGATCTGTGGCAGCGGATCGCCGTGCGGCACGAGATCGCGTTTGTCGACGAGGAGCTTGCGATCGAGCGTGGGACGAGTCTCCCGGGATCGATCGGCCGCTCGTTCGCCACCGATTTCAAGCTCGTGCGCCGCTACGCCGCCACCGATCGAAATGCGCGCCTCCACCCGGCGCGAATCCGCGAAGCCGATTGCTTTCGCGAGGACCTCGGCATCGAGCTTTCCGAAACGGATCGCGAAGCGCTCGACCTGATGCTCCTCGAACATACGCTACATACGGTGGACGTCGATCGCAGCCGGCGCATCGCGCGGCGCCTCGCGCAGGAGGGCAGTCTTCTCAAACCCTGGCTCGCGCGGTTTGCCAACGCGCACGGACGAGAGGCGAAACCCGGGGAAGTGGAATCGATCGCCGTTTCCGCGCTGATGGCGAAGCGGCTGTCCGATCTCACCGCATCGACGATCGACGCCGAGGCGAAATGGCAAGTCGCGCTTTCGGTCGCTGACGCCCGGGCCGCATTGCTCCAGCAGGGCGAAGAGCAACGAGAGTTGCTGGCCGCCGCGGCGTCCGAAGCGCGCAGCATCGGCGACGCGAGGCAGAAAACGATTCAGGAACTGAACGCCGAACGCGCGGGACTCTCGTACGAGCTCGCGCAGACGCGGAAGATGGCGGAGGCCCAGATCGTCGAGCTCGGAGCGCGGATCGAGAACCTCCAGCATGAGCTCACGCAGACGCGCAAGCTCGCTGAGACTCAGCTCGTCGAGCTTGCGGCGCGCATGGAGAATCTGCGGCGCGACTTCGCGATCGAAACTGAGGCAATCCACCGGGACGGTCAGGCAACGCTCGCAGACATCGCCGAACTGGATACAGCGCTTGTCGACGCACTGAACGCGCTCGCTGCGCGCGACAAGCAAGCGTCGGAGATGGAGGGAACGCTCGAAGCGCTGGTGCTGGAAACGCAGAAAGTGCGCAAGCTTGCGAACGAGCGTCAGGAGAAGATCGCACGCCTGCAGTGGGTCGTCCGCGAGATGCAGACGAGGGCGCGCGAGCATGCCGAGATCCAATCGAGCGCGCTCGGCCGCTCTGCCGTCGCATGGAACCGCTGGCGCCAGCGGCGGCGCTGAGCGCGACGATGCGGGATCTGCGCGCGGGGATTGCTTTGGCGAGCGCGAACGGACGTCCACGCTGACATGCGCCGGCGCTCCGATCGTCGTTCACTTCGAGACGATCGTGCGTAGAGCGCGCGAGCGGCTTTCGACCGCATGGCGGCTCCTGCGTCGTCATGCCCGCAATGCCGGTGGCTCGCCGACGCGGGTGGCCCATCTCGCGAAGCGCCTCGTCCAGGTCGGTGTCACCGGCGAAGCGTGGCGCATCCTGCGACGGCACGAGCTGCACGGCGACCTCTACGCGGATTACGAAAGCTGGACACGAGCACACGACCGGCTGGCCGATGAAGCGCGAGCGCCGGCGAAACAACTCGCGGCGCGTGACGACGCACCGCTCATCAGCGTATTGATGCCGGTCCATGATCCGGACGCGCGCTGGCTGCGGCGTGCGATCGAGTCGTTGCAGGCCCAGTACTACTCGCGCTGGCAACTCTGCGCGATCGACGACGCGTCGACGAACAAAGACGTGAGGTCGATCCTCGACGAGTACGCTGGAAACGACAGGCGCGTCTCGATGCGTCGACTCGACGCCAATGCAGGCATCTCCGTCGCGACGAACGAAGCCCTCGCGATGGCGCACGGCACCCACATCGCCTTCCTGGACCACGACGACGAGCTCGCGCCGGATGCGCTGTTCCTGATCGCGCGCGCATTCGTCGAGCATAGCGAGCTGCGCTTTGTCTACACCGACGAGGATCGTCTCGACATCGATGGACGGCGGTACTGGCCGGTGTTCAAGCCCGCATGGAATCCCGACCTGCTGCTGGCGAACAACTACATTACCCACCTGATGGCGGTCGATGCACAGCTCGCGCGAGACCTCGGCGGCATGCGCAGCGCACACGACGGTGCACAGGACTGGGACTTCGCGCTCCGCGCCACGGAACAACTGCCGCCCGCGGCGATCGGCCATCTGCCGCGCGTGCTTTATCACTGGCGCAGCACGCCGGGATCCACCGCGATCGACATCGCGAACAAGGGTTACGCGTTCGACGCTCAGCAGCGGACGGTCGAGTCGGCGCTCGTGCGTCGCGGAAGGGGCGAGACGGTTTCGCGCGAGCGGCATTGCTGGCGTGTGCATCCGCTCGCGCTTGCGAAGGATGTGCGAGTCAGCATCGTGATTCCGTCACGCGACCGGATGTCGATGCTGAAGCGTTGCGTCGACGATTTGCGCCGCACGACGGCGTCCATCGGTCCCGAGATCGTCATTGTGGACAACGGATCGACCGAAACCGACGCGGTCGAATATCTCGCAGCGCTGGTGCGGGAGCCGAAGGTCAGAATCATCCGCGATCCCGAGCCGTTCAACTACCCGCGACTCGTCAACGCCGGCGTGAACGCAGCGAACGGCGACGTCGTGGTGCTCCTGAACAACGACACGCATTCGTTTGCGCCCGGTTGGCTCGAGGAGCTTTGTGGCGAGGCGTCGCGGGACGGAGTTGGCGCAGTCGGTGCGCTTTTGCTCTACGCCGACGGGTCCATCCAGCACGCCGGCATGGTCCTTGGCGTCAACGAAACTGCAGAGCACGTGTTTCGCGGTTTTCCCGCCGACTGGTCCGGTATCAACGGCCGCGCGCAGTCGATCCAGGATTTTTCGGCGCTGACCGCGGCGTGTCTCGCGGTTCGGCGCGAGCTGTATCTGAGCATGAATGGAATGGACGAAACCTACGCGTTGTCGTGCAACGACGTCGACTTCTGCCTGCGACTTCGCGAGCGCGGCTGTCGGGTCGTGTTCACACCGTTCGCGTCACTCGTGCACGAGGAATCGGCGACCCGCGGCTACGGCCATTCACCCGAACAACAAGCGATCCTCGGGGCCGAGCTGAAACGATTGCGCGAGGACTGGAAGGCATGGTTCGACGACGATCCCGCGTACAACCCGAATCTCGCGCGGACGGGGAGGGCATTTGCACTCGGGACGCCTGTCGACATTCCGGAGTGCCGCCCGCGCATTGCACGATAAAGCGGCGGCTTTCACTCGAAAGCGAGTTCGACAATTGCGCCCCGCTTTCGAAAGGACGGCATGGCGGTCTTCGAAGGTCGAAGAGTGGCATCCAGCCCTTGGACGGGAACCTTAAGCGCTGAAAAGAAAAAAAGACCGCCGAAGCAGTCCTTGCTGAAAGGAAGAAACGCGGCTGTGTGAGAGTGTCGAAGGCCGCTCTTGTCGACGCTTAGGTAAGGCGGATCACGTGACAGCGTAGAAGCTGCGAATCAGTGTTGGCCAACCACCTGCCACCCCGTCCCTTGCACCGCGATCACCGTCACAATCGGGGTGGCATCGGGCGCGGGAACTTGCCAGCGCACTACGCTTCCGCCGGTGTTGAGCCAGATGATGTCCTCTCGACCGAAGCCGGCCGCGTCCAGCACCGCGACCGGTTGCCACGACGTATCGACCGTCGGCATCAGTCGCGTCGTGAGCGCCACCCCCGCCGCCATGAACCAGATCACGTTTGTCGCACCATTGCGCCAGAAGATGTCAGCTCGGCCGTCACCGTTGAAATCACCGACCAGCGCCGGCGTCCAGCCCGGACCGAGCGTGCCCAGGTTCCACACGTTGATCGGCGCGCTGGCGAACATCTCCCAGATGATGGCCGATCCGGTCGCGGGATCGAACCACAGGATGTCCTTGATGCCGTTGCCGTCGAAGTCGCCGAGCCACGCGAGTTGATAGTTGGTCGCCATCGAGCCGATGACTTCGACGGTGCGCACGGTGAAGCCGTCCATGATCCACGCGGCGACGACGCCGCTGTTCGAGCGAAAGATGAGATCGTCCTTGCCGTCGCCGTTGACATCGCCGACAGCAACGAGTGACCAGCCCGCGGGCACCGCACCGACGACCGCGCTGCTAGTGGTCGTCGTGCCGTTCATTTGCCAAACGACGATCGTGCCGCCGGCCTCGACCCAGACGATGTCGGCCTTGCCGTCGCCGTTCAAGTCACCCGTACCGGCAACGCTCCACGTCGGACCGACGCCGGCGATGGCTTGGTTGACGTTGACGGTATTGCCATTCAATCGCCACAGCGTGTTCGCGCCGACCGAAGGCAACCTCCACAGCAACCAGCCGTCGCCATTCGCGCCCGAGAAGTTGCTCTTGCGGCCGCCGTAATCGCCGAGGTTCAGAACGCCCGCGCCGCCGACTCCGAGAACGTTCGCAGCGACAGCGATGTCGCCTGCCGGCGTCGCCGTCGTTCCGGTCTCGCCCGGGCCGAAGGAATTCGATCCCCAGCCACGGACGATGCCGTCCTCACGGACGAGGTGCGACTGCAACCCGGCGGACGACGCCATCACCCGCTGGTTGTTGGAGGCCGGAAGCATTTGCGGGATCGAACTGTCGTTGAACGTCGTGTCGCCGAGCTGGCCGTATAAGTTGAACCCCCATTTCCACAACCGGCCGTCGATGCTGTGAGCGGACGGTGCCTGGCCGCGATCGCCGCCCGTGCCGAGCTTTATGGTCCGCGGCAGGAATCCCAGCACTCGGCCCGGCGTCGGCTGGCTCGCGGTAAAGACATCCATGTTTCCCAATTCGCTGCCGCCCTGCCCCCACGCAAGGACGCTCCCGTCGGCCAGCGCCGCGTACGAATCCGACACCGACGCGCAGATGTCAACGGCGGTAGCGATGCCCGCGACCTGAACCGGGACGAGGCTGTTGATCGTGCCTCCATTCCCGATCTGCCCTGCATCGTTGTTGCCCCATGCCCATACCGTTCCATCGCTGCGAAGCGCCAGCACGTGAGTATCGCTCGCGCTTACCGCGACAATGCCGGTGAGGCCCCCGACCTGCAGGGGCGAGCTCGAGGGGAAGTTGTCGCCCTTGCCGAGTTGCCCGTGGTCGTTCGCACCCCATGCCCACACCGTGCCGTCCTTCTTGAGCGCAACCGCGAATTGCAATCCTGCCGCGACCCTCAGGGCGCCGGAGAAGGCCGGGATCTGTGTGGGCGTCATCGGTCCGGGCGAGGTGTTGCCCAGGCCGAGTTGACCCGCATCGTTTGCGCCCCACGCGAATACGACGCCGTCGCTGCGGACGGCGAGCGAGAAGCCGGTTGGGGCATAGCCACCTGCGGCCACCGCCATGATCCCGCTCAAGGCGGCGACCGAGATCGGAACGTACGACGGATTCGTCGTGCCGTCGCCGAGTTGGCCCGAACCGTTGTTGCCCCATGTGTAGACCGCGCCGAGATGGTCGACGGCAATGGTATGGCCTGCTGCAGCGCTCACCATTGGCGCGGCGGCCCGCACGAGAGGTGCAAGCGCGAAGACTATGCAAGCGAAGGTCACCTCTAGCCACATTCTTGGTGTTGGTTGTCGCACTTGTTCTCCGGGGATGAGCTGACGAGCGAGACTGCGAGCAGGACCCGATCAGGATCAGTCCTGCATCGCGAGAATAAGCGGACAATGGTAACAAACCGCCGACGCAACCGGCGGAGCGCCCGACGTGCTTTGCCATGTGTGGTGTACGACTTTGGAAGCGCGCAAACCCGCAGAATGATGTTCGCGCGCAGGTCGCCCCGCTGCCTGGCATACAAGCAGGACAAGAATGTTGCCAGGCGACGGCTGAGGGGATCGTCGAGATCGAGCGCTTCGCAACCGCTCTCAGTGCTGTCCCACGACCTGCCATCCAGCCGCTTGCACGGCAATCACGGTTGCGAGTGGCGGCTGATCGATGATGCCCATCAACCAAAGCACCACACTTCCGCCCGTATTGAGCCAGATGATGTTGTCCACTCCGACTCCGAACGGATCGAGGACTGCCACGGGTTGCCATGAGGTGTCGACGGCTGGCATCAACTGCGTCTTTTGTGCGACTCCCGCGGCCATGTACCAAATCACACTCGTCGCGCCGATTCGCCACAGAATGTCCGCGCGACCATCGCCGTTGAAATCACCGACGAGGGCGGGCCTCCAGCCGGGACCGAGTGTTCCGAGATTCCACACATTGATCGGCGCGGTGGCGAACATCTGCCAGATGATCGCGGAGCCGGTGGCCGGATCAAACCAGAGAATGTCCTTGATGCCGTTGCCGTCGAAGTCGGCGAGCCACGCCAATTGATAGTTGGTCGCCATCGATCCGATGACTTCGACGCTGCGCACGCTGAAGCCGTCCATCATCCACGCCGCGACCACGCCGGTGTTGGAGCGGAACACGAGATCATCCTTGCCATCGCCGTTGATATCGCCGACAGCGACCAGCGACCAGCCGGGGGGCACGGCGCCGATCGTGGCGCTGCTGGTGATCGTCGTGCCGTTCATCTCCCAAACGACGATCGTGCCACCGGCTTCGACCCAGACGATGTCGGCCGTTCCATCGCCGTTCAAATCACCCGTGCCGGCGACACTCCATGTCGGGCCGACGGCGGTGATCGCTTGATTGATCACGACGTTGTTGCCATTGAGTCGCCATAGCGTGTTCGCGCCGACCGAGGGCAATCGCCACAATAACCACCCTTCGCCCCCCGCGCCGGAGAAATTGCTCTTGCGGCCCGCATAGTCACCGAGGTTGAACGTGCCTACGGCGCCGGGGCCCAGTACATATGCGGGCGTGGCGACGTCGCCAGCCGGGGTCGCCGTCGTTCCTAGCTCGCCCGGCCCTATCGAGTTGGAGCCCCAGCCCCTAACGAAGCCGCTGCTTCCAATGAGATGCGCCTGGGCTCCCGCCGACGATGCCATCGCGCCCTGGTTGAGCACGCCGGCCACCATCTGCGGCACGGGGCTGTAAAACATGCTGCCGTCGCCGAGCTGACCAGAATCATTGTTGCCCCACTTCCACAGGCGTCCGTCAAAGGCGTGCGCCGAGGGCGCCTCGCCATTAGGGCTTCCGTTGCCGAGCTTGACGACGCGCGGCAAGAAGCCCAGGGCGCGAACCGGTTGTGGGCGCATGGAGACGACGGTGAGGTCGCCCATTTCGCCGCCATCCGCGCGCCCCCATCCATAAACGCTTCCATCGGAAGTTGCGGCCCAGGATTCTTCGAGGCCCGCCGAAATGTCGATAACGTTCGCGGGCAGTGAGCCCACCTGCACCGGCACCAGGCTGTCCACCCCGGTGCCGTTTCCCACCTGCCCGAACGAGTTCCAGCCCCATGCGAACACGGCGCCGTCCGCACGCAGCGCAAGCACGTGCCTGAAGCCGGCGGCGATCTTGACGATGTTGGCGACCCCCGGAACTTGCACGGGTGACGAGCTCGAAAAGTTACTGCCCTGTCCCAGCTGCCCGTGACCGTTGTTGCCCCATGCCCAGACGGTGCCGTCCTTTTTCAGCGCCGCCGCGAAGAGCTGACCCGCGCTGACCTGCAGCACATTCGAGAAGCCCGGAATCGGTGTTGGGGTCATGGGTCCTGGGTTCGTATTTCCCAACCCCAGCTGACCCGCGTTGTTGCCGCCCCAAGCGAAGACGACGCCGTCACTGCGCACTGCAAACGAGAATCCGACGGGTGGGCCATCACCACCTGCGGCGACGTTCACGAAGCCGGTCAAGCCCACAACGAACTCCGGCACCGCCGACGGATTGGTGGTTCCGTCGCCCAGCTGCCCCGCGCTGTTGGCGCCCCACGCGAACACCTGCCCGGAATGATCGAGCGCGAGCGTATGTCCCCCCGCCGCAGCGATCATGGGCGCAGCTGCATTCGCGACGGCAGCGACGACAAACAGCACGGCGCCAAAAAGGGCTTGCTTGCATTGCCTGCGCTTTGAGGAATTCATCGGTGTTCCTTTCCAAACGCGGTTCACGATGCCCGGCCGTTCAAGGTCGGACGACCTCGTCGTTTCGATCTTTTCTTCGATCGCGCAAGCCAGTGCGCGACGAATTACCAGCGCGTGGCAGCGGCGGTGCGGGCGCACGCGCGGTCAGCGGAATGCCGCTTCTGTGCGAAGCACCGGAGGAGTGTCAACGCCTGCGATTGGATCGGCGTGCGACGCGCCCAGCATAAGACGAAGAACCTGACAAACCGGGCCGCCGAATCAATGCTGTCCCACAACTTGCCAGCCCACACCCTGAACCGCGATCACCGACGTGGCGACTGACGACTCGATTCCGAATAGGAACCAGCGCACGACGCTGCCGCTGGTGTTGAGCCAGATGATGTCGTCATGCCCGACGCCACTTGCGTCGAGCACCGCGACCGGTTGCCATGAACTGTCGACGGTCGGCATGACCTGAGTTTTCTTTGCCATGCCGGCGTTCATGTACCAGATCACGTTCGTCGCGCCGTTGCGCCACAAAATGTCGGTACGTCCATCACCATCGAAATCGCCGACGAGCGCCGGCGTCCATCCGGCGCCGAGCGTGCCGAGATTCCACACGTTGATCGGCGCGCTGGCGAACATCTCCCACATCACGGCCGTACCGGTTGCCGGATCGAACCACAGGATGTCCTTCACTCCGTTGCCGTCGAAGTCGCCGAGCCACGCGAGCTGATAGTTGGTCGCCATCGAGCCGAGCACTTCGACGCTGCGCACGCTCAGGCCGTCCATGATCCACGCCGCGACCACGCCCGTATTGGAGCGAAAGATGAGATCGTCCTTGCCGTCTCCGTTCACATCCCCGACTGCGACGAGGGACCATCCCGCGGGAACCGCGCCGATCGCAGCACTGGTCGTGATGGCAGTGCCATTCATCAGCCACACGACGATCGAGCCGCCGGCCTCGACCCAGACGATGTCGGCCTTGCCGTCGCCGTTCAAGTCGCCGGTGCCCGCAACGCTCCACGTTGTGCCGACCGCCATGATCGCGGTGTTGCCGACGACCGTGTTGCCCTGGAGGCGCCACAGCGTGTTTGCGCCGGCCGAAGGCAGGCGCCAGAGCAACCATCCATCGGCATTCGCGCCATTGAAATTGCTCTTGCGGCCCGCGTAATTGCCGAGATTGAGATTGCCGGTGCCACCGACGCCGAGCACCGCAGCGGGCGAAGGAACGTTTCCCGCCGGCGTCGTCGTTGTGCCGGTCTCGCCGGGTCCCTGCACGTTCGAGCCCCAGCCGCGCACGCTGCCGTCCGCGCGCACGAGATGCGCTTGCCACACTGCAGACGAAGCCATCACGGATTGGTTCGCTGCGCCGGGAAGCATCTGCGGGACCGCCTCGATCGCGCCCTCGAAGAGACCGTCGCCCAACGCGAACGTGTTGCCGTTGCCCCACTTCCACAGCCGCCCATCGAAGGCGTGGGCGGACGGCGCATCGCCCACCGAACCGCCGACCCCGAGCTTCACGACGCGTGGCATGTAGCCGAGTGCACGGACCGGCACGGTACGCGAACCCACATACGAGGAGTCATCGCCGAGCGTCCCGAAGTCCGCGCCCCAGCCATACACGCTGCCGTCTGCCAGCGCGGCGAAAGAGGACTCGTCCGTCGCGAAGATGTCGATGGCGAGCGCCGGCAGGCCGATCACTTGCGCGGGCAGCAGCGCATCGCCGTTCAGCTGGTTGCCGATCTGGCCGAAGTCGTTCCGTCCCCACGCGAAGACTTTTCCGTCGCTGCGCAACGCGAGTGCGTGTTCGGAAGCGGCAGCCACC
>Ga0318534_10000213_pt1 | contig 17071 bp, 13 predicted proteins | sample GRESIP117b4f26_FD_202502 | JGI IMG/M metagenome (GOLD analysis project Ga0318534, IMG submission 202502) | Tropical soil microbial communities from Luquillo Experimental Forest, Puerto Rico - GRE.SIPMG.117b4f26 | ecosystem: Environmental > Terrestrial > Soil > Tropical forest > Bulk soil...
GGCGCTGGGTGTTCTACGTCAACATTCCGATCGGCGTGGTGGCGCTGATCGTGGTCGCGGCGGTGCTGCCCGGGCACCTGCGCCGGGCCCCGCACAAGATCGACTACCTGGGCACGGCGCTGCTGGCGGGCGCGGCGACCAGCCTGGTGCTGATCACTTCGCTGGGCGGGACGACCTACGCCTGGTCGTCCGCGCCGATCTTCATCCTGGGCGCCATCGCGGTGGTCTGCGGTGCCTTGTTCGTCTGGGCGGAGAGCCACGCCGCCGAGCCCGTCGTGCCGCTGCACCTGTTCCGCAACCGGGTGTTCTCCGCGTCGAGCGCGGTCGGCTTCGTCGTCGGGTTCGCGATGTTCGGGGCGATCGCGTACCTGCCGCAGTACATGCAGATCGTCAAGGGCGTCAGCCCGACCGTCTCCGGGCTGCGGCTGCTGCCGCTGATGGCCGGCCTGCTGACCACCTCGATCGGCACCGGCCGGTTGGTCAGCAGGTGGGGCCGATACCGGATCTTCCCCATTATCGGCACCGCGACCATGACGGTCGGGCTCTACCTGCTGTCGCATCTGGACGTGACCACCAGCGACTGGCTTTCGTCGTTGTACATGCTGGTGCTCGGCGCCGGCATCGGCGCGTCGCTACAGGTGCTCGTGGTCGCGGTGCAGAACTCCGTCAGCTACGCCGACCTCGGCGCGGCCACCGGTGGCGCGACGTTCTTCCGGTCGATCGGCGGCTCGTTCGGCACGGCCACGTTCGGCGCCGTGTTCGCCAACGTGCTGGCCGGCGACCTGGCGGCCAGCCTGAAGGGGCTGTCGCTGCCGCCCGGCGTGACGGCGGCCAGCGGCGCCAGCCCGGCGGTGCTGGCGCACCTGCCGGCGGCCGTGCACCTCGGCTACGTCACCGGGTACGCCCACGCGCTGCAGACCGTGTTCCTGGTGGCCACCCCGTTCGGCGCACTGGCCTTCCTGCTCAGCTGGACGATCAAGGACATCCCGCTGCGCACCACGGCCGGCCGGCCGGACCCGGCCGACACGCTGGCGCCCACGTCCCGCCCCACGATCCGCACCTCGGACCAGGAGATGGAGCGGGCCCTGACTACCATCCTCAGCCGCGAGCACCGGCGCGAGGTCTACGCGAGGCTGACGCGGTCGGCCGGGATCGCGGCTTCGCCGCGCGCCGCGTGGCTGCTGCTGCGGGTAGGCCAGCATCCCGGAATGAGCCGCCGCGACCTGGCCCGGCTGCTGCAACTGACCGATGCCGAGATGGAGCGGCGGCTCACCGAACTGGTGGCGACCGGCTACGTCCAGGTGCTGCGGCCGGATCTGGGCCAGCCGGTCCCGCTCAGCGAATCGGGGCAGCGCGCGTTCGACGCCCTGTTCCGGGCCCGCCATGAGCGCATCGCGCAGTACGTCGGTGACTGGCATCCCAGCCAGCATCCCGGCCTGGTCGCCCTGCTCGACCGGCTCACGCACCAGCTTGCGGCGGGCGGCGAGGCGCCCGGCCGTGACCTGGATCCGGAGCGGGCCGGGTCGGCGGCGCAAGGGTCCGGCTGACCGGGCACGGCATCAGGCCGGCGGGCGGTAGACCCAGGACGCGAACACGACTTCCCGCCCGTCCGGGTCCTGGTAGGTGACGCCGCCGTTGTCCTGCCAGTAATCGATCTGCGCGACCGGGCGGACGCCCGCTTCGGCCAGCCGCGCGGTGATCCGCTCCCGGGCGCCGGCATCGGGCAGGTAGAACACAAGCTGATCAAGCCCGGGGACCAGCGGCGCTGAGTGGCCGAGCCGGACGATCTCCAGGTGCACCGGGCCACCGGGCAGGCCAAGGATCGTCCCGTCCAGGCCGTAGCTGTCGTGGAAGGTTTCCAGCACCGCCAGCCCGATCGTGTCCCGGTAGAAACTGACCGTCTGGTCGTAATTCGCGCTCCACCGCACCACCCGCAGGGCACCCACGGGAAGATGCTCTGGCCAGCGCGCGCCCGGCTCCGCCGTGTCCATGGCAACAGTGTCCAGCAGCCAGGCCAGGCCCCGGCGGCCGGGCGGCCCGCAACGGTGGCCGTCACGGGCAGCGCCGGTCATGCTTGGGCGGGCAACCCCGGTCACGGCTGGGCCGGCAACGCCGGTCATGCCTGGGCGGGCAGGGCGCTGCGTTCGGCGGCGGCGATCAGGCGGCTGACGGCGTCGGGATAGAAGGTGCGCAGCCTGCGGTGCACGATCCGGCCGGGAAAAGTCCGGTCCCAGCTTGCTGTCCAGCGGATGTGAGTGCCTTCCCCCGCCGGGCTCAGCGTCACCTCGGCCCGGTAGTTCCGCACCGGAATGCCTTTCACCACGGTGTACACCAGCCGCCGGGCCCGTTCGGATTCCAGCACCTTTTCCACGGTAGTGGTGCGCCCATACCGCATCCAGCGGATCACCCCCGCGCCGTCCGGCGCCTGAGCGCCGAGACCCTCATAACCGCTCGCGCTCCACGGTCCCCACTCGCTGTACCTGTCGGCGTTGGCCACGAGCTCCCACACGACCTCGGGTGCCGCCCGGGCCACTCCCTCCGCCTCAACGCGCAATTGGTCCATGTGCCTACTCCTTTGTACCAGATGGAACATGTACCAGATGGTACACACAGGCATGGCCACCTTGCAAGCCCGAGACTGACGTTGGCAACCTCCGGAACGACTGACACCACGGCCCGGACCGATCCAGGCCCAGCGAGTCCTACGGCCGGGTCACGATGTTGACGATCCGGCCGGGGACGATCACCACCCGGCGGATCGTTGCGCCCCCTGTGTGACGGGCGTACTCGGGGTGGCTGGCCATTGCCTCGGCGATCTGTTCCTCCCCGGCATCGGCCGGGACTTCCATCCGGAAGCGGGTCTTTCCGTCGACCTGGACCGGCAGGGTGACCACCGGCTCGGCCGCCAGCGACTCATCAAACTGCGGGAACGGCTCATACGCGAGCGACGCGGCGTGACCCATCCGGGACCAGAGTTCTTCGGCGATGTGCGGCGCGAACGGGGCCACCATGAGCACGAGCGGCTCGGCCAGGCCCCGCGGGAGCCCGTCGGCCGCCGCCAGCGCGGCCGCGTGGGTGTTGAGTTCCATCAGGCGGGCGATCGCGGTGTTGAACCGCAGGTTCTGCAGGTCTCTGCGGACGACCTGGACGGTGCGGTGCAGCAGGTGGGCGGTCTGGCGGTCGAGTGGCTGGTCGCAGACCCGCAGCGCGCCGGAGTCCTCGTCGATGATGGTGCGCCACAATCGCTGCAGGAACCGGTGGACGCCGATGATGTCGTTGGTCCGCCAGGGCCGGTCGGTGTCCAGCGGCCCCATGGCCATCTCGTAGAGGCGCAGCGTGTCGGCGCCGTACGCGGCGTAGATGTCATCGGGGCTGATGCCGTTCTTCAGGCTCTTGCCCATCTTGCCCGCGCGCGCGGTCACCGGCTGGTCCTGATATCGCGGCGTGCCATCGGGTGCCGTCAGGACGTCCGCGGCCGGCACGTACATGCCGCGCGCGTCGAGGTAGGCGTCGGCGAGGATGTACCCCTGGTTGACCAGGCGGTGGAACGGTTCCCTGGTCGACAGGTAGCCCAAGTCGTAGAGCACCTTATGCCAGAACCGGGCGTAGAGCAGGTGCAGGACGGCGTGCTCGACGCCGCCCACGTACAGGTCGACCCCGCCGTCCCCGGGTCCCGCGTCCGGGGGCACCATCCAGTACCGCTCGACGGCCGGGTCCACCAGCCGCCCGGAGTTCGCCGGGTCGAGATAGCGCAGGTAATACCAGCAAGACCCGGCCCACTGCGGCATCGTGTTGAGTTCCCGGCGGTAGCGTTGCGGGCCGTCGCCCAGGTCGAGTTCGGGCTCCGCCCAGTCCGCCGCGCGGGCCAGCGGCGGCACCGGGGTGTCCGACTCGCGAGCCTGTGGCTGCGGCCGGAAGTCCGCCATCTCGGGCAGCGTCACCGGCAGAGACTCTTCGGGCAGCGCAATGGGCAGCTCGTGTTCGTCGTAGACGATGGGGAACGGCTCGCCCCAGTAGCGCTGACGGGAGAACAGCCAGTCGCGCAGCCGATAGGAGCGCTGCCGGCGGCCACGGCCGGCCGCTTCCAGCCAGCCGACCGCGGCCGCGATCCCGGCTTGCATGCCCAGCCGACCCAAGTCGAGCCCGGGCACGCCCAAGTCAAGGTAGCTGCCCTCGCCGGCGAACGCCTCCGGCCACGCGCTCGCGGGGGCGCGGGCTGGCAGGCCGCGGCCGGCGAACCAGGCCGGGGGCGGCTGCAGTACCGCCCGGACCGGCAGCCCGAACCGGCGGGCGAACTCCAGGTCCCGCTGGTCGTGCGCGGGCACCGCCATGATCGCGCCCGACCCGTAGGCCATGAGCACGTAGTCGGCGATGAACACCGGGATAGGCTCGCCGGTCATGGGATTGATCACGTATGAGCCGGTGAAGACGCCGGTCTTGCCGTGGATGTCCTCGGTGCGCTGCCGGTCGCTGAGCCGAGCCGCGCGCTCCCGGTACGCGCGGACGGCGCCCGGCGGGGTCAGGTTCCCCCCCTCTGGGTACCGCCAGCCCGCCGGGGTCCCCTCGGGCCAGGCCGCGGCGGCCAGTTCGTCCACCAACGGGTGCTCGGGAGCCAGTACCAGGTAAGTGGCACCCGGCAGCGTGTCGGGCCGGGTGGTGAACGCGCGGATCGCCGCGCCGGCCCGGCTCGCCACCTCGAACTCGATGCCGGCGCCGTCGCTGGGGCCGATCCAGTTCCGCTGCATGATCTTGATCGGCTCGGGCCAGTCCAGGTGGTCGAGGTCGCTGATCAGCCGCTCCGCGTAAGCGGTGATCCGCAGCATCCACTGGCGCAGCGGCCTGCGGTACACCGGGTAGTTGCCGATGTCGCTGCGCCCGTCCGCGGTGATCTCTTCGGTGGCCAGCACCGTGCCCAGCCCGGGGCACCAGTTGACGAGCTCCTCGGAAATGTAGGCGAGCCGGTAGCCGTCAACGACCTTCCGGCGGTCGGCATCGCCCAGGTCGGCCCACGGGCGCCCGGCGGGGTTGGCCTCGCCGACCGGCGCCCGGCGGCCCGACTCGAACTCGTCCACCAGTTCCTCGATCGGCCGCGCCCGGCCGGCCTCGCCGTCGTACCAGCTGTTGAATATCTGCAAGAAGATCCACTGGGTCCACCGGTAGTAGGCGGGATCGGTGGTCGCGAACTCGCGCCGCGGGTCATGGCCGAGGCCCAGCCGCCGCAGCTGGCGCCTCATGTTGGCGATATTGCGCTGGGTGGTGGCCGTGGGATGCTGGCCGGTGTCGATGGCGTACTGCTCCGCAGGCAGCCCAAACGCGTCATAGCCAAACGGGTGCAGCACGTTGTGCCCCGTCATGCGCAGATAACGGGCATAGACGTCGGTGCCGATGTAGCCGAGCGGATGACCCACGTGCAGGCCGGACCCGCTCGGGTACGGAAACATGTCCATGATCATGAACTTCGGGCGGCCGGCCACCTGGTCGAAACCCGTTGCCAGCGGCCCAGCCGGGTTCGGCGTGCGGAACGTCCCGGCCGCCTCCCAGTGGTCCTGCCAGCGCAGCTCGATCTCGTTCGCCAGCCGCGCGTCATAACGGAACCGAGGTTGACCGCCCGCTCCGGCCGGCCCGGCGCTCGCCATATCCACCCCCGCCACGCCCGCGGCCGGGCGCCATGGACTCAGCGTAACGCCAGCCAGTTGACCATCCCGGTGAGCGTCGCCGTGGCCACCTGCGGGCCTGAGGTCAGGCTCGCTCGTCGACGGGATCGCGGGCGCCGCGCACCGTAATGGCCGCAACCCCGGCGGCGAAGACCAGCCCGGCGCAGATCGCCGCGCCGAGGTCGTGCGGTGGCCGGGCGGGCCAGAGCCAGGGCGTGGTCAGCGCGGGGTGGTGCCATTGGGTGTACAGGGCGTACGCGCCCGGTAGCAGGTAGGCGGCCGGGCCGATCCAGGCCAGCCCGCTGTTGATCATGGCCGCGCACAGCAGGCCGATGCCGGTGAGGCCGATCAGGTTGCGCAGGACGTCCAGGGTGCCGCCGGCCAGGTGGGCGCCGGTCCCGGCGGCGGCGAGCGCACCGGCCGCCACCGCGGTCAGCGCCAGCGTGGCGGCCAGCCGCAGGTACGGCAGCCACCGGCCGGTGACGCGTTCCGGCTCGCCGAGCGGGCTGGCCACGGTGACGGTGATGGCGGCGGCCGCTGCGGCCTCGAACACCAACGGCAGTTGCAGCGCGCCGTAGCTGTCCCAGTGGCCGATGAGCGCGAGCCTCAGCCCGAGGGCGCATGCCGCTACCACGGCCACGGCCGCAGGGACCCGCCGGCTGGTGGCGTACAGCCGTACCAGGCGTCTTCCCGCCCGGGGCGGCCCGGTCATGCGCGGCGCAGCAGCGCGGGCCGTCGCCGGCCCTTCGGTATGGACGTGCTTGCCTGCCTCGATCGCATACGGCGCCGAGGGCGTTTCGCCACGGGTCATGGCAGTTGCCCCAGGCTGATGCGCCCGGCCCGCAGGGCGGCAAGATGCCGCGTCAGCCAGGCGCGCCGCACGGCGGCCGGCCGCGCGGCGAACCGTGTGGCTGCGGCGTAGGCCGGGGAGCCGGGAGCCGCGCCAACATACTGTTCGCTACCGGCACCCGCTCCGGGCGGTGGCCCGGCCACGCTGTTGCCGATGGTGGGAGTCCCGCCCGCCGGGAGGTGCGACGGCACCACGCGGGCCGCCATCAGCAATGCTGTCGTGACCGCGTGCTGAGCCTGGGATGCGCCGGGGTTGTCACCGGTGACGCTCGCCACGATGCTGGGCCCGGTGATCGATCGCAGCTGCGCGGCCAGTTCGCTGGTGGTGACGGCAGGTCCGGGCAGCTCAACGGGCAGCAGCAGGTGGAACACCGGGGGCGTCCCGCTGATGGGCAGGCCTGCCAGGCCGAAGCCGACGCTGTTGTCCCGTCCCTGCTGGTAGGTCACGGCGGCCTGGCTGATCCGGGCCGGGGCGCCGGGCAGCCCGGCCAGCTGGTCGAGCGTGGGGGCGAGAGCGGTCTCGGTAGCGGGCAGGTAACTGGCGTAGGCCGGGTTCAGGCACACCGGGATCGCGGTGTGGCTGCACACCGGGGTGTAGCGGAGCGGCCGGTCACTGGCCGCATCGTGTAGGGCGGGGATGGCGATCATGCCCTGGGCGTCCAGGCGGCCGGTGCCGGCCAGCGCGACGGCGGTCCCGGCCACGAGCAGGCCCGCCGTGGCGACGGCCACCCCGGACCGCCGCGGTGAGCGCGCGCCGGCGCCGGTGGGCAGGGCCAGCACGCCCAGCACCGCCGCGGTGAGCCCGGTGAGGAACATCACCTGGGCGATGGGCAGGTCGGGCTGGAAGGCGTAGAAAGTGCCTGCCCCCGGGTCGGGCCCGATATCCCAGGGGGCGGCGACGACGGGAGAGATCTGCCAGTACGACTGGCTGCCGTTGATCAACTGTGTGCTGAGCGCGAGCACGAAGAACGCGGCGATCGTGACCAGTGGGGCCGTGAACCGGCTGGGGACGAGCGTGCCGACGGCGAACCCCAGCGCGGTCAGGGCCGGCAGGCTCGCGCCGGCGACCACGGCCGGCCACCACAGTGGCCCGCCCCAGGTGGCCTGCTGTGCGGTCACCCCGTAGACGACGCCCACGCACGCCAGGTAGGCCACCAGGGCCCAGCAGGTGGTGGCCGCCCAGGTGGCGAGCAGGCGGGCCGGCCACGGCCGGGCGGTGATGTTCACCAGGTCGGTGGTGCGGCGGCGGCTTTCCCGCGACCCCATCCACGCGGCCGCGCCGGCGACGGGGCTGGCGTTCGCCAGCACCGCGGTGGGTTGCATGTTGGCGGCGCGCACGCCCCACAACGGCGGCGTTGCCATCGTCTTGCGCCCAGCGGTGACCCAGAACAGCGCGACGGCCACGGGCATCATCCACAGCATCGCGTTGTGGCGCAGTTCCAGGCGCAGCAGCCGCGCCGCTGACCGCCCGGGCGGGCTGGTGACGGGTGCGGACCGGGCCGGCGCACTCGTGGCGGTCATGGCCGGGCCGCCGTGAGGACCGCGCTGTAGCCGCGCTCCAGCGGCGCATCACCGGTGCCGTGTCCCGCGCCGCGGGCGGTCAGGTCACCCGGCGTGCCGTGGAAGATGATCTTCCCCCGGTCCATCAGTGCGACCTGAGCGCAGGCGGCGCCGACATCCTCGACCAGGTGCGTGCTGACCACGATGGTGGCGCTCTGGCCAAGATCGCGTAGCAGGGCCCGGAACGCCATCCGCTGCTCGGGATCCAGCCCGGCCGTCGGCTCGTCCAGCAGCAGCAGTTCGGGATCGTTGACGATCGCCTGCGCGATGCCCACCCGCCGCAGCATCCCCCCGGACAGGGTGCGGAGCCGCGCTCTCGACCGGTCGCCGAGCCCGACCCGGTCAACCGCCGCCGCCACCGCCGGCGGGATCCGCGCCGCTGGCATCTCTTTCAGCAGCGCGAAATATTCCACGAACTCCGCGACCGTGAAGCCCGGGTAGTAGCCAAGGTTCTGCGGCAGATAGCCGAGCCTGCGCCGGATCTCGCGGCGCGGCCCGTCGCCGCGGGGATCGCGGCCGAGCAGCCGCAGCCGGCCCGACGTCGGCTGGATCGCCGTGGCCATGATCCGCAGCAGCGAGGTCTTGCCCGCGCCGTTGGGGCCTAGCAGCCCGAACACTCCCGGGCCGGCCCGCAGGTCTACCCCCGCCACCGCCATGGTCCGGCCGAACCGCCGGGTCAGGCCGGTGATCTCAACGTTCATGATCGCCTCCCGGAACCAGGTATCTGACAGCACGGCGCGTCATTGAATGGCACTGGGGTCAAGGCTGCCCGGCGGGCCCGGGGCGGGTCGTCACACCGGGGAGCCGAATCCCCCGTCATACCGCGCCGGTAGCCTGGGCCGTCCCCGGGGCGGACTCGTACCTGGGTATGACAACGCTGGCGTGATGAGCAGGCCGCCCCCGGCGACCTACCCTTGGAGCGTGAAACGGATGCCCGGCATCCCACTGGCACCTAGCGGCGCCGGAGGGACGGCACACACCACCGCGAAGCGCGCGTGGCTCGGGTTGATCCGGGTGCTGATCGGCCCGGACCCGCCGCCGGTGTGGCGATGGAGCTCACCGCAGGAGCGCCGGTTCGGATACGCCGCGCTGTGGCTGGTGACGCTCGCGCTCTGCGCCGCCAACCTGGTCGGCAGCTTCGCCGAGCTGGGGCAGTTGCTGCTGGCCGTGCCGGCGGTAGCGCCGCTGCCGCTGGCCACCAGGCGCCCGATGCTGGCCTGGCGGATCGGATGGCTGGCGCTGCTGCTCGTCCCGCTGGTGCCTGCCGCCTGGTGGGGCGGCTGGCCGTGGGGCCCGGGACAGATTCTCGCCCTGCTCGGGGCGTTCTGCCTGGCCGGGATCCGCCAGCAGCGGCCGGAACTGTGGTGGATGTGGGCGCTGAGCCTCATCCCGTGGTGGCTATGGCTCAACGCCGACATACCGAACCTGCACGGCCCGGCCAGCGCCACGATCATCTTCACCGCCGTGGTGGTCGCGGTGGAGAGCGTCGGATCCCGGTTGCGCACCCAGCGCTCGCTGGCCGCTCAGACCGAACGAGCCGAAGCTGAGCAGGCGCGCCGGGCCGTCCTGGAGGAACGCGCCCGCATCGCCCGGGAACTGCACGACGTGGTCGCCCATCACATGTCGCTGATCGCGATCCGGGCCGAGACGGCGCCGTACCGCCTCACCGGCCTGCCCGAATCGGCGCTGGATGAGTTCGGCTCATTGAGCGAGGTGGCACGCGAGGCGCTGGCCGAGATGCGCCGGCTGCTCGGCGTGCTGCGCCACGACCAGCCCGCCGCCCTCGCGCCGCAGCCCCAGCTCACCGACCTGCCTGCGCTCGTCGACGCCGCCCGGCAATCCGGGGTGCCGGTCGAGCTGTCCCTGCCTCCCGCGCCGGGCCAGGTGCCGGCCGGCGTTGGGGTATGCGCCTACCGGATCGTGCAGGAATCGCTGTCCAACGCCAGCCAGCACGCCCCCGGGGCGCCCATCGCCGTGTCCGTGACCCATGACCCCGGCGTGATCCTGCTGAGGGTGGCCAACGGGCCCGCCGGGCACCCCCGCCCGGCCGGAAACGAGCCCCGGCCGGGTCACGGGCTGACCGGGATGTACGAGCGGGTGGCACTGCTCGGCGGCTCGCTGTCGGCGGGGCCGGTGCCCGACGGCGGCTTCGTCGTATCGGCGGTGCTCCCGCTCGGTGAGACGTCATGACCGCCGGCGGCGCGGCGGGCGGCGGCGTCTCCACCCGGTGCCTGATCGCCGACGACCAGGCCATGGTCCGGGAGGGTTTCGCTGCCGTTCTCGCCGCCCAGCCGGGCCTGCTCGTGGTGGGCCAGGCCGCCGACGGCGCCGACGCGGTCCACCAGGCACAGCGCCTGCGACCCGACATCGTCTTGATGGACGTCCGGATGCCGGTCATGGACGGGCTGCAGGCAACCCGCCGGATCCTTACCGCCCCCGCCCGCCCGAAGGTGCTGATGCTCACGACCTTTGACCTCGATGAATACGTTTATGCGGCGTTGCGTGCCGGCGCCAGCGGCTTCCTCCTCAAGGACGCCACGGCGGCCGAACTCGTCCACGCCGTCCGCGTGGTCGCCGCCGGCGAGGCGCTGCTCGCCCCTTCGGTCACCCGGCGGCTGATCGCCGACTTCGCCCGCCAGCCACGCCCCGGCCCGGCGGTCCAGCCCGCCCTCGGCGCGCTCACTCCGCGCGAGACCGAGGTGCTGCGGCTGATCGCCCACGGCCTGTCCAATACCGAGATCAGCGACACGCTGGTCATCGCCGAGCAGACCACCAAGACCCATGTCGGCCGGATCCTGGCCAAGCTCGACCTCCGCGACCGCGCCCAGGCCGTCGTCCTCGCTTACGAAACCGGCCTCGTCACGCCCGGCGGATCGGTACCGGCGCAACCAAATCCAGGTGCCTGACCTGGCGCGCAACCAACCGGACGGCGGGCCGGCGCATGACCGGGCCCTGGGTTGACATCCCCGCGCTGGCCAGAGGCCTCACCCAGCGCACCGCTTTCGGACGGGACTACGTCATGCCGTCCAGGCGCTCGCTCAGCTCGCGCAGCCGCCGCGCGAGCCGGTCCGCGGCGATACTGGCCCGGTCGTAGGCCTGCCGGGCCGCGTAGCGTGCCTGGCGGGCCCGGGCGCGTTCCTCCCGGGCGGCGTCAAGGGCGGCCTCGGCGCTGATGAAGTGGTCGCTGGCCGCGTCGAAGGCCGCCTCGGCGCGCTTCATCACGGCCTGGGCTTCGGACAGTCTGTCCTCCGCCGCGGCCAGCTTGCCACGCAGGCCGGCGAGCTGCTGGATTGCCTCACGGCGGGCACGCGCCGAGTCCGCCACCTCACGATCATCGCAGGCAGCCGCAGGTCAGCGGAACCAGGAGCCCGGGGGCGGCACGGCGCCGGACCAGGATGCGCTTGGCGGGCTACCGGTCGATGAGCCCGTCGGCTCCCGGCACCGGGTGCCCGTCTTCGAGGTAGACCAGGCCACGGGCCGATGTCGCCGCCTGCACCCGCCGCCGGATGGGCGGCCTGAGCAGCGGCCGGGCCTCGGCCATGGGGGCGAGCCGGTACTCGGAGATTTCCTCGGCCTGGATCACGATCGCGGCCAGGCTCTCCTCGCCGATGGCACCGCAGTGGAACAAGAACCGGATTCCCCCTGGCTTGCCCGGGCGGGGGCGGCGGAAGTCCATGCACACCAACCGGCCATGGCGCACGTCGATGCCGCATTCCTCGCGGACCTCCCGCTGGCAGGCTTCCCACGGCGTCTCCCCGTCGGCTTCCATTACACCGCCGGGAATCGTCCAGCCCGACTTATAGGTCGGCTTCAAGATCAGCAGCCGGCCCGCCCGGTCAAAGATCAGGGCCCCGGCCGACGCGGGGATCGCCGGCGTGGCCGGCATCCCATCGTCCGGCCCGGCCGCTGGGGCACTATCACTGGTCACAATCGCCACGGTACGGCGCAATGACCGATGCCCGGCCCGGTGCCGCAGAACGCACTCCCCCGCGCGCGTGCCGGTCGGCGTCGCAGGGAAGGAACCGTCAAGTGCGGCACCCACCGGACACGGCCGTCAGTAGTCCGCAATCCCCCCGAATCCGCAGCGGCACGGCTCCCGGCCATGATCCGATTCAGGCAGGGCGCGAACGCATAGGCGTGTGGAGGCTGAAGGGAGGTCACCATGGTGAACCTCGCGTCGAATCTCGTGGACACGGCCAACGGCCATGCGGACCGGGTCGCGGTCAGGGTCAATGAGACCGCCGTCACATATGAGGACCTGGCCCAGGCGAGTTCGCGGGTCGCCGGGATGCTCCGGGAACGCGGCGTCGGGCCCGGCGACCCGGTCGGGATCATGCTGCCCAACGTCGCCGAGTTCGCCGTCGTCTATTACGGCGTGCTCCGCGCGGGCGCCGTCGTCGTGCCGATGAACCCGCTGCTCAAGGCGCGGGAGGTCAGCTACTACCTGGGCGACTCCGGGGCGCGGCTGATCTTCGCATGGCACGGGTTCGCCGGCGAGGCGCAGGCCGGCGCGCAGCAGGCGGGCGCCGAGGCGGTCGTCGTCGATCCAGCCACCTTCCCTGGCCTGGTGGCTGCCGCGGCCCCGGATGACGGGGTCGCCGGGCGGGAGGGCGACGACACCGCGGTGATCTTGTATACGTCGGGCACGACCGGCTCGCCCAAGGGCGCCGAACTCACCCACGCCAACCTGGCCCGCAACGCGGAGGTGGTGCGCACGGACCTGTTCCGGTTGACTCCGGACGACGTGATATTCGGCGGGCTGCCGCTGTTCCATGCGTTCGGGCAGACCTGCGCCCTCAACACCGCGGTAGCGACGGGGGCGTGCGTGACCCTGTTGCCACGATTCACCCCGGGCCAGGCCCTGGAGATCCTCGCCGCCCATCGCGTCAGCGTCTTCGAGGGCGTGCCGACGATGTACGTCGCCCTGCTGGGCCACCCCGGGCGGGAGGCGTACGACACCTCGGCGCTCCGGCTCGCCGTGTCCGGAGGCGCGGCGCTGCCCGTCGAGGTGCTGCGCGGCTTTGAGGAGGCGTTCGGTTGCCAGGTCCTGGAAGGGTACGGCCTGTCCGAGACGTCGCCGGTAGCCTCGTTCAACCACCCCGACCGCCCGCGCAAGCCCGGCTCCATCGGCACTCCCATCCGCGGGGTCCAGATGCGTGTGGTGGACAAGGAGGGCAACGAGGTCCCGCAGGGGGACGTGGGCGAGATCGTGATCCGCGGGCACAACCTGATGAAGGGTTACTGGCGCCGACCCGAGGACACGGCCAACGCCGTGCCGGACGGCTGGTTCCGCACCGGCGACATGGGCCGGGTCGACGCGGACGGCTACTACGAGATCGTTGACCGGAAGAAGGACATGATCATCCGCGGCGGCTACAACGTCTACCCGCGGGAGATCGAGGAGGTGCTTTACGAGCATCCGGCCGTGGCGGAGGCGGCGGTGATCGGCCTGCCTCACCCGGCCCTCGGCGAGGAGGTCGGTGCCGCCGTGGTGCTCAAACCAGGCGCGGGCATCACCGCCGACGAACTGCGCGATCACGTCAAATCCCAGGTCGCGGCCTATAAGTACCCGCGGGCGGTGTGGATCGTGGACGAACTGCCCAAGGGCGCGACCGGAAAGATCGTCAAACGGGAGATCGTCCCTCCGGCAGGCCTGGACCTGCGATGAGCCGCGCCGCCGACCGCATCAGCCAAGAGGACAACCGATGACCCCCACCTCGGACGCGCCGATGGACGACGCTCAGCTGGCCGACGAGGCGGCCCCGCTGGATGCGCTGCTGGTCGATGCCGCGCTGGGCCCGCTGCGCAGGTTCGCTCCGGATGCATCCACCGTCAGGTTCGCGGCCAGCCTGGCCCGGCAGCCGCTTACTGTCAGCAGGCGGGCCCGCAGCCTGGCCGCCGAGTTCGGGCGGATCGCCGTGGGGACCTCGGTCGTGGCCCCACCCAAGCGTGACCGCCGGTTCGCCGACCCCGCATGGACCGAGAACCCGCTGCTCCGCCGCGTCGTGCAGGCGTATCTGGCGGCCGAACGGACCGGTGACGAGCTCGTGGCGGATGCGGCGCTGGACTGGCGGGATGACAAGAGGGTCCGCTTCCTGGCGGACAACCTGGCCGAGGCGCTATCGCCGAGCAACGTGCCGCTGGTGAATCCGGCATCGGCGAAAGCGGCCATCGACAGCGGTGGCCTCAGCTTCGCCCGCGGCGGGATCAGCCTGCTGCGCGACCTCGTCGCCCCGCCGCGAGTCCCGGAGATGGTCGACACCTCGCAGTTCGAGGTGGGCCGCAACATCGCCGTCACGCCGGGAGCGGTAGTCCTGCGTACCGACGTCCTGGAGCTGATCCAGTACCGGCCGCAAACCGATGAAGTCCGGGAGGTACCGCTGCTCGTCGTGCCGCCGACGATCAACAAATACTACGCAATGGACCTGGCGCCCGGCCGCAGCCTGGTCGAATACCTGGTCCGCGGCGGTCAGCAGGTGTTCATGATTTCCTGGCGCAACCCGGACGCCAGGCACGCCGGCTGGGGCCTGGACACTTACGTGGAAGAAGTGCTCGGCGCCCTCGACGCCGCCCAGCGCGTGACCGGAGCCGGCCAGGCCGCGATCGTCGGGGCGTGTGCCGGGGGGATCATCGCCAGCGTGGCCGCCGCCAAGCTGGCCGCCACCGGGCAGCGGGACCGGCTGGCGGCATTCGTCCTGCTCGTCACCGTGCTCGACACCGCGCAGGCGGGCACGGTGGGGGCGTTGGTGGACCGGCAGCTCGCGTCGGCGGCGAAGGCGATGTCGGCGCGCCGGGGTTACCTGGACGGCCGGGCCCTGGCGGAGGTGTTCGCCTGGCTGCGCCCAGGCGACCTCGTCTGGAACTACTGGGTGAACAACTACCTGCTCGGCAAGAAGCCGCCCGCGTTCGACGTCTTGTTCTGGAACGCCGACACCACCCGGATGAGCGCCCGGCTGCACGCCGACTTCGTTGACCTGGCCATGGACAACAAGCTCGTCACGCCCGCCGCGTTGACGGTGCTCGGCACCCCGATCGACGTAGCCCGGATCGCCACGGACGCCTACCTCGTCGCGGGCATCGCCGATCACATCACGCCCTGGCAGAACTGCTACCGGAGCACGCAACTGCTCGGCGGCAAGAGCCGGTTCATCCTGTCCACCAGCGGCCACATTGCCGCGCTGGTGAACCCGCCGGGCAATCCGAAGGCCCGCTACCAGACCAACAACAGCACGCCCGCCGACGCGGAGGACTGGCTGAGAACCGCCGAAACGCAACAGGGCAGCTGGTGGCCCGACCTGCTGGCGTGGCTTGGCGACAGATGCGGGACGCAGGAACCAGCACCGGAAGGACTCGGCGGCGGCGGGCTGCGGCCGATCATCGACGCCCCGGGCACGTACGTCTTCGACACCTGACGGGGGGAATGCCATGTACTCCGGCATCGGCCGCTCGCTCGGCACCGACTACTTCCTGATCGCCGACCAGCTCACCCGCGAGGAGCTAGGTTACCTCCGGCGCACCCGCGACTTCGTCGACAACGAGGTGCTGCCGGTGATCAACGGTTACTGGGAGCGTGCGGAGTTCCCGCGGCCGCTGATCGACAAGCTGGCCAAGCTGGACATCGTCGGCGACGGCATCGAAGGGTACGGCTGCCCGCCAATGAGCCCGATCGCCACCGGGCTGGTGCATATGGAACTCAACCGAGGGGACGGCAGCCTGGGCACGTTCGTCGGCGTGCAGGCCGGCCTCGCGATGCAGTCGATCGCCATGCTCGGGTCCGAAGAGCAAAAGCAGCGGTGGCTGCCTGGCCTGGCCCGGCTGGAGAAGCTCGGTGCGTTCGCCCTGACCGAGCCGGCCCACGGCTCGGATTCGGTCGCGCTGGAGACCTCCGCGCGCCGGGTGAAGGGAGCCTGGGAGGCGGGTGGGGACAGCTGGGTGATCGACGGCGCGAAGAAGTGGATCGGCAACGGCACCCTCGCCGACGTCGTGGTGGTCTGGGCCCGCGACGCCGAGGACCACCAGGTCAAGGGGTTCCTGGTCGAGAAGGGCACACCTGGTTACGACGCGCGCCGGATCGACGGCAAGGGGTCGCTGCGCGCCGTCTGGCAGGCCGAGATCACCCTGACCGGGGTGCGGGTCCCGGAAGAAAACCGGCTCCCCGGCGCGCGCAGCTTCCGGGACACCGGGCGGGTGCTGGCCGGCACGCGGAACGCGGTGGCGTGGGGGGCGCTCGGTCATGCGACCGCCGCCTACGAGGCGGCCGTGGCCTACTGCCGGCAGCGCCAGCAGTTCGGCAAGCCGCTCGTGAGCTTCCAGATCGTGCAGGACAAGCTGGTCAAGATGCTGGCCGAGGTCTGCTCGATGCAGCTCTACTGCCTGCGGCTCGGCCGGCTCATCGAGGAAGGCAAGCTGACCGACACGATCGCGGCGATTGCCAAGATGAACAACACCCGCAAGGCCCGTCAGGTCATATCCGAAGCACGCGACCTGCTCGGCGGCAATGGCATCCTGCTGGACTTCCATGTGATGCGGCACATGGCCGACATTGAGGCGATCCACACCTACGAAGGCACCGAGACCATCCAGACGCTCATCGTCGGCAGGGACATCACCGGTGCCAGCGCTTTCACCTGACGGCCGCACCATCCGGTTCGTCGACGCCGGTGGCGTCCGGATACGGACCGCGGTTCGCGGATCGGGACCGCCCCTCCTCATGATCACCGGGCTCGGGGCCAGCCTCGACCTCGGCGCCCCGTTCGAACGGGAACTGGCCGCGCGCGGTGTGCAGGCGGTCAGTTTCGATGCGCCGGGCATCGGGGAATCCAGCCCGTACCGCTGGCCGCAGCGGATGCCCGGCATCGCGCGGACGGTGGGACAGACGCTCGACGCGCTCGGCTACGACGGCGTCGATGTCCTCGGCGTCTCCCTCGGCGGCGTCATCGCCCAGCAGTTCGCGCACCAGGCACCGCACCGCGTGCGGCGCCTGATCCTGGCGGCCACCGGCCCGGGCC
>Ga0318534_10000220_pt1 | contig 16892 bp, 13 predicted proteins | sample GRESIP117b4f26_FD_202502 | JGI IMG/M metagenome (GOLD analysis project Ga0318534, IMG submission 202502) | Tropical soil microbial communities from Luquillo Experimental Forest, Puerto Rico - GRE.SIPMG.117b4f26 | ecosystem: Environmental > Terrestrial > Soil > Tropical forest > Bulk soil...
ATCCCATCCAGGCGGCGGTCGCCGCGGTGGTCCGCCGCCTGGATGGGATACCGCTGGCGATCGAGCTGGCGGCGGCTCGAGTGCCGGCAATGACCGTCGCCGAGCTGGCCCGGCGCCTGGAGCGCAGTTTCGCGGTGCTCGCGGCTGGCCGTCGCGGCGCGGCCGAACGCCACCAGACGCTGCGGGCCACGATCGACTGGTCCTTCCAGCTGCTCGCCGGACCTGAGCAGGCCCTGCTGGCCCGGCTGGCGGTGTTCGCCGGCGGCTGCACCCTGCAGGCCGCCGAAGTGGTGTGCGGCGGGGACGGCATCGATCCGGATGCGGTGTTCGAGCTGCTGGCGAGCCTGGTGACACGGTCACTGGTGGTAGCCGAGGAACACGGCCCGCAGAGCCGCTACCGGCTGCTGGAGACGATCCGCCAGTACGGTGAGCAACGCCTCGACCAGTCCGGCGAGACCAACCGGTGGCGGGCCCGCCATGCCAGCTACTACGCCGGCCTGCTCCGGCAGGTCCGCGACCAACCCCACGACTCCCGGGACGAGGTGTACTGGGCGACCCGGCTGATCGCCGAGCAGGACAACCTGCTCGCCGCGTGGTCATGGGCGATCGGTACCGGCGACGTCGGCACCGCGTTTGCGATCTTGGCCGGCTTCGCGCCGGTTGAAGTCTGGAACACTTACCCGCTGCTGCTCCCCGGGAACGCGGCCCTGGATCTGCCCGGCGCGCCCGGGCACCCGGGCTACCCGCTCGCCGTGGCGGTCAGCGCACTGTTCGCCTCCATCCGCGCGGACGTAACCGGCGCCGGGGAGCTGTGCCGCCGGGCGGCCGATGCGAACGCCCGCCTGGCCACCCCGGACTGGCGGGTCGAGGAGACCATCTGCACCGCCCGCCAGAACATCGCTATCACCACCGGCGCGTTCGCCGAGGCTGGCCGCCTCGCCGAACAGGCCGCCGGGCTCGCGCGGGCCGGCGGCGACCTCGCCGACGCCTCCCTCGAGCTCACCCTCGCCGTAGCCGGTCACCTGCTCGTCAATGACGCACCGACGGCGGTCCCGCTGGCGCGCGAGGCGCTCGCGCTGGCCCGCCAGATCGGCGCCCCGGCTCTCATCGCGACCGGCCTGCTCGCCGTCGGCCTGGCCGTGGCCGAGACCGACCCCGGCCAGGCCCGTGCCTGCCTGGCCGAGAGCCGCGAGCTCAGCACCGTGCTGGGCTACCACAGCGCCATCGACCTGGTCTGGGCGACCGCGATCGCGTTTCTCGTACGCGACTGGGCCGCCACGCTCGAACTGGGCCGCCAGGCCATCCGCGCCGTCCAGTGGGGCGGCGACCGCCTCCGGATGGGCCAGGTCCTCTATCTGATCGCTGGCACGCTCGCCGCTATCCGGCCTGAAGCTGCCGCGATCATCCAGGGCGCCGCCGGCACCTACGCGGTCGCGGCGCCGTACCCCGCCCAGCTCATCACCTCGACCGTGACGCCAGCCCTGGGCGCGGAGCGCGCCCGGGAACTCCGCGCACGCGGCGCGGACATGGACTGGGACCAGGCCCTGGCCTACACCCTCACCCAGGCCACCCAGGCCCTCACCGAACTCCAATCCGCGACCCAGCCATGAGCGAGCTAACGCTTCAAGGTGCGAATGCCGCCTTGGGTGCGTACCTGCTGATCGGCGGTGGCGGTTCGAGAGCGGTGCTGAAATGGCGGGCGAGGGACCCAGAACGGCTGCTCGGCGCGCGGGAGCCGGTGGAGGCCTGGGTGGTGCAGGAGTTCATTGACGGGCCGACGCCGCCGCGCCTGGATGACCGTGTCGCGGAGCAGATGACCGGGATCCTTGGCCTGCAGGAGGCGATGTTTCCCGGGCGCGGCCGGCGGAGAAGGGCAGTGGGCGGCCGGTGTGGTGTTCGAGGACTGGGATGGGCTGCGCGGCCGGGTCGCCTGCGGTGTTCCCGGCGGGTCGCGGATCGTGGCCGCGGTGGATGCCATCGCCGCGGCCTGCCGGCCCGGGCCGCTGTCCGGCCAGGACCTGGTGCACGGGAACTTCTACCTGGCCGACACCATCGCCGCCGCGGGCCGGCTGTGGGTGGTAGACGTGGAGGCCCTGGGCGCCGCGCCGCGTGCCGACGACCTGGCCGAGGTGCTGCTGGTCGGTGCCGGGCACGGTCATGTCACCGCGTCCGCCGCGGCCCGGTTGTGGGCCTACGCCGCCGGGCTGGACCGCCGGGAGTTCGCGGTCTGCGAAGGTTCGATCGCCCTGACGATGGCCGAGTCCTTCGTGCGGCACGGCCGCGCCGGCCAGGCGGCCGGTGCGGTCTCCGAAATGGCGCGGGCCCTGACCCAGGCCCTGTCCCTCGCCGGTGCCTGACCATGGATCCGCGGACACCATGGGCGGGCCAGTTTACGGGTTGCATCGGCCCTGCGCGGCTCGCACGATCTGGCTGTGGGGCTTGACCAGGCCACGATCGAGGGCCTGCGCGCGATGATCCGGGCCGGCGGCGCCCGCCAGCTAGCCGTCGGCGACCTGCGCGCCGGCGAAGTCGCCGGCCTGGCCTGGTCCGGCAACCCGGCGCACCTGCGCAGCGTCGCCGCCGCCCCGCGGCGGGCCGGCGCCATGTGCACTGAGCCGCATGGGAAGCTGGTCAGGCGGCTGAGCCCCACAAATACTCAGAGGCGATCTTGGCGCCCTCTGCCTGCGACCGGAACTTCGCCCACGTGACAGTGGGGACCACGACATCCATCCCGGCTGCCGTGCCGAACCCGCAGTCGGTACCGGCCATCACGTTCTCCCGGCCCACGACCTCGGCATAACGGATCAGCCGGTCCGCGACGACCTCGGGATGCTCGACGATGTTAGTGGTGGAATCCAGCACTCCGGGGATCACGTATTTACCGTCCGGCAGCTTGACGTCCCGGAAGACCTTCCACTCATGGGCGTGTCGGCCGTTGGACGCCATCAGCATCAGCCCGGCCGGCTTGGCCTTCAAGATTATGTCGATGATGTCCTTCAGCTCCACATCGGTGGTCCGCGGCATCTCGGCGTTGCCCCAGCAGACATGGATCCGCATCCCCTCGGCGGGGATGTTCGCCAGCGCGTGGTTGAGCGCCTCCACGCTGAGCTCCATCTGAGCGCGGAAGTTCTCCAGCGAGCCCGCACCGGGCGCGGTCATCGCCAGGTCGGGACAATCCAGCTGCAGCACCAGGCCCGCCTTGTGGATCGCCTCGTATTCCTCCCGCATCGCCCCGGCCAGCGCACCCAGGTACTCCTCCTGGCTGCGGTAGTACCGGTTCGGCGAGAAGACTGCGATCACCCCGGGGGATGCGGCACTCATGAATACCCCCGCGGACGCTACACCGTGGGTCGCCGCCTTCAGATCCTCGATGTCAGACTGCACCGCGCTCTGTCCGACATACGCGACCGGCCCGTCGCACGACACAAGCTTCATCGGGGGCATGGCGCCCATCAACTGGGCCATCTTCTGGGCGAAGTCGGGAAACTCCTCCACAGCCAGCACCGACGCCATCAACTCGTCCATCGAGCCCTCGCCGCCGAACCCGGTTAGCCGGTCCTTGATATAGGTGGCATAGCTAGGCTTGCTCATCTCGCCGTCGTTGAGCACGTCGACGCCCGCATCGGCCTGCCGTTGCACCGTCTCCCGTACCGCTTCCCCCGCCTCGGCGCTGAACTGCCCGTCATCAACCGGCTGGCCGGCATCGCGCGCCAGCAGAAGCGGCAGAAAGCCTTTCGGGCGCGGCAAGCTGCCGGAGTGCGTCGTCAAGATCCGCCCTGCTCCTGGCCGCATGAGACACCTCCGCTAGCCACCGATCCCCGCGACCCGGCCATCACGCACTCCCGGTCGCATCCGATGCACCCAAAACATAACACCGGCCACGCCGTCCCATCGAAGATCCGGACAGACCGTGCACCGCGCTGGACCCCTCGTCAAATGGCAGTCTGTCGGCGAGATCACATGGACGACTTCAACCTGGTTAGCCGATGTGGGAAGTGTGCTGGGGTGGCCACTGCTGAGCCAGGTGGCGCCGCTCAGGGAGAGGAGCGGTCCGCGGGGGACGCCAGTGACTATGCGAGGCGGCTGCGGTCGCTTCCGGCCGGTCATGTTCTCGGTGATTTGTTGTTCAGCCTGCTCGATGCCGCGCAGGTGAAGCTGGGCCGGCGAGGATGCCCGGTTGCTGATCGACGTTGCCCCGGTGGCGCACGGAGCGGCCGGCTGACGAACGACGCCCGATCAGGCATCGCTCACGGCGCTGCTACGTCAGCAGCCACCGGGCGGCAAGCTCCAGCACGTCTGCGTGGCTGCGGGCGCCGTGATCGGCGGCCATGAAATGGTGGCCGATCACGAGTGAGAAGGCGAGCACGCTGCGGGCCTCGACCTCGCCCTCGTCGGGGCAGAGGGCACCGAACAGCAAGCGCAGATACTCCATGCGCCGGTTGTCGACGCGCCGCAAGCGCTCGGCGACCGCCGGGTCACGCCGCGCCCAGTCGCGGATGGCCAGGTCGATCGGCAGCAGCTCGCCGGAGAAGGTGAGCGCGCCCGCCCGCCGCAGCCTGGCCCGGACGTCGCCGCCCTTGCGCTCGACACGCTCCAGCACCTCGTCGGTGGCCTTGCGCTCCCAGGAGTCGAGCATCTCCTCCAGCAGCGCCCCCCGGTCAGCGAAATACCCGTAGAAGCCTCCCTTGGTTACGCCGAGCGCGTGCGCCAGGGCTTCGACCCGGACCGCGTCCGGGCCGCCCGCGGCGAGGGCCCGCAAGCCCTCCTCGATCCACCTGCTGCGGGGCGTCCGGGTGATGGCGGCCATGAGCTGTGAATATCACCCCCGGGAAGTTACGGTGCCGCTGCCGGTGCTACATTCCATCTATACGGTACCGTATATATGGAGGTTCGCGCATGAGGCTGACGAGCACAACGCACATGTCCAGGCCCCTACCGCCCGGACAGCGAAAGGCCGACGGGTTCCCGCGCTTCGGCGGTCCGTCCAAGCCACCGGCGGTGCCGGCCAGCCCGGCACTCAAGATCACCGGCGCGGTCCGCGAGCCGGTCACCGTGGCCGTGGCCGAGCTGGCCGCCCTGCCGCGCACCGAACAGACGTCCGACTTCCATTGCGTCGCAGGATGGTCGGCGACCGGACTGCGCTGGGAGGGCGTCGGGTTCACCACCGTCTACCGCTCGATCATCGAGCCGCGGCTGTCACCCACTACGGCGGTGACGCACGTCGTCTTCCGCGGCCTGGACGGTTACCGGGCGATCGTGCACATCGACGACGCCCTGCAGGACGATGTCCTGCTCGCCGACCGTCTCGACCACGAGCCGCTGAGCCTCGCGCACGGCGCGCCGCTGCGCCTGGTCAGCCCGCAGCAGTACGGCTACCTCAACGCCAAGCACCTGTGCGCCATCGAGATTCACACGAGCGCTCCGCCGATGCCGCTTGACTTCGTCCTGTTCCGCCAGCATCCCCGCGCCCGGGTGTGGCAGGAGGAACGCAACGGAGTGCTCCCGGCCGCGGTCGTACGCCCGATCTATCGATCCCTCATCCGACCGTTCCTCTGGCTCAGCGCTCGGGGCAACTGGAACCCAGCGCAATTATCACGCTGCGTCATGATCGCTGGCTGCGGCTATCGCGCGAGATCCGCCTGAGCTGATTGTTAGCCCGAGTCCTCGACACAGAGCACGGCACATAACGGGTAATTCTGTTGCCGTGCATGCCGGTGGCGTATCGGCGGTCCCGGTTTGGGGTGAGTCCGCGGCCTTGTCAGGCCGGTTTCTGGCCGATGGTGATGGCCGGGGCTCCGGCGGGGGTGGCCATCGGCCGGACCGAGGTCAGCCCGGCGTTGCGGAGTAGGTGGCATGCCGCTGCCTCGTCCAGCGCGGTACCGCCGTAGGTGATCGTCTTGAGCCGGGTGAGGGCGTCCTCGACCGGGGTCCCGCCGAGTTTGCCGTGGCCTAGGATCAGCCATCCGCCAGGGCGCAGTGCTGCCGTGACGCGCGGCAGGCCGGCATGCAGGGCTGGTTGCGGGATAAACGGCGCGGGCAGCCAGGCCACGTCGAATCCGGTGTCGTCAGCGAACTCGGCGACGTCCTGCTTGCGTACCGTCACCCGGTCCGCGGCGCCGCTGGCGGCGATGGCCTGGCGGGCCAGGTCCAGGGCACGGTCGAGGATGTCGATCCCCAGGATGTGCAGCTGGGGGAAGGCCTGGGCGAAGCTGACGGCGAGCGCGCCGACGCCGGTCCCGACGTCGAGCATGCGGGCGCCCGGCGCGGTCACGCGGCGGGCGAGGTCGCCCATCACCGGCAGCATGAACCGGGCCATCGGGACCGCGGCCTGGGCGCTTGCGTGCCCTTGGGCCAGCAGTGCCTCGTCGCTTCGGGCGCCCCACAAGTAGCCGCAGCCGCTGCCCAGCGCCGAGGCCTGGTGCAGGGCGGCTGCGGCCTGGCTGGCGATCTGCCGGGGGGCCGGGGTGCCAAGTCCCGGCGGGTGCCTGCCGAGCGCGCCGGTGAGCCCGGCGGCGGCCAGCAGGTCCCGTGCCGCAGCCATCAGCTCGGGCGGGCCGTCGTCCCGGGCCGTGGCCGCGAGCGCGGCCAGGCTCCATGCTGCCTGGTCCCAGGCCTGGATGGTTGGTTGCAGGTCTCGCTCTGCGATGTCCGTCATCAGTCTTGCCTCCAGTCCGTTTTCGTAAGTTGTTGCGTAATGCCGTCGCGTCTGGGTCCCCATGAGCCGGGCCGCCGTGGCCCGCGTGCCGGGTATTCAGCGTCCGGCGGCGGACTCTCGTCGCGGCGGCCGGGACTCTGCCTGGTCCGTGTGCTGGTGGCCGTGCCATCTTCGTGAGCGCGCGCGGGCAGCTCCTGATGACCACCCATAAGGGCCGCCGTACCACGATGGCGTTCGTTGTCAGCCGCCGGTGACGGCTTCCATCAGCTGAGGGATGCGATGCGCATGCGGCGCGGGCGCATCGCGGTGATCCTAGGAACATCATCGTTGGCCTCCCTTTTGATCACATGGTCCGGGTGCGGTGCCTGGCAGCGCCGGGCCTGACCTGGCTGCTTCGGAACGCCGGCCAGCTGGGCGTTCACCGGCAGAGACCGGTTGGGAAACGGTGCGCTGGCATGACCGGCCTCTTAACCAGGAGGCGTAAACCGGCGGCGAACAAATCGTTCGCTTGGCCGCGGCGGGCCCTCCAAGCGGGCCAGGCGTAGCTCAGCGGGAACGGCCCGTGAAGCGGCGGCGGCGCGGTGCGGCATCATGGTGCGGCTGATCACGGCGGACGGGCTCTTCCGCTGCTCTCGGGCCGGCGGCGTGCTTGGGGGCTGCCGCTGCGGTATATCTCGGGTATGGCTCTATCCGGCCGGAGCCGCGAAATGGCCGAGGTCGAGCGCCTGCTTGACGGCGCCGCTGACGGCCGGGGCGGCGTGCTGGCCATCATCGGCCCGCCCGGCTCGGGCCGCACCGAACTGGCCGCTGCCGCTGCACGCGCGGGCGCCCGCCGCGGGTTCGAGGTGCTGCGAGCCGCCGCGGTACGCGGCCAGCCCGGCCAGCTGACGTGGGCGCAGCTGCTCCGAGACGCCGACGCACCCGACGATCTGGCCTCTAGCGTGCTCGGTGACGCCGGGCCGCTAGAGCTGGACAGCGTCGCCCGGGCGCTGGCCAGCGGAAGGCGGCTGCTGGTGATCGACGATATCGATCACGGCGGAGCTGCTCCGCTGCAGGTCCTGCAGATCGTCGCCGCCAGGGCGGCGGCCACCAGCACCGCCGTGATTGTCACCTCGGTGCGTGCGCTGGGCGTGGGAACTGAGCTCAGGCTTGGCGGGCTGAGCGAAGATGAGCTGGCTACGGTGCTGCCCGGCCTGGCCCCGCAGGCCCGGCACGGGGTGTGGCTGGCCTCTGGCGGGCTGCCGGGTGTGGCACGGTCGCTGGCCGCTGACCTGGCCGCCAGCACAGATACGGCCAGCCCGCTGGTGCGCCTGGCGCTGACGGCGCCGTCGCACGCGGAGTTCCTCGATGTCGATACCGGGCTGGTCCGCCTGCTGCAGCTGGCCCTTCCGCATGCGCCGGATGACAGCACCAGAGCCCGGCTGCTGGCCCGGCTGGCGCACGAGCTGCTGGGCGACTCCTCGGCAGGGCCGCGGCGGCGGGCGCTGGCCGACGAGGGCCTGAAGCTGGCCCGCGACTCGGGGGACCTCCGGGTGCTGGCCGAGGTGCTCGATGCGCGGCTGCACGCGCTGTGGGACCCCGCAGGCGCCGAGGACCGGCTGGCCGCCGCGTCGGAGATCATCGAGCTAGCCCGGGCCGCAGGCGACGGCACCAGGGAACGGCACGGCATGTTCTGGCGGTTCGTGGCCCTGATGGAACTGGGACGGGTAGGTGAAGCCGAGTCGACGCTGGCCGCGTTCGAGCACGCCGCCCGTGCGGCTGGCGACGGTCAGGCCGTGGTGATGGCGACCGCCCGGCATGCGATGCTGGCCACCTTCCGCGGGCGGTTCGGCGAGGCCACCCAGCTGATCGAGGAGGTGGCAGCGGAGGGCCGGCGGGCCGGGCTGCCCGACACCGGCCGGCTGGTCGCGACCCAGAGCGCGGAGATCGCCTTCTACGGGGGCCCGGCGGCCGCCACGTTCACCGTCGATGACCTGCTGAGCCTGGCCCGCCGGCTGCCCGGGCACTTCATGGAGGCAAACGTCGCCGCTTGGCTGATGCTGACCGGACGCCCGGAGGACGCGCAGGCGGAGATGGACCGTGTCCTGCCGGCCGTGCTGGCCGGATCGGGGCCACGGCAGCTCGGCGCGGCCGCGATGCTCGCGTTCGTGGCTGCCCAGGCCGGTGACGCCGCCACCGCCGCGCAGCTCCGCGAGGCCCTGTTGCCCTACCAGGGTCGGCTGGTGGTCTTCGGCGGGGCGAACACCTGCTTGGGGCCGGTGTCGTTCTTCCTGGGCCTGCTGGCCACCCGGCTCGGCCTACTCGACGAGGCGGTGAGCTGCCTGGAGGAAGCCACCGCGTTCGCGGAAACGACCGGAGCCCTGCCCTGCCAGGTGCTGGGCCTGGACGCCGCCGCCGCCGCGCTCAGCCTCCGGCAGGCGCCCGGTGACCAGCAGCAGGCGTCCGCCTGCCGGGCCCGGGCCCGCGCGATCGCCGAACGGCTAGGAGTACCCGGGCTGCTCGGCCGTCTCACCCCTGCAGCCGACCAGTGGAGCCTGCGCCGCGATGGCCAAGACTGGCTGCTGCAAGCCGGACCCGAACAGGTCCGGCTGCGCGACAGCCGCGGCCTGCACTACCTGCGCGCCCTGCTGGCCGCCCCCGGCCACGAGATCCCGGCACTCGACCTGGTGGCCGGCGGCCCCGGGCTGGCCGCCGCGGACACGGGGTCACTGCTGGACGCCGCCGCCCGGAACACCTACCGGCAGCGGATCCGCGAACTGGACAGCGAGCTCGCTGCCGCCGACCGCGCCGGGGACAGCACCGCCGCCGAGAAAGCACATCAGGAACGCCAGGCACTGATCGGTGAGCTGCGCCGGGCAACCGGGCTGGCCGGGCGCCCCCGCCGGGCCGCCGCCGACGCCGAACGAGCCCGGGTCAACGTCACCCGCACCCTCCGCGCCACCATCGACCGCATCACGACAGCCGCCCCGATCGCGGGGGCGCACCTGAACACCTCCATCCGCACCGGAACGCTGTGCCGCTACCAGCCCGCACACGGCGGCCCCGCCCGCTGGCATACCTGACCAGGAAACCTCCCCGCCCCCACCTGCGCTTCCAGCCGAACCTCGCAAGACAGTCAACTGATGGCCGAACGGCCGCTCAGCAGACCGCCACCCTGGCGCCAACACTCCGCTACACCACTCAGAGCGCGCAGGAACAGACGATCTGCGCGCTGAGATTCACCAGGCAGATGCAGGTGTCAACCGCTCCGATTCGCCGTACTGCGCGAATCGCAACTGATTGATTACAGGTTGTTCGTTGCATTCTGTTATCGCCACGGCACTAAGACAGGCTCGATTGTGCTTGGTTCTACGTGGGCCCAGATGAGGCAGTCGTGCCATGAGTCGTGGCGGGCGTCCTCGGTTGCCCAGTCGCGGCAGTGCCGGGGTAGACGCTGTTCGAAGTGGTAGCCGGCCCGCTGGGCGACCCGGAGCGACGGCTCGTTACCGGGGTCGATCTCGAGCCAGATTCGGGGGATGGCGAGGCCGCGGTGGGCCCAGATCGTGACCGCTTGGACGGCCCGCGAGGCGATGCCCCGGCCGCGCTGTGCGGGTCGTATCCAGTAGGCCAGTTCTGCGCTTCCCGGCTGGCCGGGCATCAGCCCGACCGCGCCGAGGAGCTGCTGGCCGTCCAGGACTCCGAGGGAAAACTGGCCCCCGGCGGCGGGATCCCATGCCGCCAGCGCCGCGCGCGCGTCGGGCAGCGAGTAGGGTCCGGCGGGGCGAGGACCCCACAGGGATGGCGCCGCCTCCCCGCTCGTGGCCTGCACCAGCAACACCGCGTCGTCCAGGACCAGGGCTCGCAGGTGCAGGCCGTTGCCGAGATCCAAGGTCAGGTCAGGCCGCATGAGTTCATCCAAACCCGCGGCCGCGGCCGCGGCTAGCGAGTTTTCGGGCGGGCAAACGTAACGTGCTACGGCATCAGAAACAACGCCCTGGCCCCGCTGGGCGTTGCGGCGGGAGATCGCTACCCGAACATGGAGGATCTGTTCGGTCTCTAGGCTAGAAGCTGGGCAGGAGCTACGCGACAGGCTCGACAACGCTCAAAGAATGACGGCCGCCTGATCACCCGCGGTGCAGTACACCGCCTCGATCACCGGCCTGTTGGGACGCTGCCTGCTGGGGCTTGGCACGCGAGCGATGAGTAGCCTGCGATCAGTATCCCGGTCTCGGCCGTCGCACTCGGGCGGCATCATCTAGGGCAGCGATGACCTCGGCCCCGATGCGGAGTACAGATGAGCCAGATAGGTGCGGCAGTGCCAGGCGCCGGTGTCGCTGCGCGGTGGCGGCTGGATGACCGGGTCGCGCTGGTGACCGGCGCCTCGGCGGGCCTGGGCGCGCGGTTCGCCCGGGTTCTGCATGAGGCGGGCGCGCACGTGCTGGTCACTGCCCGCCGCGCCGACCTGCTGGACCAGCTGGCCCGGGAGTGCGGCGAGCGGATCGAGGCACTGCCCGGGGACATCACCGACGCGTCCCACCGGCAGGCGCTGGCCGGGCGGCTGGCCTCGCGCGGCCGTCTTGACGTGCTGGTCAACAACGCCGGGATCTGCGACGACGGTCTGCTCGAGCAGCAATCGCTGGAAGAACTGCGCGGGGTGATCGAGGTCAACCTGATCAGCGTGCTGGACATCTGCCGGCTGACCGCCCCGCTGCTGCTGGCCGCCCCCGCCGCCAGCGTGATCAACGTCGCCTCCATGTACGGCATCGTCGCCTCCCGCGGGCCGATGGCCGCCTACAACGCCAGCAAGGGCGCGCTGGTCCAGCTCACCCGGCAGCTGGCCGCCCAGTGGGGCGAGCGCGGGGTGCGGGTCAACGCGCTGGCCCCCGGCTACTTCCCGACCGAGCTGACCGGGCACCTGGCCGACCCCGGCTTTGCCCAGTCGATTCGCGAGCACACCCTGCTGGCCCGCATCCCCGCCCTGGAGGAGATCGACGGCCCGCTGCTGTTCCTGGCCACCGCCGCCTCCAGCTACATGACCGGCCAGGTCCTGGTCATCGACGGCGGCTGGACCGCAGTATGAGCCGTGATCACCGCATGCCGCCCTGACGGCGAGGACCGGCCTGATCCCAGTGGCCTGGTAGCCCAGAGGCGCCGCTCACATCGCGGCGTGGCCGGGCAGCCGCGGCCAGCCTCGCTGAGGACCTTGGCCTCTTGGTGCCGGCCCGTCCGGGCAGCGTGGCAGTCTGGTGGCATGCCAAGCGTGTATGAGGCCGCGGGCGGCCGCGAGGGCCTGCTCCGCCTGGCCGGGGCGTGGCACGCCCGGGTGATGGCCGACGCGGTCGTCAGCCACGCGTTCAGCCACGGCGTCCATCCGCAGCACAGCCAGCGGCTGGCCGCCTACTGGGCCGAGGCCCTCGGCGGTCCCGCCGCCTATTCCGGCGCTTACGGGGACCAGACGTCGGTCGTGCGGATCCACAGTGGCAACGGCCCGCATGAGGAGATGGACCGGCGGGCGATCAAGTGTTTCGACCAGGCGATGCAGGACGCCGGCCTGGACGAGGCCGGGCCGCTCCGGCAGGTCCTGCACGACTACTTCGCCTGGGCCACCACCACGGAAATGGCCCGCTACCACCAGTCCGCTGACCAGGTTCCCGAGGGCATGAGCATCCCGCGATGGTCATGGAATGGACTGCAGCGCTGAGCCCGCTGCCGGACCCACCCGAATACGCCCTCTCATCGGCAAGATGATGCGATTACCGCGAGAGGCGTCCGCCCGGACTGCCGGTGAGCCGACGGTGCTCGCTTGCTGCTGACCGGCTAGCCGGGTGAAGTGCCTGCCACGCCGGCTCAGCCGGGTTCGTACGGGGTAAAGCGAACTGGCAGGCTGCGCATCGTGTAGATCCCGGTCGGCGTGCCGAAGACAGGCTCGCCGTCGGGTTTCAGGTGGCGCATGCGGGGCGCCAGGAACGCCAGCGCTTCGATGATCTCGGCCCGCGCCAGGCTCGCGCCGGCGCAGAAATGCGCGCCGAAGCCGAAGGTCATCACCTGTGCGCCGCCCCGGTCGGCCATGATGTCGAAACGGCCCGGATCTGCGTACGTTAGCGGGTCACGGTTAGCAGTCGCCGCGCAGACAAACATGACTGTCCCCACCGGGAACACGATCCCCGCGAGTTCCAGTTCCTCCCGCACCAGCCTGGCCGTGAACGGCACGATCGGCTCGAAACGCAGCACTTCCTGGCAGGCCTGCTCCGCCAGAGCCGGGTCGTCCCCCAGCCGATCCCACTGGCCGGGATGGTCGGCGAACAGCCGCAGGCCATGTGCCAGCTGCGACTCGGTGGTGTCGGTGCCGCCGGCGATCACCGAGCTCGCCAGGGTGACGATCTCGTCATCACTGAGCCGGTCACCATCTTGCTCGTGATGGACCAGCGTTGACACAAGATCCTCGCCTGGCTGCTGCCGCCGCCTGGCCACCAGGTCGAGTACGTAGTCCCGGACGTCCTCGTGGGCTGCCTCGATCTCAGCGCGCTTGGCCGCCATGTCCATGTCGAACACTGCTTGCAGGCTGGCCGACCACCGGGCCAGCAGCGCGGCATCGCCGGGGACGCCGAGCAGCTCGGCGATGGCCATCGAGGGCAGCGGCCGGGCCAGGGCCGTGACGACGTCGCACCGGCCCGCTTGAGCGATGTCCTGCCACAGGCCAGCTAGGTATGCGCGCAGCCGAGGGCGCAGCCGCTCGACCTGGCGCGGCGTGAAGGCCGCGCTGACCAATCGGCGCAGGCGGGCATGCGGCTGGCCGGACCGTGCCATCAGGCCTTTAGTCGTGCCATCGTAGATGATCCCGTCGGTCAGCCCCTGCAGCTCCAGCAGTTCGACGGCGGGGAACGACAGCCGCCGGTCCTTGAGCAGCGCCATGCCCTGTTCACGGCCGAGCACTAGGTAGCCCAGGTCAGAGCGGGCCAGCCAGTTGCGGCTGGCCAGGTCATCGAGGACCTCGTGGAACCGCTCGCCTGCAAAGGCCGGGTCATCGTGGGCCAGTAGCGGCAGATCCGCGTCCTCGGCGCGCATCGCAGCGACCCTCAGCCCAGCTCGCGCGCGGGCCGACCAGTGCCGGGCACGGCTGGCTCCACGCAGACCACAACTGAGAAGTCCCGCCCGCCGTGGCGACCTGTCACGTTACGCCTCCCGTGAACTCGTCCTGAACCATTATGCCGGTGACCCCGCCAGCACAGCCGGTCTACCTCTACCCACAGGCGCCCCAAGCGGCGTGAGCGGATTACTGGTCCCGCCCGCCCAGCATCAGAACCGGAACCGAGTCAGGCCGCCCGGCTCCGCCGCCAAGGCCACGATCGCCGAGCGTGCCTCAATGCGATATACGTTCCACGGTGGTGGTCCTTGCGACGGTGCGTTGAACGGGGCAGTGATGCCCGACCCGCTGTCGTCGGGTTCGGCCGGCCAGCCGTTGTCCGCCCACGCCTTCGCGATACGCGCCACTGCGCCCGGCTCGGTCACTCGCGCCGCGTCACCCTCGATCACGACGTCCGCGTCGCGGATCGATACCGCGATCGAACACCGCGGATCGCGCGCGACGTTGCGCCCCTTCCGCGTGCCCGCGCCCGTCTGGAACCAGAACGCACCGTCTAGCCACAGGGCACCGACCGCGGTCACATGCGGACTGCCATCCTGGTTGACGGTGGCCAGCCAGGTCGTGCGGGAGTTCGCCGCGTCGGGAGCTGGCGCCGACCCCGCATCGAGCTTCTCGGCAACTGCGGCCCAGTCCACCGGCGGCAGCCCATCCGCCTGACCCAGATTGGTGATCTCCATAAGGCATCCCTTCATTGTCCAGGGGAACGTCCTGGCTATCGACGTGTCGTAGCTAAGACGCGCGACGACCGCGAAAGCCATCGTTCATCCGCGGGTCACGAGCCGTCTGAGCGCGTACTTGTGATCGCCAGGCCAGACGATGCCCGGTATGGGCAAGCGCTCAGCCGGCGGTCAGCGATCTTTCAGGGACAACCACTATCTTCCGGGCATGGACGAATTCCGGGCCCGCCGGGTAACCGACGCGCTACGTGACCGGGGCATCAACGCTCACCTGCTGCGCGCGGGCCTCGGCCAGTTCGGCGTCCGCGTGTCACTGCCCGGCGGCCGCGAAGCCGAATGGGACACCGACGGCACCGCCGGCCTGGAGGCCCAGGTCATGCGCGACGGCATGCTCGTCGGCTACGTGCCCCAGATCGAAGGCTCCGAGGACTTCAGCGAACCCCAGATCGTCGACGCCATCGCCCGCACCGACTACGACCAGCCCGTCGCCAGACAGCGCGCGGTCGCGCCCCCGGCCGGCCCTGCCCTTACCCGCGAAGGCGGCGTCTTCCGCCGCTTCCTCGACGGTTTCCGCTACCGCTAAATAAGGCCCGCAGGTCACCTGCCGCCCGCCAGGCAGCACGAATACGCGCGGCCGGGACTCATTGATCGGGGTAACTGATCATGACGGTAACAGCGGAGCGTCCGCGCCCCGATTACTTGGCGCGGATCAGGCCCAGCGAGCGAGCCCGGCTGACCGCCTCGTCCCGGCTGTGGACGCCGAGCCTGGTATACAGGCGTTCGGCTCGCTCCTTGGCTGCGGACCGGGAGATGCCCAGCTTGCCGGCGATAACGGAGAAGGGCAGTGGTGTCGGGAGGTACTGCAGGACCTGGGCCTCTGCCATGGTGATCGACGCTGCTCTGACTCGTGCCTCGGCTTGGCTGGTCGCGTCGGCCGCCATCTCGTCAGCGGCGGCAATGGTGATCAGGGACTCCGCCACCGCCTCGGCGGCCACATCGTCGGCGGCTTCTATGGTGGCGATGTCTTCGGCTACGGCCGCGTCGGCGGCCTGATCGGCGGCGGCCACGATGAGGCCGGCTGCGGTCAGCGCCATCACCGCCTCGTGCGCGGCCGCCTCTTCCACCAGCCCGGCCGTGATCAGCGCCCGGGCGGCGTCGGCGGCAGCGGCCGACTGGATCCGCTGCGAATCGGCCACCGCCTCGGCCGCCTCGGCCTGGGCCGCCGCCATCGCGAGCAAGGCGACGGCCTCTTCGGCCTGGGCCTGGGCGATCACCTCAGCTGCCTCCTCCATGGCGGCGACCTCGGCCCCCACCACCAGCCCGGTCTCGGCGGTCAGGAAGCCCTCGCCGATCAGCGTGCCGCCGGTCTGGGCGATGACGTCGAAAAGCGGGGCGGCCCAGTAGTGCTCGACGAGCAAGAAGGCCAGCGCGGTCCCTGGCTCGAGAGAATCGGCCAGAGCCCGCGCATCAGCCGGGTCAAAGGCCGCCAGACCGCCGGCTGGCCCCGGCACAGCCGGACCGCCGTCCGCAACCGGAACGACCGCCGCCAGCAGCGAGCCGAAGTCCTCGTCATCACCGATGGTCAGCCGTTCGATGGTGCCGTCCTGGCGTCTGGCCACGAAGAGCATGTCGAGCAGCCGGAGAACTCCCCGGCCGCGGAGACGATCGACCTCGGCCAGGATCCTGCCCTCCGAGCCGGCGCCGCGGCTGAAACTCAAGGCGATCACCTGGAGCGGTGCGGTCATCATGTTCCTCCTTGTCCCGGCCCGTAACGTCGCCGACGCTACCACCAAGCGGCGTCACGGCCAGCTGGCGCATCCCCGCCTCTCCCGGCACGAGCTGGATCAGTCCCTGGGACCTCACCGACGCAGTTAAGGCCACCCCTGACGACCGCGCGCGACTCGGCAGATGCGGACCTTCATCCCGACGGCGCCGATGCATAAAACATACGGTCAGTCGGGCGCTCGTTCGTTGGACCATAACCGCGACTGCCAGGCGGCCATCTCGTGCGGCTCTCATGACATCGCCGTCCCGACAGCTGGCGCGCGCGATGTCCGTGGGTGCCGTAGTAGGTCAGCTGGTGCGGGTGACGTCGGTTGCGACGATCTTCCCCGCCGCGGACGGTGTCGATTCCGGTGTAGTACTGGGCCGCGTCGGTGCAGTCGTTGACTACCCGCCAGGTTGAAACTGACCTGGTGGCCGGGCTGGCCCAGCTTGGTGGGCTGCTCAGTGTCCGTGCAGGCGTATCCGGCCACGAACTGCTGGTAGGTCTGACCGGTCGCTGGGCCCGAGCTGATCAGCGCCCATGCCTTCGCATGCTTGTGCATGGCGCTGGGCCCTGGCCTGCCCCGGGCCGGTTACGACGATCCGCCCCGGGTAGCGGCGGGATGCAACCCGGTCCGGCTAGTTCCAGCAGCCCGCGAGGGCGGGAGTCCCT
>Ga0318534_10000221_pt1 | contig 16848 bp, 6 predicted proteins | sample GRESIP117b4f26_FD_202502 | JGI IMG/M metagenome (GOLD analysis project Ga0318534, IMG submission 202502) | Tropical soil microbial communities from Luquillo Experimental Forest, Puerto Rico - GRE.SIPMG.117b4f26 | ecosystem: Environmental > Terrestrial > Soil > Tropical forest > Bulk soil...
GCGCGAGAGCCGCGCGGCGCGCTCGCCGCCGTAGTCCGCCGCGTGCGTCAGCACCAGCCGGTCCATCGCCCTCGTCATGCCGACATAGAAGAGGCGTCGCTCCTCTCGATAGTGCTCCTCAGACGGATCCTCGGCCTCCGGGTGCGGGGCGGGCCGTAGCTCGGACGGGAACTCCAGCCCCTCGCTCCGGCGGTAGAGCGGGAAGCGCTGCTCGACCAGGTCGACCATGAACACCACGGGGAACTCGAGCCCCTTCGCCCCGTGCGCCGTGAGCAGGCTCACGGCGTCGTCATCGGTCTCGATGTCGGCGGCCGCCGGGTCGTCGCCCATCTCGATCAGCAGGTCCAGGTGCTCGATGAACGCCGGGACCCGGTCCTCCTTGAGCAGCGGACCGACGCGTGTGGCGATGCCGAAGAGCTTGTTCAGGTTCTGGACGCCCTCGAGAGCCGCCGCGGAGCCGGCGCCGCCGGGCTCCCCGCCGTCAGCCGTGAGCGAGGCGAGGAGCCCGCTCTCGGTCACGAACTGGTAGAGGACGTCCGACGTGGGCCGGCGCACCGCGGTGTCACAGAGCGCGGCGTGAAGCGCCGACCAGCGGGTGACCGCCGTCCGCGTCACCGCACTCACGTTCTCGATCGCAGGCTCGCGGCCGGCGGCCGCGTCCTCGGCGATGCGCATGAAGCCGCGGTGCGTGCGCTTGGCACGGTGGCCGAGACGCGCCAGGTCCACCGGGTCCGCGCCGAACAGCGGGTCGCCCAGCACCTGGTGGCTCGCGCCGCCGTCGGGGTCGGCGACCGCGCGCAGCGCGTTCAGGCACAGCAGAACCTCGGCGCGCGAGTAGAGCCCGCGCATGCCGACGCGCCGGAAGCGCACGCCGCGCGCCTGCAGCGCCTGCGCGGTGGCATCGAGGTGCGTGTGCGCGCGCGCCAGCACCGCGAAGTCGCCGGCGCGCGCCGCCCCCGACTCGAGCGCGTGCGCGATCTCGTCCGCCACCCACTCGCTCTCGTCGCGGCCGGTGGCGAACGCGTGGTGCTCGACGACGCCGGCAAGCGTGCGGCCCGTGGCGGGGTCGGTGCGCTGCGAGAGCAGCCGCTTGTCCCAGCCGCGCTGGGACTCCATCCGCGCCGGGTCGTTGAACGTGATCAGGCGGTGCGCGTCGTCCAGGATGCGCTGGCCCGAGCGGTGGTTGCGCCGGAGCAGCACCAGCTTCGCGTCGGGGTAGACGTCCAGGAACTGGAGGATGTTCTCGATCTTCGCACCGCGGAAGCGGTAGATGCTCTGGTCGTCGTCGCCCACCACGGTGAGGTTCCGGCGCTCGCCCGCGAGCAGCCGCACGAGCTCGAACTGCACGTGGTTCGTGTCCTGGAACTCGTCGACGAGGATCCAGCGGAAGCGGTCCTGGACCTCCCGGCGCACGTGCGCGCGTTCGCGGAGCAGGCGCAGCGCCAGCCGGATCTGGGAGCCGAAGTCGACGCGGCCGACGCCGTGGAGGAGCGCCTCGTACTTCGCGTAGGCGCGCGCCTTCTCGACCTCGGCCGCGGCGCGGTCGCGCTTCTCCGGGTCGTCGCCGGCCTGGGCGGCGAGCGTCGCCGCGAACGCTTGGTAGCGCTCGGGCGAGACGTCCTCGTTGCGCGCGCGGTCGAAGAGTGCGGTGAGCGCCGCGAGGTGCGCATCGGGCCGGCCGAGTGGCAGGTAGCGCTCGAGCCCGAGCTCGAACAGCCGCTCGCGAAGGAAGACGAGGATCTCGGCCTGCGACTCGACGCGCAGGCGCGACGTGAGCCCCAGCTCGACCGCATGGTCGCGCACGAGGCGGTCGCAGAACGCGTTGAACGTGGCGATCGTGGCGCCGACCAGGCCGTAGGGCACGAGCTGGTCCACGCGCGTCTCCATCTCGGCGGCGGCCTTGTCGGTGAACGTGAGCGCCACGATCTGCTCGGGCCGGGCCCTCTTCTCGGAGATGAGCCACGCGATGCGGTGCGTGACCACCTGCGTCTTGCCCGTGCCCGCACCGGCCACGATCAGGAGCGGGCCCTCACCATGCGTCACCGCGTCGCGCTGCTCGGGGTGCAGCCGCTCGAGGCCGAGCGCCTCGGGCGGGGCGCCGGTGAGCGCAGGTCCGGGTTCGATCGGGGTGACCATGTCTCGCACGCTAGCACGCGGGGGTGCCGTCCGCGGGGGGCGCGCGGTACGCGGCGCCGGCGCACGTGCCGCCGCCGCACGCCTCGCTTAAGATTCGCGGCCATGTCCCGGTCGCCCGTGCGTCGCGCGCTGTGCCTGCTCGCGCTCGCATCGGCGCTGGCGGGAGCGGGCTGCTCCGCGCCGCGTGCGCCGGGACGCATCGCCACGCTGTGGCTCGCGGGCCATCCCATGCCGGCGTTCGACCCCGACGGCCCGCCCGATGCGCTGCGCGCCGCGCTCGAGCGACAGCTCTCGCGCGGCCTCGTCGAGGCGGACAGCGCCGGGCGGATCGAGCCCGCACTCGCGGACTCGATCGGCTGTTCGCGCGACAGCCTGACGTGGACGTTCCGGCTGCGCGACGCTGCGCGGTTCACGGACGGCAGCCGCGTCACCAGCGCCGACATCGCCGCGGCGCTCGCCGGCGGCCTCGCGCGCGAGGACCATGCCACGCGCGAGTGGCTGCTGGCCACGGTGAAGGGCGTCTCCAGCGTGCGTGCCGGCCGAACGCTTCCTGCGCTCGGCATCGAGACCGCGGGCGATTCGCGGCTCGTGTTGAAGCTCGCGGTGCGTGACCCGCGACTGCTCGAGAAGCTCGCCACGCCCGGCGCCACCACGCCGTGGAAGCGGCGCCACGGTGGCTGGGGAGGCGCCGTCGGAGTGGGTCCCTATCGCGTGGCGCGCGTGGACGGCGCACGCACGCTCACGCTGGTCGCGGCCCGACCTGTCGCCGGCGTGCGTGCGATCGCCGACACGCTGCGCGTGCGCTTCCTGGGCGGCGCGGTCCCGGTGCGGAACATCCTCCGCCGGAGCGGCGCCGACGTGCTCTGGCCGCTGCCGCCGGGTTTCCTCGATGCCGGGTTGCCGGAGGGTTTCGAGGTGGGCGGCGCGCCGGCGATCCCCGAGCGCCGGCTGCTGCTCGTGCTCCGGCCGGACGTGCCGCCGCTCGGGAAGCCCGAGGCGCGCGAGTCGCTCGCGCGCGTCATCGATCCGGCAGTGCTCGCGATCACCCTCGGGAGCGTCGGCGAGCCGCTCAAGCGCTGGCTCCCGGGTGCGCAAACGCCCTACGCATGGCCCGGGCCCGAATCGCCCGCCGAACGCGCCGCAAGGGAATCGAGGGAGGCGAGCGAAGCCGCGCGACGCGACGCGGATCGGCGCGAGCGGATCACGCGCGGTCGCGGCCGCGAGGCGGTGACGGTGCGGCCCGAGTCGTTCCACGTCGTGCTGTCGTTCGATGCTGACCAATCAGGAGCAGCCGTGGCGACACGTCTCCAGGGGGAGTGGGCTGCGGCGGGGCACTACGCAGAATTACGTGCTCTCCGAGGTGAGGCTGCACTCGCGCAGCCACTGCGTGCCGCCGGCACGCAGGCCACGCTCGTCGAATCACAGGCGCCGCTTCCGGGGCTCGCGCCGGAGCTCGCCATGCTCATACAACCGCTGCGGGGGCCTTCGCGCGGAGCGTTCCGGACCGGCTGGAGGACGCGCGAGTTCGACCGCTGGCTGCTGCCGCCCGGTTCAGCGGTCGCGCTCGATCCGGACACGGTTCAGCAGCGGTTGGCGAGCGTACGGATCGTGCTCCCGATCGCGTCGCTTCCATGGCGCGTTGCGTTTCGCACGGGGGCATTGCGCCCGCACATCGATCCACGGCATGGACCGGACTGGACGCGTCCTCTTCGATGATGGAAAGCGCTAGAACTCGTTGACCCTGTAGGCCCAGCCAAACTATCGTTAGTGATGCAGTCTGGGAGTCCGTCATCCTCAGACCCTGCATCGACACCCGACGCGCTCGCCGAGGCGGGGACGACTCTCGAACGTCCCGTCGCCTCGCTCTCTTGCCCATTCCCCATTTGAAGACACTGCCTGCTCGACCCCGGGAGAGCTCCCTCATGCGTCTTCGCACCATCATCCCCGTCGTCGTCATGGTCGTCTCGGCAGCCGCGCGGAACGCGTCCGCGCTCACGCTCGAGCGCGAGGTCCGCATCGATCCCAAGCGCGTGAGCGTCTCGGTGGCGAACGGCATCGCCTCGGTCGAGGCGCGAGGCGGCACGCGCGAGTACACGCCCGGCCGTCCCGACCTGCCGTGGATCTCGGAGCGTGTCGACCTGCCGGCGGGCATGAAGCTCACGAGCGTCGAGGTGATCGCCGCCGAGACGCAGCCGCTCGCGGACGCCGTTCGCGTGCCGCCCGCGCTCTCCTCGCGGCCGGGCTCGACGCCCGGTGAGCGCTCGGTCGCCGACGGCGCCGTGTTCTCGAGCGCCGCGTTCCAACCCGAGGTGCTGGCGCTCCCCGGCATCCAGGGCAGCCTGCGCGGCCGCAACGTCGCCTACCTGCGGATCTCGCCGACGCGCTGGAACCCGCAGACCGGCGCGCTCGAGCGCGTGTCCAGCCTCAGGCTGCGGCTCACCGTGGAAGACGGCGCCGCGCCCGCGGTACCGCGCGAGCGCATCGTGCGCGAGTGGGAGGACGAGCTCCCGAGCGGCGTGCCGTCGCGCGCGCTGGTCTCGATCTCGAGCGCGATGAACGCCGGCACGCCAGGCAAGCCGAAGGCCGAGCCGTTCAAGCCACTCCAGATCCCGAGCGTCCTCGGCAGCCCGGTCGAGTACGTGATCGTCACGAACGACGCGCTCGCGCCAACGTTCCAGCAGCTCGCCGACTGGAAGACGCAGTGCGGCGTGCCCGCGGTCGTGCGCACCTTGTCGTTCATCCGCAGCCAGTACCCGTTCGGCGCCGACGACGCCGAGCGCATCCGGCTCTTCATCCGCGACGCCTACTCGCGGTGGGGCACGAAGTGGGTGCTGCTGGGCGGCGACACCGACGTCATCCCCGAGCGGCTCGCGCTCAACACGTCCTTCTACCAGGTCGAGCACATCGCGGCCGACATCTACTACTCCTGCCTCGACGGCAACTGGGACGCCGACGGCAACTCCGAGTACGGCGAGGGCTTCCAGGACCAGTTCACGCCCGGCGACAACGCCGACCTGATGCCCGAGGTGTACGTGGGCCGCGCGACGGTCTCGACCCTGACCGAGGCGCAGCAGTTCGTAAGCAAGACGATGCTCTACGAGAAGAACCCGACGCCGAGCTACACCGCGAACTGGCTGTTCTTCGCCGAGGTGCTGTTCCCGCAGCCCTACAACGGGACGGGCACGATCGACCTCGACGGCGCCCAGCTCGCCGAGGACATCCTGCCGTTCACGGACATGAACCCCCAGATCAACGTCACGCGCCTGTACGAGAACTACACGAGCCCGACCTACCGGCCGGGCGCACTGCCGGAGTCCAAGGCCGCGGTCATCCCGCAGCTCAACGCCGGGCCGGGCCTGGCGCTGCACGTCGGGCACGGCTACCGCAACTCCATGGAGGTGGGGGACGCGACGTTGGTCAATGCCGACGCGTCCAACCTCACGAACGGGAACAAGGTGTTCAACCTCTACGCCATCGACTGCACGTCGAGCGCGATCGACTTCCCGTGCATCGGCGAGGCGTTCCTCAAGAACCCGAACGGCGGCGCGGTCACGGTGATCGGCTCGACGCGCTTCGACTTCCCGACCGCCGGGCGCGCCTACCAGCAGGAGTACTTCCGGCTGTTCTTCGAGGACAGCGTCTCGGCGATCGGCGAGCTGCAGGCGCGTCAGAAGCTGCCGTTCGTCGCGTTCTCCTACTACGACGGCGTCAACCGCTGGACGCAGATGACGCTGCTCGAGCTCGGCGACCCCGAGCTGCACATGTACAACGGCATCTGGCGTACGCTGTCGGTGAGCGCCCCGGGCTCGTTCCCGCTCGGGGACTCGACGTACGCCGTGACCGTCACGAGCGGCGGCAACCCGGTCGCGAACGCGACCGTGACCGCGTACAAGGCGGGAGACGACTTCACGACCGGCACCACGAACGTCGCGGGCTCGGTCGTCCTGCCGTTCCGGCCCGATTCCACCGGTGCGTTCGTGCTCACCGTGACCGCCTACAACGCCAAGCCGTTCCAGGCCACGCTCAACGTCACCTCGTCCGGGGCCGCGGCGGTGTCGGATGCCGCGGTCAGCGTCGACGACGACAACGTCGGCGGCACGATCGGCAACGGCGACGGCTTCGCCGACGCCGGCGAGACCGTGGACCTGCGCGTCGCGCTGCGTAATCGCGGCGGCGCGTCCACGAACGGCCCCGTGTTCGCCACCGCCACGACCACCGACCCGGTCGTCACGGTCATCAACAGCAACGGCACGTACGGCACGATCGCCGCGGGCGCCACCGGCAACCCGGTGACGCCGTTCCGCATCTCGCTGCCGCCCGACATGCCCGACCAGCGCGAGGTGCCGTTCACGCTGACGCTCTGGGACGGCAGCCGCAGCTGGAAGGAAGCGTTCCAGATCACCACACGCTCGCCGGAGCCGCATCACTACGAGCAGATCATCACCGAGTCGCCCGGAAACAACGACGGCCGACCAACCCCGGGCGAGACCGCCACGTACACGCTGCGCGTGCGCAACGACGGCAGCGGCGTCGCGCGCGGCGTCACCGCGAAGCTCCGCGCTCTGAACGCCTCGGCCACGGTGTCGGACAGCGTGGTGACGATCGGCGACATCGCGCCTTACACGACGGGCCAGGGCGACTCGTTCGTGTTCACCGTCAACGCCCTCGGGGCGCTGTTCCAGCTCGAGATCCGTGACGCGCTCCAGGTCCGCCAGGTGCAGACGCTGGACCTCACGTTCCCGAACCCGCCGTTCAACCTGGCGGCGACCGGCGAGGCCGATGCCGTGCGGCTGACCTGGGACCCGAACGCCGACTCCGACCTCGCCGGCTACAACATCTACCGGAGCACGACTCAGGCGGGCCCGTACACCAAGGTGAACGTGGTGCCCACCGACAAGATCTCCTATTACCACGACGAGTCGCTGCCGGCGCTCACGAAGTTCTTCTACCACGTCACCGCCGTGGATTCGTCGGGGAACGAGTCCGGCTTCTTCTCCAACGTGCCCGTGAGCACGAACCCGCCGAACCACGCCATCTTCCCGGTGCCGACCGGCGGCACGACGCCGTCGTCGGTGGCGGTGGAGTATTGCTACTCGTCGACGATGGCCACGATCGCCGCGGGCTCGGACAAGCTCTACGTGCTGAACGCCGACGGCACGGCGCCGGTCGATGCCGACGGCCAGGGCGCCACGCTCGGCGACTTCTCGACGCGCGGCGCCTACTTCGCCGCCGGTCCATCGATGGCCGTGCTCGCCCCCGGGGAGGGGATGTCGTTCATCGCCCCGAGCTGGGACTCCACCGCGCTCTACGTGTTCGACAAGTTCGGGCAGATGCGGCCGGGCTTCCCGTTCAAGGTCAGCGACAATCTCTGGGGCTCGTGCGCGGTCGGCGACCTGGACGGCGACGGCCACCTGGAGCTGGTGTTCGTGTCCGGCGTCAACAGCGAGAAACGCGTGTACGTGCTGCGCGACAACGGCACGGAGTGGATGGACGGCGACGCGAACCCGGCCACGATCGGCGTGTTCAAGACGCTCGGCGCGTCGTTCAACGTCAACACGCCGGCACTGGCCGACCTCGACGGCGACGGCCATCCCGAGATCATCGTCGGCGGCTCGGACGGCAAGCTCTACGCGTGGAAATCGAACGGCGCGAACGTACCGGGGTTCCCGTTCGTCGCGAGCGGCGCCATCACTTCGTCGCCGGCGATCGGCTACCTCGATGGCCCCGGCGACCCGACGCCCGAGATCGTGTTCACGAGCACGAACGACTCGCTGTACGTGGTGAACGCCGACGGCAAGCGCCGTCCGGGCTGGCCGATCAGGGCCCGCTGCGGTGGCAACAGCCGCTCGCCGTCGCCGGCGATCGCCGACATGAACAACGACGGCTTCAACGACATCGTCCAGATGGGCACGGACGGCCTCGTGTGGGTGTACAACCGCGACGCTTCGGTGCTCGCGCCGTGGAACGGCGTGCGCTACACCACGTCGACCTCGAGCGCGTCGGAGTCGAGCCCGGTCGTGGCCGACATCAACGGGGACGGCATGAACGACATCGTCTGCGGCGGCGAGGACAGCCAGATCACGGCTCTCTCTGGCGCGAACGGCAGCGTGCTGCCCGGATTCCCGATCCAGCTCGGCGGCGAGGTGCGCGGCACGCCGGCGCTGGCGGACATCGACAACGACGGCAAGACCGAGATCGTGCTCGCCGGCTGGGACAAGAACATCTACGTCTGGGACTACGACTTCCCGTTCTCGCCCGGCAAGACGCCGCCGTGGCCGCAGTTCCACCACGACGCGCGCCGCACCGGCTTCGCCAGCGCGCCGCTGTTCGTGGGCGTGGGCGACGGGCCAGGCGGGGGTCCGGGCGCGGTGCGCACACTCGAGTTCGCGCCGCCGTCGCCGAACCCGATGCGCACGGGGCAGGGCACGGCGGTGCTGCAGCTGGCGGTGCCTGGCTCGATGTCGGGCGGCGAGTACGACCTCTCGGTGTTCGACCTCTCCGGACGCCGGGTGAAGCGCGTGGACAGCGGCCTCGCGCCCGTGGGCCGCTTCAGCCTCAAGTGGGACCTGCGCGACGATCGCGGCCGCCCGGTGGACGGCGGCGTGTACTTCGTGCGCTTCTCGCTCGGCGGGAAGAACGTCACGCACAAGCTGGTGGTGCTGCAGTAACCGCACGCCTATTGCGCGAGCGGGCCCTGCAGGGGCCCGCTCGCGTCGTGACGCCCGGGGCGCCCGCCCGTCCGGTTCCCGCGCCGGCGCGCCGGTCTTGACCGCCCGCGCGAGCGGCGTGTAGGACTCGCGGCACCATGGCCAACGACTCCCCCGGCGTCCGCGTGCGCTTCGCGCCCAGCCCCACCGGGTTCCTCCACGTGGGCGGGGCGCGCACGGCGCTCTACAACCATCTCCACGCGCGCGTGACCGGTGGCGTCTGCGTCCTGCGGATCGAGGACACCGACACCGAGCGCTCGACCGACGAGTCCACGCGCGCCATCTTCGACGCATTGCGCTGGCTGGGGCTCGGCTGGGACGAGGGCCCCGGCGTGGGCGGACCGTACGGGCCCTACTTCCAGGCCGAGCGGCGCCCGCTCTACGCCGACGCCGCGCGCCGGCTCGAGGAGGCGGGGCACGCCTACCCGTGCTTCTGCACGGCGGAGGAGCTCGAGACACGACGCGGCGAGCGGCTCGCGCGCGGCGAGTCGCCGGGCTACGACGGCCGCTGCCGCACGCTCACCGCGGACCAGCGCGCCGCGCGCGAGCGCACACGCCAGCATGATCCTCGGGCCCGACGGAAAGCGACTCTCCAAGCGCCACGGCGCCACGAGCGTCGAGGCGTTCGGCGACCTGGGGATCGTGCCCGAGGGCATGGTGAACTTCCTGGCGCTCCTCGGCTGGGCGCTCGACGGGAAGACGGAGATCTTCACGCTCGCGGAGCTGGAGCGCGTCTTCCGCCTGGAGCGGGTGGGGCCGAACCCCGCCGTGTTCGACACGCAGAAGCTCGAGTGGATCAACGCGCAGCACCTGAAGCGACTGGACGAGGCCGAGCGCACGCGCCGCGTCTGCGCGTGGCTCGAGCAGCACGGCCACGATCTCGCGGACAAGAGCGACGAGTGGCGCCGCGCGTTCGTGCGCGCGCTCGGCGACCGGCTGAAGACGCTCGCTGACGCCGCCGACGTGGGCGCGTTCGCGCTTGCGGACGCGCCGGCGATGGAGCCCGAGGCGTGGGCGGAGCTGCTCTCGCGGCCCGGCGCGGACGCGCGGCTCGCGGCGCTGGCGGCGCGTGTCGCGCCGCTGCCCGCGTGGACGCTCGAAGCGCTCGAGGCGGCGACGCGCTCGCTCGCGACCGAGACCGGCGTCAAGGCCGGCGACGTCATCACGCCCGCGCGCGTGGCGCTCACCGGCCGCAAGGCCGCGCCGGGGATCTTCGAGGTGATGTGGCTGCTGGGTCGCGACCGCGTCGTCGCGCGGCTCGAGGCTGCCGCGGAGCGCTGGCGGGCCGAATCACCGCTCGCCGCGCGGGCCTGAACCGCGCACGGAAGCACTTGCGGAGGGCGTGGGCAGCGGATAGATTGCGCGGCCTCGACTGCCCGGTAGTGTAACGGTAGCACGACAGGTTCTGGCCCTGTTAGTCGAGGTTCGAATCCTTGCCGGGCAGCCAGAACTTCGCCGCATCGAGACGTCGTGGCGCTATCGTCTAGGGGTCCAGGACGGGTGGTTCTCAGCCATCAAACCGGGGTTCGAATCCCCGTAGCGCTACCAGCTTCACGCTCGCGGCTCCAGCGCAACGGGGCGGAGCCGCGGCGTTTGTCGGCCGCGCGTGCTGTGGGCTCACCGTGTACCTCGCAGCGTCACGACGAACGTGTTCGAGAAGTCCTGGTGCGCCTTGTCGGCTGACATCGCCGCGTCATCGAAGTACCCGAGCCGGATCCGGACACTGGCCTGCCTCGGCGATGGGGCCATGGGCGGTCTGTCGAAGCGGCTGGACGGGGTGAATCGCCCCTTAGGCTCCGAGTAGAACGTGCCGGCCCACAGCTTGTACGTCGAGTGCGGGCGGAGGGCGACGAGGCGAGGACCTTCGATGGCGACACACTGCGGAAGGCTCTGCCACGACGGCGGTTCCCATTTCTCGAGGGAGCCGTACGAGCCGCGGACGGCGTAGAGTTGCGGCTGGTCGAGGCCGCCGTAGAAATCGCCCAGTGGCGCGTAGAGCACCCGGTCCGTGTGATTCTCGACCGTAGCCGCCACATCGACCCGAATGTCATTCGGGTACGCGACGTTCTCGGTCCGGATCGTGAGGAATCCGTCGCCGGTCTCCTCCGGGGGAGGCGCCAGTGGAGCCACGGGATCGGTCGCACGCGAGCACGAGATCGAGCCGGCCATCACCATGATGGCCCCGATGCCGAGGAGCCGCCGGAGGAGCATCGCGGAAGTCTAGCACCGGAGCAGCGGCGACCAGCACCTTCGCGACGGCCTCATGCCGCGAGCCAGCAAGCTTCCATAGGCATCATCGCGATGGCCCGATCCAGAGGGTCCACGCTCGGAGCATGGCCGGAGTCTAGGCGAGTTTCTGCGTCGGCGCGGGCCGCAAATTGCAGGCGTCGCGGCGTCGTGGGAGCCTGCGGGCTTCATGCGGGGACACCAGGCACCTGACGCGGGATCGGCGGCGTCGTGAATTGGCGCAAGACGCCGCGGACGCTGGTGCTGACCGCGGGTTACGTGGCCCTCGTCAACCTCGCGGTCGCGCTGTCGCTGCTGCTTCGCTTCGACGGCCGCCCGAGCGCGGCCGCGCTCGCCGCCTGGGCGCACGTGGCGCTCCCGTTCACGCTGCTCTCTCTGGTCGCGTTCTGGATCGCCGGGCTCTATCACGGCCTCTGGCGGTTCGCCGGCACGGCGACCGTGTTCCAGGTCGCGCGCGGCGTCACGCTTTCGGCCGCGGCCTGGGGGCTGCTCACGGCGTTCACGCCCTCGCCGACGCTGCCGGGTTCGCTGCTGCCGCTCGTCTGGGTGTGGGAGCTGGTGCTCCTGGGGAGCGCCCGGCTCGCCTGGCGGCTCTACCGCGAGCGCGTCCTGGGCGGCAGCGGGGCGCGCGAGGTGCGCACGCTGGTGATCGGCGCGAACCACGCGGCGGTCGGCCTCGTCCAGGAGATGCGGCGCGACCGCTCCGGCGAGGAATCGCTCCAGCCTGTCGGGTTCGTGGACGCCGATCCGCGGCTGACCGGGCACCTGATTGAGGGCCTGCGCGTGTTCGGCACGCTCGCGGACCTGGCGCGCGTGCTCCAGGCACAGCGGCCGGAGGCGGCCGTGGTGGCGGACCCCGCGCTCCCAGGCCGGTGGATGCGCGAGGTCGTGGAGGCCTGCCGGGCCGCGGGCGTGCGGCTCAAGACCGTGCCCGCCATGAGCGAGTTGCCCCCCGGCCGGCGGCTGACGCTCGCGCGCGTCCGCGACATCCGCCTCGAGGATCTCTTGGGACGTGCGCCGCAGCCCGATACAGATGATGATATAGGGGCTTTTCTCCGGGGGCGCAGGGTGCTCGTCACCGGCGCGGGCGGCTCGATCGGCGCCGAGCTGTCGCGGCAGGTGGCGCGCTTCGCGCCGGCGGAGCTGGTGCTGCTCGACCATGCCGAGAACGGCCTCTACTTCATCCAGCGCGAGATCGGTGCCGCCACGCCGGATTTCCCGGTGCGGGCCGTGGTGGGAGACCTCTGCGACGCGGTGGGGCTCGAGGCCCTGTTCGCCGCGCACCGGCCCGAGGTCGTCCTGCACGCGGCGGCGCACAAGCACGTGCCCCTGCTCGAGGACGCGCCACGCGAGGCGGTGCTCAACAACGTCGCCGGCACCCGCACGCTCGTTGACGCGGCCGGCCGCCACGGCGTATCGCATTTCGTATTGCTCTCCACGGACAAGGCGGTGAGGCCCACGAGCGTGATGGGCGCGTCGAAGCGCGTGTGCGAGCGCCTCGTGCAGGCGGCGTCGCGGCGTGGCCCCGGCGTGTACTGCGCGGTGCGCTTCGGCAACGTGCTCGGCAGCGAGGGCTCGGTGGTGCCGCTGTTCCAGCGCCAGCTCGAGCGCGGCGGGCCGCTCACCGTGACGCACCCGGACGTGACGCGCTACTTCATGACCATCCCCGAGGCGGTGCGGCTCGTGCTCCAGGCGGCCGCGATCGGCAGGGGCGGCGAGGTGTTCCTGCTCGACATGGGCGAGCCGGTGAAGGTGGTGGACGTGGCGCGGCAGATGATCCGCCTGGCCGGCCTGCGCGAGGGAGAGGACGTCGACATCCAGTTCATCGGGCTCCGTCCGGGGGAGAAGCTCCACGAGGAGCTCCACACCCGGGACGAGGCGGTGCACGTGACGCGGCGCGAGCGCATCCTCACCTGGGATCTGCCGGCCGAGGACGAGGGTGCGCTGCGCGCGCAGGTGGCCGAGCTGGAGCGCGTCGCCGAGCACGGCGACGGCGGGGCGATCCGACGGTCGCTCGCGGAGCTGGTACCGGAATATCGCCCCGGCGGCGCTGCAGGGGACGGCGCGCGATGAGCACGTGGTGGACGCCGGGTCTCCAGCAGGCCGCCACGTCGGCGAGCGCCATGCTCCTGACCGCGATCGGCCTGATCGCGCTGCTCCAGCGCGGGCAGTGGCTGATCACGCTGCTCTTCTCGTCGGCGTTCCTGGCCCTCGGGGCGCTCCAGGCGGGGGTACTCGGGCTCCTGCGCTCGACGACGCCGGGCGGCGCGCACGTGTGGGCGGACTACCTCGCGCGCGTGTCGGCGCTGTCGAGCTGGCTCTGGCTCGCGCTTTCGGTGCTGCTCGGCCGGCCGGAGCCGCGCCGGCAGCTGCGCGAAGCCGGCGCGCCGCTCGCGCTGTCGCTCGTCTCCTGCGTGCTGCTGTTCGTGCTCGCGCGCTCGTCGATGGTGCTGAGCGCGGTCGCGGTGACGCCGGACGGCGTCGTCGTCCAGCTCGGACCGCTCGGCAAGGCGTACCTCGGCTACCTCGCCGTGACTATGCTGCTCGTGCTCCTCAACATGGAGGGCATGCTGCGCGCGGCGCCGGCCTCGAGCCAGCGCCGGCTCGGCGGGCTCTTCCTCTCCATCCTGGTCGCGGTGCTCACCGAGCTGCTCGTGGTCTCGGCCGGCGTTCTGCAGGGCCGCGTGCACGCCGCGTGGCTCGCGGCGGCGTCGCCGTTGCTGTTCGTCTCCGGCTCATCCGCGGCGCTGGCGCTCGCGCGCCGGCGGCTGCGCGACATGAGCGTGCCGGTGGGCCGGCCGGTCGTCTACTACTCGTCGGTCTCGATCACGCTCGCGGTCGCGTTCCTGGTGGCCACGTTCGCGGTCTCGCGCCTGCTGCCCGAGATGTCGGCCGCGATCCGCGCCTGGGTCCTGGCGGGCTTTCTCGTGTTCGTGGCGGGCGGCGCCGTCCTCCTCATGGTGCAGCCGTCGACCGGCCGCGCCATACGCCGGTTCGTGGACCGGAACTTCTACGCCTACCGCTACGACTACCGGCGCGAGTGGGGCCGTGTGAGCCGCGCGCTGTCGCCGTCGTCGTCGCCCGAGGAGGTGTGCCGACAGATCGAGACGCTGACGCGCGACGTCTTCAACGCCGACCACATCGCGGTGCACTTCAGGGAAGACCCTGCGGGGGCGTTCAGACTCTTGCATGGGCCGCCGGGATCGCCGACCACGCTCGAGGCAACGCACCCGATCGTGCGCTGGTTCGAGCGCGAGCGCTGGCCGGTGCTGTTCTCCGCCCGCGGCCTCGATCCCGAGCTGTCGCAGGGCGTTGAGGCGAGCAAGCTGCTGCGCATCTCGCTCGGCGCCGCGGTGTGCGCGCCGCTCGCGGTCGAGGAGCCGGTGGTGGCGCTCCTGTGGCTGAGCGACAAGCGCGGCGACGAGGCGTGGGCGGACGAGGACCTCGAGTTCCTGGCGGCGATGTCGCGCCAGCTCGCCTCGGCGCTGTGGTTCTCGCGCCAGGCCGAGCGCATCGCCGAGGCGCGCCAGCTCGAGTCGCTGCAGCGGCTGTCGAGCTTCGTGCTGCACGACATGAAGAACCACGTCTCCGGGCTGTCGCTCGTCGTGGACAACGCGCGCCGCCACATGACGAACCCCGAGTTCCAGCGCGACGCCATGGCGGTCGTGGAGCGCACCGTGCGGTCCCTGCGCGAGCTGATGTCCCAGGTGTCGGGCGTGTCGTCGCCGCCCGCGCCGCAGCTGGCGCCCTGCCTGCTGCGCGACCTGGTCGGCGACGCGCTCGTCGAGAGCGGGCTGGCGCTCGGCACCGGGCCCGGGCTCGAGGTGGAGGTGACGGTGCCCGAGGGCGCGCAGGCGGTGCTCGACCGCGTGCAGATCGGCCGCGTGCTCGTGAACCTGCTCGTCAACGCCCGCGAGGCGCTCGGCGGCAGCGGCCGGATCGGCGTGCGCGCGATCAGCGTCACCGGCGCCGACGGCTCGCGCGAGGCGGTGATCGAGGTGAGCGACTCGGGCCGCGGCATGAGCGAGGAGTTCATCCGCACGAAGCTGTTCAAGCCGTTCTCGACCACGAAGAAGGGTGGACTTGGCGTGGGGCTGGCGCAATGCCGCGGCATCGTGGAAGCTCACGGCGGCACCATCGATGCGCGCAGCCGGCCGGGCGAGGGCACGATGTTCACGGTCCGCGTGCCCGCCGGCGGTCCCACCGACGGGCGCGTCGGCGGTCCGCCGATCGGCGGCACCACCAGCCCCGCGACAGGCCCCGTCGGCACGGCGCCGGCCGGACCCGTGGTCAAGGAGGGGGCGTGAGCCTCGAGAAGATCCTCATCGTCGACGACGAGGAGAGCATCCTCAACCAGCTCCGCTGGGGGCTCGCCGGCGAGTACGAGGTGCTCACCGCCAGCAACATGGACGAGGCGCGGCGCATGATGCGCGACGAGAAGCCCAGCATCGTGACGCTGGACGTCACGCTCGGTCCGCCGAGCGCGGGTCCCGAGGGACTCGACCTCCTGGACGAGATCGTGGAGAAGCACCCGCTCACCAAGGTCATCATGGTGACCGGCAACGACAGCCGCGAGAACGCGATCACGTCCATCCGCCGCGGCGCCGTGGACTGGTACGCGAAGCCGATCGAGCTGGACGAGCTGCGCGTCATCCTGAAGCGCGCGGTCCACATCCGGAACCTGGAGCAGGCCCAGCCGGGCGGGATCACGGCGCGCCGTCGCTACCACCGGCTGGTGGGCGAGTCCGAGGCGATGAAGCGGGTCTACCAGCTCATCCAGCGGGTGGCCGGCACGGACGTGACCGTGCTCGTGCTCGGCGAGAACGGCACCGGCAAGGAGTTGGTCGCGAACGCCATCCACGAGGCGAGCCCGCGGCGCGAGCAGCCGTTCGTGCCCATCAACTGCGGCGCGATCCCGGAGCCCCTGCTCGAGTCCGAGCTGTTCGGGCACGAGCGCGGCGCGTTCACCGACGCCCACCGCGCGAAGGAGGGCAAGTTCGAGCTGGCCGACCGCGGCACGCTGTTCCTGGACGAGATCGGCGAGGTGCCGCCGCACCTTCAGGTCAAGCTGCTGCGTTTCCTGCAGGACAAGAAGGTGGAGCGGGTCGGCGGCCGCGAGCCGATGCGGGTCGACGTACGCGTGGTCGCGGCGACGAACCGCGACCTGAAGGCGATGATCGCGGAGGGGAAGTTCCGCGAGGACCTGTTCTACCGGCTGGGGGTGATCATCATCCAGGTTCCGGCGCTGCGCGAACGCGGCGACGACCTGCGTCTGCTGGCCGAGTACTTCCTCGAGTTCCACAGCCGTGCGCACAAGCGCAAGATCAAGGGTTTCACGCAGGCGGCGCTGCGCGCGATCCTCGCGCACACGTGGCCCGGCAACGTGCGCGAGCTGGAGAACTGCGTGCAGCGTGCGGTCATCCTGTCCATGGACGCCTACCTCCGGCCCGAGGACCTCGAGCTCGAGCCCGCGGGCGGCACCGCCGAGCCGCTGCCGACGCTGCAGGCCGCGCGCGACGAGGCCGAGCTGCGGCTCGTCGTGGAGGCGCTCACGCGCAACGCCGGCAACGTCACCCGCGCGGCGAAGGACATCGACGTGAGCCGGCCCACGCTGCACGACCTGCTCAAGAAGCACGGGCTCGAGCTCGAGGTCCTCGGGCCGGAGGTAGGCGTCCATGGACAGGATGACCGCGCGCTGCACGCAGTTCTCCAGCTCGCGCACGTTGCCGGGCCACGAGTGCGCGAGGATCGCGCGCAG
>Ga0318534_10000235_pt1 | contig 16556 bp, 18 predicted proteins | sample GRESIP117b4f26_FD_202502 | JGI IMG/M metagenome (GOLD analysis project Ga0318534, IMG submission 202502) | Tropical soil microbial communities from Luquillo Experimental Forest, Puerto Rico - GRE.SIPMG.117b4f26 | ecosystem: Environmental > Terrestrial > Soil > Tropical forest > Bulk soil...
GCGCCGGGGTCCTGGACTGCGCCAGCCGGAGGTAGTAGTTGGCGACGTTTACGATCGCCGAACGCAGCGCCGCGTCCCCCGAGGTGCCCGAGTCGGCGGGCTGGGCCGCCTGCTCGAGCGCCATCAGGTGCAGCGGCATACTGGTCGGCGACGTCATCGCCGCGGCCGCCCCGGGCACGAAGTTGAACCCGGTAATCACGCCGCCGGTGCTCACGGTCACAAGCGCCGTCGCCTGCTGCCACCATGGCTTCCTGACGGACTGCACGGATACCTCTTCCCCCGTTCGGCGCTTACAGTCCTGACACGTGCAGGCTGTTCAGAATCGCCTGCACCCGCGGGTCACCCGGGTTGTCCGCGTTCTGGAACAGCACGCCGGCCTGGGTCGCGACCTGCCCGGGCGTGCCCACCATCCACTGCTGGAACACGTCGCTCACCAGCGCCGCCTGCCCCGCCGGGCTGCTGATCGCGTGTGCGCACAGCGCGGGGAAGCCTTGCTTGGTGACCAGGGCCGCAGATCCTGTGTACCGCGCGCAGTTCGCCGCCTTGCTCTCCAGACCGGGCTGCACCACCGGAGCGCCGTTGGCGCCGGTCAGCGTCGCGCCGCCGATGATGTTGTTGATGGCCCGCGCCGCGACCGCGAGGCTGTCGGCCGCGCTGGCGGGGTCGTACGGGTGGTGCAGGTTCAGCGACCAGGCGATGTCGCCGCCCTGCGACGGGGTGATCGGCTCCAGGCCCTTCCTGCCGTTGGCGGAGTCGCTGTAGCCCGGGTTGTTGCCGCTGGTAAGCAGCGAGAAGACCCAGAGGATCTGCTGGGTGTCCTTCGCGCAGGCGAAGTTCACCTGGGTCGGCTCGGCGACGACGTTGGGGTTCTGGCAGGCGGCCGTGATCTGGCTCTGCACCGTGGCCACGCTGGCCGGCCAGGACGCGCCGCCGCCGCGGAGGGAGACCGTGATCGCGATGACGGCCGCCAGGACGGCCACCGTCCCGCCCGCGATCGCGCGCCAGTGCCCGGCCCACCGCTTGGCGCCGCTCGGCTGGACGTTGCGCCGCCCCCGGTTGATGAGCACTTCGGTCCGCTGGTCCGGTCCGCCTACCCCTGCGTCCGGATAACCGCTGGTCTGTGGTGCGTGGTACCCGCCCGCGGCGTACCCGCCCGCGGCCGGGAAGCCCGGCGCCGCGGCGGCCGGGTAGCCGCCGGACCCCGCACTGGCGTAGCCGCCAGGGCCGGCGGCGCTCGCGTAGCCAGCCGGCACGGCCGCGTGGCCAGCCGGCACGGCGGCGGGGACCCCCGTACCGTCGGGCGGGTACGCGGCGGTGCCCGCGGCAGGCCATCCGCCGGAGCGGAAGCCAGGCGCGTCGACGCCGACCGCGGCGCCGAACCCGCTGTCCGCGTACTGAAAGCCCGGACCGGGCTCGTGATAGGCCTGGCCGGGCCCGACGTGCTGCGCCGCGCCGTCGTGGCCAGTCCCCGGGGCCTGCGGCGGATTGAACGCCGCGAACTCCACGGTCTCGTAACCCGGCGGTCGGTACTCCGGAAGGCCACGCTCGGGCGTTGCCTGGCCGAGCCTCCGCTCCAGTTCAGCGGCCCTGTGTTCCAGCGTCGCGGCCCGATCAGTCTCTGATTGGTTCACATATTCGAAATGGCGCTTCATGTTCACCCCTAACAGGCGTACTCTGTCATGGCGATCGCTACTGAGCCAGGTCCCCGCGGTTCGCGTCTAGTTGCCGCGGCGCGGGGAAGGGCGTCACGGTCACCGCGCAGGAGGCTGTCGCGGGAGTCGAACTCATGAACACTATTAGAACATGCGTGCGACTGAAATGAAACAACTTTGCGACTGGAACGCAGATTCGTTATCAAACTTTCGAACTGTGCGTCCTATGGTCGCATGAGGCCCATGCGACCGGTGTGACTAGCGTGGCTCACGTGATTGTTGTGACCGGCGTGCCGAATGGGTTGGCACTGCGGCAATCCAGCGCTACAGCAGCGTCACGGAGTCCCCGCGCCTGATCGTGCCCCCGGCCAGTACCTCGGCGTACACGCCGACCATCGCGTTGTTGTGCCGCACGGCGGTGCGCAAGATGCCCGGGTCCTTCGGCAGGTCGTACTGCGGCAGAGTGGTCATCACGCAGCGCCCCGTGGTCTTGAAGACGCGCAGCCGGACGCTGCCCCCGACCGCGACCGTCCGCCCCACCCACTCGTTCTCCGCGAACCCCGCGGCGTCCGGACCGGTGGCCACGATGATGTTGGGGCGGAAGCGGCGCGGCTCGAACCTGCCCGCCGGGTACAGGGACCGCAGCCGGTCCAGTGTGGCCGTGGTGACGATGTGCACCGGGCCGCAGTCGAAGAACGTCCCGGCGGGCATCTCGAAGTCGAGAACGTCGTCCGAGTCCACGTCGTAGCCCTCGGCCATGGCGGGCGCGGCGGCCGGGCCGGCCGCCGCCACGAACGCCACGTCCCGGCCGAGCGCCGCCGACAGCCGCCTCGCGATTGCGGCCTCGTCGCTGGTCACGCACGTGCCGTCCGGCAGCGTCACCCGGACCGCGGGGAGCGGCTCGCCTGCCGCCGGGGGCGTCACGTACGAGGCGCGGAACTGGAAGAAGCCGGGCCACTTGCGCGGGTTCTTCGCGCCAGCGACCTTGCCGGTCTCCTGGTCCACCAGGGCGAATCCGCGGTCGCCGACCAGCCCGGCCGTGGTCACGTCGCTCGCGTTGAGTTCCTCGCCCTGCATGGACTTCACCGGATACCGCCACAGCGCGGCGACGGCGGGCACGATCGTCATCGCTCGTAGACTCCCGTCAGCCGGCCGCGCCCCAGCACCGGCCCGGTGACCGCGGCCAGCAGCGCCCGCGGCTTGGCGCTCTCCGCCCAGTTCCTGTCGGCCGCGACCGGCGCGCCCATGGCGAACACCTGGAAAACGTAGCGGTGCGGGCCGTGCCCCTTGATCGGCTCGGGCCCGGCATACCCCCGCCCCATCGTCGATCGCAGCACGCGCACCCAGATCGCCGGCTGCCGCCCGTCGAGCGCCCCGGCGTCGAGCGCGCGGACGTCCGGGTCGATGACCGCGACGCAGTGCACGAACGGCGAGCCCATCGGCGCGTCGATGTCCTCGATGACGAGCAGCAGCTCCGCGGTCCCGGGGGGCGGCGCCGTCCAGGACAGCTCCGGCGACAGGTTCCGCCCGCCGGCCCGCTTGCCCGCGTGCTGGACCGGGATCGCCGCCCCGTCGCCGAACGCCGCGCTGCGCACCTCCAGCGTCTCCGGTCCGCTCAGGCCGGGCAGGTTCCACGCCAGGTGCGCCTCTCCCGCCCGGCGGTTCTTCAGCAGCGTGCCCACAACGCCCATGGCGTCCTCTTCCCGGCCTGGTCCGCTCTCGATCGGTCGCCTTGAGTCAATTATCCCGAACGGACCCGGCTTGCTCCGCCGGCCCGCGCCGCCCGCCCGGCTTGGTGGCACCATTGACCGGTGAGCAGCCGATGGATCGCCGGGTACGCGGCGCAGGGGGAGACCGAGATCGCCGACGCCATGCGGATGCGCCGGCTCGCGGAATCCGAGCCCGACCCGTGGGCGCGCTCGCTGCCCGTGCACTTCACCGCCTCCGCGCTCGTCGTGCACCCGGAAAGCGCGCGGGTCCTGCTGCGCTGGCACCAGCGGCAGGGCAGGTGGCTGCAGGTCGGCGGGCACGCCGACCCCGGGGAGACCGATCCGCTGCGCATCGCGCTGCGCGAAGCGCGCGAGGAGACGGGCCTGACGGACCTGGTGCCATGGCCGGACGTCGGCCTTAAGCACGTGGCCATGTGCAGCGTCGCGCCGGGCAAGGGGGAGCCCGCGCACGAGCACGCCGACCTGAGGTTCTTCCTGGCGACCAGCGATCCCGGCGCCGCGCGCCCGGAGAGCCCCGACGCGGCGCTGCGCTGGCTGACCGTGCCCGAGGCGCGCGCCCTGGTCGGCGACAACAACGTGCGGTACACCCTGGACCGGGCATCGAAGCTCTTCAGCTGACGCCGAACGCCCACCACCGTATGCCGGCGAGGCACCGCCGGTGTGAACCATGTCACCCCGGCGCGCAAAACGGCCGGACAATGTGAGTGATTGACTCACTTACCAGTATATTCGCGACATGTCCGGTAAGCGCAGCGCCCACGAGCGGTTTCCCGAGGTGATCTCCGCCGCCGTGCGCGTGTTCACGCACGACGGTTACCGGGCGGCCCGGATGAGCGACGTCGCGCGCGCGGCGGGGCTTTCCGAGGCGGCACTGTACCGGTATGTGGAGAGCAAGGAAGGCCTGTTCGTGCTCGCCATCAGGCACGCGCTTCTCCTGGAGGACATGCCGTCCGAGGACGGGCCAGGAGCGGAGTTCCCGCTCAAGCCGCCGCCGCTGGCGCGGATGCTGCTCGAAGTCAGGGAGTTCGTCGCGGCCGAAGTGCCGTTCGGCGCCCTCGCCGCGGCGCTGGCCGGCCCGGAGCCCGGCGATCCCGCCGCCGAGCTCGAGGCGGTCATGCGGGAGCTGTTCTCGCTGGAAACCCAGACCCGGGAGGCCGCCGACATGATCGAGCGGTCCGCCCGCGAGCTTCCCGAGCTCGCCGACCTGCTCAACACCGGGCTGCGCGAGCCGGTGCTCGCCGCGCTGACCGGCTACCTCGGCAGCCGCGCCCTGTCGGGCAAGCTGCGCACCACGCCGGACACGGCCGCGACCGCGCGGCTCGTCCTAGAGACGCTGACCTGGTTCGCCCGGCACCGGCACTCTGACCCCTACGGCGCGGCGATCCCGGACGGGCTGGCCGAGGACACCGCGGTCGACGCCCTCATCCACGCCCTGGTTCCCGCCAAGCTCCTCGGAGGACGCGCGTGACGCAGCTGATCGAAGATCGCGTGCGCGAGGGGGTCACGGACCCGCTCGCGATCGACGTGCGTGGCTTGCGGATGAGCTATGGCTCGCGCCAGGTGCTGCTCGGGGTGGACTTCGAGGTGCGGCGCGGCGAGGTGTTCTGCCTGCTCGGCCCCAACGGCGCGGGCAAGACCACCACGGTGGAGATCCTCGAGGGGTTCCGGCAGCGCACCGGCGGCACCGTGCGGGTGCTCGGGCTCGACCCCGCGCAGCAGCCGGCCAGGCTCCGCGAGCGGATCGGCATCGTGCTGCAGGAGTGCGGCTTCCCGCGGCAGGCGCGGGTCGCCGAGCTCATCGACATCTGGCGCGCCTACTACCCCGCGCCGCGACCGCTGGCGGAACTGCTCGCGCTGGTCGAGCTGAGTGCCGACAAGAACGCGCAGGTGCGGCGGCTGTCCGGCGGCCAGCGCCGCCGGCTGGACTTCGCGCTCGCCCTGGCCGGCGATCCGGACCTGGTCTTCCTCGACGAGCCGACCACCGGGTTCGACCCGGAATCCCGCCGCCGGTGCTGGGCCGCGATCGAGAACCTGCGCGCGATCGGCAAGACGATCGTGCTCACCACGCACTACCTGGACGAGGCGGAGCGGCTCGCCGACAGGGTGGCGATCTTGCAGGGCGGCCGCGTCCAGACTGCCGGGTCCGTGCGCCAAGTCGCCAGGCAGGCGGGCGTGCCCACGACGATCACGTTCACCGCGCCGCGGGCGCTGCGCGACGGCGGTGCCGTGCCGCCCTGCAGCGTCCCCGTGGAGGTGACCGGCGAGGTCGCGCGCTGCCGCGTCGCCAACGCGGCGGTCGCGCTCCGCGAGCTGCTCGCCTGGGCGGCCGAACACGGCCTCGGCGACCTGGACGACCTCGCCGTTGAAACGCCCACGCTGGAGGACGCCTACCTCCGGCTTGTCAACGGAGGGACCCGCTGACCAGACACGTCCGCCTCGCCGCCCGGCAGGCCCTGCTCGAGCAGCGCTCGTTCTGGCGCAGCGCCGAGTACGCGCTGTTCACCTTCGCGCTGCCGCTCGCGCTGCTGCTGCTGATCGGCTCCACGACGGCCGGCGGCCTCCTGCCGGGCACGCACGTGAAGGCGCAGATGATCTTCGTGCCGTCGATCCTGGCGTTCGGCGTCATCGTGGCCGCCTACGTGAACCTGGGCGCGAAGCTCGCCACGCTGCGCCACGACGGGGTGCTGAAGCGGATCAGGACCACGCCCTTGCCGGCCGGCGCCTACCTGTCCGGCGTGCTCGGCAGCACGGCGGCCACCACGCTCGCGATCACCGCCTGCACGGCGGTGATCGGCTGGCTCGCGTTCGGCGCGGTGCCGCGCGCGGCGGGCCTGCCCGAGATCGCCGGCGGTCTGGCGCTCGGCGTGGTGTGTTTCGGCTCGCTCGGCCTGGCGCTGAGCTCCGTGGCCCGCAGCGCCGAGTCCGCGTCGCCGATCGCCAACGCCAGCTACCTGCCGGTGGCGATCATGTCGGGCATCTTCGACCCGACGTTCAGCGTGCCCCGCTGGCTGTCCGCCGCGGTCGGGCTGCTCCCGGTCCGCGCGCTGGCCCAGATCCTGCAGCAGGGCTACACCCCGGTCGAGCACGCGCCGCTGAGCGACCTGCTGGTGCTGGCCGCCTGGGCCGCCGGCGGATGCGCGCTCGCGGCCTGGCGATTCCGCTGGCACTAACAGCGCGTAACGATAACAGAGCGTAGCGATCGAGCTTGGCGGGTTCCGGTTGCCTGCTCGTTGCAGCGACGGTGATAGCATGCCGGAAAATATCTCGTCGGTCGGCTCCTGAGACGGAAAAGCCGACGGTGGGGAAGCGGTGTCCAAGTCGGCTTTATGGTACTTTGTTCCGTCGTGGGCAAGGGTGCGGCATGTCGCGGCACGCGCGTTCGCGAGCGAGTCGGCCAGCTGCTTGTCCAAGATTCAGGCATCGATAGCAAATTGTGACTGTTCGGCTTCAAGGTCTTAACGGGGTTCACTTACGCTCCTGGCTAGCTAGCGTCTAGGGGCTGGCCCTGCCGGGCAAGCCGAAGGTGCACAACATCACAGGCAAGGCCCAGGCCATGTGAACACTTCCGGCCGGGCCGGTAAGGAGTAGGCCGAATGAGACGCTCCCGAATAAGGGTTGCGGCGATGGCCGTGGCGACAGTGGCTGCCGCTGGGCTGCTGGCAGCCTGCAGCAGCTCGAGCAGCAGTCCGAGCGGCACGGGCGGTGCGACCAGCACGAGCGGTGCGAGCAGCGCGGGCACGCCGGTGTCCGGCGGCACCTTGCGCTGGGTCGCGTCCGGCGATGTCGATCATCTCGACCCGATGTCCGCTTATTACACCGCGACGGGGATCCTTGAGCGCGCCTACACCCGCCAGCTCATCACCTATCCGTCGACGAACAATTACCAGCAGGGCACCACGCTCGTGCCGGACATCGCGACCGTCGTGCCGACGATGTCGAACGGCGGGCTCAGTTCGGATGGCAAGACCTACACGTTCCACCTGCGCTCAGGCGTCATGTGGAACACGGCCCCGCCCCGCGCGGTGGTGGCGGGTGACTTCGTCCGCGCGCTGAAGCGCTTCTGCAACCCGGTCCTCGGCGTCGGCAACCCCACCTACTACACGAGCACGATCGCGGGCATGGCGGCGTACTGCGCCGAATACGCCAAGCTCCCGTCGACGGCGAGCGCGTCGCAGCTCGCCGGGTTCCAGAACAGCCATGACATCTCCGGCGTCTCGGCGCCCGACGCGAGCACGCTGGTCATCAAGCTGTCCCAGCCGGCCAGCGACTTCCTCAACATCATGGCCATGACGTTCGTGTCGGCCGCGCCGGTGGAGTGGGACAGCTACATTCCGGACAGCGCGACCTTCCGCCAGCACGTGTTCTCCGATGGCCCCTACGCGATCTCGAACTACGTGGCAGGCAAGTCGATCACGCTGACCCGTAACCCAGAGTGGAAGCAGTCCGCCGACCCGGTCCGCCACCAGTACGTCCAGAGCATGGTCGTCACCGAGGGCACGAACGACCCGGCCCAGGCGCTTCAGGATCTGCAGGCGGGCTCCGGCGACCTGATGTGGGACCTGCCGGTGCCCACGAACCAGATCCCGACGCTGACGAACAACAAGGACCCGAACTTCGCGATCTGGCCAGGCCACATCAGCAACCCGTACCTGGTCTTCAACACGCTGGTCGGCCCGACCTCGAAGCTGGCGGTGCGCCAGGCGATCCAGTACGCGATCGACAAGGTGAACATTGCCAAGATCTACGGCGGCACCACGCTGAACCCGCCGATCACCACGGCCATCCCGCCAGGCAACATCGGATACCAGGACTTCAACCTGTACCCGACCCCCGGCAACAACGGCGACCCGGCCAAGTGCAAGTCGATGATCGCGGCGGCCGGCTACCCGCACGGCTTCAGCCTCATTGACGCCTTCCGGAACGCCGGAAACCACCCGGCGGTCTTCCAGTCGGTGCAGGCGGACCTGAAGGCGTGCGGAATCACGGTGGTTGGCTCGCCTCAGCAGCAGGGCAACTACTACGCCTACCTGGAGAATCCGGCCAACACCAAGGGCGGCAAGTGGAACATCTCCGAGCCTGGCTGGGTTCCCGACTGGTTCGGCAACAACGGCCGGACCACGATGCAGCCGCTGTTCACGTCACCGTGCGTGAACCCGACCACCAACTACGGCTGCTACAACAGCGCGACCACGACCGACCTCATCAACAAGGCGCTCACGGCGACGAGCCTGACGGACGCCGCCAACTTCTGGCACCAGGCCGACATGCAGGTGATGAAGGACGCGGTCATCGTGCCGTTTACCAACCAGAACACCCCCGCCTACCACTCGACCCGGGTGCATAACGCGGTCTGGTCCTGGACCAACCAGCTGTACGACCCGACTCAGCTCTGGCTCAGCCCGAACACGCCCTGATCCTGGGCGCAGCCTAAGGTTAAGGAGCAAGTCCGTGGCCTGGCCCGCCTCTGGGCGGCCAGGCCACGGCTGAGTTACGATCACAGCTGACAAGTAAGGACTGACATGAGCTTGCTTGAGGTCACTGACCTGCGAGTGAGCTTCCCGACAGCGGATGGCCTCGTCCAGGCCGTACGGGGGGTCTCATTCCGGGTTGAGCGCGGTCAGACGCTCGGCATCGTCGGTGAGTCCGGCAGCGGGAAGACCGTCAGCACGCAGGCGCTGCTCGGGCTGACGCCCGGCGGCGACATCAGCGGCAGCGCCATGTTCAACGGGGAGAACCTGCTCACTCTCGGCGATGCCCAGATGCGCCGCATCCGCGGCGCCAAGATCGCGGCGATCTTCCAGGATCCGCTGACCAGCCTGCACCCGCTGTACAGGGTGGGCTGGCAGATCGCGGAGATGATCCGCGCGCACGATCACTCCGTCAGCAAGGCGCAGGCGCACAAGCGGGCGGTCGACCTGCTCACCCAGGTCGGGATACCCGAGGCGGCCAGGCGGGTGGACGACTATCCGCACCAGTTCTCCGGTGGTATGCGGCAGCGCGCCATGATCGCGATGGCGCTGTCGCTGAACCCGCAGCTCATCGTCTGCGATGAGCCCACAACAGCGCTCGACGCAACGGTCCAGGCGCAGATTCTCGACGTGCTGCGGCGGCTGCAGCGAGAGTACGACACCGCATTGATCATGATCACGCACGATCTCGGCGTGATCGCCGACATCGCCGACTCCGTCATGGTCATGTACGCGGGCCGGGCGGCGGAGTACGCCGACCGGCGCACTCTCTACTACCAGCCGCATCACCCCTATACGATCGGCCTGCTCGAATCCATCCCTGGAAGCACGGGAGCCGGGGAGCGGCTGCGGCCAATTCCAGGCCAGCCACCGAGCCTCATCAACGTGCCGTCTGGCTGCGCCTTCCACCCGCGCTGCCGGTACGTCATGGATCAGTGCATCAGCGAGGCGCCGCCGCTGGTCACGCTGCAAAGCGAGGCAGGCGGGCACCGGTCGGCATGCTGGCTGCCCCAGGCCGCGCTCGGCCTCGACGCCAAGGCCGAGGAGTTGCGTGCTGAGGCGGTGGCAGCCGGACGTACCGACCGTGCCAGGGCGGTCGCCGAAGCGTCGGCGGCCGCCATCGAGGCGAAGGGAAGCGTGGCATGACCGACGCGACGGCCCCGGCCCCGGCCGGCGACGTGCTGCTCCGAGTCGAGAACCTGGTGAAGCACTACCCGGTCAGGGTCGGCGTGCTCGTCAAGCGCGAGGTCGCGAGCGTCAAGGCAGTGGATGGGGTCGACCTGGAGCTAAGGCGTGGCGAGACTCTCGGCCTCGTCGGCGAGACAGGATCTGGCAAGTCCACGCTGGCCCGCTATATCGCCGGGCTGCACCCGGTGACCTCCGGGCACATCACCTTCGACGGCCGCGATATCACCAACTTGCCACGGCAGAAGATGCAGCCGTTCCGGCGCGACATCCAGATGATCTTCCAAGATCCCTACGGGTCACTGAACCCGCGCCGCCGCGTTGGATCCATCATTGGCGATCCCTTCACCGTGCACAAGATCGCTAGCGGCGACAAACGCAAACGCCTCGTCCAGGAGTTGATGGAGCGGGTCGGGCTCAACCCTGAGCACTACAACCGGTTCCCGGCCGAGTTCTCCGGTGGCCAGCGGCAACGCATCGGGGTGGCCCGCGCGCTCGCGCTCCGCCCCAAGCTGATCATCTGCGACGAGCCGGTCTCCGCCCTAGACGTGTCGATCCAGGCACAGATCCTGAACCTGCTCGAAGACCTGCAGTCCGATTTCGGCCTGACGTACCTGTTCATCGCGCATGACCTGTCAGTGGTGCGGCACGTCAGCGACCGGGTCGCGGTGATGTACCTGGGCAAGCTCGCGGAGACCGGGGAAACGGGCGATGTGTACTCCAGTGGGCGGCACCCGTACACGCAGGCGCTGCTGGCCGCCGCGCCAGCCGCCGACCCTGATGAGGCTGACTCGCGCCAGCGGATCATCCTGGTCGGTGACGTACCGTCTCCGCTCCTTCCGCCGCCGGGCTGCAGATTCCACCCGCGCTGCCCGAAGGCCCAGGAACTCTGCTCACAAGTAGTACCTCCGCTTGAGGTCAAATCCGGCGATCCGGAAACCCACCGGACCGCCTGCCACTTCCCGGTCGAGACGGGCGAAGATCTCGCACGGGCGGCCGACATGCTCCGTGACAGGGCCGAGCCGGGCCTCGGCTGATCCGGGCGACATTCGAGGACACAGACATGAGCCTGACCGAAGTCCAGACCGTAGGCACCTCAGTCGAGGCGGCATCCGTCCAGTCGATTGCGGGCCGCAGCCCATGGCAGCTCGCATGGCGGCGGCTGCGTTCCGATAAGGTGGCGGTCGCGTCCGGCATCGTCATCCTGCTGCTCTGCTTGGTGGCCGTGTTCGCGCCCCTGATCGCCGATGCCACCGGGAAATCCTACGCCGAGCAGTTCCGCGACACCGGGCTCACCAACCAGGGCCTTCCCGTAGGGCCGAGCGGCCAGTTCTGGTTCGGCACCGACGATCTGGGTCGTGACATCTTCATCCGGGTCATCTACGGCGCGCGCATCTCATTGTTCGTCGGCTTGAGCTCGACGGCGATCGCGGTGATAGCCGGAGTGATCGTCGGCCTGTACGCCGGCTACTTCGGCGGGGCGGTCGACGCGGTGCTGGCCCGCTTCACCGACACGGTGCTCGCGTTCCCTTACCTGCTGCTGGCCATCGCGCTCGCGGCCCTTTTCGGCCCCAACCTGTGGATGGTGATCGGGGTAATCGCATTCTTCTCCTGGGCCGCGCTGTCGCGGATCGTCCGAGGTCAGACCCTGTCCCTTAAGGAGAAGGAATACGTCGAGGCGGCGCGGGCGATCGGATCGAGCCCGCTGCGGATCATGTTCATCGATATCCTGCCGAACGTCATGGCTCCGGTCATCGTGATCGCCACCCTGCTCGTACCGAGTGCGATCGTGTTCGAGGCCACGCTGTCGTTCCTCGGTGTCGGCGTGGTCCCGCCGACGCCGAGCTGGGGCAACATGATCTCGGATTCCCTGTCGTGGTACACCACATCATGGTGGTTCCTGATCTTCCCGTCCGCCGCGCTGCTCGTCACGACCCTGGCCTTCAACCTGCTCGGGGACGGGATCAGGGACGCGCTTGACCCGCAGACCGAGCGCATATTCGCCGGCCGCAGGCGCAGGAAGAAGTCGCTACCGATAGAGGGGCCCGCTCTGGTGGAACCCCCGAGGCCAGAAGTGGACGAGGTGTAACCCGATGGATTTTCTCCGCTTCTTGACCCGCCGGATCATCTACGGGCTGATCGTCCTGTGGCTGATCAGCGTGGCCACGTTCATCCTGTTCTTTGTGGCGCCGCCCGATGTGGCCAGAACACTCGCGGGGAAGGGGGCGACCCCGCAGCAGGTGGAGGGAATCCGGCACCGTCTCGGCCTTGACCAGCCCCTGATCGTGCAGTACTTCCACTACCTCAACAACCTGCTGCACGGCAACCTCGGCACCTCGTTCTACAGCGGGGCTCCGGTGACTTCGATGCTCAAGGGGGACCTGCCGCCCACGCTATCGCTCATCATCGGCGGTGCGATCCTGTGGATCATAGCCGGGATCGGATTCGGGGTACTCAGCGCGACGAGGGCGCGGAGCCTGATCGACCGGGTCACCACGACGGGCGTCCTCGTCGGTTACTCGATGCCGACCTTCGTCCTCGGCGGTCTGCTGCTGTTCGTCGTCTTCTACCAGTTCAGCAAGGCCGGCATCCTGTGGTTCCAGCCCGGTTACTACCCGTTCCAGGAGAGCCCGATCACCTGGCTCGGGCGGATGATCCTGCCGTGGATCACCCTCGCCACCGTTCAGGTGGCGGTATACAGCCGGCTCACCCGGGGCTCGCTGCTCGATGCGCTTGGCGAGGACTACATCCGCACCGCGCGCTCCAAAGGACTGTCCGAACGGCGAGTGGTCTACCGGCACGGCCTGCGGGCCGCGCTCATTCCCGTGACGACCCAGCTCGGGGTGGACATCGCCACCCTCATCAGCGGTGCCGTGGTCACCGAGACCGTGTTCAACCTCGGAGGCGTGGGTCAGTCAACCGTCCAGGCGGTGGTCAGGGGTGACCTCTTCTTCATCCTCGCGGTCGTCATCCTTACCGCGACAGCGGTGGTCGTGGCCAACATCGTGGTGGACGTCGCCTACTCATTCCTCGACCCCCGCGTCCGCCTGACCTGATGCCGGACGAGACGCTGGGCGACCGGCTCGCTATCAGGGACGTGGTGGAGTCCTGGGTGCTCGCCAGGGACTCGGCGAACTGGGACTGGTTCCGCGAGCAGTGGCATGACGACGGCTACATGATGGCGACCTGGTTCCAGGGGCCGAAGGAGGACTTCATCCGGGTCAGCCGAGAAGGCTTCGAGAAGGGCGTCAACATCCTGCACTACACTGGCGCCAGCCAGGCGACGGTCGCGGGGACGCGGGCGATCTCGCAGACCCGGATGACGATCATGCAGCGCGGCGAGGTGCACGGCGTACTGTGCGACGTCGCCTGCATCGGGCGGTTCTACGACTTCTTCGAGAAGCGGGACGGCCGCTGGGGGATCGTCCTGCGGCAGCCGATCTACGAGAAGGACAGGCTCGATCCGGTGGCACCCGGCGTCACGGTTGACCTCGACGCCGGGCTGCTCGAGCGGTTCCCGGCCGGCTACAGGCACCTCGCGTACCTGCAGGTGCAGGCCGGATACCCGGTCAAGCCCGACATGCCGGGGCTGCGCGGTCCTGAGGTGGAGGCGCTGTACGCGCGGGGCGCCGCCTGGCTGGCCGGCCAGGCCGTCGCGCCCTAGGTCTCCTCGCAGGGCGCCGGCTCTTCGGAGCACGGCGGCGGGCACGAGCGCGCGTCGTAGACGGCCCGGGCCTCCTCGATCTCGCCGAGGTGCGCGTCGGCCCAGGCGGCGAGCTGGCCGATCGTGCGCAGCAGGGTCTCGCCGAGCGGGGTGAGCTCATAGTCGACTCGCGGCGGCATGGCCGCGTGCACGGTCCGGGTCAGGATGCCGTCGCGCTCGAGCCCGCGCAGCGTCACGGTGAGCATCCGCGCGGTGATGCCGTCGATGCCGCGGAGCAGCTCGCTGAAGCGGCGCGGTCCCTGGCCCAGCCGGTCGACGACGTAGATGGCCCACTTGTCGCCGACCCGGTCGAGGACCCCGCGGACACGGCACGTGGCTGACGCGAACCCGGGCTCGGCCCCGGAGACCGTTTCGCTGCCTGTTGCCGTCATTTAACCAAGATTACGCGCTCGACCTGTGGTAGAACAGTGCTTGACACGTCAACCATTATACGGTTACCTTTAGGAAGTAACGTACGTCAGCGTAGTGGAAGCACAACTTTCCTGGAGGCTCACATGAGCACGACCGCCGTGCAGATCCCCGGCTACATCGCGGGCACCTGGGCGATCGACCCGGTTCACTCCGAGGTGTCGTTCGTCGTCCGGCACATGATGATCAGCAAGGTCCGCGGCCGCTTCGACAAGTTCGAGGGCACGATCGTGACCGCCGAAGACCCGCTCAAGTCATCCGTTACCGCGTCGGTCGACCTGAGCTCGATCAACACCGGGCAGGAGCAGCGCGACGCGCATATCCGCAGCGCCGACTTCTTCGACGTGGAGAACCACCCGGCGATGACGTTCACCTCCACGGGCGTGCGTGAGGTGGACGGCGCGCTGCTGCTCGAGGGCGACCTGACGATCAGGGGCACCACCAAGCCGGTGACCTTCGAGCTCGAGGTCAGCGGCTTCGGCCCGGACGCCTACGGCGGCACCCGCTGCGGCTTCTCGGCGCAGACCGCGATCAACCGGATGGACTTCGGCGTGTCGTTCAACGGCCCGATCCCGGGCGTCCCCGGCGGCGTGGCCGTGAGCGAGAACGTCAACATCACCCTGGAGATCGAAGGCGTCCTGCAGGCCTGAGACCAGCCAGAGCACCCCTCGCGCCGCTAGTGCTTGCGCGGGGGGTGCTTTGTCAGGTAGTCGATGTACAGCGGGCGGAGCTCGTCGGCGATCCCGCCCTCGCCCGACCCGTACGCGTCGGCGACCAGCGCCGACACCTTGGTCGCGTCGGCCTCGGACTCATGGATGTCGCCTTCCGCGGCCTCGGCCGCGGGGATGGACCGCAACAGCTCCCACAAAAAGCCCACATCCGCGTGATGCAGCGCCCTGCGCACGGCCATGTCGTGCAGCTCGTGGGAGGAAAGCGCCTCAAGGTCGGTCTCGTCGCTCACGGTTGGACTCTACAGTCAGCGCCGGACCGAGCGGACCGCCGCGGTGACCATCGGCAGCGTGAACTCCCCGTCCGACGTCTCCGGCCGCGCCGCCAGGTAGCCGCGGACCCGGTCGAGCACCTGGCCGCGCTCGGCCACGGGCATGACCAGCAGCTTCGAGTGCGTCGCGATCGTGGCGACGAGGGACTCGGCGCTGCGCGGCTGCCCGTGCCCGAACTCGGCGCGCTCGGCCGGCGTGAACAGCTCGGGCCCGAACTGGTTCATGCCGTAACGGGCGGCCGCCGCCCGCTGCCGGAACAGCGACAGCGACGCCACGCCCTCGGCCGCTTCCTGCAGGCCCGCCACCCACGGCACGCGGTCGTCGTCGCAGTTCCACAGCCCGGCCAGCACGCCGCCCGGCACCAGCACCCGGGCGATCTCCGGCACCGCGCGGGACATGTCGAACCAGTGCAGCGCCTGGCCGCACAGCACCGCGTCCACCGACCCGCCGGATAGCGGGATGGCCTCCGCCGCGCCGTGCAGCGCCCGCACCGACGGCAGGGCGCGGCGCAGCGCGGCCAGCATCGACGCGTCCGGCTCCACGGCGGTGACGTCCGCGCCGAGCCCGGCGAGCACCGCCGTGAGCTTGCCGGTTCCCGCGCCGAGGTCAAGCACCCGCAGCGCGGCGGCATCCGGGCCGGCGGGGGCGAGGCACCAGCGCACCGCCGCTTGCGGGTAATCCGGGCGGTGCTCGTCGTACGCCTCGGCGATCGCGCCGAACGATGCCCCCCGGCGTACCCATTCGTCGTCTACGAAGCGTCCCTGCGCCACGGGCTCACTCTAGCCCGCCCCTGTCCCGGGCCGAGCTGGCCGCGGGCCGCGGACCGCAGCCGGAACGCGATCATGATCTCCCCGATTCCCCAGAACAGCAGCCAGATGCCGAGCACCACGGCGAGCGTGACCACCGAGATCTGCGGAACCGCGACGACGATGAGGCCCGCGAACACGGACAGGACGCCCATCGCGCCGGTCCACCCGCGGTGCGGCAGCGCGTGCTCGCTCAGCGCCGCGTAGATCTCGAAGACGCCGTTGACGATCCAGAAGATGCCGAGCAGCACCGCGAGCACCAGCACGGTGAGGTCCGCGTGCCGGATGGCCCACACGCCCACGATCAGCGAGAGCAGGCCGATGACCGCGTACAGGACCCGGATCCCGGCGCCCCTGATCGGCTCGGTGAACGCCAGCACGAACCGGAAGATACCGGTTATCACCAGCTGGATGCCGAACAGCACCGCGATCACCAGCAGCGTCTCGGCCGGCCAGGCGAGCACCGCGATCCCGGCGGCCAGCGTGAGCACTCCGAAGGCGAGTACCCAGCCCCAGGTGTTGCTGCCCACCAGGGCCTCCACGGTGTCGCCTATGTCGTTAGACATTTCCACCTCCGGTTTC
>Ga0318534_10000237_pt1 | contig 16496 bp, 16 predicted proteins | sample GRESIP117b4f26_FD_202502 | JGI IMG/M metagenome (GOLD analysis project Ga0318534, IMG submission 202502) | Tropical soil microbial communities from Luquillo Experimental Forest, Puerto Rico - GRE.SIPMG.117b4f26 | ecosystem: Environmental > Terrestrial > Soil > Tropical forest > Bulk soil...
GGCCGGAGGCGGCGAGCGGCGCGCTGGAGTCGATCGAGATGATCGGCCGGACCGCCCAGGAGGAGCTGCGGGTGGTGTTCGGGCTGCTGCGCGAGGAGGGCATCGGCGACACCGAACTGTCGCCGGCGCCCCGGCTCGCCGACCTGAAGGAGCTGGCGGAGACGGTCCGGGCGTCGGGGACGCCGGTCGAGCTGCGAATGCCGGACCCCGGTGACCAGCTTTCCCCGGCGCTGGAGCTAACGGTCTACCGGGTCGTGCAGGAAGCGCTCACCAACGTCGTCAAGCACGCTCCGGGTGCGCGCGCAACGGTGGACGTCGCTATCCGCGGCACGGACATCCGGATCGAGGTCATCGACGGTGGAAACCCGGCAGGGCCCAGCTGTGGCCCGGGGTTCATGGCAGGTCACGGAATCGTCGGGATGCGGGAGCGGGTCGCCGCGTTCGGCGGGTCGCTGGCCGCCGGGCCGCTCCCGGGCGGAGGGTTCCGGGTGGTGGCGGAGATCCCGGCGGGGGCAGCCACAAGACGGTCAGCGTCCTCGTGGCCGACGACGAGGCGCTGCTGCGGACCGCTTTCGCCGCTCTGATCGAGGCGGAGGAGGACCTTCGGGTGGCGGGCGAGGCCGCCGACGGGAGGCAGGCGGTCGAGCTCGCGGCCCGGCTGTCGCCGGACGTGGTCCTCATGGACGTCCGGATGCCGGGAATGGACGGGATCGAGGCGACCCGCCGGATCGCCGGGGCGCAGACGGCTGGCCCGCCGAAGGTGCTCATCCTGACCACCTTCGACCTGGACAAGTACGTGTTCGAGGCGCTGCGCGCGGGGGCGAGCGGCTTTGCGCTGAAGAGCCGTCCGCTGGAGGAGTTGCTGAACGCTATTCGCGTCGTCGCCGAAGGCGAGGCGCTGCTGGCGCCGAGCGTCACCCGCCGGCTGATCGCACATTTCAGCCGTGCCGGCCGGGGAACGGTGGCAGGGAACAGGGACTTCACGCAGCTGACCGAGCGTGAGCACGAGGTGCTCGCGCTCATCGCCCGGGGCTTGTCGAACGCCGAGCTCGCGGACACGCTGCACGTGAGCCTTCCGACCGTCAAGACCCATGTGAGCAGGATCCTCACCAAGCTCGGTGCCCGGGACCGCACCCAGCTCGTGGTCTTCGCCTACGAGGCGGGCCTCGTCCCGGCGCTATAGCCAGTCCCGGGCCGGGTGCACCGGCCCGGGGTTCGCGCGGCTGACCGGCCGTCGTTCCCGGGGATGACGCGCATTCCGTTCCCGCGCACGACGACAGCGCGGGCATCGGTCGCCGACGATGGGCCGCGTGGCCATCTTTCTCGCGCTCGTCCTCCTCGGCGGCCTCGGATATGGAGCGGCACGGTTCGCCCGGCAGCGGCGCACCGCCGCACAGAGTCACCCCCGGGCAGGGCGGAGCTCACCGGCAATGCCGAGCCAGCGCTTCAGCGAACCCGTGGCGTGCCCGGCGGGCGGGTGGGCGGTCGAGGTGCACGGGCTCAGCAAGCGGTTCGGCGACCTGGCTGCCGTCGATGACGTGGACCTGCTCGTGCCGCGGGGCTCCGCGTTCGGCTACCTGGGACCGAACGGGGCGGGCAAGACCACGCTGATCCGGGTCCTTCTCGGCCTGACCAGGGCCGACAGCGGCACAACGTCGCTGCTCGGCCTCCCCGTGCCTGGCCAGCGCGCCCGTGCGCTGGCCCGGGTGGGCGCGATCGTCGACGAGCCCCGGTTCCACGGCCATCTGTCCGGGCGGGAGAACCTGAAGATACTGGCTGCGGCCAGGGGCGGGGACGCTGAGAAACAGATCGGCCCGGCGCTGGACCGGACCGGACTGACCCAGCGCGCCGACGACAAGGTCGCGGCCTATTCCATGGGCATGCGCCAGCGCCTGGGCCTGTCCGCCTGCCTGCTGGCCGACCCCCAGTTGCTCATCCTTGACGAGCCGATGAACGGGCTTGACCCCGCGGGCATGCGCGAGATGCGGGACATGCTCCGCGGCCTGGCCGCCGAGGGGCGGACGGTCGTGCTGTCCTCACACCTGCTCGACGAGGTGGAACGCACCTGTGACCAGGTAGCCATCGTGGACCACGGGAGGGTCGTCCGGCAGGGCCCGATCCACGAGCTGACGGAAGGCACGGGCGTGGCCGTCGAGGTGCAGTGCTCGGATCCGGCCGCGGCGGCACGCGCCCTCGGCGAGCCCGCGACCGGAACACGCGTCGCCGTCGGCGAAGAGGGGCTGACCGTGACACTGGCCGGGGGGCCGGCCCGTGAGCAGACAGCCGAGCTCAACCGCCGCCTGGTCGAAGCAGGGATCAGCGTCTATGGCCTCCGGCAGGCGCACGCCAGCCTGGAGGACTGGTTCCTGTCCATGACCAGCCGCTTCGGGGCAGACCAGTGACCCCGCACAGCCTCACCGCCGGTCGCGGCCTCTCCTGGCTGCCGCCTGTGCCCTTGATCCGCGCCAAGCTCCTTGAACTGCGCAAACGCCGCACCCTCATGATCGTCATCGTGGCGTTCACCGTGGGCCTGCCCGTCATCTTTTATGGCGTCCGGCTGCTGTACCACCTGGGCGACCCCGCGCGCTACGCGCCGGCCGGCGCCCCGGACGCGTTCGCGACCGCCGGCACCCTGATGGGCGAGTTCGGCTTCATCGCGGCCGCAGCGCTCGGCGTCACGGCCGGGACGGCCGACCTGACCGAGGGCATGTTCCGCCATCTCGTGATCACCGGCCGGTCCCGGCTCGCGCTCTATCTCGCCCGCATCCCGGCCGGGCTGTCCATCCTGCTCTCGCTCGCCGCTGCCGGCTTCGCCGTGACATGCCTGGTGACCGCGTTCCTCGGCACTCCGGACACGGCCAGCGCGGTCACTGTGACCGTGGGCGACATGGTCCGCTCCGGGCTGTGGCTCGAGCTCTACCTGCTCACCGGGTTCGTGGTCGGGCTCGGCCTCGGCTCGCTCATGGGCCAGCGGACCGTGCCGGTCGTCCTGCTCGTCGTGCTGGAGATCATCATCACCCCGGTGCTAGCCGATCACCCGCTGCCCTTCTTCCTGAACGGCGAGCGCCTCGTCGTCGGCGTCGCCATGGACCAGCTGAAACCGGCCGCGCTGGCCGGGGGCACCACGGTCGGGCCGAGCGGCGGCCTGGTGCATCTGCCGCCGATGCCCACCTGGGCGATGATCAGCGTCATCGCCGGCTGGATCGTGGGCTGGTCGGTCATCGGCGCCTGGCGGATGGCCACCCGCGACGCATAACGCACCGCGCCTCCACCCGGCGGCGAGTGAATCCTTAATGCTGCGGATCGGGCGATCGGACGTCACCCTGGCCGGGTGCGTGGAAGGCCCTGGTATGCAGCACGTGCTCCACCAGGCGGGACGCCGGGGCCGGCAGCTCCTCCCGGCGGGCCAGCAGGTACCAGTCGCGGTGCAGCGGCGTGCCCTGCACACCGATCTCGGCGAGCTGGCCGGCGGCCAGTTCAGCGGCGACCGCGTCCCTGGAGACCAGCGTGACGCCGAGCCCGACGCGGGCGGACTCCCTGATCGCCCCGTTGGAGCCGACCATCAGCGCCAGCGGCGCGATGTCCATCTCGGCGAGCAGCGCGGCCGTGCTGGCCCTGGTCCCAGAGCCGGGCTCGCGCAGCAGCCAGGTCTGGCGGGCGAGCCAGGCCAGCAGCCCGGCCGCGTCCCCGGGACCGGCCGCCTGGGCGGCGCCGGTGGCCAGGTCGGGAGCGGCCACCACGACCAGTTCGTGCGGCCGGACGGCGTGGACCGCCACCTCCCACCCGGGCCCGGGCCTGCCGCTGACCACGAGGTCAACCAGGTGCCGGTCGAGCAGCGACCGCACCTGGTCCCGGTTGCCGGCCTCCAGCCGGACCCCGGTCAGCGGATGGTCCCGCCGGAAGCCGCCCAGAATGCCCGGCACCACCTGCTCGGCGGCCGTGGTCACGGCGGCGATCCGCAGCTCTCCCCGTTCCGGGTCCGCGCAGGCGGCGGCCGCCAGGCCAGCCTCGTCGAGCAGGCCGATGATCCGCCGGACGTACCCGGCGTACGCCCTGCCCGCGTCGGTGAGCCGCAGCCCGCGCCCGTCCGGGGTCACCAGCGCCAGCCCGAGCGCCTTCTGCAGGGCGGCGAGCGACGCCGACACGGCCGCCTGGGTGACCACGAGTTCCTGCGCCGCGCCGTGCACCGATTCGTGCTCGGCCACCGCGAGAAACGTGCGGAGCTGGTTCAGCGTCATGCGAAGAGCCTTCAGTGTCCCTGTCAATTGCTAAGTCAAAACCTACCAGTCACCGTATTTCCACAATCGAACGCCGAAGGGTTTGCGAATGCGCAGCTGCTGACCATAGCGGCCACCGTCGGCAGGAGGAACCGTCAGGCCCGTCACCTGCTCGGCCGAGTAGCTGAGCGGCACTAAGCAGATTGTGACCCTGCTGAGAAGGGGCTGAGCCAGGACCGGTTGGAAGGCGGAGGGCTGGGGGCACTACGCCAGCCGAGCCCACAGGAGGGCTGGATCTGGGCGCGAGCGTTGTGCGCCAGTCGATGGTGCCAGTGCTGGTGGTCACCGTTCGCGCGGTAGCACTGATGCGCTGCGCCCGGCCATGGCCAGTGTCGGCGCCTTTCTTTATGGCCCCGCCGGGTGTGGGCACCTTTATGGTCCCGCCGGGCATGGGCATCCCGATGATCCCGCCGGGCATGGGCATCCTCCCGTGACGGGAGACCGCCGCCCCCGGCAGGCGCGGCAGGGGCCGCGGCAGGCAGGGCATGGTGGCGAGCATGGCCATGGCGCGCGGGGCGGGTCACATAGACCGTGGGCCCCGGGCGGACCACTACCTCAGTGCGATGCTGGCTCATCACCCAGTGCGTGACACTGGCTGAGGCGAAAAATGCCGACCCCGCTAATGCGATCCCCCCGACGACGATCGCCCAGGTGGTCAGGCGCTTCTTCATCACCGCCTCCCCGCAGCGCAGCTCTGCCAGCAAGGCCGATGAGCCACGAATCCCCCACGGCAATCTGCATGTGCAGTCGCATCCGGCCGTAGGCCTATGCTGGGCGTTTCCTCACTACGCGGAACTTGCGACCTCCCGTTACCCGTGCAATGACAGACATGCCCGGTCCCTGCGGTTATAGTCCAGGTTTCGCCCGGGATGCGATGGAGGCGGCTGGTGGCTGAGGACACGACGGCCGCGGCGAGCGTGCCCGAGGCCGGCCAGGGGGCGGCCGACGGCGGGCGGTGGGTGGAGGTGGCGCCGGAGCGGCTGGCCCGGTGGGTGGCCACGTTCGCCGAACGGCACGGTGCCATCAGCGTCGAGCCGGGCCGGCTGGCGGTAACCTTCCGCGCCGCGGACGGCGCGGCGGCCGAATGCCATCCGCCGTTCCCTCCCTTGCCTGCGCCGGCCGGGGGCGCCTGGCCAGGGGATCCGGTGAGCCTGGCCGGGCTGATCGCCGCGCACGCCGCGGCCGACCGGACCGTGGGGGTGTTCCTGGTCCGGCTCGGCGGGTTCGCCGCCGGGGTCTTCACCGGCAGCCCGCCGCGGCTGGTCAGCTCCAAGGTCGGGTCGCGCCTCGTGCACGGCCGGTCCGCCGCGGGCGGCACCTCGCAGCACCGGTTCGCCCGGCGCCGGGAGAACCAGGCCACCGCCGCGATCGCCGCGGCCGCGGACACCGCCGTGAAGGTGCTGGTCCCCTACGCGGAACGGCTGGACGCGGTGGTGCTCGGCGGCGACCGGAAGGCGATCACCGGCGCCCAGGCCGACTCGCGGCTGCGGCCGGTGATGAAGCATGCCGTGGACCGGTTCCTCACAGTGCCGGATCCGAGGCTGGCCGTGCTGCGAGACACCCCGCGCCTGTTCCTCGCGGTCCGCATCCACCTGACCGGCCCCGCCTGAACCGGCAGGCACCTGAGGTCACCAGGCCGCCGCGACCGCCGACTGCGGTGCCACACCCGGCAGCGGGGTGAACCGGCCCCGGTCCAGCCGGCCGAACCTGTCGCAGCTCACCAGCAGATGCCTGCCTGTGCGGTCGGCCCCCGCCAGCAGGCATGAGGTGATGTACCAGCCCGGGTCGTCCGGGTCCGCGGAGTACGCCGCGTGCTCGGCGAGCAGCGTGCTTAGCGGGCGGCCGGTCCGTGTGGACAGTGCCACGATCCCGCCGACCACGGTACCCCGGCCAACGTGCGCGGTGCCGTTGTAGTTGACCGCAGCAATCACGGTTCCGGCCGTGGTGAGCTGGGCGTACTGGACCGTGTCTCCGCCGGTGACGATCGGCAGGATCCGCCGGCCCGACAGCAGGGCATGCCCCGGCGCCGCGGTGTCCAGTTCCCACAGCCCCGAGCCGCGCTGCGCCGCGCCGGTGCCTTCCCAGAAGAACCCGAGCCGTCGGCCGTCCGCCCAGGACACGCCGGCCGGGATGCCGGGCCGACCGGTGGTCCAGGTCCGTGCGGCACCGGTAGCCAAGGACACCACCGTCACCGCGCCGTGCTGGCCGCCGCCGCGCTGGATGGCAACCGCGAGCCGACTCCCATCGGGGCTGACCGCGATGCCATCCGCGTACTCCCCCGGCGGCAGCGGGGCGGCGTTCAGCGCCGTCAGCCCTGCCGAATGACCGTCGGCGCTGACCCGCAGCCAGTAGAACCGGGTTTGCGGGAACGAGAACAGCGTGAGGGCGAACCCGCGGCCGTCATCGGCCGCCGCGATCTGGGACTGCTTCGGGTCGATCCGGCGCGGCAGCGGGACCGTGCTGAGGATCTTCCCCGTCTTAGCGGAGCGGACCTCCGCGACCGGGCGCAAATGGTCCACGGTGACGTAGTACCGGGGCATGCCAGCGACCGCGGCCCTGGCGGGCGGCGGGGTGATCACGGCCGCGGTCAGGAGCAACCCGGGCGGCCGCTCGGCAACCGCAGAACCTGGCCCGGCGGGCCCAAGGCTCAGATTTACCGCCAGGACCACCGCCGCCAGCGCGGCGACGGCGCCCACCGCAGCCGTCCGCACCGCCGTTTGGCGCTGCCGGGCCCGCACCCCGCGCCGGAAGATGCCAGCCGGGTCGACGGCGGTCGCGCACGCCCGATCGGCCCGGTCATGGAAGGCCGCGGCCAGCTCTTCGGTGATGTCATGATCCGTCAACATGGTCGATCCTCCTGGCCGGTGCCAGCGCCGGGCGGGCGCGCGAAATCGCCGGGCCCGGAGCATCGTCGAGCACTGCGCGCAGCCGCCGCAGCGCCCGGTGAGTGTGGGATTTCACGGTGCCCTGGGTGCACCCCAGCACGGCCGCCGTCTCCTCGATCGACCGGTCCTCCCAGAACCGGAGCACGAGTACGGCGCGCTGCGCCGCGGGCAGCAGTCGGCAGGCGCGCAGCAGCGCCTGCCGGTCGAGCACAGCGGCCGCGCTGTCACGGGCGGCCGGGGATGCTAGCAGGGCCGCGTCGGCAATCAGCGTCGCGGGCTGCCGGCGCCGCCGGACCCGCCATCGGTCCCTGGCGAGGTTCACCAAGACGGTCCGGGTATACCCTTCCGGGTTCTGCCTGGCTGTCGACCATCGGCCGGCCGAGCGAAGCAGCGCCACCTGGACGAGGTCCTCAGCGTCTTGGTAGTCGCCTGCCAGGAGCAAGGCGAAGCCGAGCAACCGCCCGCCGTCGAGGTTGACGTAGGCCTCGAACTCAGCCTCGTCGCCGTCGGCCATCGTCAGCTCTTGTCGTAGCCTCACATCAGGTCTGACGACATCCGCCAACGCCAGGTTGTCAACTCAGCAAACTTGCACCTGGGCCAGGGCGGTGTACGGGTCAGACGTTGAAGCCGAGGGCGCGGAGTTGCTCGCGGCCGTCTTCGGTGATCTTGTCCGGGCCCCACGGCGGCAGCCATACCCAGTTGATCCGGAAGTCGGTGACCAGGCCCTCCAGCGCGGACGCGGCCTGGTCCTCGATGACGTCGGTGAGCGGGCACGCGGCGCTGGTGAGGGTCATGTCGATGGTGGCCACGCCGTCGCCGCCGAGGGTGACGCCGTAGACCAGGCCCAGGTCCACCACGTTCACGCCCAGTTCGGGGTCCACGACGTCGCGCAGCGCCTCCAGCACGTCCTCGGTGTCGGGCGCGGCCTCACCCGCCGCGGGCGCACTCTCACCCGGCTGCGCGGTCGCGCCCGCCGTAGCCTCGTCCACCTGGACAGATTCTTCGCTCATCTCACTGCCTCCCTCGCGGGTGCCGCCTCATGCGGGCTCGCGCCCGCCCATCGCCTGCGCGGTCGCGTCCTTCCAGGCCATCCAGGCCAGGAGGGCGCACTTGATGCGCGCCGGGTACTTGGACACACCGGCGAACGCCACCGCGTCGCCGAGCACGTCCTCGTCCGGCTCGCCCTCGCCCTGGGATTGCATGAGCGCGAGGAACTCGTCGTTCACCTTCATGCCCTCGGTGACCGTCCGGCCGATCAGCAGGTCGGCCAGCACCGACGCGCTGGCCTGGCTGATCGAGCAGCCGAGCGCGTCGTAGGAGACGTCCGCCACGACCGGGCCCGCGTCGGAGTCCTTGAGCGTCACCCGCAGCGTTACCTCGTCACCGCAGACCGGATTGACGTGCCGGACCTCGGCGTCGAACGGTTCCCGCAGCCCTGAGTGGTGCGGGTGCCGGTAGTGGTCCAGGATGATCTCCTGGTACAGCGATTCCAGCCGCATCAGCGCCCCCCGGCCCCGAAGAACCGCTGCGCCTCCCGGATGCCTTCGGCCAGCGCGTCCGCTTCCTCGTGCATGTTGTACAGGTAGAACGACGCCCGGGTGCTGGCCTGAACGCCCATGGCCCGGTGCAGCGGCCACGCGCAGTGGTGCCCGGCCCGCACCGCGATACCGCGCTCGTCCAGCACCTGGCTCATGTCGTGCGGGTGCACGCCGTCGACCGTGAAGGAGATCGCGGCGCCCCGGTCCACCGGCTCTGCCGGGCCGAGGATGCGCAGCCCGTCGATCTCCCGCAGCGCCTCCAGCGCGTGCGCGATCAGGCCGTGCTCGTACTCCCGGATCGCGGGCAGGCCGATCTCGCCGAGGTAGCCGATGGCCGCGGCCAGGGTCGGTGCCTCCGCGATCGGCATGGTGCCGGCCTCGAACTTGTGCGGCGGCGGCGCGAACGTGGACCGCTCCATCCGCACGTCTTCGATCATCTCGCCGCCCCCGAGGAACGGCGGCATCTCCTCCAGCAGTTCCCGGCGGCCCCAGAGCACCCCGATGCCGGTGGGACCGCACATCTTGTGGCTGGTGAAGCCGAGGAAGTCGACGCCGAGCGCGGCGACGTCCACCGGCATGTGCGGCACCGACTGCGCCGCGTCCACGAGCACCAGCGCTCCGGCCGCGTGTGCCCGGTCGGCGATCGCCCGCACCGGGTTGATCGTGCCGAGCACGTTGGACTGATGCGCGAACGCGACCAGCTTGGTCCGCTCGGTGATCAGGCCGTCGATGTTCGAGGTGTCCAGCCGGCCCTCTGGTGTCACGCCGAACCAGCGCAGCGTCGCCCCGGTCCGCTGGCACAGCAGCTGCCACGGGACGATGTTGGAGTGGTGCTCCATCTCGGTGATGACGATCTCGTCACCGGGGCCGAGCGCGAACCGCCCGCGCTGCCCGGTCGCGCTGGCGTTGCCCATCGAGTAGGCGACCAGGTTGATGGCCTCGGAGACGTTCTTGGTGAACACCACCTCGGCCGGCTCGGCCGCGCCGATGAACCCCGCGGCCGTGGCCCGCGCGCCCTCGTAGGCCGCGGTGGCCTCCTCGCCGAGCTGGTGGGTGGCCCGGTGGATGTTGGCGTTGTGCCGCTCGTAGAAGTCGGCCAGCGTGTCGAGTACCTGGCGCGGCTTCTGCGAGGTGTTGGCGCTGTCCAGGTAGATCAGCGGCTGGCCGTCGCGGACCGTGCGCTCCAGGATCGGGAAGTCCTTGCGGATCCGCGCAACGTCGAAGGTCATGACGCCGCTCCTGCCCGCACCCACTGGTCGTACCCTTCAGCCTCAAGCTTGTCCGCGAGTTCCGGGCCGCCCTCCTCGACGATCCGGCCGCCGACGAACACGTGCACGAAGTCCGGCTTCACGTACTGCAGGATGCGGGTGTAGTGGGTGATCAGGAGCACCCCGTGGCCCTCGCCGGCGGCGAACCGGTTGATCCCGCCGGACACCACCCGCAGCGCGTCGATGTCCAGCCCGGAGTCGGTCTCGTCGAGGATCGCGATCTTGGGATTGAGCAGTTCGAGCTGCAGGATCTCGTGCCGCTTCTTCTCCCCGCCGGAGAAGCCCTCGTTCAGGTTGCGCTCGGCGAACGCCGGGTCGATCGACAGCGCCGTCATGGCCTCGCGCATGTCCTTGAGGAACACCCGCAGCTTGGGCGCCTCGCCGCGGACCGCGGTGACCGCGGTGCGCAGGAAGTTCGACACCGACACGCCCGGCACCTCCACCGGGTACTGCATGGCCAGGAACAGCCCGGCCCTGGCCCGCGCGTCCACGCTCATTGCCAGCACGTCCTCGCCGTCGAGCGTGACGCTGCCCTTGGTGACCAGGTATTTGGGATGGCCGGCGATCGCGTAGGCGAGGGTGGACTTGCCCGACCCGTTGGGCCCCATGATCGCGTGGGTCTGCCCGGCGGACACGGTCAGGTCGACGCCGCGCAGGATCTCCCTGCTGCCGTCGCCGTTCGCGCCGGGTGTCGGATCCGCCACGCTGACGTGCAGGTCGCGGATCTCAAGGGTGGCCATGACATATCTCCTGATCGTTGTTTAGCTAGCCGGGCCGGCGTCGCCGAGCGCGACGTACACGTCACCGTCCTCGACCTTCACCGGGTAGACGGGCACGGGCTCGGTGGCGGGGGGCCCGGTCGGGCTGCCGGTGCGCAGATCGAAACACGACCCGTGCAGCCAGCATTCCACCGTGTGGTCGTAGATCTCGCCCTCCGACAGCGGGACTTCCTCGTGCGAGCACACATCCTGCAGCGCGAACACCTCGCCGCCGGCGCGCACCACGGCGACCGGCAGGCCCTCGATCTCCAGCCCGAGGGCGCCATCCTCCGGCACGTCGGCCAGCGCGCAAGCGCGGACGAACTGAACGGTCTCGCTCATGCGCGCACCTCCGCGATCCCCGCCGCGAGCTCGGCCTCGATGGCCGCGGTGATGCGGTCGCGCAGTTCCGGCACGGCGATCTTGGCGATCAGCTCGCCGAAGAAGCCGCGGATCACCAGCCGCCGCGCCTCGTCCTCCGGGATGCCGCGGGCCATCAGGTAGAACAGGTGCTGGGCCTCCAGCCGGCCGCTGGTGCTGGCGTGCCCGGCACCGACGACCTCGCCGGTGAGGATCTCCAGGTTCGGCACGGAGTCGGCCCGCGCGGCGTCGGTGAGCAGCAGGTTGCGGTTGCGCTCGTAGGTGTCGGTCCCCGTCGCCTCCGGCCGGATCAGCACGTCCCCGATCCACACCGTGTGCGCCGCCTCCCCCTGCAGCGCGCCCTTGTAGTCCACGCGGCTGCGGCAGTCCGGCTGCGCATGATCCACGAAAAGACGATGCTCCAGGTGCTGGCCGGCGTCTGCGAAATACACCCCGAGCAGCTCCGCATCGCCCCCAGGCCCTGCATAACGAACAGCCGGGGCCATCCTCACCACGTCGCCACCCAGGCTCACCACAGTGTGCTGAAGCCGCGCATCCTTTCCGAGCGTGGCCTGATGGTGCGACAAGTGCACCGCATCATCCGCCCAGTCCTGCACGCTCACCAGCGTCAGGCCAGCCCCGTCCCCCAGGAGGATCTCGACGTTGTCCGCATACGCCGCACTCCCCTGGTGGTCGAGCACGACAACAGCCCTCGCGTTAACCCCCACGTCGATGACCGTGTGCCCAAACGCCGCCCCCGAAGCGTCATCCCCCCGGACGGTGATCACGGTCGGCCGTGACGCGACCGCCTCGGCGGGAACCTTGACGACCGTGGCTTCCTGGAACGAGCCAAAGGCTTGTGCACTGACCCGGTCGACGGGCTCGAAGGGGACGCCGTGATCGAGGTCGCTGCGTTCGGCACGATAATCAATGACCTCGGGCGCGGCGTCCACTTCCACCGCAACCTTCGCTGGCAGAAGGGCAGCAGAACCATGCAGCCCGCGCAAGCGACGCAGCGGCGTAAAGCGCCATTCCTCTTCTCGCCCTGTGGGCACAGGGAACTCCGCACGGTGCGCGTGCAACCGAGAGACCGGGACCGTGGACTCCACGGCCCCTTGCAGAGCGGACATCAGCCGACCGCCCCCTCCATTTGGAGCTCGATGAGCCGGTTCAGCTCGAGCGCGTATTCCATCGGCAGTTCGCGGGCGATCGGCTCAACGAAGCCGCGGACGATGGTGGCCATCGCCTCGTCCTCGGTCATGCCGCGGCTCATCAGGTAGAAGAGCTGGTCCTCGGAGATCTTGGAGACGCTGGCCTCGTGCCCCATCTCCACGTCGTCCTCGCGGACGTCCACGTAGGGGTAGGTGTCGGACCGGCTGACGGTGTCCACAAGCAGTGCGTCGCACTTGACGGTGGACTTGGCGTGGCTGGCGCCCTCCTGGACCTGGACCAGGCCGCGGTAGGAGGTCCGCCCGCCGGCCCGGGCCACCGACTTGGACACGATCGTGGAAGACGTGTTCGGCGCGCAGTGCACCATCTTGGCGCCCGCGTCCTGGTGCTGGCCGCCGCCGGCGAACGCGACCGACAGGGTCTCTCCCCGGGCGTGCTCGCCCATCAGGTACACGGCCGGGTACTTCATCGTGATCTTGGAACCGATGTTGCCGTCGATCCACTCCATGGTCGCCCCCGCCTGCGCCACGGCCCGCTTGGTGACCAGGTTGTAGACGTTGTTCGACCAGTTCTGGATCGTGGTGTAACGGCACCGGGCGCCGCGCTTCACGATGATCTCCACGACCGCCGAGTGCAGCGAGTCCGAGGAGTAGATCGGCGCGGTACAGCCCTCGACGTAGTGCACGTAGGCGTCCTCGTCGACGATGATCAGGGTCCGCTCGAACTGGCCCATGTTCTCGGTGTTGATCCGGAAGTAAGCCTGGAGCGGGATCTCCACGTGCACGCCCTTCGGCACGTAGATGAAGCTGCCGCCGGACCAGACCGCGGTGTTCAGCGCGGCGAACTTGTTGTCGCCGACCGGGATCACCGAGGCGAAGTACTCCTGGAACAGCTCCGGGTGCTCCTTGAGCCCGGTGTCGGTGTCCAGGAAGATGACGCCCTTCTCCTCCAGGTCCTCGCGGATCTTGTGGTACACGACTTCCGACTCATACTGCGCAGCGACGCCGGCGATGAGGCGCTGCTTCTCCGCCTCGGGGATGCCGAGCTTGTCGTAGGTGCTCTTGATGTCCGCGGGCAGATCGTCCCAGCTCGCCGCCTGCTTCTCGGTCGAGCGGACGAAGTACTTGATGTTGTCGAAGTCGATCGTGGTCAGGTCCGCGCCCCAGTCCGGCAGCGGCTTGCGGCCGAACAGGCGCAGGCCCTTCAGCCGCAGTTCGAGCATCCATTCCGGCTCGTTCTTCTTCGCCGAGATGTCACGCACGACTGCCTCGGACAGGCCGCGGCGCGCGGACGCGCCGGCCGTGTCGGGGTCGGCCCAGCCGAACTTGTATCGGTCAAGCCCCTCAAGCTCGGGGTGCGAGATCGTCGTCATGCTCCAGAGCCTCCCGGCTAACTGGTCGTGGTGGTCGTAGTGCGGATTTGAACAAGCGCGGGCGCGGTCACGTGCGTGGTGCAGATCCCGTCGCCGTGCGCGATCGTGGCCAGGCGCTGCACCGGGGTACCGAGCAGCCTGGCGAACGCTTCCGTCTCGGCCTCGCACAATTGCGGGAACTCGGCCGCGACGTGCGCGACCGGGCAATGGTGCTGGCAGAGTTGCTCCCCGCCGCCGGATGCCAGAGCGGGGGCGCTGGTCGCCGAGGCGGCGTAACCGTCCGCGGACAGTGCCTCGGCGAGCGCGGCGACCTTGTCCTCGCCCGCGGACTCCATCACCGGCCGGTACCGGCGCTCGAGCTCGGCCACCTGGCGGCGGGCGAACTCGGCGACCGCCTCCGGCCCCGCCACCTCGGCGAGGAAGCGGAGCGCGCTGGTGGCCAGGTCGTCGTAGGCGTGCTCGAAGGCGCTGCGGCCCGCGTCGGTGATCGCGAACAGCTTGGCCGGGCGGCCGCGGCCCCTGCTGGCCACCCGCCGCGCGGTGCGGACCTCGATCAGGCCGCCCGCGAGCAGGTTGTCCAGGTGCCGCCGCACGGCGGCCGGGGTCAGGCCCAGCCGGGTGCTCAGCGCGGCCGCGGTGACCGGCCCGTTCTCCAGGATCAGCCGTGCGATACGGGCCCGGGTGCCACGCTCGGAGCCCAGGTAGGTCACGGCGCCCGCGGTGCCGGACGCGGGGACAGCGGGGATATCAAGCAGGTCGCTACCGCGGGCGGCGCCGGTGCATGCGCCACTGGCGCCACTGGCGCCTCGTGCGTCACCACCGCTACCCGCAATCGGAAGCGTGCCTGTCCTGTCCACGCTTTTCACAACATCAGTGTGGCGTAAATCTATGCCCGGCCGCAACGCGATCGGCCATGCAGTAGCTCACACCTTGGCGCGTTCTGGCTGCTATGTTCGGCCCACGGGGGCCTTTTCGAGGTATATCGGGTTACCCAAGCCAAAACTTCCCCGAGGGAGGCCCGTTGGGACTGCGTTTCAACCCGGCCCCCGGCTGGCCGCCACCGCCACCGGGGTTCGTACCGCCTCCCCACTGGCAGCCCGACCCCTCGTGGCCGCCGGCGCCCCCAGGGTGGCAGATATGGGTCGACGACGGCATTCCGGACCAGCGCCAGCCGAGCGACCCGCCCTCCCGGGCCGGCCACGGTCCCGCCGCCTCGAACGGCGGCTTCCCGGCCGCCAGCACCGGGGCGTTCCCCGCGGAGTCGACCGGTGTTCAGTCCCGGCCCGGTGCGTTCGGCAGCGGCGCCGCCGATGCCCCGTGGGCGGGCGACTTCGCCACCGGCCCCGGCGATGCGCCGCCGTGGGCCGGCGATTTCACCGGGCCGCAGACGGCGGCCCTGCGCGGCGCCTCGACGCAGGCCTACACCCCCGGAGCGACCGGCCCGCAGGCCCCGTACGACTCCGGCGATCTGTTCAGCCCGCAGGACCCGTTCACCAGGCAGGGCCCAGGTCCGGGTGGCCCGCCAGGCGAGCCGGGGCGCCGGGCGGGCGCTCCCCCCGGTAGGACCAATGCGTTCGCGATCGCGTCGCTGATCCTGGGACTGCTCGGCATCACCGTGATCGGCGCCATCGCGGGCGCCGTCCTTGGCATCCTCGCGCTGGGCCAGATCCGCCGCACCGGACAGCGCGGCCGGGGCCTGGCCATCGCCGGGATCGTCTTCTCCGCGCTCTGGCTGGTGCTGCTCGGTGCCTACTTCGTGGCGAACAGCGGCAAGAGCCAGTCGCCGCCGGCGTCCACCGGCCACAGTTCCTCACCCACGCCAGGGCCCAGTTCCACGGCGAGCCACGGGCCGCTGTCCACCAACGTGTTCGCGCTCAAGCCCGGCCAGTGCTTCCAGAACCCGCCGGCCAGCCAGACCGTGCTCGGTGTCACCTACGTGACCGTGGTCCCGTGCACCACGCCGCACAACGCGCAGGCCTTTGTCCAGTTCACCGTGACCGGCACCAGCTATCCGGGGGTCGATTCCCTCAAGCGCCAGGCCGACACCGGCTGCCATGCGCGGATCACGAAGAGCGTGCAGAAGTCGAAGATCAAGGCCTCGATGTCGCTGCACTACCTCTATCCGCTGGAGTCGTCCTGGACCAGCGGTCACAAGACCATCACCTGCCTGATCGTGAACTCCAAGCCGAACCTGAAGACCTCGCTGATGCGGACCCACCACGGGCATTGAGCCAGGTCGGCTGGTTGCCGACGTCAACGACGGCAGAGTCAGGGCGATCACTCGCTAGGCAGCTAGGCGAACGTTCCGCCGGGCCCCGCCGCGCGCCGGGGCCCGGTGGAACACCGCTCCGAGTCGGTTACCATCTACGGGTGAACTCACACTGGCACGTCGTCCTGCCGCCGCCGTGCGCCTGACCGGGCGCACCCTGCCGCTGGCAACTTCCCAGCTCTGACGGCCTGACCTGACAATCCCGGCCCCCTGCGGGCCGCCGTCGGCCTGCTCTCGTGCGCCCGATTCGAAGCCAATCCCTGACGCATTCGAATACGGAGTTCACGACAGTGCCCGAGCATGCCTCTTCCCTGGTTTCCGCGCGTTCCCGTGCGGCGTCCCGTCCCCTGGTTTCCGCACCTTCTCGTGCGGCGTCCCGCCCTTCCCGTTCCCTTCGCCTTGCCCGGCCACGAGCGCTCCGGGCCCCGCTGTCCGGGCCGGCCGCCATCCTCACCGCGGCGGCGCTGTGGGGCACCACGGGGACCGCCAGCACGCTGGCACCGGCCGGGGCGCCACCCGCGGCAGTCGGCGCGGCCGGCCTGGCCGTCGGCGGCCTGCTGCTGTTGCTGACCAGCCGCGGCGCACGCCCGATGCTGGCC
>Ga0318534_10000239_pt1 | contig 16412 bp, 11 predicted proteins | sample GRESIP117b4f26_FD_202502 | JGI IMG/M metagenome (GOLD analysis project Ga0318534, IMG submission 202502) | Tropical soil microbial communities from Luquillo Experimental Forest, Puerto Rico - GRE.SIPMG.117b4f26 | ecosystem: Environmental > Terrestrial > Soil > Tropical forest > Bulk soil...
AGGATCTGGCGCACACCGGCGCACACAAGATCAACAACGCCATCGGCCAGGCATTGCTCGCGCGCCGCCTCGGCGCGCGGCGCATCGTCGCCGAGACCGGCGCCGGGCAACACGGGGTCGCGAGCGCTGCGGCCTGCGCGCGCCTCGGACTCCCGTGCACCGTGTACATGGGTGAGATCGACATGGAGCGTCAGGCGCCGAACGTGGGACGCATGCGGCTGCTCGGCGCGCGCGTCGTGCCGGTCGTGAGCGGCGATCGCACGCTGCGCGCCGCGATCGATGAGGCGCTGCGCGACTGGGTGTCGGATCCGCTCGGTACTTACTATCTGCTCGGCTCGGTCGTCGGCCCGCATCCGTACCCGTACCTGGTGCGCGAGCTGCAGTCGGTCATCGGTCGCGAGGCGCGCGCGCAGATGCTCGCCGCCGCCGGCAGGCTGCCGGATGCGCTCATCGCCTGCGTCGGCGGCGGCTCCAACTCCATCGGCGCCTTCCATGCGTTCGTCCCCGATGAGGCGGTGGAGATCATCGGCATCGAGGCCGGCGGACGTGGCGCGGGTCTCGGCGAGAACGCGGCCACGGTCGCCTACGGTCGTCCCGGCGTCCTCCACGGCACCTACTCGCTGCTGCTGCAGAACGCCGATGGCCAGATCCAGGAGACGCATTCGGTGTCGGCCGGGCTCGATTACCCGGGTGTAGGCCCCGAGCACGCGCTGCTGGCAGCGAGCGGTCGCGTTCGCTATGAGACCGCGAGCGATGTGGAGGCGCTGCAGGGTGTGCGGCAGCTCTCGGAGCTCGAAGGGATCCTGCCGGCGCTCGAGAGTGCGCACGCGCTCGCGGGTGCCGCCCGCTGGGCGCGCGCGCATCCCGGCGGCACCGTCCTCGTCTGTTTGTCCGGGCGCGGCGACAAGGACATGTCGACCCTGCAGCAGACGCTGTTGACAGCGGAGGACGCGTGAGTCCGCGCGAGCACGTGAGCGCGGCGATTCGCGCGGCGGCCGCGAACGGCGAGCCGGCGCTCGTCGCCTACATCACGGCCGGCTTCCCGAGCCGCGAGCGCTTCCGCGAGCACCTGCGGACGCTCGCCGCTGCCGCCGACGTCATCGAGGTGGGGGTTCCCTTCACCGACCCGATGGCGGACGGGGTCACCATCCAGCGCGCGAGTCTCGCGGCACTCGCCCAGGGTGTGAGTCTCGCCTGGATCCTGGAGGAGCTCGCCGCACTGCGCGGGATCGGGCCCCCGCTGCTACTCATGAGCTATCTCAACCCGCTGCTCGCCTTCGGTGTCGGTCGGCTCGCCGCGAGCGCCGCGGCGGCCGGAGTCGCAGGATTCATCGTGCCGGATCTTCCGCTCGATGAGAGCAGCGAGCTGCGCGCGGCTCTCGATGAGCGGCAGATCGCACTCGTGCAGATGGTCACCCCGGTCACCGAGCCGACGCGCCTCGCACAGCTCTGTGCGGCCAGTGAAGGCTTCGTGTACGCGGTCACCGTGACCGGCACCACCGGCCGCAACGTCGCCGTGCCCGCGGAGGTCCTCGCGTACCTCGATCGCGTGCGCGCCATCGCGAAGCTGCCGGTCTGCGCCGGCTTCGGCATCCGCAGCCGTGAGCAGGTGGAGCGATTGCGCGGCCATGTCGACGGGGTGGTGGTTGGATCGGCGCTGGTCGAGGTGCTCGAGCGTGGCGAGGATCCGGGCACGTTCCTGCGCGGACTGCGGCCGCGATAACCACCGCGGCCCTGCGTGACTCCTCCGCGTGGAGGCACCCAGGTCTGTAATTCGTTGTGTCACAGGTCCGGTTGTTGGGTGAGACCGCTGACCTTCCCGCGACAGATATTGGTGTGCGCCCTGTGCAAAGGGGAAGTACCGCGCCGAATATCATCGACCACCGCGATTTCGCGCCGCTCTGGTGAAGCTCGGGCGGTAGCGTGAGTTTATGAAACGCGAAATACCTGGTCCTCATTTGAGGCGCGGCAGACGGGTATGGATGGTTGTGCTGAACTAACTCAACTAACATGCGAATATCCTGAGGGGTTGCCCGGTACCAGAAATTTTAACGAGAGGGGCATCGCTAGAGCGTTCCACATGCTGTGGTGCAACAGGCGGGACGCCGGCACAAGAAACATTCGTGGGACTAACAAGGGGCAGTCTTATGAAACACCTCCTGAGTGTGTTTATCGCCACTTCGCTCGGAGCGTTTGCGTACGCGAACGCCGTGGCCGACACGATCAACATGGGATACGTCTCTTACGACGAAGGTACGCAGACGCCAAATATTGCGACCTTCGACATCGCGAACGAAACCGGTGCGAACGCTGTCGCACTGGGGGACCCGAGCTTCCCGGTAACAGGCACTGCAGTCAACTTCTCGGGCCTGAGCCTGGTGGTCCACTTCCAGAACGGATCAACACAGACGTTCGGTCAGAGCAGCTTCACACTCGCCCCGGACGGGCTGTCGTTCGACGGGCCGGGCGTGCCTTTTGGTACAGGCAACGATGCCCTGTCCGCAACGCTGACGGGCACCTTCTCGCCAACCTCGCTCGTGCTGACTGGCGGAACCACGCGGACGATACTTGATACTTTTTCTGCGACGATCACCGATGCGTCAGGCGGCCCACTGCAGGACGGCGATCTGGCGCTGATTACTGCAAAGACCACTGTAACCGGGGTGCCTGAGCCACCTACGCTGGTGCTGCTCGCGTTGGGACTCCTCGGATTAGCGCTGGGACGCCGGTCTGCCTCCTCGCAGCGGATGGCGGCCGCGCTGGTCCTGATTGTTGCACTCGGCACGGGTCTTGCACTTCCTGTCCAGGCCTCCAAGCTGTCGCCGATCACTACGCCGTCGAGCGGGCTTTCAGGGACTTCCAGGATCAACCTGACGGCATCCGGCTTTCCCGTGGGAGCCACAGCAGCGGACCTGACAGTGAGCCTCGCGCCCACGTGCGGAGTGGGTGCGACCGTCATCGGCGAGAAGAGCATGAAGCCGAATAGCCTGGTGACTATCGTCGGGTCGACGGAGCGGATTGACTTCACCATTCCGAGCGGCCTTGCCAAGGGTACCTATTTCGTCTGGACCACGGGTACGAAGAGCGGCGAGGCCAGCACCAATTGTGCGGTCCTCGTCGTGACAGTCTCCAACACGACGCTGAACGCGTGCGTGCCATCGAGCTCGCTCGCCGTCGCCCTCGGCAAAACGGTCGTTGCTTATGTACCAAACGGCAGCTGGAGTAGCGGGACGACAGGAGTAGCAGTCGTGGCGATCGAGGGCACCAGCAGCAAGCCCACGACGATACCGACGCCGCAACTCGTGAACGCGTGCTCATCGAACCCGACGAGCGGTGAAACGATCTGTACCGGAAACAACACCGACGTCTATGTGATCACCGGCACGAAGCTCACGGCCACACTGACGAGCGGGTCGACGAACCTTGCCTCGTTCTCGGGCGGCTCATGCAACAACTGCGGCGTCGCGATCAACGCGCTCACGAATACAGCTTACGTGTCGGGCGGATTCCTGGGCGGTGGCGGTGTCCAGCCCCTCAACCTTGCGACAAACAAATTCAGCGCTCCTTTCAAATCGAGCTCCGGTATCTCTGAAAACATCTCGATCGATCCGAGCCGAAATCTCATTCTCAATCCCAGCGAGGCGTTCTCAAATCCCACCGGCACGCCCACATATGGGCTGTTGAAACTCGACCCCAGCGGCAACATTACGGCCGAGTTCGACAACACCACGGCTGCCGGGTTGTCCTTCGACATGGATTCGGCGGCCGAGGACTGCACGACTGGCCTCGCGTTGTCGTCTGAGGAGGGAACGAGCAACATCTTCATTGCAGACCTGACACAGGCTGCTTACACGTCAGGATCCCCGGGTACCTGGAAGGCACCGGCGCAAGCAGTCTTTGTTGGGAGCGATGCCGGCGGGGGATTCGACGCAGGTACCGACGGGATAGCTGTTGCACCGGGGACTGGTCACCTGGGGATTGTGACGGGAGAGTTCGGCGGCAACACTGCAAGTGTGTTTCTACTACCAGCGGCGTCCGGCAAGGGCACGCCCGGCCTCGCGGACTACGCCTACTTCGTGATTCCCAGTACGCCGGACGGCCTGGCATTTTCTGCGGGTTTCGACCCGCACACGATCACAGCCTATACGAGCCCAAATAACGGCGTTGCCTACGGTGTTATCGCCGACTGGGCCACGGGCGTGCCCACCTGGCTCGCGGTGATCGACCTCAAGAAGCTACTGAGCCTGAATCGGGCAGGGACCAAGCATACGGTCGACCCGACGATCGACCTGGTGTCGGCAGGCGCGGTGCGCTTCGTAAGCACGCATTGAGGTCTGGCGCGCTTCCTGCCCACTCTGCGGTCAGGCGTCGTTCAAGCTACCGCTACGACTTCCACCCCTCAAGCCGCCGCTCGCGTTTGCGCCAACGGGGTGGTTGAGATCCCGCATCCTGGGGACGGTCTAAGTCCCTGAAAAACGCGGCCGGTGCGTGCAGCAAGCGCACCGGCGGCGAGCTCGGCGGCACATCTGTGTTGTGACGCGCCACGGCGAGCTGCTGAAGCTTTGCAGCGCGTCATTCGTCTGTGCGCGTTCCCGCGGAGCCGCGCCGCTTGCAACTGAAGGTCGTGCGCGCACAATTCGCGCAGCCTGTGCTGGCGAAATATGCAGCGAACCTGACAGCACCGGACCGCTAGTCCCAACAACATCTGCCTCGAGGGGAGGTTACCGTTATGCGCGTGCAGACATGGTCGTGCCGGGCTCTATTCAGCGCGGGACTGCTCTTGCTGAGCGGTTCTCTCGCGCAGGCAGCGCCCCCGCAGCGATACTTCAGCTGCGATGATCCAACTGGAATCCTGTGCGCGGAGCAGCGCGAGAATCCCGGCGCCAAAGAAGGGTACTACGTCGGTCACGACGAGCCTTCACTGCTCTTTTACTCGAATACTGCGGGCGCGGGTTTCAACAATGCCTACCGGATTAGGCTGCCGAAGGAGCCGCCGCTGTTTCCCAAACAGGATGGCAGCGGAGGAACGTGGAACTTTCAGCTGCACCCGGCTTTCTGGTTCGGGATGGCCATGTGCGACGATCAGGGCAATCCCAATCCGGGCGGGGCTCCCGGCCGTCCCAACATCCCGTGCGCGCCCGACAGCGACAGCAACATCTATGACAGCCCCAACCCGGCGGCGCCCGACTATATCGGCAACCACCCGGGCACGGCATTCATGGAGATGCAGTTCTACCCGCCGGGTTGGCTTTTCAGCAACAGTGGTGTGATCGACTCCGACAGCGCTACCAAATGGACCGCGGCGCTCAACATCGACAGTTTTCAGAGTAATGACAACACGGGCCAGGGTAATAACCCGGCTTGCGTCAAGTTCACGGGTGGCGAATACGTCAACTTTGCCTACATCCAGACGGATGGCGTGCCCTTCCCCGCGGGCTCACCCAGTCCGCTCGGGCCGTTCGTATCGACCAACGACAAGACTCTGCGCATGAATGGGGGCGACGAGCTCATCGTGACGATCGCCGACACCGTCCACGGCCTCAAGGTCACGGTCAAGGATGTCACGACCGGTCAAACCGGCTTCATGGTGGCGAGCGGCGCCAACGGCTTTGCTTCGGTCCTCTGGGATCCTAATGGCACCAACTGCGACTTTGCCACGCACAACCTGGCGCACGACTTTCATCCCGCATACGCCACCTCGAGCGAGCACACGCGCGTGCCGGGGGCGGCCCATACGTACAACATCGCCTTTTCGGACGAGATCGGGCACTTCGAGTATTGCAGCTCGGTTGATCCGACGACCGGTGTGTGCACGTCGCAACCCGCGAATGATCCGCCGGGAATCGACGACAACGCCTGCGTGCCTCCGTCGTTTCCCCCAACGCTCGGACTGCTACCGATCGGAGGCTGCCTGGATTCCGACGTGGACTTCGACGGCGTCCCGTACCGGAACAACGTCTGGCCGGGCTCATTCAGGAACCATTTCCTCGATGCGCTCTTCCACGCGGCGCCGGTGATCTTCTCCAGTCCGTTGCTCAAGGATCGTTGGGGCCACAAGCAGAATTTCAGCCGCGTCGCCTTCGAGAGCGACATGCCGCGCATCGAAGGCTTCACCAACCCGCCGTGCCAGCGGCACCTCGCGAACCCGTCAGATCCGGATCCGGGTGCGGGCTGCGTCAACCCCCCGACGGGCGCGGACTTCTACCCGATCTTCACCACGCGCCATCCGCAAGACGAGCACAATAGCCAGGGCCAGAATAGCCAAGGCGAGAATGGCCAGGGCGAGGATGACCAAGGCGAGAAATGCCAGTGGCAGGAGGGTGACCGGTTCCTTCCCGGGACGGTGAACGATTTCGGCGGCAGCTCGAAGACCGAATACGGGCCCATTCTGGCGAACTTCTACCCCGCCCCGAATGGCAAGCCCCAATACATCTATGAGACTTTTCACCGGACGCTGCCATACAACCCCTGTCCGGCGAATGAAAACGAAGACGACGACTAGCCATCGGCGCCTCGACCAACCAAAGGCCAGAAGGGCGGGTCACCCCGCCCTTCTTTTTTTCCGGGCGCCCCGGTGAGGGTCCGCTCACGGTAGCGGTGTCTTGCGCAGGCGACGCCGCTTGCACGCGGCATTTGCCTGCGGCAGTCGGAACGCCCATCCTGACGCGCGTGCAGACGCTCACCATCGCCGCGCGCTTCTGTGGCCCGCCGGAGTCCTCCAACGGCGGCTACTTCGCCGGACTCGTGGCGACGCTCGCCTCGCGCACCGTGAGTGTGCGGCTGCTGAAGCCGCCGCCGCTCAACATCGGGCTGCAGGTGCATGCGCTCGATGACGGGGGGCTCCAGGTTCTGCGCGGCGAGGAGCCGATCGGCGAGGCGCACCCCGCGGCTCTCACGCTCGCAGCACCGAACGCACCGGATTATCTCGAGGCCGTGGAGGCCTCGCGACACTACGCGGGCTTCCGCCATCACCGCTTCCCGAGCTGCTTCGTGTGCGGCACGCAACGGGTGCGCGGCGATGGTCTGCGGATCTTCGCCGGGCCCATTGCCGAGCGCGGCGTGGTGGCCGCGCCCTGGGTACCCGACGCCTCGCTCGATGCCGGCGACGGCAAGGTACGGGCCGAATTCATGTCGGCCGCTCTCGACTGCCCGGGCTACTTCGCGGTCGCCCCCGACGATCGCATGATGCTGCTCGCGGAGTTCACCGCGCACGTCGACCGGCGGGTGCACATCGGTGAGTCGTGCACGCTCGTCGGCTGGCGCATCGACAGCAACGGCCGCAAGCACGAGGCGGGCACGGCGATCTTCGATGGCAAGGGCGAGCTGTGCGGCCGGGCGCGGGCGCTGTGGATCGAGCCGCGTGCCAGCGTGAGCGAGCTCACGCCGAAGTGAACCTTCAGCCGCGTGTGAGGCGCAGCATCGCCTCCGGGTAGCGCGCGCCGGCGACGGCGCCGGGCGGAAAGACCGCATCGATGGCGGCGAGCTCGGCGGCGCTGAGAGCCACCGACAGGGCGCCGAGGTTGTCATCGAGGTTCGCCTTACGGCGCGTGCCGGGGATCGGCACGATGTGCTCCCACTGTGCCAACACCCAGGCGAGCGCCAGCTGGGCCGCGGTGCAGCCTTTGTCACGGGCGAGCGATCTCACTTTGTCGACGAGCGCGAGGTTGCGGGCGAAGTTCTCGCCCTCGAAGCGGGGATTCGTGCGGCGGTAGTCATCGGCGGCGAAGTCAGCGGGGCTCTTGATGGCGCCGGTGAGGAAACCGCGACCGAGCGGGCTGTAGGGCACGAAGCCGACCTCGAGCCGCCGGCAGGCCTCCAGCACACCCTCCTCGGGGTCGCGCGTCCACAGCGAGTATTCGCTCTGCAGCGCCGTGATGCGGTGCACGCGGTGCGCGCGCTCGAGCGTCTGTGGCGAAACCTCGGAGAGCCCCAGGTAGCGCACCTTGCCCGCCCGCACCAGCTCGGCCATCGCGCCCACCGTATCCTCGATCGGCACGCCGGGATCGACGCGGTGCAGGTAGTAGAGGTCGATGTACTCGACGTTGAGACGCTTCAGGCTCGCCTCGCAGGCCTCATGCACGCGCGCCGGCCGGCCATCGATCACGCGGGCGGTGGGATTGGCGGCATCGCGCACGAAGCCGAATTTCGTGGCGATGAAGGCCTGCGCACGGCGCCCGCGCACGGCGCGTCCGACGAGCTCCTCGTTGGTGAAGGGACCGTAGGCATCGGCGGTGTCGAGGAAGGTCACCCCGCGATCGAGCGCAAAGCTGAGCGTTGCGAGCGACTCGGCGTCGCTGTGCGCTCCGTAGAACTCGCTCATGCCCATGCAGCCGAGGCCAAGTGCGGAAACGCTAGGGCCGTTGCGGCTCAGCATGCGGGTCTGCATGCGTTGCATTGTGCGCGCCTTGCCGCTCACCGCGAATCTGCAATTCGGGAGAGTACGGCGCCCGCAGCGCCCGTCCGTTGTGTGCTCAGGAGCTCGCGGGCACGGCCATGCGGGCGTGGCGCCAGTCGCCGTAGCGGTAGTACAGCACCGCCAACGCCGCCGCCAGCGCCGACGACACCGGGAAGCTCCACCACACCGCGTCCACCTGGTAGCGCGGGATCAGTGCCTGGGCGAAGGGAAAGCGCACCACGAGCAGCGCGATCGTGAGAATGATGAGCGGGGCGATCACCGCGCCGGTGGCGCGCACCACCCCGAAGAGCGTGAGCGAAATACCGAAGAAGATGAAGGATGGCGTGACGATGCGGTTCAGGCGGCTCGCGATCTCGAGCGCCGCGGAGCCTGGCGGCAGGAACAGGCCGAATACAAAGGTGTTGAGCGCCTCGATCGTGAGCACGATCGAGCTGGTGAGCAGCACGCTGTACAGCACACCGACGCGCGCGATGCTCGTGACGCGACTCCACTTTCCGGCGCCCACGTTCTGCGCCGTCATGGCAGAAACTGCCATGCCGACGGCGAAGGCCGGCATCTGGATGTAGTTCCAGATCTGCAGCGCCGCGCCGAAGGCGGCGGTGGTGTCGACGCCGAAGCGGTTCACCAGTGTGATCATCAGCACGCCGCTGAGTGAGATCACCAGCAGCTGCGCGCTCATCGGTATGCCCTTCCTCACGAGGACCGCCACCACCGCGCCGTCCACCCTGAGGAAGCGCAGCTCGCGCCGGTGCAGGACGAGGATGTGGTGGCGGCGGTAGAGATGGCGGATGAGCGCGGTGAGGCTCACAGCCTGGGCGACGAAGGTGGCGAGCGCCGAGCCTGCGATACCGAGGCGCGGAAACGGGCCGAGCCCGAAAATGAAGACCGGGTTGAGCGCGATGTCGATGCCGACCGACAGCAGCATGAAATAGAACGGCGTCTTGGCGTCGCCGGCGCCGCGCAGCACGGCCATCACGAAGGCATACATGTAGAGCCACGGCAGCGCGAGGAAGATGACGCGCATGTAGGCCACGGCGAGCGGCAGCGAGTCCGGCGGTGTGCGCATGGCGATGAGCAGGGGGCGGCACAGCACGAGTCCCGCGATCGCCATGCCTACCGAGATCGCCGCGAAGAAGGTGGCGCTCGTGCCGACGACCCGCTTGGTTTCGTGCAGGTTGTTGGCGCCGATGTACTGGCCGATGAGGATGGTCGCCGCCATCGCCACGCCGAAGGCGGCGCCGATCAGCAGGAACATGACGGTGTTGGCGTTGGAGGTGGCGGTGAGCGCCGCCTCACCGAGGAAACGCCCGACCCAGATGGAATTCACCGAGCCGTTCAGCGACTGCAGGATGTTGGCGGACAGGATCGGCAGCGCGAAGCGGAACAGGCCGACCGGTATCGAGCCTTCGGTGAGCGCGCGCTGCACTTTCAGCTAGCGCGCCACAGCCCGTAGAGGATCGCGACCGCGCCGGCGGTGAGCAGCGTCCAGCCGAGCCAGGCGGGATCGCGCGCCAGGGCGAGCCACACCAGGCCACCGAGCAACAGTGCGCCGCCGACGATCGCCGCATCGCGCCGCCGCGCACCGCGCTCGAGCGCGGCGCGCAGCTCCTCCGCATGCGGTGTGGCGGGCGGCGGCTGCAACCGCGCGTACTCGCGCTGGATCAGGGCGGTGAACAGGGCCGGCACACCGCGCACCGCCTCGATGAGCTCGGGGATGTGGGTCCGCAGCCCGCGCGCCAGCGTGCGCACGCTGGTGCGCTCGCGCATCCACTCGCGCAGGATCGGGGTGGCGGTGCTCCACACATCCAGCTCCGGGTACAGGTCGCGGCCCAGGCCTTCGACGTTCAGCAGCGTCTTCTGCAGCAGTATGAGCTGCGGCTGGATCTGCATGTTGAAGCGGCGCGAGATCTCGAACAGCCGCAGCAGGATGCGGCCGAAGGAGATGTCCTTCAGCGGCCGGTCGAAGATCGGCTCGCACACCGTGCGCACGGCGGACTCCATCTCCTCGATGCGGGTCCCGGACGGCACCCAGCCGGACTCGAGGTGCAGCAGCGCCACGCGGCGGTAGTCGCGCTCGAATACCGCCATGAAATTCTCGGCGAGATAGTGCTGGTCGCGCGGGTCGAGGGTGCCGACGATGCCGAAGTCCACCGCCGCGTACCGCGGCCGCCGCGGGTCATCGACCAGCACGAAGATGTTGCCCGGGTGCATGTCGGCATGGAAGAAGTTGTGGCGGAACACCTGCGTGAAGAAGATGCGTACGCCGTTCTCGGCGAGCTGGCGGATGTCGGTGCCGGAGGCCTTGAGGCGCTTGAGGTCGCTGATCGGCACGCCGTGGATGCGCTCCATCACCATGACATCGTTGCGGCAGTAGTCCCAGTACACTTCGGGCACGTACAGCAGGTCCGAGCCCGCGAAGTTGCGCTTGAGCTGCGAGGCGTTGGCAGCCTCGCGCATCAGGTCGAGCTCATCGAGCACGGTTTTCTGGTACTCGTCCACGATCTCGCGCGGTCGCAGCCGCTGGGCCTCGCGGGAGTAACGCTGCGCGAGATCAGCGAGCGCCTGCAGCACCTCGAGGTCGCGCTCGATCATGGCGCGCATCCCGGGGCGCAGCACCTTGACGACCACCTCCTGGCCGCCGGGCAGGCGCGCGGCGTGCACCTGTGCGATGGACGCCGCGGCGAGCGGCGTCTCGTCGAAGCTCTCGAACACCTCGGCCAGCGGCCGGCCGTAGGCCTGCTCGATCAACGCGCGCGCGGTCGACCCCGGAAACGGCGGTACCCTGTCCTGCAGCATTGCCAGCTCGTCGGCGATGTCCGGCGGCAGCAGGTCGCGCCGGGTGGAGACCGCCTGGCCGAACTTCACGAAGATCGGCCCGAGCTCCTGCAGCGCCAGGCGCAGGCGGGCGCCGCGGCTCGCGCCACGGCGCCGCTGGAACCACACGAGCGGCGAGAGAAAGAACAGGAACCGCAGCGGCCGGTACAGGTGAGTCGCGCGGACGTAGTCGTCCAGGCCGTGCCGCAGCAGCACGCGCTGGATCTCGAGCAGCCGCACCAGTACGCGCCGCTTCACGGGGGCGCGGTCCGCGTCACGAGGCGCCGCGTCGCCGCGCGAACAGATCGAGGCGCGCCTGCAGTCGATCGACACCCTCGCGTACGGCGTCGACGCCGCGCAGGAACTGCTCGCCTTCGTTGCGCGACACGAGGTCGCCGCGCTCGTGGCCGAGGTACTCGGCGAGGTTGCGCAAGGTGGTGTCCGCGGCGCGCGTGCCGAAGGAGATGCCGAGCCGTGCGAGTCGCGCGAGCTGGTGCGCCGGCACGTCGCCGATCAGGAGCGACAGCTCCTCCTCGGGGTCCGGTCGCAGGTGCTGCGCGAGCTCACGGAAGCGCTGCGCGACGTCGCTGTCGCCGCTGATGCCGACGTCGCCGCGCTGCACGACGGCCTGCGCCGAGTCACCGGCTAGCGCGAGCAGGCTGAGCATGCCACCCGTGAGTGTGGCGTCGGCCGGCGCATCGTCGCGGCTCGCCGCCAGCGTCTGTCCGGTCGAGGTGAGGCGCAGCCGCACGACATCGGGCACGACCAGCGCCACGCTGCGTCCGCTGAGGGCGGCAAGCAGCTCTCGTGCCCGCGGCGAGCGCGGCAGGCCGCGGTTCAACAGGTTCTCGAGCGTCGCGGTCAGCATGGTGTTGCCCTGGCTCAGGAGCGGTAGCCGCGATGCACCGCGACGATGCCGCCCGCGAGGCTGTGGTAGCGGCAGGCTTCGAGGCCTGCCGCCCGCATCATGTTCAATAAGGTGTCGGCATCCGGGTGCATGCGGATCGATTCGGCGAGGTAGCGATAGCTCGCCTCGTCACCGGCCACCGTGCGGCCGAGCCACGGCAGCACGCGGAAGGAGTACGCGTCGTAGAGCGGCTTCAGTGCGGGCAGGCGCGGCTGCGAGAACTCGAGCACGAGCAGCTGTCCCCCGGGCTTCAATGCGCGGCGCATCGCCGCGAGCGCCGCCGGCTTGTCGGTGACGTTGCGCAGGCCGAACCCGATGGTGATGCAATCGAAAGTCGCGTCGGAAAAGGGCAAACGCTCGGCGTCGGCTTGTACGAAGGCGACGTTGCCGGCGATGCCGGCGTCGATCAGCCGGTCGCGGCCACGCGCCAGCATCGCGGCATTGATGTCGCTCAGCACGACGAAACCCCGCGGGCCGACCTGTCGTGCCAGACCCGCGGCCAGATCCCCGCTGCCGGCGGCGACGTCGAGCGCCCGCTGCCCGGGCCGCAGATTCGCGAGCGCCAGCGTGAAGCGCTTCCACAGGCGGTGCGTGCCCGCGGACATCAGGTCGTTCATCAGATCGTAGCGCTCGACCACCGAGTCGAACACGGAGCGGACGCGACGCGCTTTTTCTGCAAGGGGCACGCGCTGGAAGCCGAAGTCCGTGGTGGGGCGCTGCTCTGCCATGGCCGTCGTCGCAAGGGTCATCCTGAATTCAGACACATTCTAGACGATCGCGAGCGGTGCGCCGTCGCGATCGCTGTTGATTTTTTTCCGCAGTCACGCGCAAAATCCCGGCCGTTACGGGGGGTCTTGCACAGCCAAGCGGGCCGGACAGCGATGTCCGGTCCGCTTTGCTTTTTGGGGCACCGCGCAGTTTTTTTGTGACCGCACGTCCTGTGCGGTGTTCGCACAGGGCACGACGGGCACACGCCGGGCCGCGCCACGGCGCGGCGCACTCGCCGGCAGCGCAGCTGAATGCCGCGGCACTGATTGCAACACGCTTCGTGCACGAGTCAGGTCGTGGCCTCGCCATCCGCACAATGCCTTCACAGTCATGTCCGCGAGCGATGACGGCGCGCGCCGTGAGGCGCGCGACTCAGCTGCTGCCGCGCGCCTTGCGCGCAAGGTAGCGCGCCCACTTCTCGGCGCGCTGCCGTCCGAGCTCGTGGAGATACTTCCAGGTGTAGAGCCCGGTGTCGTGCCCGTCGTCGAATACCAGTTTCACCGCGTACTGACCGACCGGCTCGACGGCTGTGATGCCGACGTTCTCCTTGCCGAGGACCAGCACCTCCTGGCCGGGTCCGTGACCTTTGACTTCGGCTGAGGGCGAGTGCACGCGCAGGTACTCGAAAGGCAGCTCGAAGCGGCTGCCGTCGGCGAAGGTCACCTCGAGCACGCGCGAGGCGCGCCGCAGGCGGATCTCGGTCGCGACCGGCTCAGACATGGGGCCCCGAGTATAGGCCTCGCACTGGACGGCCCGGTTGCTGCAGCGCAATATATGTGTATCGGCCGTGCGCAGACCGGGATTCCGCGCATTAACGCCGATCACAAAGCATCGCGCGCCCCTATACTCACCATCCCCTGCAACTGCCCGAGGGCTCGAGGGCATGAGGCCCGAGCACTGAATGGAACCGACCGACACCTCCCATCCGGACTATTACCATCGAGTTGTAGATTGCCAGTGGGCCTGCCCGGCTCACACCGATGTTCCCGAATACATCCGCTTGATCGCGCAGGGCCGCTTCACCGACGCCTACATGGTGAACCGGCACTCGAACGTGTTTCCGGGCATTCTCGGGCGCGTCTGCGACCGGCCGTGTGAGCCGGCCTGCCGGCGCGGGCGCATCGAGGAGAAGCCGGTGGCGATCTGCCGCCTCAAGCGCGTCGCCGCCGACCACCGCGAGGATGTGAGCGCGCGGCTGCCGAAGATTCCGCGGCTCAAGAACGGCAAGCGCGTCGCCTGCATCGGCGCCGGCTGCGCCTCGCTCACGGTCGCGAACGATCTCATGCCGCTCGGATACGAGGTCACGATCTTCGAGCAGTACGGCGAGCCCGGCGGGCTCATGCGCACCAACATCCCCTCCTTCCGCCTCCCGGCGACGGTGCTGAGCGAGGAGATCGCCATGATCGTCGACATGGGGGTCGACCTCAGGCTCAACACGCCCGTGAAGAGCATGCGCGAGCTCCTCACCCAGGGCGGCTTCGATGCGGTGTTCGTCGGCTCGGGAGCCCCGAAGGGCAAGGAGCTCAAGCTGCCCGGCCGCGAGGAAGGTGCCGCCAACATCCACATCGGCATCGCCTGGCTCGAGTCGGTGGCCTTCGGGCACATCGAGCGGATCGGCAAGCGCGTGCTCATCATCGGGGTGGGCAACACCGCCATGGACTGCTGTCGCACCAGCCTCAGGCTCGGCGCCGAGAGCGTCAAGGTGATGGCGCGCAAGCCGCGCGGCTTCTTCAAGGCGTCGGAGTGGGAGCTCGAGGACGCCGAGGAGGAGAGCGTCGCGATCGTCGTCAACCGCTCGCCCAAGGCGTTCGTCATCGAGAACGGCCGTCTCGTCGGCATGCAGTTCGACAAGATGGAGTACGAGCTCGACGCGCAGGGCCGCATCAGCGCCGAGCGCACCGTCGGCGAGGAGTTCCTGCCGGCGGACGATGTGATCCTCGCCATCGGCCAGGAGAACGCCTTTCCCTGGATCGAGCGCGATCTCGGCATCCGCTTCGACAAGTGGGATGTGCCGGTGATCGACACCGTGACTTTCAAGTCGACGCACCCGCAGGTGTACTTCGGCGGTGACGCGGCGTTCGGGCCGAAGAACATCATCTGGGCGGTCGAGCACGGCCACCAGGCGGCCATCTCCATTCATCGCCACTGTCACGGCGAGTCGGTGCACGACCGTCTGCCGCCCGGCATGAACCTGCAGAGCCGCAAGATGGGCATGCACGAGTGGTCGTACGCCAACGACTACACCCCGGTGGAGCGGCGCCTGATGCCGCACGTGTCGCTCAAGGAGCGCTTCAAGAAGCTCAACATCGAGGTCGAGCTCGGTTTCACCGCGGAGCAGGTGGAGCAGGAAGTGCAGCGCTGCCTCAACTGCGACGTGCAGACGGTGTTCACCGCCAAGCTCTGCATCGAGTGCGACGCCTGTATCGATATCTGCCCGGTCGACTGTCTCACCATTACGCACAACGGCGCCGAGGCGGAGCTGCGCGCGCGCCTCAAGGCGCCGGCGAAGAACCTCAGCCAGCCGCTGTACGTGTCGGCGGCGCTGCCGCAGACCGGCCGGCTGATGGTGAAAGACGAAGACCTGTGCGTGCACTGCGGGCTGTGCGCCGAGCGCTGCCCGACCGCAGCCTGGGACATGCAGAAGTCCGAGCTGCACTGGCCGCACGCCACCGACGAGGCGGATGCGCTCGAGGCGAAGAAGCCCAAGATTGCCTGAAGCGAAGCTCACCATGTCGAAAGCCAACCTCACGCGCATCAACGACTTCACCATCAAGATCGCCACGGTGAACGGCACCGGCTCGGCGAGTGCCAACACGCTGCTGATGAAGTCGATCTTCCGCAGCGGCATCCCGGTGGTGGGCAAGAACTACTTTCCCTCCAACATTCAGGGACTGCCGACCTGGTACGAGATCCGGGTCACCCGCGACGGCTACGTCGCGCGCTCCGGCGCCGTCGATATCATGGTGGCGATGAACGCCGAGACCTACGCGCGCGATGTCAGGGAGGTCGCCCCGGGGGGCTACCTGGTGTACGACTCCACCTGGCCGCGGCCGGCGCTGCTGAAGCGCGAGGACATCACCGTGCTCGGCGTGCCGCTCGCACGGCTGTGCAACGAGAACTTCAACGGCGTGCGCACGCGCATCCTGATGAAGAACATCTGCTACGCCGGGGTGCTGGTTGCGCTGCTCGATCTCGACCTGGCGCACATCCGCGCGCTGCTCGCCGAGACCTATGCGAAGAAGCCGCAGCTGGTCGAGAGCAACATGAAGGCCATCCAGCTCGGCTACGACTACGCGCGCGCGAACTTCGAGTGCCCGTTGCCGCTGCACGTGACGAAGATGGACCACACCGTCGGGCACATCATGATCGATGGCAACACGGCCGCGGCGCTCGGCTGCCTGTTCGCCGGCGCCACGGTCGCAGCCTGGTACCCGATCACCCCGTCCACCTCGCTGATGGACGCCTTCAAGATGTTCGCCGACCGCATGCGCGTCGATCCCCAGAGCG
>Ga0318534_10000255_pt1 | contig 16148 bp, 10 predicted proteins | sample GRESIP117b4f26_FD_202502 | JGI IMG/M metagenome (GOLD analysis project Ga0318534, IMG submission 202502) | Tropical soil microbial communities from Luquillo Experimental Forest, Puerto Rico - GRE.SIPMG.117b4f26 | ecosystem: Environmental > Terrestrial > Soil > Tropical forest > Bulk soil...
CTCCGGCGGCGCCCATCGCGATGTAGCGGCGATCGATGTTGGCCCACAGCGTCAGACGCGTGCCGCCGCCGGCTGGCACATTTGCCTGGACGTTCTGGATCACCTGCTCGGCGGAACCCCCCTGGGCCGCATCGTCGGCCCGGAGGCCATGCAGTTCGGCGGCTGGCAGCGATTGAACGCCGAGTACGCCAAACAGTTCGGCGTCGAGACCCCCGGCTGGTCGTCCAGCGCCCCGCGGGGTTGAAGCGTGGGGGGGAAGGTGGCTTCCACTCGCGGGGATTGCAGGCTACCCTGAGGACAACCCATGGTGCTCGAGCTGGAGGTGCACATGAAAAAGCCCGCCGCGGTTGAATCCGCCTCTGCGTTGATCGACCAGAGAATCAAGGAGCTTGGGGGCTGGCGCGGGAAGATGCTCGCCAGGGTTCGCGAGCTCATTCACGAGGCGGACCCCGAGATCATCGAAGAGTGGAAGTGGATGGGTACTCCGGTGTGGTCCCACGACGGCATCGTCTGCACCGGGGAGACGTACAAGAGCATCGTCAAGATGACCTTTGCCAGGGGAGCGTCGCTGAAGGATCCAAAAAAGCTCTTCAACTCCAGCCTGGACGGGAATGTCCGGCGCGCCATCGACGTTCACGAAGGCGACCCGCTCGACTCGGCGGGGCTCAAGGCTCTCATCCGCGCCGCCGTGGTGCTCAATCTCGAGGCGAAGAGCAGGCCCCGGCGGACCGTCAGCAAGCGGGCCCGCTAGCTTCATCGCGGCTCGCGGGCCAGGTCTCCTCCCCGCTCGAGGTGGAGGAACCAACGGCGAGCTGGCCGGTCCCGAACGCCACGGTGTCGATTCGGGGCACGCGAACGGGCGGTCCCGCGAGGGACCGCCCGCACCTTTCGATCCGGGGTGGTTACTGCTTCGCCATCGAGCTCATCCACTCCCTAGCGCGCTTGTCCATCTCGGCCGGGCTCACGTCCTCCTTGTGGGTCAGGATGCCCCAGGTGTGGCCGAACGGGTCGGTGACCTTGCCGTAGCGGTCGCCCCAGAACATGTCGGCCGGCGGCGCGGTAGGCTTGGCGCCGGCACCGACGGCGCGCTGGTACAGGGCATCGCAGTTGTCGACGTACAGGTTGAGGCTCACCGGGGAGCCGTTGAGCGTCTGCGGCGACACCGTCCCCATTTCGGGGCTCTCCTCACCGAGCATGATGCGCGAATCGCCGATCTGGATCTCGGCGTGCATCAGCTTCTCGCCGTCGGGCATGTACATCGCGCCCAGCTCCTTGGCACCGAAGGCCTGCTTGTAGAACTCGAGCGCGCGCTTGCCGCCGCGGACAACGAGCGACGGGGTGACGGAGTGGTAACCGGTGGGGATGTAGCTGACCTGGGCCATGGAATCTCCTGCCGCGCGCCGAGGAATCGGGCGGGCACATCGCCTCCATGCGTGAACGACACGACGCCGACGCATTCCGATGCATCGGCACGCGGCGAAACACCAGCATCGTACCCTCGCGCGCGTCCGGCGTCACGCTTCTTGAGGTCGAAGACCGCTCGCCACTGCTGAGGTGGTCGGACCCGCATTCACCGACGCCTTACGGGGTCCGTGGCCCTCGACACTTCATTACGGTCGGGGCTACGATCGTCTCATGCTGCCCCACGAAGATCAGCCCCCGGCCGCCCGGTTGGCGGTGACCCAGCGCATCCAGACCCCTAATCGACGCGTCCGGGTCTTCGTGAGCTCCACGCTCCAGGAGCGAATCGCTCGGTGAGCATGAGGCCGTCGCCGTTGAAGTCACCGGCCGAGGCGACGCTGATCCCGAACTACCTGGTGCCGCCGGACGGCGCGGGGATGACGAGATCCGCCACCGAGTCGATCCCGGGCCCGCCGAAGTAGAGATACGCGCGGCCCTGGCCGCCTTCGCTCGGGTAGAAGTTCGCTCCGATGACGAAGTCATCGTACCCATCTCCGTTGACGTCGCCGACCGAAGCGACCGAGGAGCCGAAGATGTCTCCGTCGTTCTCCCCGACAGGGTCGATGAGGAGGCGCGTCGAAATCGCCGCGGCGCCCGGGGCGTGCGTCGCGATGACGAGGCCGGTCGTGAGCACGACGGTGATGAGGGGCAACCGGGACACGAGGCGGGCGCGACGCATGGGGGGACCTCCGAATTGGGCAGAGCCGGAGTCGCCTTGGGCCCGGCAATGGCGCCCGGAGAGTCTAGCATCGCCGCGCTGGGGCCCGCGACGCGAACGTGGGCCCGATGGGCTATGGTCTCGTGCCCACGCGCCCACACCGTCGCCCTTCGCGACAGGTGCGATCGTCGGCACGACCATCCAGGAACAGGTGCGGCAGAGCCTCACCAACATTTCCGCGATTCTCGAGGCGGCGGGAACCTCGCTCGCAGGGTCGATCGGCGCCAGGGCCCCCGCGGGCGAACGAGTCGGAGACCGCCGATGGCGCGCCTCCGCGCTTCACGAACAGCGCGGCCGCGACCGTCGCGCGAGCCTCGGCGGCTCTCGTGGTCCACCGATGGACCGACTCATTCATAGCCGGTTAGGATGATCAACCTCGCATCGAACCTCCTAACCGGGAATCCCCCCATGAAGGCGCCCGCCGCTCCCCTCCGAGGCCAACCCCGATCGGTCAGCCGGCCGTCGGAGGCCAAGGCTCGATCGCGGGCACGTCCTGTCGACGGGGCGGTGACAAACCAGCGCTTCCTGGCGGACCCCGTCGTTTGCCTCGTGGCGGTCGTGCTGGCGTTGGTGTTGCAACGACGCGCGCTCAGCGACGCCTTTGCTCCCGACGATCTCATTCTCCTCGAGCAGGCGCGTGGTCTGCTTCACTGGGCGCCGGGACCGTGGCGCTTCTTCTCGGGGCGTGGATTCTGGACCCTGGGAACCGCAGTGTTCGATGGGCACGCCCAGGGCTGGCATGTCGTCGTCTGGTCGCTCCATGGCGCCATGGTGGTGGCCCTCTATTCGGTGGCCCGTGCCCTGGGAGCCGGGCGGCTGATCGCATTCGCGTCGGCGGCGTGGTTCGGAACCCACCGCCTGCTGTGGGACGCCCTCATTCCAGTTAGCTCGGTGGGCGAGGTGCTTGCTCCGTTATTCACGCTGACGGCCGTCCTCGTGACCATCCGGGCACGACGCGCGCCCGATCGCTTCGCCGCCGCCGCCTTGTTCGCGGCGGGCGTGCTGTCGAAGGAGAGCATCGCCCTGCTGCCGCTCGCCTTCGTGCCTGGTGCCAGCCTGGTCCGCCGATCGCGGCTCGTCCTGGCAGCCCTGGGGGTCGCGGGGGCGGGATTCCTGCTCTGGCTCTGGTGGTCCGGTCAGGCGCCCGCAGGTCCGGCCTACGTGATGGCGATGGGAGGGAACGTCATCACCCAGCTGCTGACGTATACAGCGGCCAGCACCGACTTCTTCCAGCCAGTCCCCGATCTGTGGGCGCCCGGCGCCATGATCCACGGTGCCGTGGCGCTGGCGCTTCTGACCTTGTCGGCCGCGTGGATGTGGCGACGCACGCGCCTGCCGACGATCGGCCTGGTGGGATTCATCCTCAGCCTGGGTCCGGTGCTCCTGCTGCGCGATACGCGGCACCTTCACTACCTTTACGCGCCGCTCGCATTTCTCGGCCTGGCCCTGGCCGGCGTGGCCGGCGCGCTGCTCGACCTGTGGGCCACCGCGACCCGCGCATCACCCGGTCGCCTGGCGCCGGCGGCCGCGGGTCTCGGGCTCCTCGCCCTGCTCGGCCTGCACGTCGCTCACTCCGAGGCCGCGATCCGGCTCCGCGCCGCGGCGGTGGTTCCGGAGACCGGGCTTCCCTACGACCCGCTGCTGCGAAAGATGACCGTGGCGCGCAACGCGCTCAGCTCGCTCACGCCTTTGCTGGGCGCCGATTCGGTGCGGCTCGCCATCCTCTATCCGGAGGCCGGCAGTCGGAAGTACAGCGTGAACACCGGCGAGCGCGTGACCTCGAGCGCATCCTCACATCCGTACAACATCCAGGCCGCCGTCCTGGACAGCGGCCGCGCGTTGTCGGCGATCCACCCTCAGATCCTCGAGACCCGGTTCGCCTACCAATGGCGACCCGAGTTCGACGGCTGGTGGATGGCCATTCCCTACGTCGATGGCGGCCTCGAGATCCTCGGGCGCGGACCGCAGGCCCATTCGCGGCTCCTGAGCTCCTGGTACCGGGCCGGGTTCCGGCGCGAGGTCAAAGCCCACCTCGAGGCGGTGGTCGCCGGAACGTCGGATACGACGCTGCGAAGCCTGGCGCTGAAGGCGCTCCAGCAAGGCCCTTGGACGGAGGCGGGGCGATAGGTAGATTTCGCTTGATACGCCGGCCTCCCCTCACCGGTCTGGGGGCAGCGTGGTGCGGATTCCGAACCTCGAGTCACCCGCGGAGGACCCATGCCAGCTCCCACGATGAGCCCCGACCTCCAGCAGCTGATGGGAAACTATTCCGACGGCGTTCGAGAGCTCATGACCGGCGCGAGACAGCTGCTGTTCTCGGAGCTGCCCGGCGTGAAGGAGTTCCCGGACGTGAAGACGCGGGTCATCGGCTACGGTACCGGCGCGAGCTACAAAGAGACCATTGCCACGCTGATCCTGAGCAAGGGTGGCGTAAAGATCGGCATCGTCGGCGGGGCCGGCCTCCCCGATCCCGCGCATCTGCTCGAGGGATCCGGCAAGGTGCACCGCCACGTGGCGATCCAGAAGCCCGCGGACTTGAAGCGTCCTGCGCTCCGCAGCCTGGTGAGGACGGCCTACGAGGCGTGGAAGAACCGCTAAGACCGACGCTTGCGAGCCGGTTGATGACATCCGAGCTGCATCGCCTGAGTGAACGCTGGTTTCAGGCGTGGCTGGACAAGGACGCGGCGACCGTGGAGCGATTGGCGGCCGATGACTACCTCTACGTCGCCCCGAACGGCTCTGCCCTCGATCGCCGGGCGATCCTGGCGATCATCCGATCTCCGAGCTACCGGCTCGATCATGGCACGCGCAGCGAGGTGGTGGTCCGAGCCGTAGGCCATGAAGCTGCGGTGGAGCGGCACCGCTATCAGGGCGTCGGCTCGTTCGAGGGCCAGTCATTCACCGACGATCAACGGTGCGTGATGGTCTGGGAGAAGCACGCTGGTGAGTGGCGACTGGTGATGGAGCAGTGCTCCTTCTGCAACCCGCCATGACCTACTTCGCAAGAAAGCTCTTACCGACATCGCGATGGCAGGGCGCTCCAGGCGCGAGATCGGTGGCGCCAGCGCTGATCAGCCGACCCGAACGCGGCGCCTGACCATGGGCGAGATTCGAGCGTCGGGGGTGAGGATCCCCTCGAGGTTGAGTGGGTCGGCGGCGGAGACATGGAGGTCGGCAGGAGCCCCGCCAGGCACCGCTTCGATCGGATGCGTCGCGGCCCGTTGGCGCCTCAGACGGCGCATCAGCTCGATCGCCTCGGGAAGGGCGTACTGCTCGCCGGCGAACCGCTGCACGAAGCGTCCGCCGCGCACGTCGCCACGGAGCTCCCAGATCCGGTAGAGGCGCACCAGCGTGTGCCAGGGGACCGGCAGCCGCTCGCGCTCCAGCATGCGGCGGAAGACGACGCCGTAGCGGGCGAGCAGCTGGCGTCCCGCGAACTCGACCAGCGCATCGTCCACCGGCGCGGCCCGCGCCGCCTCCCCGGCGCCGGGAACGGCAGGCAGGATGGCGTCCGCGCGCACGGGCCGGAACCGTGACCAGCGCCCGGACGGGGCGAGCGGCTGATGCCTCATCACCCCGCGACGCCTTCCGGGCGGTGTGATGAGCCGGCGCACGCCGCCGAACGAGTCGCAGGTCAGCAGTCCCTGGCCAATGAGCTGGATCAAACCCATCTCGAAGTGGCTGGGAAGCAGACCGGAGGCGTGCTGAAGCTCCTGCGCGAAGCTCGCCCCACGCCCTTCGATCACATCGAGAATCGCCTTCGCATAGCTCGAGAGGGCCGCGTCGTCGTTCCCGCCCGCTTCGGCCAGCGCCAGCCATGCGTCGAGGTCCTGGCGCGGCAGCAGGCAGAGCGGGGTGGTGCGGATCGGGGTGTTGCCCCGGCCCCACAGGCGCCCCCAGACGAGATCACCGCTCAGGGTGAGCTGGTCGAGCCACTCGATCCGGTAGTCGTGAACCCTCGACGCGAGCACGCTCGATTCCCACTGCAGGGCGGCGATCTCGAACCCGGCGAGCTTCTTCGCCACCTCGAGCACGCCGTGCGGGCCTTCGAGGCGGTAGCCCTCGGCGGCGTGCTGCCAGCAGGCCAGGAAGCGCCACAGCTCGCCCGCCGTCACCGGCTCGATCTCCCGCCTCAGCGCCTCGAGCGTACGCCGGTGGATGCGCGCGAGCAGCCGGCGCTCGCACCACGCTTGACGGCCCGCGATCCGGCAGCGCAGCACCACGCCTTCGGCCTCGAGCAGGTGGAAGTGGGACTCCATCCGCGCCGGCAGCACCGCGAGGTTCTCGGCCAGACCATCGGCGCCGGCGGCGCCCGGAGGCTGGAGGAAGACGGGACCGAGCGCCTCGAGCCGTCCGCGCAGCACCGCCTTCTCGTCGCGGGTCGCCTCGACCGCCCGGTAGATCCACTCGCCATCCTCGGCCTCGCGTCCGATGCGTCGCGCTGCTTCGAGCTCGGCCACCCACGCCGTCCAGCCGGAGCGATCGGCTTCCGAGGCCGTCACGTAGCCCATCCACAGCAGTGCCTCGTGCACCTCCTCGGCGCTCTCGGGCTGCGGCCACGCCTCCTCCTGCACCTGTGCCACCGCGGCGGGATCGAGCGCCCCGAGCGTGTCGAGGGTGCCCGGGTCGAGCGTCCGTCGTGACAGGACGGCCTGGGTGCGCCGCTCCTCCAGGGGCGCGTCATCGAGGAAGGCATAGGGAGCGGCGTTCAGGATCCCCCGCGCGAACGCCGACGGCTGGGTGGTGTCGACCGCCACCTTGCGGATGCGTCCGTCGCGGAGCCGCCGCAGCACGTCGAGGAAGCCATCCACGTCCATCGCCTCGGTCAGGCAGTCCTCGATCGTCTGACGGACCAGCGGATGCTCCCACGGCACCGGCATCTCGCCGGGCGGTAGCGTCTCGGGGCACGCCAGCACCTGCGGGAACGCCTTCGCGAGCTGGTCCTCGGCACGCATGCGCACCAGCGGAGTCGGCAGACGCCGGCCGTTCTGCATGCGGGGGAGGAGCAGCGCGCGGGTCAGGTTCCAGCGCCAGCGGGCCCCGAACATGGGCGCCGCGAGCAACGCCTGCACGAGCAGATCGCGTGCCCGGTCGGGATGGAGATAGTCGAACACCTCCTCGAGCGGGAAGCTGTGCTGGAGGCCCAGCGAGAGAACGATCGCCTCCTCGTTGGCGGCCGCCTGGAGCTCGAAGCCGAAGCCGCGGCAGAAACGTTTGCGCAGCGCCAGTCCCCAGGCGCGGTTCATGCGCCCCCCGAACGGCGCGTGGATCACGAGCTGCATGCCGCCCGATTCGTCGAAGAATCGCTCCAGCACCACGCATTCGGGCGTGGGAATCACGCCCAGCGACCGCTCGCCCTCGACCAGGTAGTCGGCGAGCTGAACCGCCGCCGCGCGGGGGAGACCGACCTCGCGCACCAGCCACTCGGGGTCGCGTCCCAGCACGCGGATCCGCGCCACGCGCGCCGACAGCTCCGGGGTGCGCGAGGGCCCCTCGCCGAACCAGAACGGCATATTCGGCGGCACGCCCCGGGCGTCGGCGACGCGGACCACGCCGGGCTCCACCTTGAGAATGCGCCACGAGGCGTTCCCGAGCTGGAAAATGTCGCCCACGTTCGATTCGATCGCGAAGTCCTCGTCCAGCGTACCGACCGGAATCGCCTCGGGCTCGACCACGACGCGGTACTGTCCGGTGTCCGGGATGGCCCCGCCCGAGGTCAGTGCGGTGATCTGCGCCCGTCGGGTCGCGCGCAGCCGGGCGTTGACGCCGTCGCGATGGAGCAGGGCGCCACGGCCTTCTGAGAGCAGCGCCACGACGGAATCGAACGGCTCGCGCGCGAGGTCGCGGTAGGGCCAGGCCAGGCGGAGGGTTTCGAACAGCCGCGCTTCGTCCCAGGTTTCGCTGGCGCACGCCGCCACCACCTGCTGGGCCAGGATGTCGAGCGGCGCCCGCGGCTGCGGGGTGCGGTCCAGCTCGCCGTGGTGAATTCCATCGACGATCGCCGCCGCGCAAACCAGCTCGTCCTGGGTGAGCGGGAAGAGGCGGCCCTTGGGGATGCGTCCCAGGGCGTGGCCGCTGCGTCCCACGCGCTGCAGGAACACGGCGAACGACGGCGTGACGCCGGCCTGGAGGACGAGATCCACATCGCCGATGTCGATGCCCAGCTCCAGGGAAGCGGTGGCGACCAGGGCCCGCAGCCTCCCTTCCTTCAGACGCCGCTCGGCGTCGAGCCGGCGCTCCCGCGACAGGCTGCCGTGGTGGCTCGTGACCTGGTCCTCGCCGAGGACGCGCGTGAGCTTGCCGGCCACGCGCTCGGCCAGCTTGCGGGTATTGACGAACACCAGGGTCGTGCGGTGCTCGCCGATCAGCGTTGCCATGCGGGCGATGATCTCGTCCCAGGTTTCGGTCGAGCAGACGGTCTCGAGCGGGGACTCGGGCACCTCGATCGCGATCTGCATGTCGCGGCGGTGCCCGACGTCGACGATCTCGCAGCGGCGCCCCACGCCGACCAGAAGATGGGCGACGTCGGCCACCGGCTTCTGGGTGGCCGAGAGGCCGATGCGCTGAAGCGGCTCGCGCCCGTCGCCGGCGCAGCGGGGGGCCGCGACCGGGCGCACCAGATCCTCGAGCCGCTCGACCGACAACGCGAGGTGGGCGCCTCGCTTGTCGCCGGCGACGGCGTGGATCTCGTCGAGGATCACGGTGCGGACCGTGCGGAGCATCGCGCGACCGCTCTCGCTCGTGAGCAGGATGTAGAGCGACTCGGGCGTGGTGACGAGGATGTGGGGGGGGCGTTTGCGCATCGCCGCCCGCTCGTGCTGGGGCGTGTCGCCGGTGCGCACGAGCACCCGGACTTCGGGGAGCGAGGGGTCCATCGCTCGCAGCTCGACGAGCGGGCGCGAGAGGTTCTTCTGCACGTCGTTGCCCAGCGCCTTGAGCGGCGAGACGTAGAGCACCGCCGTCGTGTCCCTGAGCTCCGCCCCCTGGCGCAGGAGCTCGTCGATCGCCCACAGGAACGCGGCCAGCGTCTTACCGGTGCCGGTCGGGGCGGCGATCAGGGTGTGGCGGCCGGAACGGATTCGCGGCCAGCCTTCCTCCTGCGGGGGGGAGGGCGCGCCGACGCGCTCCGTGAACCAGCGCTGGATGGTCGGATGGAAATGGCGCAGGGGCATGGAGGGAGTATAGGGGGACTGTCCAGCCCGCCAGGGGCGCCGGCGCGGGGGGAGCCAGGACGCGGGTCATCGGCTACGGATCGGGCGCGGGAGTGCCCACGGTGAATTCCCAATGGACCTTCCGCCCGGTTGGTGACACGCTCACGTCATGGGTAGCGCGCGGGCCATGGCAGGCCGATCGCGACTCCGGAGCCGCACCGGTCGCGGGCCGGCGTGCCCACCGCGATCCTTGATCCTCGCCGTCGTCGCAGCGCTGCTCGGATCCGCCGCGCCGGCCGCCGCGCTGGATCCCGCGCACACCGCCACGATCTTTGTCGGCGGCTACGATGGCGGCGGGGCGCGCCGGCAGGGGCTGTTCGGCACGGACGAGCAGGACGCACTCCTCGACAGCATCGCCGCGCTCGCCGGCGTTCCGGTGGCGGGCGGTGATGCCGTCCTACCGCCCAACGTGGCGGCGACCACCTCGTACTACGGCGACACGCCGCCCCCGTCCTACACGCCCGCGGACGTCGCCGAGCTCGACTCCGTCACCACCGCGTGGGGCGGCGGCGTCCCGCGCTACGCGCTGATCGTCGCCAAGTATGCGCGCGACGTGCTCCGGCGCTCGGGCGCGCAGCAGGTGAATTTCATCGGCGGGAGCTTCGGTTCGCTGATCGTGCGCTGGCTGATCGAGAAGGACCTCGAGGGTCTCGCGGACCAGGGCCGGATCGCACGATGGCTCTCGGTCGAGGGGCTGATCGCCGGCAACTGGGAGGCGAGCCGCACCGAGCTTGTGCAGTTCCTGGACTTCCTCGATCCCCTCCCCATCGACGTCGCGCACATGAGCTACAGCTGGGTGGACGCGAACCTGCATTCGCCGCGCACCGAAGCCGACGATCCCGCTTATGCGGGCATCCTCATCGGCCAGGTGGTCTCGACCGACGACAGCGACAACCACGACGCGTTGAGCCTGCTCATGGAGAGCTACCGCGAGTTCCAGCCCAACGACGGCGTGCAGGCCGTCGCCGACGCCGGGTTCCGGAGCGTGACCGCGCGCTCGCGCTTCGACGGTCTGCCCCCGACGCTGGCGGTCTTCCACACGAACCATCTCGGCATCCGGCAGGACCACGCCGCGTGGGCGGAGGCCGCAACGTTCGCCACCCAGGGGCGGCGGGTGACCGTGACCATGACTTCCGCGCAGGTGACCGACCTCCACGAGCCGGAGGCGAGGTACTGGGACTGGCGGCCGGCCGAGGTGGTGCTCGAGAGCCGCGTCACGTCGCCGGCAATGGCCGCGCGCTGGGGCATCCGCGATCCGGTGTGCACGATCGAGAAAGAGGGCGCGATCGCGCCGCTGCGGTACTACAACAGCGACGGCGAAACACAGACCTTCACCCACGTCGTCTTCGACGACCTGGTGCTCGCCGAGGAGACCCAGCTCGACCTGGCCCTCCACGCCGAGGAGATCGACTACGATTGGCGCTACGGCGTCTACGAAACCACTCGACCGCCGTACTACGACGATCTCGGCTCGGGCGAGCTCGCCGTCTCCACGCTGACGCCCGGCACCTACACTTTCCATGCCGCCTCGTGGAACTGCGCGCTCATGGTCGCGGTGCACGACTATCCCCTCGCGTCTCCGGCCGCAGTGGGCGAGGGCCCTGCGACCGTGGGCCGCGCGACGCTGAGCGTCTCGCCCAATCCGTCGGGCGGCCGCGTGCGGGTCGTGCTCGCCGGCCTCGCGGCCCAGCCGGGACCGCTGCGCGGAACGCTCGAGGTCTTCGACATCACGGGTCGGCGCGTGTGGCGGGTCGAGGGCGACCCGCGCCAGGGCATCGTCTGGGACGGACGCGACGACGCGGGCCACGTGCTGCCGGCGGGCCTCTACCTGGAGGTCGTCACGACCGCGGCCGGACGCTGGGAAGGAAAGAGCCTGCGGATCCGATGAGCCTCGAAGCCGGCAAGCCGAGGTCGGGACGTGAGCCCGCTCAGCTCCTGATCGGCAGAGGACACTGGCGCGTCCACTCCACCGTCCGCCGCAGGCCCTCCGCGAACTCGACGCGCGGCTCCCAGCCCAGCACGCGGCGGGCGCGGGAGGCATCGAGGTAGATGCGCTGGATCTCCCCGGGGCGCGGCGCGTCGTGGATCGCGGCCTCGCGGAAGCCGATGATGTCCTGGAGCTCGCGCACGATGTCGTTGACCGAGGTGCCGACTCCGGTACCGAGATTGACGATCTCGCCGCTGCCACGCTCGAGCGCCAGGACGTTGGCGTCGACGACATCGGTGACGAAGAGGTAGTCCCGCACCGCGGTCCCGTCGCCGAAGATGCGCGGGCGTCTCCCCTCAAGCATGAGGCCGATGAAGATCGCGTTCACGCCCGCCTCGCCGTGCGGATTCTGCCGCGGTCCATACACGTTCGGGTAGCGCAGCACGGTGTAGTCCAGGCCGTGCAGCAGCCTCCACAGGTGGAGGTAGTGCTCGACCGTGTGCTTGCTGGCGCCGTAGGGCGACTCCGGGTTCACGGGGTGGTCCTCGGTCGCGGGCAGCTGGCGGCCCTCGCCGTAGAGCGCCCCACCGGTCGAGGCGTACACGACCTTGCGCACCCCGTGCCGCGTGCAGGCCTGCAGCAGGCCGATCGAGCCGAGGATATTCACGCGCGCGTCCCGCAACGAATCGCTCACCGACTTGCGCACATCGATCTGCGCGGCGTGGTGGTCCACGATCTCGGGGCGGAAGTCCGCGACGCAACGCTCCACGGCCCCCGGATCGTCGAGGTCCCCGCGATAGAACTTCACGCGCGGGTCCACGAACTCCTCGAAGCCCGTGGACAGGTCGTCGAACGCCGCCACCTCGTGACCCAGCTCGAGGAAGCGATCCGCGACATTCGAGCCGATGAAGCCGGCGCCGCCGGTCACCAGGATGCGCAAGGTCGTCTCTCCGGCACATCGATGGGTCGCGTCACGTCAGGAACTCGCATCCATCCTCTCATCGAGCGGTCGATGCCGGCCGGAGTCCCCGTTCGAGGCGCGGTTCAGGGCCGCCACCGGGGCACGTGCGACCCCGTTGCCGGCGCGGGGGAGGAGGCTCCCATTGTGCGTCACGAGCATTTCCTCGATCACGCGATTCAGCCCGGTCTCGAGCGACGTGCTTGGCGCCCAGGCGAGCATCGCGCGGGCCTTGCCGATGTCCGGGCATCTCAAACGCGGGTCGTCGCCGACGGCGGGATCGGTGAACACAAACGAGGAGTCCGAGCCGGTCAGGCGCCGCACGAGCTGGGCGATCTCCATCACCGTGTGCTCCTCGGGGTTGCCGAGGTTCAGCACCTCGCCCCGGGTGTGAGGCGATTCCATCGCTCGGACCAGACCGTCCACGAGGTCGCCCACGAAGCACATCGATCGCGTCTGCAGGCCGTCGCCGTAGATGGTCATGGACTCGCGGCGCAGGGCCTGGGTGATGAAGTTGACGATCACGCGCCCGTCGTTCAGGTCCGCGCGCGGCCCGTAGGTATTGAAGACGCGCACGATTCTGCAATCCGCGTCGTACGAGCGGACGTACGCCATCGTCATCGCCTCGCCGTAGCGTTTGGACTCGTCGTACGTGGCCCGCGGTCCGATCGAGCTGACATTGCCCCGGTAGTCCTCGCGCTGCGGGTGCCGGAGCGGATCCCCGTAGATCTCGGACGTGCTGGCGAACAGGAAGCGCGCGCCATAGGCCAGCGCAAGGTCGAGCAGCCGGCGCGTGCCCTCACTGTTCGCCAGCATGGTTTCAATGGGGAATCGCGCGTATCCCACCGGGCTCGCCGGACTGGCGAGGTGGTAGATGCGCTCCACGGGACCGAGATCAGGAAGCTCCCGCGACACGTCGTGCCGCATGAACTCGAACTCTCCATGCCCGGCGATCCTCTTCAAGTTCTCGATGCGGCCGGTGGAGAGGTTGTCGAGACACACGACCCGGTGCCCGGCCTCGAGCAGCGCCTCGCAGAGGTGCGAGCCGATCATGCCCGCCCCGCCTGCGATGACGATCTTCACGAGAGGCCCCCCTTTCGCGTGGGCACAGCCCGAGGCGGCACATGTCAATCGTCCCGCGGCTCACGCCGGCGCGGTGGGCGTCCGAAGGCCCTGCCGATGCCGGTGTCTGAATCGGAGCGCAGTCACCATAGGGCGGTTACATATTGTTAATCAAGTGATGATTTGATAGCCATGGCATTCAAGGGCCACATCCGCCACCCATCACGATCCATACTCGACTGGTGAGCCGTCCGGCGCTCACCTATACTCGGTTGTGACATCCTGACTCCTGCGGCGCTGCGCGGTCTCACCGGGGAGCGCCTGAGCCGGGTCGCCTCGTACCCAACCCGCCGGCCGACGGACGGCCCGGTCGACCTTCCATGGCAACGGTTCTGGCTCCTTACGGTCCCATCGCCGCCAGTGCTTCGCGCCAGCGCCTACGCGCGGGCGGGAAGTACCTCGCCGTCGGGGAGGACAAGCTCTACGTGCGCGGTGTCACCTACGGCACCTTTCGCGCGGGTCCGGGCGGTGACGAGTTCCCGGAGCCGGCGATGGTCGAGCGGGACTTCCAACTCATGGCCGCGCATGGGGTCAACGCGGTGCGCACGTACACGGCCCCGCCGCGCTGGCTGCTCGACCGGGCCTGGGAGCAGGGGCTGCGCGTCCTGGTAGGTCTCGCTGCCGAACGCGAGGTCGGCTATCTCAATGATATTCGCGGAGTGCGTCTTTCGGACTTCGAGCAGCGGCTGCGCACTCGCGTCCGGGAATACGCCGGACATCCGGCCGTGCTCTGTTTAGCATTGGGAAACGAGATCCCGGCTCCCGTGGTGCGATGGTTCGGGCACCGTCGGATCGAACGTTTCCTGACCCGGCTGGCCGGCGTCGTGCGCGAGGAGGACCCGGGCGCGCTCGTCACCTACGTGAACTATCCATCGACCGAGTACCTCGACTGCCCGTTCGCGGATCTGGTCAGCTTCAATGTCTACCTCGAATCGATGGAGCGCTTCGATGCATATCTGCCACGGCTCCAGAACCTGGCGGGCGACCGGCCGCTGCTGATCACCGAACTGGGTCTCGACAGCCTGCGCAAGGGACCGGATGCCCAGGCCGCCATGCTGGAGGGGCAGGTCCGCGCCAGCTTTGCGCGCGGTGCGGCGGGGGTGTTCGTCTATGCGTGGACCGACGAGTGGCACCGGGCGGGAGAGGACGTCACCGACTGGGAGTTCGGCCTGGTGCGCCGCGATCGCACCCCTAAGCCGGCGCTCGCCGCGGTCACCCGCGCCTTCCGCGACGTGCCGTTCGCCGCGGAGCGGCGTGGACCGCGAATCTCCATCGTGGTGTGCAGTTACAACGGCGCCCGCACCCTGCGCGACTGCCTCGACGGAGTGCGTGCCGTCGAGTATCCCGACTTCGAGACGATCGTGGTGGACGACGGCTCCCGCGACGCCACCGCCGACATCGCGGCCGAGTACGACGTTCGTCTCATCCGTACCGGGAACCGCGGGCTGAGTGCCGCGCGCAATACCGGCTGGCAGGCGGCCAGCGGCGAAGTGGTCGCGTACCTCGACGACGACGCGCGCCCCGACCCGCACTGGCTCCAGTACCTGGCGTGGGCGTTCCGGACCACGCGCCACGTCGGGGTCGGCGGCCCGAACATCCCGCCGCCCGGTGAAGGCTGGATCGCCGAGTGCGTCGCCAACGCGCCCGGCGGTCCGATGCACGTCCTGATCGGAGACGCCGAGGCCGAGCACATCCCGGGCTGCAACATGGCGTTTCGGAGGAGCGCGCTCGCGGCGGTGGCCGGGTTCGATGAGCGCTTCCGGACCGCGGGCGATGACGTGGATCTGTGCTGGCGGCTCATGGACCAGGGCGGCACGCTCGGGTTCCACGCCGGCGCGATGGTCTGGCACCACCGTCGCAACTCGGTGCGCACCTATTGGCGCCAGCAGCTCGGATACGGTCGCGCCGAGGCCCTGCTCGAAGGCAAGTGGCCCGATCGCTACAACGCACTCGGCCACTACAGCTGGGCGGGTCGCATCTACGGCAACGGCCTCACGCGGACGCTCGCGGTGCGGCGCGGGCGCATCTACCAGGGGCAGTGGGGGAGCGCTCCGTTCCAGATCCGCGACCAGCCCGCCGCGGGGTGGGTCTCCATGCTTCCGCTGATGCCCGAGTGGCACCTCGTGAGCGTGGGGCTCGCCGCCCTGGCTCTGCTCGGCATCGCCTGGCCTCCGCTGCGGCTCGCGCTCGTGCCGCTCGGCGTCACGCTGGCGGTCCCGATCGCGCAGGCGGTGGTCAGCGCGCGCGCCGGCACTTTCTCCGGCCCAAGGCGCTCGTGGTGGAGTCGGCGTGCCCTGACGGCGTTGCTCCATCTGCTGCAGCCGATCGCCCGGCTGCGCGGTCGCCTTCGCCACGGCCTCGCGCCGTGGCGCGCGCGCGGGCCCCGAACTCCCGCGTGGCCGGGTCGGCACACCTTCGCCCTCTGGACCGAGCGGTGGCGGGCGCCCGAGCAGCGGCTCCACGGTATCGAGCAGGCGCTCCGCGACGCGGGCGCGGTCGTCCGCCGCGGCGGCGATTTCGACGCCTGGGACCTCGAGGTGCGCGGCGGAGCGATGGGTTCGGCCCGGCTGCTCATGGCGGTGGAGGAGCACGGCCAGGGGCGCCAGATGGTGCGCGGGCGAGCCTGGCCCCGGATCTCCGTGGGCGCATGCGGCACCGCCGTGCTGCTCGCCGTGCTGGTGGTGGCCGCGTGGGTCGCCGGAGCGGCACTGGCGGCGGGTGTGCTGGCGGCGGCGGCGGTGGCGCTCGCGG
>Ga0318534_10000268_pt1 | contig 15891 bp, 13 predicted proteins | sample GRESIP117b4f26_FD_202502 | JGI IMG/M metagenome (GOLD analysis project Ga0318534, IMG submission 202502) | Tropical soil microbial communities from Luquillo Experimental Forest, Puerto Rico - GRE.SIPMG.117b4f26 | ecosystem: Environmental > Terrestrial > Soil > Tropical forest > Bulk soil...
GCCGTTCACCGCGGCGGCCGCCACCCGGGTGCTGGCCAAAAGGCCATCATGGCGGGCAATGGCGTGCCGGGTGCCCGCCGACAGCGCGAGCGGCTGCAGGAGTGGCACGGCGGCCGCAAGATCGTCCGGGGCGATGACCGCGGCTGCGCTCGCGACCGCCCGGTCGGCATCGGTGAGGGTGGCTAGCGAGGCCAGCAGCTCCGCGACGTCGAGCGCCATCTGGCGCTGCGTCGCGGCCAGCTCGGAGAAGCTGAAGTCGGCCAGCCACGGCCGGCAGGCGCGGTCGACCACGATGTTGGCGGCCCGCAGCGAGCGGTGCGCGATCCTCGCCCGGTGCAGCCGGTCAACTTCGGCCCACAGCGCCCGGAGCAGCGAGTCGGTGACCAGCCGGGGCGCGATCCGGTCGAGGGAATCGCCGTCCACGCGGTTCATCACCAGCAAGGCCGACCCGTCGTTGGTCCTGATCACCTGGCGGACGGCGGGCACGGTCACGCCCGCGCGCTCGGCCATTACCGCCACGAGTGCCTGGTGTTCGACGGCCTGGATCAGTGAGATGGCCGGCCGGGTGTCACCGACGTCCCGCAGCCGGAGCAGCCGGTATGCGCGGTACAGCAGGTCAGCGTCGCGATTGTCCGAGCCGAGGACCTTGATGAACAGCCGCGAGCCGTCCTCGGCGACCGCGACGAATGGCCGTGAGCCTTTGGTTTCCACGGCGGCCGGAGCGACGTGGCTGACCCGCAGGCCCGCCCGGCCAAGTACCGCCGCGATCTCGTCCGGTCCGATGCGCCGGTCAGGCACGCCGAACAGGACGAGCACGCCGGCCCCCACGGTACCCCCGGCCGCGAACGCCAAGATCACTTCCAGGGGGGACGAGATGCCGGTGAGCAGCTGCGCTATGCCCGCAAGCCACAAGGCAATCCATGCCGTGCGCCGCCACGAACGGCTGAGCCACGGCGCAGCGGCCACCACGCCCGCCACGGCGGCGCCAAGCGCCGGGCTCGCCAGCGACGGCCCGATGAGCCACGGCCAGTGACCGGCCCCGGCCGTAAGGGCCGGGGGGCGCTCGCCGCCGGCCAGGCCAATGATCGCGGCCAGGGCTGCGCCCGTCAGCAGCGCGGCGCCCGCGAGGCTCGCCAGCAGCCGGAACCGCCGGTAACGCAGCATGGCTGCGATCGCGGCGATGGCCGCCGCCGCGAAGGCTGCCGTCATCAGGCCGGCCAGCGCCCGGCCGGCCGTGGTGGAAGGCCGCAGCGCGGTCACCGCGGTCGCGCTGGCACCGGCATACGTGGCGTGGGTAACGGCAAGGGCAGCCACCGCCAGGGCGAGCACCAGCCCGGCGATGACCAGCCGGATCACGTCACCCGGATGCCGGTACCGTGCGGGCGCCAGGATCCGCCGCTGGCGCCCCGGTGCCACCGGGCGACCGGTGATCACCGGCCCGGTCATGGCCGGTCCGCGGGCCGGGCGGCTCGGGGTGGTGTCGCCTGGGGTATTCCGTGCCGACGGCGTCGGCCGCGCTGGACGCGGTCGACCAGCACCGCGGTCACCAGAGCGCACGAGGTGCCAAGGAGCAGCCCGGCGACCGCATCAGAGAGCCAATGGGCGCCGAGATAGGCGCGAGACAAGCCCATCACCATCGCGAAGCCCGCTGCGGCCAGGCCCCAGGCAACCCTGCGCCTGCCCGCCGGGACCAGGGCGATGACCCCGGCGAACACGGTGACAGATGTGGCGATCGCATGGCCTGACGGGAACGACGCCCCGCTGGTAGCGACCAGGGAGCCAGATGGCCTGGGCCGGTCGTAGGCGGCCTTCACCGGGCCGATCAGGATCTCCGACAGGAGCACCGCTGCCGCGAATGCCGCGAGGTGCCACCATCGGCGGCGGAAGGTCAGATAACCGGCGATGGCGATCCGCACGGGGAGGGTCACATAGACCAGCCCGAGGACGTTGAAGATCTTGGCGATCACGGTGACCGGAGGGGTCCGCGCGGAGATCATCAGCCGCAGCCAGGAGTCGTCCAGCCGCTGGATGTGGCTCAGCGCCCCGCGGTTGGCCACCACGGCGAACACGACGGCCGTGACGGCGCTGATCACCACGGCGATCGTGGCGTCACGCCGCGGCGCGGCCAGGATGAGGGGCTCCTCCGGGCCAGATTTGGCCCAGGCGCTTAGCCGGGACACGGTGCACCCCGCCCGCACAAGGCCAGATCCTCGGTGCGTTGGACGCGGCCGACCAGCACGGACCGGGGCTCGAAGGCGATCGCGGTATCCAAGGGGATCGCAAGACTCGGTGCCGCGCCGGCGACAAAGCTGTACTGATAGGTGACGCACCCGCCGGGAAAGGTGTACATCCGGACGAGCGTGAACCGGGGCTGCAGGCTCAGCGGGCGGTCGAACCGATTCGCTCCTGGCTGGTCGGAAGGGACCCGTATGGCGCCGGAGGTGTCGCAGGTGGCGGTCAGGGTGATGGTGACCGCCTGAGGGCCCGCCCGGTCGGAGTTCAGCCAGAACCGCGTTTGGCCGTTTCTGATGTCGGTGGTGAGAACCGTCCAGCCGGACGGCAACGCCGCGACACACGGCAGCTTGGCCGCCGAGGGTACCGCCTGCGCCGACAAAATCATTGACGGGCCGGTGCCGCAGACCGGCGGGTACGCCCCGAGCGCCGCGGCCGGCTTGAACGCGTTGGCGCTGACCCAGAGAGCGATTCCCGTGGCAGCGATAACCGTGGCGGCGAGCACCACCCGCCCGGTTCCCCAGCGCTGCAGCGCGATCGGCCGCCGCGGCGGTGCGAGCGACCGGAACTCGGCCAGCAAGTCGCGGGGGTCTCGCTTGAGGAACGCGCGCAACTGGGTGGGGCTGGCCACCCCGCGAGTGGCGGCAAACGCCTCGGCGAGCTCATCCGGGGTGAAGGAGTTGAGCGCTCGGCCGTACACCCGCCCCGGGTCGGTGCGTACTCCAAGAACCAGCATCATGTTGCCCAGGTCGACCGCCTGCCGCCAGGGCGAGGGACGGACCTGAGCGAATGCGACGTCGATCAGCAGTAGTTGACCGTCCCGGACCATGAGGTTTCCTGGCTTGATGTCGCGGTGCGCGACCCCAGCGTCCCACAGCTTCCTGACCAGCAGCAGCCCTTGATCAATGATGCTGTCATCAACCTCAGCCTCGCCGAGCTCCACAGCACCGGCGAAGAACTCGGTGACGAGCAGGTACTCCCGCTCCGGGGTGATCTCCACGATCCCGTAGGGCACCGCGGTGCGGATTCCGGAGTCGCGCAGCAGGCGGAGCATATAGTCCTCGTACTGCGTGAGCTGCCGCACCGAAGTGAACGGGTGCTCGTCCTCCAGGGAGCCATACCTGATGGTGCGCCACAGCTTGTACCACCGGTCGGCACGAACATGGCCGCGGGTATAGAGCTTGGCGAACAGGTACTGGTCCGGGTCGCCCTCGACCGTCAGGCGCAGCGGTGTTGACCCCGCTGAAGACGCCAGGCCGACCAGCCTGACCTCCAGCACGGTCAGCCCGAGCTGATCGTGGACCGCCCGCCGGATCGCCGCGCCGCGGCGGCCGGTCACGTCGACATGCGCGGTCCGGCCCCGCCGGTATACCACCGGGAACACCTCGTTCGGGGTGAAGAACCGGAACGCCGCCAGCGGAACCGCCACCCCCAGGGCGACGCCGAACACAATGTCGTCTGGATGATCTACGGCCAGGTAGAGCCGGGCCAGGCAGAACAGGGCCACGACCGCCGCCGCGCCGGCCTTCGCATACGACCGCGGGCGCCCGGGCACGGCCAGGCAGTACACGGCACCCATGAGGAAGAACGTGAAGGCGGCCATCGGCGCGGACGGGGCCGAGTACCCGTCCCACGCTCCGATGACCCGCACGCCGAACGGGCGCGGCCTGGACAGGCCGAAGTAGATCCAGTTGACGACGATCTCCAGGAAGAACAGGCAGAAAAGCAGCACTAGCAGGTGCCGCCAGCGGCGGAAGGCGATGACGAGCAGGACCACGACCACCCCGATCACCGGAGCCCCGCCCAGGCCCACCGCGTTGATCGCGTTCGCCGCATGAGTAAGCCACGGCGTCCGGACCGTCGCCAAGTGCTGCAATATCCAGGTGCTCACCCGATCGAGTGCCGCGCGCCAGGGCGTGCGCTCGGAGGCAAGGAACGCGCCGGTCACCGAGATCGCCGCCAGCGCCAGCCATGCCGTGGTGGTTACGGCGATCCGCCGGGGCAGCGGCGGTGGCGCCCCGGTCGGGCGGCGCTGGCGCCCCGTCCGCCGGACGGTGGCGGCCGCCGACGGGCCGACCTCCGTGTCCGCGCGCGCGGTGCCGTCGCTCATGACGATCCCAGCCCCGACCCGGCCAGCCGCTGCGCCTGCAACCAGCGCTTGGCCACCGCGCTTGGCGCCCGGCGGCCCAGCTCCACCTGCGTATCCAGCGTCGTAAGGACGGCGGTGGACAAGCGCGCTGACACGGCGTCGAGCGCGGCCAGCAAGCCTGGGCCGTACCGGTCGGCAGTGGCCCGCCGGAGCACCGGGACGACGTTTTCGGCCGGCTGCAGGCTGCGGTTGTCGGCCAGCACCACCAGATGCCGCGCCTGGATGGCCGGATCGGTGGTAAAGAGCAGCGCCACATTGATGTCCCCGGCGGTCAGCGCCTGCCGGGTGAGCGGGCCGTCGGCGTCAAGCGGGACAAACTCGCGGAACCGCAGCCCGTACGTGAGCCGCAAGCCGGCCAGGCAGTACAGACGCTCCTTGCACTCAGGCGGCCCGCCGAACACCAGACGGCGCGCCACCCTCGCGAGATCGGCGATGGTCCGCAGATGGTAGCGGGCCGCGGTCGCCGCCGTCACGACGATGGCGTTGCCGTCCTGGGCGGCCGCCGGGCGCCCGGTGACCAGCCCACGTCCCGCCATCGACCTGGCCAGGGCGCTGGCCGTCGTGGCGACGTTCGCGGTCGGGTGAACCCGGTCAAGGCTGACGAACTCCAGGGCCGCTCCGGTGTACTCGGGCACCAGCTGGACGAGGCCGGCCATGAGCGCCGGATCGACCAGCTCCCGCGAGCCCAGGTTGGGCAGGACCCGGACCGGATAGCCCTTCCCCGCCAGCGTGTCCGCGTACAGGTAGGCGAGCAGCACACTCTCCGGGAAATTGAACGACCCCACCGCGATAACGGCATGGCCGGCGTCCGGCCCTTGCGCCGCTGGCCGCGACGCCCGGCCGCCCGCCGTCGTGCAGGCAGCGCACGCAAGTGCCAGGGCAAGGCAGCCAGCGCGGACCAAGCCACGCAGCTCCGGCATCCTGGTCACCCCCAACGAAATCCGTGCGCTCATTCAGTATTTGCTCTTGCTGGGGCTCCGGAACAGACCCCGAATTGCATTAATGCCCGTGGGCCCGTCTGGGAGCCGGTCGCCGGCAAGACCCCGGCGCACCTACTGAGCAGCGTGACGGGAGCGTTCCTTGACGAGATCCACCGCTGCTTCGACGGCAAGTCCCAGCGCCGCGCCGCCCGCGATGTCGAGCGGCAGGTGGGCGCCGACATAGACCCGGGTCACTCCCACGGCGGGGATGGCAGTCAGGATGAGGGCACGGCCGACGGGGCCGAGACGGGGAAGAGCGGCAGCACCTAGCGCAGCGGCAACGCCCGCGTGCCCGGACAGGTACCCCAGCCCGGCCGGATCGCGGCCCCGGCCGCGGGTGCCGGGAAGCAGGGCCGCTGGGCGGGGCCGACGCACCACCTGCTTGACGAGCTTGGCGATCGCCCAGGTACCGGTGCCGCTGGCAAGGAGCTGGCGCGCCAGCGCACCGTCGTCCGCCAGCCACGCCGCCGCAGCAGCAGCCGGGGCGGCGCCGAAGGCACCCAGCTGCATGACAGCCCAGGCGGGTAGGTACAGCGAGTCGGGCAGGCCGTTGACCGCGCGGAACGCCATGGCCTCCCCCGCGCTGACGCGGTTCCGGCGCACGGCCATGGCCGTGACCAGCAAAGCCGCAACCCCTACCCCGAGCCGCGCCCGAGGATCGGCCAGTACGTCCGTGAGGGAACGCAGCGGCGTCCCCACGGGTGGCCGCGGCGCCGCCGACATCGTTGGCCCCACCGACGTGCGGGTGCCGGTTTGCCGCGTCATGGACCGTGCTCCACTTCACCTGCTTACTGGGGACAAGCCGTAGCTCACCCGGCGGGCCATTGCCGACGCGCCCTGTGCAGCCTAGCGTTGCTGCAAGGTGCGAGATGGGCGTGGAGCTTTCGGCCGGGCGGCTGCGCGGTGAGCTGACGGACTTCGTCGGGCGACGGGCCGAGCTTGCCCTGATCCGGCAAGCGCTGGGCACGGCCCGGCTGGTGACGCTAACCGGGCCAGGGGGGATCGGCAAGACCCGGCTGGCGCTACAAACCGCCGAGGGCGCGAGGCGCGCGTTCCGTGATGGGGCGTGCCTGGCGGAGCTGGGCGGCCTGCGGGACCCCGCGCTGCTGGTGCCGGAGGTGGCCCGCTCACTGGGCCTATCAGATCAGCCCGGCCAGTGGGCGCTGGCGACGCTATCGGATTACCTGCAGGCCAGGCGGATGCTGCTGGTGCTCGATCAGTGCGAGCACTTGGCGGACGCGTGCGCGGTCATGGCCGATACGCTGCTGCGGGCCTGCCCGGGGCTGCGGATCATCGCGACCAGCCGGCACGTGCTCAGGGTGACCGGCGAGGTGACCCTGACGGTCCCGCCGATGACCGTCCCTTCGGGACCGGCCAGTACTGAGGAGCTGCTGGGCTATGAGGCGGTGCGGTTGTTCGTCAGCCGGGCGGCGGCGGTGCTGCCGGGGTTCATCGTGGACGCAAGCAACGGTGCGGCGGTGGTAGGCATCTGCCGCGCCCTGGACGGAATCCCGCTGGCGCTGGAACTGGCCGCGGTCCGGCTGCGTTCGAGCCAGTGCCCTGGCCAGGGTCTGACCTGCAACGCCGCCAGGGGGCGCCGCACCACCCGAAGACGGCCGCGAGGAGGCCCGCCCCGCAGCCAGGACCAACTATGGATCTGGCCAGACGGGCCAAGCGCCGGGGACCGCCCAGACGTGGTCCGCCCGAGACAAGGAATTGGAGGTGAGCAGGCATGACCGCTCCTCAGACCACAGCCCCGCCATCGGCGCAGAAGATGGCATCCCGCCAGGCCGGCCTGCGGCGGGCCAGCCTGGCCATCTTGATCGCGCTGATCGTCCAGTTCGCTCTGGGCATCAGCGTCAACCTGTACGTCACGCTGCCGGCCGCGGGCCACCCGGGGCACTCCTCCTGGTTCGGCAACGGCGTGCTGCTGGCCCTGCACGCCACGCTCGGCATGATCCTAGTCCTCGCCGCGGTCTTCGTCCTGGTCCGGGCGATCATGGCCAGGAACACGGCCCTGATCGTCACCTCGGCGGCCGGGCTGGTGGCCATCGGCGCGGCCTTCTTCTTCGGAGCCAGCTTCACCGACAAGCTCAGCAACGGCTACTCCCTCGGCATGGCGATATCCTTCGCGGCCGCGCTGGCCTGCTACGCCATCGGCCTGTACACGCTGACCGCGCGCCGCGGCGGGCCGTCCTAACCGGCCGGCCAGGGACCCCAGCCCAACCGGCGCGGCATTTGGCCGACTCGGCTTCCGGGCTTCCCGGACCGAGATCATGGATCGACCACAAAGGAACTCGTGATGGAACAAGTGGCATATGGGGAAGGGACCGGATACCCGGTCCAGTTCTCCGTCGACTACCCCGACCGCCCACTCGGCCGGCTGACCACCGCCTTCCGGATCTTCCTGGTGATCCCGATCGCGATCGTGCTCAGCACCGTGTCCGGCTACCTCGTCTACTCAGCCCCGACCCACGCCTACGGGGTCACCTACATACCGGCCCTTACCGGCGGCGTGCTCTTCTGGGCCCCGCTGCTGATGATCTTGTTCCGGCGCAAGTACCCCCGGTGGTGGTTCGACTGGAACCTGGAGCTGCAACGGTTCACCAACCGGGTCACCGTCTACCTGTCGCTGATGGACGATCGCTACCCTTCCACCGACGACCACCAGTCAGTGCACCTGGACTACTCCTACCCCGAGCAGCTGAACCGGTGGCTGCCGCTGATCAAATGGCTGCTAGCCATCCCCCACTACATCGTGCTGTTCTTCCTCGACCTCGCCTCGTTCTTCGTGGTGATCGTGGCGTGGTTCGCCATCTTGTTCACCGGCCGCTACCCCCAGGGCATGTTCGGCTTCGTCGAAGGCGTCATCCGCTGGAACGTCCGGGTGACCGCCTACACGCTCACCCTGGTCACCGACCGCTACCCCCCATTCCGGCTCGCCCCGTAATCGCGTCGAGGGCCGGCCAAGCCGGGCGGGCTGGTCAAGGGTGTTCAGGGCGAACAAGCGCCACCGGCCGGGAACGCCGATGGGCGCGTGGCTGCCGCGCCCCGGCTGGGCCGCCGGGCTCGCCCGTCCGGCCGCGGCGATCCGATGACCAACCGCACGCGGTTGCCGGGCCTGAAGTGGGGCAGAACCTTGTCGGTCGCCGACGTGACGGGGGGCCTTTGAGTACACCGGATGTGCGGCGTTCTACATACCACCAACCCAAGGAGCCCACATGTCTAACCCGACCGAAGAGTCATCAGGCACCACAGCGATCCGCCCGTTCCGGATCGACGTCCCGGAGGAGGAACTCGCTGAGCTGCGCCGCCGCATCGCCGCGACGCGCTGGCCCTCCAAGGAGCTGGTCGCCGACCGGTCGCAGGGCGTGCAGCTGGCTGCGCTTACCGAACTCGCGCGCTACTGGGCGGGCGATTACGACTGGCGCGCGTGCGAGGCGAGGTTGAACGCGCTGCCGCAGTTCAAGACCGAGATCGATACGCAGGACATCCACTTCATCCACGTGAAGTCGCCGCACGAGAACGCGTTGCCGCTGGTCATCACGCACGGCTGGCCCGGCTCGATCATCGAGATGCTCGGGGTCATCGGCCCGCTCACCGACCCGGCCACGCATGGCGGCTCCGCCCAGGACGCGTTCGACCTGGTGCTGCCGTCCCTGCCCGGCTACGGCTTCTCCCCCGAGCCGACCGAACCCGGCTGGAATGTGGGCCGTGTCGCTGGCGCCTGGGCGGAGCTGATGCGCCGCCTCGGCTACGCCCGGTACGTCGCCCAGGGCGGCGACGTCGGCGCCGCGGTCACCGACGCGATGGGCCGCCAGGCACCCGAGGGCCTGGCCGGCATCCACCTGAACCTGCTCCTGGCGGGCCTGGGCGGCGGCTACCCATCGGCGGACCCCTCGGCGGAGGAACGCGCGGCGCTGGAGGCGGTCACCACGTTCCGGACCAGCGGCAACGGCTACCTCATCGAGCAGAACACGCGGCCGCAGACGATCGGCTACGCCCTGCTGGATTCACCCATCGCCCTGGCGGCCTGGATGCTCGACCACGACACCGACAGCTACTACAAGATCTCCCGCGCCTTCACCGGCGGCCAGCCGTCCGGCGGCCTGACCCGGGACCACGTCCTCGACAACATCACGCTGTACTGGCTGACGGGCACCGGGGCCTCGGCGGCCCGGTCGTACTGGGAGAACACACAAGCCGCGATCCACGCCGCCGGCCAGCCTCGCCCGGCCGTGAAGGTCCCGGCCGGCTTCACCACGTTCCCGGGCGAGATCTGGCGGACTCCGCGCAGCTGGGCCGAGAAGTCCTACCCCGGCCTCGCCTACTTCAACGAGGCCGCCAAGGGCGGCCACTTCGCCGCCTGGGAAGAGCCCGAGCTGTTCGCGGCCGAGGTCCGGGCGGCGTTCAGGCCGCTGCGCTAAGCACAGCCCGCACCCGGCTTTGACGGTCACCACCTGGTCGACGACCACGCGAACGCCAAGGTGCAACACTTCTGGCCGGGCCCCGACCGAGGATGGCCCGGGCTCGCCGCCCTCACGCAGCACATGCCCCCGGCGGAAGGACTCACGGTCGCGGCCAGTGCGAGCCCGGCGGCGGGGGTTCATTGATTTCTGGCGGCTTCGGGTCCGGTGATCCGTGCCAGCAAGGGGAAAGTGGCCGCGATGATACCCAGGGACACCACGATCCCGGCCGCGGTGAGGAGGTAGTACGCGGCGCCGGGCGGCACCATCGGGTGTTGCTGCGCCTCGGAGGCGTACATGGCGGCGGCGCCGAACCCGGTGCCGATCGCGACGGCGGCGACGAAGAGCAACGGCACCGCGCCTTCCAGTGCGACGACGCGGCGCAGCGTGGCGAGCCGGGCGCCGGTGAGCCGCAGCATGCTGAACGACCGCTTGCGGTCGGCGAGCCCGGCCGCGATGCCCGCGGCGAGCGTGCAGCCGGCGATTGGCAGGCTGACCAGGATCACCACGTTGGCGAGTTGCTGGTAGTCGCTGTTGGCGGAGTTGTCCTGCGCGACGATGTCGCCGATGGTGGCCGGCGTGGTGACGGCGGGGTAGGTGGGTGCGTTCTCCAGCAGCGTCCTGGCCTGCTCGACCGCGGGCGTGGTGCCGTTGGTCGCCACGTTGATGGCGTCCACGCCGAGGGTGCCCAACCGCGTGGCCGGGACGTTCGCGGCGGGCCAGGTGATCGTGGTGGCGTCCTTGCCGAACAGGGGGCCGTTGAACCCGTCCGACGGGAACGCCGCCGTCGTCGCCCCGGCCGGGCAGCGGCCAAGGGCGGGAACGTCCGCGAGCTGCGCGCACGAGACCACCCCGGCGGGAACCGGAACGGGAGGGCTGCCGAAATTGGCGCCGAGGCCGTGAAACGCCGCGGAGATGGTCAGCCGCGGGACCGCGCGGACGACGAGCACCCCCTGCACGCCGTGGATCCCGCGCAGCCGCGCTGTCAGCGGCACCGCGGGCGCGGCTGGACCCGGGGCCGCCGCGCCCCCACTCATTCCTGGGCCGCTATTGCCGGCCACCTGGTTCGACGCCGATACCTGGTCGGTCAGCACGGTGGTTTCGGCGGCGCTGCTCCACCGGGTGAGGTTCTTGGCGTTCTGCGTGGTGATCGCCACCACGGCCACGGTGGTGATGAACAGGGCAAGTATCAGGCCGCTGACGGCGCGGAAGGCGGCCCTCGGGTCGTCGGCGAGGCGGCGGGCGGCGATCAGCGTGCTTGGGCGGCTGGTCCACCGGGACATTACCCTCGCCGCGGCCATGGTGAGCCACGGGCCCGCGATGAACAGGCCGGCGATGATGAGCGCGAAGCTGGACACGAACGCCTGGATCTGCCCGGGGATGGAGGCCGGGTGGCCGTGCACGGCCCAGAAGCCGAGTTCGGCCAGGCCGGCCAGTAGCGGCACCACCCGCCAGGCCCGCGGCGGGTTCGGCGTCGCCCGGCGGGCGACGCCGAGCGGGGAGATGCGCACCCGGCGCAGCGCCAGCCGGGCCGCCACGGCGGCGGCCACCGGCACGCCGACCGCAACAACGAGGACGTCCCGCAGGCTAAGCGTCAGTTCGCCCGGAAAGAACGGCTGGCCGATGAACGGGATGCCCGCGACCGGGATGCGCAGCAGGAAGAAGATCCCGAACCCGGCGGCCACCCCCAGGATTCCGGCCACCGTCGACTCGGTGGCGGCGAGCACGGAGACCTGCTTGCGGGTCGCCCCGGCCAGGCGAATCGCCGCGAACCGTTCCTCGCGGCGGGCGGCCGACAGCCGCGTCGCGGCGGCGATGAAGATCAGCACCGGGGCCAAGACGGCCAGCGCGACGACCGACAGGATGAGATCGACGCTGCTCCTCCCGCCTCCCGGGTCGGGCGGGACGTAGGTCAGGCCCTGGGGATTGGCCTTCGCCCGGGGGGCGGGCCAGCCCGGCATCGTCGTCGAGATCGACGTCACCCGCACACTGTCCGGGGTGTGCGCCAGCTGCGCCGGGGTGCGCCCGGCGATGAGGACCAGCGAGTCCGGCGACGGCAGCGCAGCCTCGCCGATCACCCCGGCCAGGCGGCCCGGGTAGCGGCCGGCCAGCTGGTCCGCCGGGGTACTGCGCAGCAGCGCGGCGAGCGAGGGCGAAGCGTAGTACTGGCCCGGTCCCGGGTCCCGGGGGATGCCCGGCGGCACGGGCGATGAGGTGCCGGTGGCGGCCACGTCGAACCGGTTGATCTGCTGGCCGTCGAAGATGTCGCCGCTGGGGTGCCACCACAGCGGGGCGACGCCCGTCGCCGGGCCGGGGGGCACCCACGCGCTGCCGGTCCAATACCAGGCGTGGCGGCTGTTCCAGGTGGTGACCGCGTTGGTCGCGGCCAGGGCGGCCAGCAGCAGGCCGACGCCGAGGCCGACCGCGACGGTCAGGATGACCAGCCGGGTGATCGCCTCGCGGCCGCCGCTGACGGCCAGCCGCAGGCCGAGCCCGATCATGGCCGGGCCCCGGTGAGCGTGCTGACCGTGCCATCGCGGACGATGACCTCGCGGTCGGCGTAGGCGGCGACCCGCGCGTCGTGGGTGACCAGGACGACAGCGGTGCCGTGCTCGCGGACCGCGGCGGTGAGCAGGTCCATCACCAGCTCCCCGGACACTGAGTCCAGCGACCCGGTCGGCTCGTCAGCGAACAGCACCTGCGGGCCGGCGACCAGGCCCCGGGCCAGCGCGACGCGCTGCGCCTGCCCGCCGGACAGCTCCCCGGACCTACGGTGCTCAAGCCCGTCCAGGCCGAGCGCGGAAAACCACTTCCTGGCCGCCGTCATCGCCGGGCCGCGGCGGGTGCCGGACAGCAGCAGGGGCAGGGCCACGTTCTGTTCCGCGGTCAGCTCGGGGACCAGCTGGCCGGACTGGAACACAAACCCGAACCGGTCCCGGCGCAGCGCGCTGCGCCGCTCGTCGCTCAGGGCATCCAGCCGCTGCCCGCCGAACCACACCTGCCCCTGCTCGGGGACCAGGATGCCCGCCAGGCAGTGCAGCAACGTGGACTTACCGGAGCCGCTCGGCCCCATCACCGCGACGATCTCACCCTCCCGGACGGTCAGCGACGCGCCGCGCAGCGCCGGCGTTTCACCAAACGACTTCACCAGGTTGTGCGCCTCGACGATCTTCCCGGTCCGGGGTTCCGCCGCGACGGCCAGATTCGCGGTCACCGGTGCACCGCCCGTTCGACCAGGTCCAGCCGGGCCGCGGTGTGATCGATCCATCGCAGGTCAGCCTCCAGTCGGTAGAGCGTGTGGTCGGCGAGGAGCACGCCGAGCTGATCGGCGTCCCGCTTAAGCTCGGTGAGCTCGCGCATCCGCTGCAGGTGCGCCGCCCGCTGGACGTCCAGGTATTTGTCGGCCGGCCGGCCGAGCATCAGGGCGAGCACCACCTTGGCGAACAGTTCGCTCTGCAGGTCCGGCTCCGGCGGGGCCGGCTCGGCCAGCCACCGCTGCACATCGGCGACGCCAGACTCGGTGATGACGTACCGGCGCCGCTCGGGCCCGGCCCCCTGCTCGACCGGCCCGGCGACCGCCTTCCCGTCCCTGGCCAGGCGGGACAAGGTCGCATACACCTGGCTGTAACGCAGCGGCCTGCCCCGCCCGAAGTACGCGTCGTAGTCCCGTTTCAGGTCATACCCGTGACTTGGCCCCCGCTCGAGCAGGCCAAGCAACGTCAGCGGAACACTCATAACCGGGAGAATACTCCAAGAGTATTCTCTCAGACAATAGCGCTCCCCGGCTGAGCCCGCGGAGCCACCGGAACCGGCATCACCCGGCGCAGTCCAGGTCGCGCCAGCCATGAGCCATCAACCGCGCCGCCTTTGCGGCCAAGAGAGCAGCCAAGAGCGTCCCGGGCCGGGCCCGCGCGGCAGATCGTGATCCCCGGTCACCGCGGTGCCGTCTGCGCTAGCCAGGTGCTTGCCCTTAAGCAGCGACCACGCGCGCTGCAGCGACACAATCAGCGTGACGGAAACGATGATGGACAGGTTGATCAGCTGATCGCTGTCATGTGAATCAACGAGCAGCAGCACACCGAATCCGAACTGGGCCGCGTAGACGAGCAACGTGATGGCCAGCACAAGCGGGTTTCGGCCCGTGCGCAGCCGACGCTGGAGCCTGACAATCGCGACGATGCTGATCACGGCCATGATCACGGCGGGCTCGCCGATGTTGACCTTGGGGATGAGCCCGAGCAAGGACACGACGAATGAGTTCACCAGGCCGGTGAAAGCGGTGATTGCCAGCGCTTCGCCGCCCGGCATGGCATTAGGCCCGAAGATCGTGTCGTCGCGGACCGACACAGCCACAAACAACAGGCCGATGAGCGCCGCAGCCGCCGTGGCCAGCGTGGCAAAGTAGGCGTCGTACACGCCAGGCACCATGCGAACAGAAGCTGGCATGGCCGGTCTGTGATGTCAATCGGGTGGGCGGTGCAGGCGTCCGAGCGCCTGATCTGCCTACCCGGGACCGCCCACCCCGCCCGGCGCCGCAGGCCCGGCAAGCTGCAGGCGGTGCGCCCGCCGGAACACCAGAACCCGCTGAAAGCCCAGAGTAACGGCCAGGTAGAGAACAATGGTGGCGGTCCCCAAGCCTCGGGCACCCGGGCCATGCACGACCAGTACGTCATAACCCAGGTGCGCGACCAAAGAGGCAACCCACAACACGGCGGTCACCCAGTTGCCCTGCGACCAGGCCTGGCCGTCTTGAAGCCAGACCCGCACCGTGCCAGCCCGCAGCGCGCCGAAGATCGCCGCAAGCACCAAGCTGCCCCCCAGCGCGGCGAAGGTCAGCGGGTGATCATGGCCTTTGCTCAGAAACTGGTACGTCTGAATCAGGCCGATGATCACCAGGATCGCAATGAGGCGCAGCGCCGAAGCATTGACCGGGCGAGCGGCCAGCTGCCGATAGATCAGCAGGGCCAAAACGGCAAGACCCAAAATGACATCGAGGACGATCACCTGTACCACCCCTCAGCGTGCGGCCCCGATCGCGCACCGCAGGGCCCCACCGTGCAGGCCACACTCGTTCAACGGTACGACCGAGCACCCCAACCCGGACACGCCCCGCCAGGCCGTTTGTGCCGGCTGTGGCACAAACATGCCACTCCCGTGAACATCTGCAGGCAATGACCATCACTCACCGCCACCGCGGCACCGTCGCCGTCCTGCGCCAATCCTGCCGAGGCCAATTAGTCCTGCCGAAGGGCCAATCAGGGCATCAATGAAGCTCCATCAACGCGGCCCACCGGTGTCACTGGCCGAGCGGGCGGGCTCGCACCGATCAGCGAGCACCCTGTCCACGGATTCGCCATCGCACAGTCCACCGCGCCCGGCGGGGAACCAGGCCGGATCCGGCACATTCCCAGGTTCCTGCACGTCCAGACCCCTTTCCTGCCGTGCCCCGCTGGCCGAGGGCCGATCTGGTGCGGCCCGGTCAGCCTCGGCTCGGTGGCAGGACGGGTACGGTGCCGTTGACCCCGGCGGGCGAGTGTGCCCGCTCATGATGTCTGGCTTGTGGTCGCGGGCGCTGGCCGCGACATCTCGGGCGCGCTTTGGCGGGGCTGGCCTGGAATGGGTGTTGTGGACCGGCCTGCCAGCACGGACATCAGGACCCCGGCGGCGGAGAAGCCGGCGCCGACCCAGAGCGCGGCCTTGAAGCCGCCGGTGAAGAGGGCTGGTGCGGCGTAGACGCCGGGGCGGGCGAACACCGACGCCAGCACGGCCACGCCGAACACGCCGCCAAGCTCGCGCAAGGCGCTGTTGGTGCCCGAGGCGACGCCGATCTGGGGGGCGGGGACGGAGGTCATGACCTCGGTGGCAACGGTGGGGAACACCAGGCCGATCCCGATGCCGGCGAGGGTCAGCGCCGCGCCGAGCACGGCGTAGCCCAGGCGGGGTGTGGCGATGGCCGCGATCCAGGCCAGGCCGGCCGCCTGCAGGAGCAGGCCTACCGTGATGAACGGCCGGTTGCCGTACCGGTCGGCGAGCTGGCCGGCGATGGGCGAGATGACCATCGCCG
>Ga0318534_10000271_pt1 | contig 15839 bp, 11 predicted proteins | sample GRESIP117b4f26_FD_202502 | JGI IMG/M metagenome (GOLD analysis project Ga0318534, IMG submission 202502) | Tropical soil microbial communities from Luquillo Experimental Forest, Puerto Rico - GRE.SIPMG.117b4f26 | ecosystem: Environmental > Terrestrial > Soil > Tropical forest > Bulk soil...
GTTCCTGGTCTCGCTGCTGGTAGATGCGCTCGCTCCCACCAATTGGATCGCCGGCAATCCGGCGGCACTGAAGAAACTCGTCGAGACCGGCGGCGCGAGCCTGCTGCACGGTTTTGAAAATTTCCTTCGCGATGTCGTGCGCAATGGCGGCCTGCCGGCGCAGGTCGACACCCGCACGTTCGCCGTGGGCAAGAATCTCGCGACCACGCCCGGCTCGGTCGTGCTTCGCACCGATGTGATGGAACTGATCCAATATCAGCCGACTAACGACGAGGTGCACCAACGGCCGCTGCTGATCGCTCCGCCGCAGATTAACAAGTTCTATGTCTTCGATCTGGTGCCGGAAAAGAGCATTATCCGTTATTGCCTCCAAGCCGGCCTACAGACCTTCGCTATTAGCTGGAAGAATCCGTCCGCCGCCGAATATGGGTTCGGTCTCGATACTTACGTCGCCGCGTTGGAGCAGGCGGTGGATTCGATGCGCGAAATCACTGGCAGCGAGGACGTCAATATCTGGGGCTCGTGCTCGGGAGGCATCACGACTTCGGCGTTTCTTGCCCACCTTGCCGCGCGCGGCGAGGCGAAAGTCCACAGCGCGACCGTTGCGGTTTGTCTACTCGATATGGCGGCCGCGCAAAATACCACGGCCGGATTGTTTGTGACGCCGGAATCGGTCGCGGCGGCAAAGCGCGCGTCGCAACTTGCCGGCGTGGTCGAAGGCCAGGAACTGGCGCGGATGTTCGCTTGGATGCGGCCCAACGATCTGATCTGGAATTATTGGGTCAACAATTATCTGCTTGGCAATGCGCCGCCCGCTTTCGACATTTTGTACTGGAACAACGACACCACACGACTGCCGTCGCGGCTTCACGCGGACTTCCTCGATCTGATCGACGCCAATCCGTTCGTCACTGCTGGCCAGCTCGTGGTGCGCGGCACGCCACTCGATATGGCGCAAGTGGATTTGGACAGTTACGTCGTCGCCGGTCTTTCAGATCACATCACGCCGTGGCAGGGCTGCTACAACACGGGCAAGCTCTACGGCTCCCGCAGTACTTTTGTGCTCGCCAATAGCGGGCATATTCAGAGTCTGATCAATCCGCCAGGTAACTCGAAGGCGTGTTTTTGGGCCGGCGCGTCAGGCGCGCCAGACCCACAGGCCTGGCTCGAGCAAGCGGCAAAGCAAGCCGGTAGCTGGTGGCCACACTGGCGCGAATGGATAAAGGCCCGCTCGGGCGAGACGAAATCTGCGCCAGGTGAACTTGGCAGCAAAGAGAATCCCCGGCTTGAAGCGGCGCCGGGGCGTTACGTTCTGGAGACGTGAGATGCAGATCAGCTTGCACGATGTTGACGGGCAAACGCTGCGCGTTGGCGTCCGGCGCGGCGACGAGGCGCGGCCGCCGCTGCTCTTGTTCAACGGGATTGGCGCCAATATCGAACTAGTCGAACCGTTTCTCGACGCGCTCGACGGGCAGCCCGCAATCGTCTTTGACGTGCCAGGCGTCGGCGGTTCGCCGCCGCCTTGGTTGCCATATCGCCCATCGACACTGGCAGGCCTAAGCGCACGGTTGCTCGACGAGCTGGGACATCAACAGGTCGACGTGTTGGGCTTTTCCTGGGGAGGTGCAGTCGCCCAACAATTTGCCTACCAACAGTCGAAGCGCTGCCGGCGTCTCATACTCGCAGCCACATCGCCCGGTCACCTCATGGTGCCTGGGAGACTCACTGTTTTGCTGAAGATGGCAACACCGCGACGCTACAAGAATCCCGATTATATGAAAAGGATCGCCGGCGATATCTATGGCGGTTCATTGCGCAATTCGCCCGAGCTTGCGGGCAAGCATGTTCGGCACGTTCGCTGGTCAAGTGACTACGGCTACTATCTACAGCTGTTGGCCGGCGTCGGCTGGAGCAGCTTGCCGTGGCTACGCCGTCTAGTGCAGCCGACCCTTGTTATGGCGGGGACCGACGATCCCCTTGTGCCTGTAATCAACGGCCGCATCCTAGCGAGGCTCATTCCAAATGCACGTCTGGTGGCGGTCAATGACGGCCACCTTTTCCTTGTCACGAATGCTGAGGATTCTGCGAAAATCATTTCGGAATTTCTGAGCGACGCTGCGACGTGAACGGAGGAACCGGTCCGCAACCGGATTGCAAATATCAACATAAGGGAGGTGAGCGATGAGTCTGAAAACGTCTTTGGCGCCAAAGCCCGACTATTCTGTGCCGCCGGCCGATGGAGACTTTTACCGGATTGCCAACCTGCTCGACGACAGTGAAAGCGCCATCGTCAAACGGGTGCGGAATTTTATGGAGCGCGAGATCGCCCCGATCATCGATGATTATTGGGCGCGTGATAAATTTCCCCTCGAGATGATCCCCAAATTCGCCACCCTCGGGATCGGCGGAATAGGATACGGAGGGTACGGCAGCGCCGGCGGTAGCATGTTGCTCAACGGCTTCATCGCCATGGAGTTAGCACGCGTAGATTCGTCAATCGCCACGTTCTGGGGCGTGCATACCGGCCTTGCGGCCGGCTCGATCTATCTTTGCGGCGATGAGGAGCAAAAGCAACGCTGGCTGCCGCCGATGATGCGCTTCGAGAAAATCGGCTCGTTTGGTCTGACCGAGCCTCTAGTCGGTTCGGCGACATCGGGCGGGATGACGACGACCTGTCGGCGCGAAGGCGACTCTTGGATTGTCAACGGCGAGAAAAAATGGATTGGCAATGCAACTTTCGCAGACATCAACGTGATTTGGGCGCGTGAGGAGACGTCAAATCAAGTTAAAGGGTTTGTAGTTGGCAAGGACAATCCCGGCTTCTCGGTCAAGAAAATCGAAAACAAAATGGCATTGCGCGTGGTCCAAAACGGCCTCATCACCCTGAAAGACTGTCACGTGCCGGAACGCGATCGATTGCAGAACGCGAACAGCTTCAAGGATACCGCCAAGGTGCTACGGATGACGCGCGCGGGAGTAGCCTGGTTCGCGGTCGGCTGCGCAATGGGTGCGTATGAACATGCTTTGCGTTATGCAACGCAAAGAATTCAGTTCGGCAAGCCAATCGCGGGTTTTCAATTAGTTCAAGATCTCTTGGTGCGTATGCTCGGCAACGTGACAGCGACGCAGTGCTTGATGTTGCGATTAGGACAGCTGCAAAGCCAGAATCTCATGACCGACGAGCACGCGTCGCTAGCGAAAGCATTTTGTACCGTCAAATGCCGAGAGACGGTCGGCTATGCGCGCGAACTGCTCGGAGGTAACGGTATTCTCCTGGACAACCATGTTGGCCGCTTTGTCGCTGATGCTGAGGCTATTTATTCCTATGAGGGCACGCGCGAGATGAACACGTTAATCGTGGGCAAAGCGATCACCGGACTTAGCGCCTTTGTGTAAGCAAAGAATTTTCTTGCCGCAGCGCAGAATGTCCGCTTTTCGGAGGTAAAGCGGACATTGATCGAGGTGCCGAAATGTCCGCTATTGGCACAAAGCGGACCTCTCGAAGCGATCGTTCTACTTCCGCTTTGAGAGGTAAAGCGTCGATGCTTGGTATCAGAATGTCTGATTCTATCTCCAAGTGATCAAATCGTTGAGCGCGTAGAGGTAGGGCGCAACGCAGACGGCAATCCACGCAATGGCGCTCCAGATGAAGACTCGGTATCTCATGTGATCTTTCTCTTTCCACGAAAGTCGGACCGTGCAGGTGCCAGCGGAATCAGCGTGGGCCGCGTCACGCCCAATAGTGCCGCGGTTTGCCGCAACTCCGCCTCGAGTTCACGCGAGTCGACGCCGTCAGCCTGCATCACGGCTTGAATGATGGAATCCGCCAGCATCTCCTCCAAGCGCGGTTCGCGACAGTGCGAGCTCATGCGGTGCTCCTTTACGATGGGGGGCGCGGCGGTCACTCCGCGGCGATCCGGATCGGTTCCATATCGTCGTGTTCTGCGAGCGCTTCCGCGATGATCGCCGATCGGTCGGGCTCGTCTTGCCGCACCCCGAACCACAGCGCGTAGAGCGCTGGCACGACCAGGAGCGTCAGGACTGTCGCGACCAGGAGGCCGCCCATGATGGTGATGGCCATCGGTCCCCAGAAGATGCTCCGCGCCAGCGGGATCATGCCCAGGACTGCAGCCAGCGCGGTCAGCACCACCGGCCGCGCGCGGCGAACTGTGGCATCAACGATGGCGCGATAGCGAGCGTGCCCGGCTGCGATGTCGCGCTCGATCTGATCGACCAGGATGACGGTGTTGCGCATGATCATGCCGGCGAGTGCGATCAGCCCGAGCAGCGCCACGAAGCCAAACGGTCGGTTTGAAGCGAGCAGCGCGCCAGTAGCACCGATCAATCCGAGGGGAGCGGTCGCGAACACCAGTGCAAGGCGCGAGAAGCTTTGCAGTTGGACCATCAGGAGCGCCAGCATGGCAATCGCCATGACCGGAAACACCGCCACCAGCGCCGTGTTCGCCTTGGCGCTCTCCTCGGTCGCACCGCCGGTCTCGATGCGGTAACCGTAAGGCAGTGCATCCTTGATGGTCTGGAGATGCGGCTCAATCTCCGCGCTCACGTCAGGGGGCTGCACACCATCGACGACGTCGGCGCGCGCGGTCAGGACCAGATCGCGGTTGCGCCGCCATAGGATCGGCTCTTCGTATTCGTAGCGGAGGCGGGCAATCTGCGACAGCGGAACGGCGACGCCGTTCTGTGTGCTGATGGTGAGCTCACTCAAGCGGTCAAGCACAAGACGCTCGGAGGGAACCGCGCGCGCGACCACGTCGATCGTTTCAATGCCCTCGCGATATTGGGTAACCGTATAGCCCGAGAGCATAGTTTGCATGGTCTGCGCCACATCCTGCGGCGTGAGACCCAGGGCGCGGGCGCGGTCCTGATCCACCTCGAGGCGAATCGACTTCTCTTGTTCGCCCCAGTTGAGATGTGGGTCGATGATCTTGGGATCGGCCGCCATGACCTGGCGGACCTGTTGGGCAATCTCCCGTACCTTCAACGGATCGAGCCCAATCACACGGAACTGCACCGGGAAGCCGACCGGCGGACCAAAGAAGAAGCGATCCACGCGCGCGCGTGCCGCCGGCACCGCGCCGTCTGCGATGGCCTGATCGAGCCGATTCTTCACCCGCTCGCGCCCATCGAGACCCTTGGTGACGATGACAATCTGGGCAAAATTCGAATCCGGCAGCACCGGATTGAGACCGAGCCAGAATCGTGGGGCTCCCCGACCGACATAGCTCGTATAGGTCACGATGTCGGGATCGTCGCCGATCAGCTGTTCCGCTTTCCTCGCGGTTGCATCGGTCACGCCTATCGCGGTGCCCTCGGGCAGGCGCATTTCGAAGAATAGTTCGGTTCGCGTCGAGGTCGGAAAGAACTGCTGCTGCACGAGGCCGAAGCCGCCAATCGCCAAGCCGAACATCAGCATGGTGACGGCGACGACCGTCTTGCGCCAGCGCAGGCAGGTGTCGATTACTCGGCGCAACAGGCGGTATATTCGCGTATCGTAGATTATGTCCGGATTCCGGTGGACGCCACGCTTGGCGAAGTTGGGCAGTAGTTTCAGCCCGAGATAGGGCGTGAACACGACCGCCACTATCCAGGATGCGATCAGTGCGAGGCCGACCACCCAGAAAATGCCGCCCGCATATTCACCCGCGCTCGATCGGGCGAAGCCGACCGGGAGGAAGCCCGCCGCCGTCACCAGAGTACCGGTCAGCATTGGGAACGCGGTCGAGGTCCAGGCAAAAGTGGCGGCACGGGCGCGGTCCCAGCCCTGCTCCATCTTCACCACCATCATCTCGATGGTAATGATTGCGTCGTCGACCAAGAGGCCGAGCGCGATAATGAGCGCGCCGAGCGTGATGCGATGCAGGACGAGACCGCTCGCATACATCACGAGAAGCACGATCGCCAAGACCAGCGGCACCGACAGCGCGACCACGATCCCGGTGCGCCAGCCGAGCGAGAGAAAGCTCACCGCGAGCACGATGACAAGCGCCTCGGCGAAGGTCTCGACGAATTCCGACACCGAGCCGTCGACTATACGGGGCTGATCGGCAACTTGGGTCACCTCGACGCCGAGCGGCAGCTCGGCGGTGATGGCGGTCATCGCCCGCTTCAGGTTCTTGCCCAGCGTCAGGATATTGGCGCCTTCGTCCATGGAGACGCCGAGGCCGAGCGCGGGCTTGCCGCCCTGGCGAATGATGAAGCTCGGCGGATCCTCGTAACCGCGCTTGACGGTTGCGATATCGCCAAGACGGAAGATCTGTCCGTTGGCGTGCACCGGCACCGCCGCGATGGCGGCGGCGCCCGAAAATGCGCCGGTCACCCGCAAATTAATGCGATCGGCGGAGGTGTCGACCGATCCGCCAGACACAACCGCGTTCTGCCGCGCAACGCTGTCAAAAATCTGCTGTGGGGTGACACCAAGCGTGGCGAGTTTGGTGTGACTGAACTCGATGAAGATTTTCTGCGGCCGCTCGCCGATAATGTCGACCTTGTTGACGTCCGGGACCCGCAACAGGCGCTGGCGGATGTCCTCAGCGCGGTCCTTGAGCGCGGCGAGACTCAAGCCGTCGGCCGTCAGCATGTAGAGTGCTGAATAGACATCGCCGAATTCATCGTTGAAATTCGGGCCAGTGATGCCGGCGGGAAGCTCGTTCTTGATATCGCCGACCTTTTTTCGGACCTGATACCAAAGGTCCTTCACCTTGGCGGGCGGGGTGGTATCCAACAGGATCACCTGAAGGAAGGCATCGCCGGGCTGCGAATAGGTCTCGACACGATCGAGATAGGGCAGCTCCTGCAGTTTCTTCTCGATCTTGTCAGTGACCTGCGTCTGCACCTCGTCGGCGGTCGCGCCGGGCCAGGCGACGCCGATCACCATGACCTTGATGGTGAAGTTCGGATCCTCCGCCCGTCCGAGGTTGAGGTAGGAATAGACGCCGGCGGCGCCCAAAAGAATGATCATGAACAGCACCAACGCCCTGTGCGTGATCGACCATTCAGAGAGATTAAATCGTTTCATGGTGCGCCCTTTCCATTCGCGGGTGGGAGCAGGTTCGCTTGTTAGCGCGCGTCGACGGTGCGAACGCGCGTACCGGGCTCGAGTTTCTGCACCCCGAGGGTGACGACCTTTTCGCCGTCGGCGACGCCGGCGCTGACCAGCGCGGCATCCTCGGTGAAGGACGTGATGGTCACGGGCCGCAGCGCCAGCGCGCCCGATCGGTCGACCACGTAGACCAAGGGTCCCGTTCCACGGTTGAGAATTGCGGATAGCGGCAGCTTGGCGATGCGACCGGTGGTGGGGCGCGCGAGCCTCACGGTCGCGGTCATACCGAGTGCGACCGTGTCGTCCGGACTCTCAATGGTGAAGCGCGCCGCATAGGTGCGGGTGGTGGGGTCCGCCTGCGGCGAGAGCTCGCGCAGATGCGCCTTGAAGTTACGATCGGGGTTGGCCCACAGCGAGACCGTGGCGTCGGACTTGCGGGTTTCCTCGAGCCAGGTTTCTGGCAGCGCCACAAGCGCTTCCTTCTCGCCGTGATGGGCGAGCCGCGCCACTGCCTGACCGATATTCACGACCTGGCCGGGCTCGGCTAGCGTCGCCGTGATGACGCCGTCGACGTCGACCTTCAGCTCCGCATAGTCGAGCTGATTGCGTGCGAGATCGAGCGCTCGTTGCGCGCGTTCGAGCCTTCCTTGGGCCTCGTCCTTGGCAGCCTTCTTGTGGTCGTAGTCAGCAGCCGCGACCGTGGCATGCGTCTTGAGGTTTGCGTAGCGCGCCTCCTCGGCCGCGGCGTCGGCGAGATTAGAGGTGGCGGCGGTGAGCTCCGCTTGCGCGCTCTCGACCTGCAGATTGAGATCCCGTGGATCAAGCCGCGCGACGACTTCGCCGGCATGAACGACATCGCCAACATTGATGCTACGCGCGATGATCTTGCCGGCGACGCGGAAGCCGAGATCGGTTTCGTGCCACGCCCGCACCACACCAACGAATTCGCGCACCGGATTCTCGTTCGTGAAATCGACTCGCTGCACCTGCACCGGACGCTCGAGCTGGGCGGGGGTGGAGGCGGCGCGCTCGTTGCAGGCGGCGAGCAGTGGCAAGACGGCGGCGACGCCCCAGGCGGCAGCCATCTTGATGAGGTGCGAGGTCCCGGAATTCATGACGGCATCCTTCACTAACTTTTGATGAGTGATGAAATCCATTTATCGTCACACATCAGACATGGTTCTGGCCTTCTGGCGTCTCTGCGATTCCTAACGCTTAGCGATAATGGCGCGGAGCAGGAAGCGGATTGAGGCGCGCGCTTCGGCCTCAACATCCTCCCCCTCTTCGAGACATTGACCGACCATGAGGGGGTGAGTGAAGGAGACGACGGAGCGCATGATCAGGCCGGCGGTGGCCTGCGGGTCGATGGGCTCGAACTCTCCGGCCTCGATGCCGTCGCGCAGGATTAGCTCGGTCACGTTGGCCATGGCCTGCTTGTGTGCTCGGATAGTCTCCCAACTGTGCTCGATCGCAGCCAGCACCATGTCATTGACGCGGTGCTCTGTGATCAGATTCTCCTTGTGATAAGCGAGAATCTCGAGGATCAGCCGCTCAATCCGTTCGGCTGCAGGAGCCTTCGAACGCGCTACCCGCCAGGCCTTGTCCTCGACCTCGGCGAGGCAGCGCCGGCAGATGGCCTGCACGATGGCGTCCTTGGATGGAAAAAAGCGGTAGACATTGGCCGGCGACATATCAAGCTCCGCGGCGATATCGGCAACCGTTGTCTTGGCGTAACCGATACGACGGAACAGCGCGTCGGCGACCTCCACGATCCGTGGCTTGGTGTCGTCTTGCTTGATCTTAACCTGCGGATTCATGGCACTCTGTCGCGACCCGCCGCTCTTGAATGGGCCGATCTCTTGATGGCTGACGAAAATCATAATTCGTCAGTTCGCATTCGTCAAGCCCAGCGATCTCTACCGGCCAGTAATCCGGAGCCACGGCAGCTACGTGCTTGATTTCTCTCGCACGCTGGGGAGCGACTACGCGCTGCCATGCCAGGAGTTCACTCCTCAACGAGCCGATTGAACCGTGACTGTCACGCTCAGAATGGCAATTTCTGCTCGTGCTCGCGCAAGCACCATCAAGGTCGTACCGCGCGACACCGCAGCGAGTGATTGATCGTGGAGCCAAATGCTGCGTCATGCCTTTCATTTCTTCGAAGATGACGTTCTTTTATAAGCGGATCTCTCCGATCATCTGGTTTGGCTTCCTAGCTGTGTTCTTTTTCATTTTCTTTGCTCAAAGTCCTAGATTTTGACCCGATTTCGAATTTGCCGGGTCTGATCCAGCCAGTGGTGATGGCGATCATCGGCTACCGACGCACGCAGCGAAACTGCCATCAAGAACCCGCGGTCCTGACAAGGACGCCGCGATGTCTGGTTTTGGCACTTAACGGACATCCGATGCGCTTAGCCGATGTCCGCTTTCGGGGGTAAAGCGGACATCAATCTGGTCGGAATGTCCGCTTCTGACCCAAAGCGGACGTTCCAATCTGCTCGGCCTATTCGCCAGAAACGGTTGGGGGGACCTCGGTAATAAGGCGGGCTCCGCGCTTGAAGGTTACGTAACTCCACAGCCAGGTTATGGCGACAACGAAACGATTCTTGATGCCAATGAGAAAATAAATGTGCACGGCGCTCCAGAACACCCAGCCAATAAAACCCTTCAGCTGGATACGACCAACTTCTACCACGGCGGCGCGCCGGCCGATGGTCGCCAGGATTCCCTGATTCCGATAACGAAATGGTGGTAGTGATCCGCCTGCAACCCGCGCTGCTATGAGCTTGCCAACGTAGGCGCCCATCTGTTTGGCAGCCGATGCAAGACCGGGAACAGGTCGCCCGCTGTCGTCCTTTACGGCAGCTGTGTCACCGATAACAAATATATCGTTGAATCCCTGGAGCGAGAGATCGGGGCGAACAACAACACGACCGGCGCGGTCGTGCTCGGCCGAAAGCCATTGAGCAGCCGGCGATGCCATAACGCCCGCCGCCCAAATAACTGAGCTTGTCTCAATTCGCTCGGTCGCAAGATCGACGCCACGATCATCGCAATGCAGCACCGGACTTGAGGTCATTACATCGACGCCCATCGACGTGAGCGTATCGCACGCGTAGCGCGAATGTTGCTCCGAAAAGTTAGCGAGTAGACGCGGCCCGGCTTCGATCAGGATAATTCTGGCCGTCCGCGGGTCGATGCGCCTGAAGTCACGTGCAAGCGTCTGTCGCGCAATTTCGGCTATGGCGCCCGCCATTTCGACGCCGGTAGGGCCGCCCCCGATGATCACGAATGTGAGCAGCCGTTTGCGCTCGGCATCATCGCGGACGAGCTCGGCTTCCTCAAACGCGGATAGGATGCTTCGGCGGATACGCGTAGCATCTTCAATAGATTTAAGACCCGGCGCAAACGCAGACCAGTTCTGGTGACCAAAATATGAATGCATTGCCCCAGTCGCGATAACCAGAAAGTCAAACGGGAATATTCCCGCTTGTGTTTTGACGATACGGGCTTCGGCATCGAGGCCGATTACTTCGGCCATGAAAACGATTGCGTTTTCTTGACTCCGCAGAATATGACGGACAGGCCATGCGATATCGGCGGGAGAGAGCGCAGCAGTTGCAACCTGGTAAAGCAGTGGCTGAAAACAATGATAGTTGTGACGATCGATCAGCGTGATCTCGACCGGCGCACGCCTTAAGGTTTTTGCTGCTTCAAGTCCGCCAAAGCCGGCGCCAAGTATTACGACCTTATGGTTCAGCTTCGGCATGGCGACACTTTCCCGCTCGCCCGCCTTTCAGCAGCGGTTCTTCACCTTAGGCTTCGCGATGCTTACTTAGCCGCGCGCGTGGCCTCGAACAAGAACCAGGTGCGACGCTCGGCCTCGTCGATCCAAATCTCAAGCAGGCTCGCGGTAGCAACGTCGCCGTGCTCGTCGCACAGGTCGTGCGTCTCACGCATGCTCGCCAGTAGCTGCTTGTTGTCATCATGCAATTCAGCGAGCATGTCCATCGGCGTCACAAAATCCGCATCGTTATCCTCGATGCGTTGTAGGCGACCAGTGTGGCCAATCGAACGCAGCGTGGTGCCGCCAATCTTGCGTACCCGCTCAGCAATAGCATCCGTCGTGGCAAAAATCTGCTCGCCCTGCTCATCCAAAAGTAGATGGTAATCCCGGAAATGTGGGCCCGAGACATGCCAATGGAAGTTCTTCGTCTTCAGATAAAGCCCAAACATATCGGCAAGCAGGATGTTCAGCGCGCCAGCAAGGTCGCGTACGGCATTCGGCTTGAGTTCGGTAGGTGTTGCAAGCGGAGCCTTCCATAGTACTTTGGCTTCCTGAGCTATTTGTAGTCTCCTTCAAAACATTGACCAATATTGATGAATGCGGCCATCGGCGTGACGGTGGCTTGGCCTCGCAAAAAGTGTATTTGACATAGATCAAATTCAAGATCGTCGTGCGCGGACTATCATCAACAACCGTCGCATACAGTGAGGGCCCCATGGACCTGCGACGGAATCATCTGCTCTCGCGCCGCAATTTTTGTCTTTGCTGCATGACAGGTGCGGCTTTTGCGGCCACCGGTAGCTGGCTCAGTCCCCACCAAGCCTTTGCTGAGGCGCGCGGGCTCGTAACCCTTATCAAGAACAGTGCGGCGTCCTCGCCAGTCACGGTGTACAAGTTACGCGGCAATGTGAGCGTGCTTGAGGGTTCAGGTGGCAATATTGCCGTTCTGACAGGTCCTGACGGAAAAGCGCTTGTTGATGGCGGAATCGGCGTGTCACGCCCACAGCTCACCAAAGCCCTGTCCGATCTAGGTCCCGAGTCCATCACACACCTGATTAACACTCATTGGCACTTTGATCACACCGATGGAAACGAGTGGCTGCACTCGGTCGGCGCAAAGATTATCGCCCACGAGAACACCGGCAAACATCTCTCGCGGATCCAGCGCGTTGAAGATTGGGACTACAATTTTCTGCCCTCACCGGCAGGCGCGATTCCCAGCGAGGTCCTTAGCGCAAACCGCACACTCAAACTCAATGGCGCATCCCTAGAGCTGAAGCTCTACAAGCCCGCCCACACCGACGGCGACTTGTCGGTCACTTTCGCAGAGGCCGACATCCTTCACGTAGCTGACACCTATTGGAACGGCATCTACCCGTTTATTGATTATTCAACAGGCGGCAGCATCGACGGCATGATTGCTGCGTCGGATGCCAACTTGGCCGCCGCGACAGAGAACACCATCATCATTCCTGGACACGGCAAGCCGGTCAGCAACAAGGCGGAACTGAAGGAGTTTCGCGACATGTTGGTGGCTGTTCGCGAGAACGTCGCGGCATTGAAGAAAGCTGGCCGAACGCTGGAAGAGACGGTGGCGGCTAAACCGACGGCGGCTCACGACGCAAAGTGGGGCCAGTTCGTGATCGACCCACCCTTTTTTACCAAGCTCATTTACGAGGGCGTGTGAAATTAGAAAGCTGGGTCCATGTCAGGGAGCGACACATGAGCTTTGTCAAGACGAAGGACGGCGTTGAGATCTTCTACAAGGACTGGGGTCAGGGGCAACCGATCGTTTTCCATCATGGCTGGCCGCTCTGCTCCGACGACTGGGACACACAAATGCTGTTCTTCGTCCAGCATGGCTATCGCGTGATCGGCATCGACCGTCGCGGCCATGGACGCTCAAGCCAAGTGTCGGACGGCCATGACATGGACCATTATGCTGCTGACGCGGCCGCAGTCACCGAGCATCTCGATCTTCGCAATGCCGTCCATATCGGTCACTCCACCGGTGGCGGCGAAGTCACCCGCTATGTCGCACGCCACGGCAAGGGCCGGGTCGTCAAGGCGGTGCTGATGTCGGCCGTGCCGCCGATCATGGTGAAGTCACCGAATAATCCGGACGGCCTGCCGATTTCGGTTTTCGACGGCCTGCGGAAAAGCCTGGCCGCCAATCGCGCTCAGTTTTATCGCGATTTTGCTTCCACAGTATTCTATGGGTTCAACCGACCGGGCGCCAAGCCGATGGATGGTGTTATTGGGAATTGGTGGCGCCAGGGCATGATCGGCGGGGCCAAGGCCCACTACGATGGTATCAAGGCGTTCTCTGAAACGGACCTCACCGAGGACCTGAAGAGCATCGATGTGCCAACACTTGTCATGCAGGGCGAAGATGACCAGGTCGTTCCGTACAAAGGCGCTGCCTTGCTCCAGGTCAAGCTCCTTAAGAAGCCCACCCTGAAGCTCTATCCTGGTTTCCCGCATGGCATGCTCACCACCTACTCCGAGACGATCAACAAGGACCTCTTGGAATTCATTAAGGGATGAGATCGAGGCGGAAGAGGAATTCGCTCGCCGTCGCCTATGTCTGCTTTTGGACAAAGCGACCTACTAATTGCCTTGATGCACGTCTGTTTTAGAGAGTTAAGCGGAAATCCAATGGACATTCCGAAATGTCTGCTTCTGACCCAAAGCGGACATCGCCCAACTCATCTCGATAATAGGAGTCCACTCCGGGATATGGCTGCAGATCGTTAAACCTGCCATTCATCAGCTCTTACGAGTGCTGCTCTGTCAGTCCAGCCTATTGCTGCACCGGAGCCATCCGAGAGGTGGTGGCCTCGAGACGGCCTTCTAGTTTACAATTTCACGGCGAGGGGTCTCCGGGGGCACTAAGCCATGGAGATCTCGATGGACATCATTAGGGACCCCGATCGTCGCGAGGTTCTTGCGGCCTCGGCAGCCGTGGCTGCTTCCCGTTTTATCCCCACGCAAGCGCACGCGGCGACTACAAGTGACGTAATCCGCCCGTTCAAAGTTGACGTTCCGGAAGCGGCACTTGCCGAATTACGAAGGCGCATAAACGCGACGAGATGGCCTGAGCGGGAAACAGTCACGGATGATTCACAAGGCGTGCCGCTCGAAATGATGCAGGAGCTCGCGCGCTATTGGGGCAAAGAATACGATTGGCGCAAATGCGAGGTAAAACTTAACGCTCTTCCGCAGTTCATCACCGAGATCGACGGGCTCGACATCCATTTCATTCACGTTCGCTCGAACCATGAAAACGCGTTGCCCATGATCGTCACGCACGGATGGCCCGGTTCGGTCATCGAACAGCTGAAGATCATCGATCCGCTCACTAATCCCACAGCAGATGGCGCAAGCGCATCGGACGCTTTCCATCTGGTGATCCCGTCGATCCCCGGCTACGGCTTCTCGGGCAAGCCGACCACGACTGGCTGGAACCCCGCTCACATCGCACGCGCCTGGGTCGTGCTGATGAAGCGCCTTGGATACGCGCAATTCGTTTCGCAGGGCGGCGATTGGGGTGGGGCCATCACTAATGTCATGGGTGAACAGGCGCCTCCGGAATTGTTGGGCATTCACGTTAACTTCCCGGCGACGATCCCGCCCGACATTGCTAAGGCGCTTCAATGCGGCGATCCGGTGCCATCCGGCCTCTCGGGCGATGAAAAACGCGCCTACGAACAGCTCCAGGTCTTGTACACGAAGCGGCGTGCCTACGCCCAAATCATGGGGACGCGCCCGCAAACGCTATATGGATTTGCGGATTCGCCAGTCGGCCTGGCAGCCTGGCTTATTGACCACGGTGACGGTTGGGCCCAGCCGGCGGCGGCAGTCACCTCGGCCTTGCTTGGGCGCACGGTGAATGGACACCCCGCAGGCGCGCTTACACGAGACGACGTGCTCGACGACATCACGCTCTATTGGTTGACGAACACGGCGATCTCTTCGGCTCGTCTCTACTGGGAAAACAAGGTTGGCCTTTACAACGCCGCCAACATTTCCGTTCCTGGCGAGAACTATGAAGCGCCGCGGAGTTGGGCCGAGCGGGCCTATCACAAACTTATCTATTACAACACGCTCGATAAAGGCGGGCACTATGCCGCCTGGGAACAGCCGCAACTCTTTTCAGAAGAGGTTCGCGCGGGCTTTCGACCACTGCGCACGTAGTGGCAGGCCAGCTGATCCGGAATTGCTGGGAGAACAAGCGATCGGTCTGCTCAGGCTCGAATATTTGGATCGTGCCGATATCCGCGCCAGCTATCGCGCGATTCGATTCATGTAACGAAAATCTTGCAGGGAGTGTTGCCATGACCAAAATCGATGCTTCCGAGCGGATCGACTATAGCCGCCGCCGTCTCTTCGGCGTCGCGGCGCTCAGCGCTGCAGTCGCACAACTCGGTCTGATACGCGCTGGGCAAGCGCAAACGAAATCGTCGGGCCTGCCGGCGATCAAGCCTGGAACGAACTCTTCGTTCGGGCCGCTCAAGCAGCTCAATGCCGGCCTCCTGAATGTCGGATACGCTGAAGTGGGCCCCGCCGATGGTCCTGCGGTCATTCTTCTGCACGGCTGGCCCTACGACATTCACAGCTATGTCGACGTCGCTCCTTTGCTGGCTTCGGTGGGCTACCGCGTCGTCGTCCCGTATATGCGTGGCTATGGCACGACCCAATTTCTTTCAGGTGAAACATTCCGCAATGGCCAGCAGTCGGTGGCCGCTCTCGATGTCATCGCTTTGATGGATGCTCTCAAGATCCAGAAAGCAGTCTTCGGTGGTTTTGATATTGGATCGCGGACCGCCGATATCGTCGCAGCGCTCTGGCCTGAGCGATGCGAAGCCCTCGTCTCAGTGAGTGGATATCTGATCGCTAATCGAGAAGCTATCAAACAGCCGCTCCCACCGAAAGCTGAATTGGGATGGTGGTACCAGTATTATTTTGCCACGGAAAACGGCCGCTTAGGGT
>Ga0318534_10000274_pt1 | contig 15795 bp, 13 predicted proteins | sample GRESIP117b4f26_FD_202502 | JGI IMG/M metagenome (GOLD analysis project Ga0318534, IMG submission 202502) | Tropical soil microbial communities from Luquillo Experimental Forest, Puerto Rico - GRE.SIPMG.117b4f26 | ecosystem: Environmental > Terrestrial > Soil > Tropical forest > Bulk soil...
TAGGTGACCTGATGACCTGCTTCGAGCAGAGCCCTGATCTGGCGGTGGTAAATGCGCGCGTCGGCTGGATGGTGGACGATCGTGCCGACGACTACCCGCACCGACGGCTCACAGGGCCTCGACGTGCGGGGCGGCCGGGATGACACCGCGGGTGTCGAGCAGTAGGCGGGATACCCTGCTCAGCAGAGCCGGATCGTAGCTGGAGTGGGCCTGCAGCAAGATGACCAGGTCGGCGGTGGCCAGAGCGGCCTCCAGGTTCTCGGTACGGGGAATGGGCTGCCCGTCGACCTGCCAGGCCGGGACGAACGGGTCGTGATAGGAGACGTGGGCGCCGCGGGCCAGCAGCTTGCGGGCCAGCGGCCGGGCCGGTGATTCGCGCTGGTCGGCGATGTCGCGCTTGTAGGTGACGCCGAGCAGCAGCACGCTGGCCCCGTTGACCGCCTTCGCGTGGCGGTTGAGCAGCTCGGCGGCCCGGTCGGTGACGTAGCCGGGCATCCGGCCGTTGATCTCCTGGGCCAGCTCGACGAACCGGAACGGGTAGCCGAGGGTGCGGACCTTATAGGACAGGTAGTTGGGGTCGATGGGGATGCAGTGCCCGCCGACGCCCGGCCCGGGGTAGAAGGGCTGGAACCCGAATGGCTTGGTCGCCGCGCACCGGATCGCGTCCCACAGGTCCACGTCCAGCTCCCGGCAGAAGATCGCCATCTCGTTGACCAGGGCGATGTTCACGTGCCGGTAGGTGTTCTCCAGCAGCTTGGCCATCTCGGCCTCGCGGGCCGACTTGGCCCGGACCACCTGGTCGCAGATCCGGGAGTAGAACGCCTCGGCCGCGTCGGTGCAGGACGGGGTCAGGCCGCCGACGATCTTGGGGGTGTTGGCGAACCCGTAGACCGGGTTGCCCGGGTCGATCCGTTCCGGGGAGAACGCGAGTTTGAAATCGATCCCGGCGGTCAGCCCCGAGGCCTTCTCCAGCAGCGGGCGGACCACTTCCTCGGTGGTGCCCGGATAAGTGGTGGACTCCAGCGACACGAACGTCCCGGCCTTCAGCAGCCGACCCGCGGTCTGGCTTGCGGCGCGGACCGCGGACAGATCGGGGCCGTCGGCCTCGGACAGCGGGGTGGGCACGCAGATCACGATGATGTCCTGGGGAGTTACCGCGGCCTCGTCGGACGTGCCCCGGAACCCGTGGCTGAGCATCTCGGCGATCTCGGCGTCGGTGACGTCATCCACGTGTGAGCGCCCGGCCAGCAGCCCGGCCACGATCTTCTCGCTGGTGTCCAGGCCGGTAACCCGGAATCCCGCCCGGGCCGCCGCGATCGCCAGCGGCAAGCCGACATAGCCCAGCCCGATCACCAAAACGTCCTGCATCTGACCCCTACCTAGAGCGCGCCCAAGCGCACGTACGCGTCCCGGTACCGGGCCGCATTGTGGGCCCAGGTGCGGTCCCTGGCCACCCATTCACGAGCGTTGTCGCCGAGTTTCCTTCTGATATCCGGACTGCAAACCAAGAGTTCAAGACTATCGGCTAGGGCTACCGGATCTTGCGGTATTGTTAGCGCCCCCGTCACGTCGGGTTTGATGATTTCGGCGAGTGCCTTCACTTCACTGGTGACCACGCACAGCCCGCTGGCCATGGCTTCTACCGGTTTCAACGGAGTAACCAGCTGGCATACCCTGTCCGGGGTGCGAGGGACGACGAAAACATCGAGGAGCGCGTGGAATTCACGTACTTTCGCCGCGGGCACGCGACCGGTGAAGATGGCCGCCTCGCCCAGGCCGAGTTCCGCCGCCTGACGCTGCAGGGCGGCCCGTTCCGGCCCGTCGCCGACGATCAGCACTCGTACCGGCTGGCCGCGGTCTTTGAGGCGCCGGGTCGCCTCGAGCAGGGTGCCGATGCCCTCGTGCGGGACCAGGCTGGACACCAAGCCGACGACGTGCTCGCCGGGCTTGATGCCCAGTTCTTTGCGGAGGGCGCCGGCGTCGGGCAACGGCCGGAGGAACTCCTCGGAGACGGCGTTCGGCACGATGAGGACCTTCTCGGCCGGGACGCCGCGGGCCACGATCTCGTCCCGCATGGCCTCGCCGAGCGTTACGACCAGGTCGGCGGCCAGCATGCAGCGGGTCTCGAGGTCGCGGTTGCGGCGATACAGTTCGCTGCGCGCCAGGTCCGCGCCGTTCGGGTGCCGGGACAGCCAGGTGTCCTCCCAGAACCCGCGCACCTCGTACACCACGGGCAGCCCGCGGCTCCTCCCGATGGCCAGAGCGATCATGGCGTTGGCGTAGTTGCTGGCGGCGTGCAGCACGCTCGGTTGGATCTGCTCGGTGAGCTGGGTGGCGAGTTCCAGTCCCAGTGCCGCTCTTGCGTCCGCGCGGCTCGGCAGGCGCCAGGGCAGCAGCCGGTGGTACGGGATGCCGTCCAGCATGACCACGCGCCTGCCATCGAGCGTGCCCTGGGTCACCGGGAAGCCGCACCTGGTCACCACGTGCGGGTCGAGCCCGGCCGCTTTCTGGGCGAGCACGATCTCGTGCGTGCGAATCGTGTACCCCGCGCTCACGCTCGGCAGCGCGTCGTTCACCAGGTGCAGCACGCGGCCTTTGGTTCCGGGGCTGCTTTCATGATCGTGAACAGAAATGGGCGTTCTTTGCCCAAAACTGTTCATGATCATGGAATCGCCTCGCGGGGAGGCGGCCAGGACGGCACGCTCGGCGGTGAGGGTTTTGCGCAGGCGCCGAGCGCGGAGGCCGGGTGCTGCGTCGAGGGCTTCGAGCGCCTCGGTGAGGCGGCCTTGGCGCCAGGCCAGGCGGGCAGCCAGTACCGGGCGGGCGCGGTCGTCGTCGGGCAGCCGGGCCAGCGCGGCGGCCGCGGCCGCGGGCTGGTCCACGGCCAGGCTGAACGCGGCCAGGCGGCGAGGCGAGGCGTCGAGCGTGGCCAGCGCGGCGGCCCGGTCGCCCGCACCCCACTGCGCGGCCGCCCGCCCGTAGGGCCCGGCGAGCCGGAGCCAACCGCGCAGCGGCGGGGGCAGTACTCTCTGGGCCAGGACTACGGCCCGGACCGGGTCGGCGGCCGCGTGCCGCCAGGCAATCGAGGTCGCGAGCGTGAGAGCGCGGGGCGACACGTGCGTGTCGTGGCGGCGGGGCCCCGGCCGGCGCAGGGCGGACGTCATCACGGCAGATTTTATCGGTTCAGGTGAACGGAAAGGACGCGATGCGCGCACCTATCACCCACGTGCTGGGCGCGAGGCCGAACTTCATGAAGGCCGCGCCGGTGATCGGGGCCCTGGCGGCGCTGGGTCACGAGCAGCGGATCGTGCATACCGGGCAGCACTATGACGAGCGCATGTCGGAGGTGTTCTTCGTCCAGCTGGCGCTGCCCCGGCCCGATGTGAACCTGGGTGTGGGGTCGGGGAGCCACGCGCGGCAGACCGCCGAGATCATGGTCGGGATGGAGCGGGAGTTCGGCGAGAATCCCCCGGCGCTGGCCGTGGTTTACGGTGACGTCAACTCGACCCTGGCGGCGGCGCTGGCCGGCGCCAAGCTGGGCGTGCCGCTGGCCCACGTGGAGGCCGGGCTGCGCAGCTTCGACGACACCATGCCGGAGGAGATCAACCGGCGGCTGACCGACCAGCTGTGCGCGCTGATGTTCGCCACCTCACCCGAGGCGGTCGGATACCTGGCCCGCGAGGGCCGACCGGTCAGCGCGGTGCACCTGGTCGGCAACCCGATGATCGACACGCTGCTGGCCCATCTGGACCGGTTCGACGTGGCGGCGGCCCGGGCCGCCGCCGGACTGCCCGGGCGGTACGTGGTGGCCACCTTGCACCGGCCGTCCAACGTCGATGACCCGCAGGCCGCGGCCGCCCTGGTGCGGGCCCTGCACGAGGTGGCCGACGAGCTGGACCTGATCATCCCCGTGCACCCGCGTGGCCGGGCCGCGCTGCAGGCCGCGGGCCTGGACGCGCATCCCCGGCTGCACGTCCGTGACCCGCTGGGCTACCTGGAGTTCATGGCCCTGGTCAAGGGGGCCAGCGCGGTGATCACCGACTCCGGCGGGGTGCAGGAGGAAACCACCTTGCTCCGGGTGCCGTGCCTGACCCTGCGGCCGAACACCGAGCGGCCGATCACCATCACCAGCGGCAGCAACCGCCTGGTCACCGACGCCGAACTGGCCGCCGCGGTGCTCAAGGCCGTCCATGACGGGCCCTACACGGGTGAGCTGCCGCCGCTGTGGGACGGCCAGGCCGGCCCGCGGATCGCCCGGGTCATCACCGCCTGGCTGGACCCGGATGGCCGCCGATGAACACGGTTCCCCCGGATGACGCCGCGCTGGAGGCCGAGGACGCGAGCGCGGCGGGCGATGGGGCCGAGGACGCGAGCGCGGGGGGCGATCCTGTCCTGGCCGCCGAGCGTGACCGGCTGGCCCGGACGCTGCGCGATACCAGGCTGCAGCTGGCCATGACGCAGGCGCGGCTGTCCGCGCTCGAGGATTCCGCGACGCTGACCCTCGGCCGGACACTGGTGCGCGCCGCGCGCCGCCCGTGGTCGCGCGGGGTCCAGCTGCCGGTCGACCTGATCAAGCTGTGGCGGGAACGCGGCGGCCTGACCGGGCCGGGGGCGGCCGCCCTCGCGCTGGCGTCGGCGCAGCTGAATGACCTGGCCGGCGTCGGGGAACGGTTCCTTTCCGCGCTGACCGCGCCCGGCCTGGGCGCGCCGGGTGCCGCCTCGGCCGGCTTCAGCCCGCCGGGGCTGGTGATCACCGGCGTGCTCAGCGGGGAGTCATGCGCGACGCTCGCCCCCGACGCGGCGGTCCACCCGCTGCTACCGCACGACGCAGACGTGATGCTGGAAAGCACGGGGGCCGATCTTATCCTGATCGAGGCCGCGGCCATGCTGGCCGGCTCGGCCTGGGCCTACGCCGGCGATCCGGCCGCCACCGACCGGGGCCGCCGGCTCGGACGGCTGATCGCGGCGGCCCGCGCCCTCGGCAAGCCGGTGATCTTCGTCCGCAACGTCCCGGCCCATCTGGCGCCGGGCCTGGACTGGGTCGCGGCCAGCTGCGACGCGGTAACCGACGACGGCCTCGGCGTACAGCTGGCCCGGTTCAACCCGATCGGGGCGACCGGCCAGCGGCCGACCGACCCGGTCTACGCCAGCCCGCGCGACCCGCGAGAGCCGCCCGCGGTACGGGCGCTGCTCGACTCGCTGACCGGCGGGGCCGGATCGGTGGCGGTTACCGGCGAGATCGCGTGGCGCCTGCGGCCGGCGTTGTACCGAGAGCACGCCCTGTTCATCACGGTGTCCCTGGACCAGTCGCGCGAGCAGCAAGCCTGCGGCGCGCGCGTGATCATGGTCGCCGGCGAACAGGCCCGGTTGCGAGAGCAGATCGCCGCGGCCCGGGCCGAGCAGCCGCGCAGCGAGGCCGAGACCTTCCCGGAGCTGCGGGAGATCTTCACCGCGCATGCGACCCCGGTACGGCTGGCCGGGCTGGCCCGGCTCGCCGGGCTACCCGATCACCTGGTCACCGGGCGGCAGATCGCGGTACTGGCCCGGGTCGAGGACACCGCCGGCGCGGCAGCCCTGGCCGCCAGCCTGCGCAAGCAGCGGTTCGCACCCGCCGAGCTCGTCGTGGTGGTCGCCGGGCTGTCGGATGACTCCGTGGCCACCGCGCTCGGCGATGCGGCCGGGCCGGGCGTGACGGTCACGGCGGTCCGCGAGGCTGGCGCCGACTGGATTTCTCAGGCCGCGAAGATCGCGTACTCGCCGTGGGTGGTGCCGTGGCGCGCCCAACCCCAAGGCCGGGATCACCACGACTCATACCTGCTCGATCTGGTCTGCGCGCGGGAGTGCGCGCAGGCGGACGCGGTCGGCTACGCCCCAGGCGCCGGCTACGCGTATGTGACCTCGCTCGACCCGGTGCTGGCCCGACGGGAGTACTTCGGCCCGAGTGGCTCCGACGGCGGTCTACGCCTCTTCTCAATCAGCTAAGGAGTTGTCCGCGTTGACCACGCGCGCGCTTGTCTACGGCGACATCGATCTGAACCTGATCGATGGTTCGGCCATCTGGCTGCAGTCCGTCACGCAGGCGCTGGCGCGAGCGGGCTGCGCAGTGACGCTGGCGCTCAAGGCGCCGGTCCGCACCAGCCGCCTGATCGCGCCGTTGCTGGCCGAACCCGGGGTGACCGTCCGCCGGCCATTTGAGGAGCACCTGCTGGAGGGCCCCGGTCCGGTCGCCGCCGCCGCGGCCCCGGAACTGCTGGCCCGCCTGGACGCGGAGACCCCGCATGACCTGGTGGTACTGCGCGGCCGGGCGGTCACCGCCGCCGCGGCGAAGAGCGACGCGTTCACCGGGCGGCTGTGGCCGTACCTGACCGATGTCCCGCAGTCGGTTCCCGGCCTCACGCCCGAGGCGGCCGAGGAACTCGGGATGATTGCCTCCGCCGCGCGCTACCTGCTGTGCCAGACAGAAGAACTCCGCTGCTTCCTGGAGGGCAGCGTCCCCGCGGCGTGCGGCAAGTGCGTGCTGCTGCCGCCCATCCTGGCCGATATCCCCGCACCCCGGGACGCGACCGCGGAACTGGGGACCCGGTCGCCGCTGCGGCTGGTCTACTCCGGTAAGTTCGCGCCGCGCTGGAACACCCTGGAGATGACCGAGCTGCCGGGCCTGCTGGCCGCCCGGGGCGTCGCCGCCGAGCTGCACATGATCGGCGACAAGATCCATGACGCTCCCGGCGACTACCAGCAGCGGATGCGGGCCGCCCTCGACACCAACGGCGTGACCTGGCACGGCGGGCATTCGCGGGAGGATGCCCTGCGGCTCGCGGCGTCCTGCGACATCGGGCTGAGCTGGCGCCATCCCGAGCTGGACGCGAGCCTGGAACTGTCCACCAAGGTGCTGGAGTACGGCGCCATCGGGCTGCCGGTGATCCTCAACCGGACACCCATGCACGAGGGACTGCTCGGGGCCGACTATCCGCTGTTCGCGGCGAGCCTGACCGACGTGGTGGACGTGGCGGTCGCGGCCGCGGCTGATCCCCGTCTGTACCGGCGGGCGGCCGACCGGACCAGCCGGGCCGCCGAGCAGTTCACGCTGGACCGGGCGGCCGAACGGCTGCGCGGTTACCTGGTGCGGGCGCTGGGCAAGAGCCAGCGGAGCGCGTCCGCCGCCACGGACAGACTCAAGGTGGTGGTGGCCGGCCACGACCTGAAGTTCTTCACGCCGCTGCTGGATTACCTGCGGCTGCAGCCGGACCTGGAGGTGCGGCTGGACAAGTGGGCCGCACTGGGCAAGCACGACGTGAACGTCAGCCGGGAACTGGCGGGCTGGGCCGACGTGGTGGTGTGTGAATGGTGCGGGCCGAACGCCGTCTGGTACAGCAGGCACAAGCGGCGCGGGTCGCGGCTGCTGGTGCGGCTGCACCGGTTCGAGCTGACGTCACCGTATCCGGCCCAGGTCAAGATCGGGGCCGTGAGCCAGGTGATCTGTGTGAGCCGGTACTACGCGCGGCTGACCCGGGAGCAGACCGGCTGGCCTGAAGCGAAGGTGGTGACGGTGCCGAACGCGATCGACGTCGCCCAGCTGGACCGGCCCAAACTCGACGGTGCCCGGTTCCATCTCGGCCTGATCGGCATCGTCCCCTCCCGCAAGCGCCTGGATCTGGCCCTGGACGTCCTGGAGGAGCTGCGCCGCGAGGACGACCGGTACTTGCTGTTCATCAAGTCCGGAATGCCGTGGGAGCACTGGTGGGTGTGGCAGAACCCGGCCGAACGCGAGCATTACGCCAGCGCGCTGCGCCGGGTGCAGCGGTCCCCGCTACTGCGCGGAGCCGTGGTGTTCGACGACGCGGGACCGGATGTCCCGGCTTGGCTGCGCCGGGTCGGCTTCGTGCTGTCCACCAGCGACGACGAGAGCTTCCACGTCGCCCCGGCCGAGGGCATGGCGTCGCGGGCGGTACCGGTACTGCGGCACTGGCCGGGCGCCGAGACCATCTATGACACGCGCTGGATTCACCGCAACCCGGCCGAGATGGCCGCCGCGATCGCCGCCCTGGGCGACGAGGCGGCCTGGAAGGTGGCGGGCGATGAGGCCTACGCGCAGGCCAGCGCCGCATTCAACCTGCCGGGCGTGTGCGAGGCCTGGCGCAGCCTGCTCACCAAGGACCTGGACCCGGCGGTACCGGGGCCGATGCTCGAGCTGCTCGGCTCCGGCTGATCACGAGCATGTACTTCACGCTGGCGATCGGCGCGGCCACCCGCGAAGGGTGCGCGGCGCTGGTCAGCGCGGCGACGGGTACCGATCCCCGGACGATGCCGATCCCCGGCCCGCCGCTCACTGTTTGGGAATCGGAAGACGGGCGGACCGCCATTCTGTGCTGGCCAGGGGGGACGGCGGCCCGGTCGCACGCCGGGACGATCTGGGCCGACCAGGACGGGGTGCACGCGCGCACCGGGGTGACCCGCGTGGACCCGGTCTACCTGGCCGAAGTGCCCAGCGCCGTGGTGGTGAGCGACCGCGCCTGCTGGGCCGCCGCCGTCGCGGGGCGGCTGGGTGAGCCCGACCCGGTCATGGTCGCCGCCTTCCTGGCCCTCGGCTATCCGGTCGGCGCCGCTACCCCGTTCCGCGGCGTCCGGGCCCTCGGCGCCCGGCAGCGGGCAACGGTCACCGGGGGTCGGCTCGTCGTGACCGCGGACCGCGGCGACAGCACCGGCGCCGGGTCGTACGACTCGGTCGCGGCGGCCCTGGTCGACGAGGTCCGGCCGCTGGCCGGGCTCAGCGCGCCGGTCGAGCTGTCCCTGACCGGCGGCAAGGACAGCCGCCTGATCGCGGCCGCGCTGACCGTGGCCAAGGTGCCGTTCCTGGCCCGCACCCACGGCTTCGCCAGCCACCCCGACGTCATCGTGGCGGCCATGATCGCCCGCGAGCTCGGCATCGAGCACGTGGTCACCGAGCCGCGCCCGCCAACCCGGGAGCAGGCCGCGGATCAGGCTCTGCAGCACACCGGCGACGAGGCGGACCTGCTGGCCCGGCTCCGCTCGGCCGTGCTGGTCTCCGACGGCATGCTGTCGGCGTTCGAGAACGTGGGACGACCCGACCCGGTGGTGACCGCCGAGCCGGTGCAGACCGGCGGTCACGGCGGTGAACTGCTGCGCGGCGGCTACGCGCCCGCCGCCTGGAGTGACCGCAGACTCTTGGGGTCCGCCCGGGCCTGGAGCGAGACGCGGGGGGCCGAACTGTTCCGCCGCATGGTCACCCGCCGCCTAGGCCTGCTGCGCCCGGCCGCGGCCGGTGAGTACCTGGCCAGCCTGACCCCGTTCGCCGCGACCCTGCCCCGCGGGCCGCTGCGCGCGCTCGACGACTTCTACTTGGCGAACCGGGCCGGCCGGTGGTCGGCCGCCGCCCGCCAGGCCTATCTGATCCGCTCGCCGCTGGTCCAGCCCTTCTTCGCCGACCGGGTAGTCCAGGCCGCCCGCGCGGTTCCGCTGCCGGACCGGATCACCGACCGGCTGCACCGCGGCGTGCTATCGGCGCTCGCCCCGGAACTGCTCGACCTGCCGCTGGCGGGCAGCACCTGGAAGTCCGGGCCGCGGACGCCGCCGGTCCGGACCGCCGCCACGGCAGGATCGGGAGGCGCATCGGACTGGCGGCGGGCCTACGGCGACCAGATGGCCCGGCTGCTGCGCGACTACGCGCTGGACCTCGGCGCCGCGGGCGGGATGTTCGACCTCGTCCGCCGGTCCGCGGCCGAGCGGGCGCTGCGCCCGCCGCAGCAGGACTCGCACGCGGCCTGGGCCCTGGCCACCCTGGCCGCGCTGTTGTCGGGAGACTGGCTGAACGCCCGCGGAAGCGGCGAGATCAGCCGCGGCCGTACCGCGTCTCAGCCTGCCAGAAGAACAACGCTCCCACCACGAGCGTGACGATCGCCCAGCCGAGCCCGGCCAGCCATAGCTCGTTGGTCGTGACGATCGGGTGGCAGTAAGCCTGCAGGGGCGGATTCTTCGTCTTAGTGAACAGCGCGCACGCCGCCGCGTTGTATGGCTTAGCGCCTGGCGCGAATTCACGTTGCGAGGCCATGATCGCGTACCTGGTCAGCGAGATGTACACCGCCGCCGGGTTGAGCGATAGCACGTCCTTGGCCCACTCCGGCAGCGAGGCGGGCAGCGAGGCGATGCTGTACATGACGCCGCAGAAGTACCGCCAGATCCGCGTCAGGAACGGGATCAGCTGGCTGAAGTCCTGCGCGCCGGCGCCCAGCCGGGCCATGATCAGCGCGGCGCCCATGTTGAACGTGGCCTGCAGGAGCAGGACCGGCACCAGGAGCAGCCAGTACCAGGTGAGCGGTTCCCCGGTGATGAGCACGATGGGGAACAGCACCAGCATGGACACCAGCAACTGCTGGAACTCCACCATCACGTACGCCAGCGGCAAGCAGGCCCGCGGGAAGTGCAGCGCGCGGATCAGTGCGATGTTCGCCCGCATGACGGTCGAGCCGGTCACGATCGACCGCTCGGTGAAGGAGAAGATGAACACGCCAGTGACCAGGTACGCGGTGTAGTGGTAGATGCCGCGGTTCTGCTGGAACAAGATCCCGAAGACCAGGTAGTACACGGCCGAGTTGAGCAGGGGGGTCAGCACCTGCCACAGCTGGCCAAGCCGGGCCTCGGTGTACATGGATACGTTGCGCGCCGTGGCGTAGGCGACGATGAAGTGCCGCCGACCCCACACCTGGCGGATGTAGGCGAACAGGCCGGGCCGAGCGGAACTGGGACGCAGGCCGTACTCCGCGGCCAGTCCGGCTAGGTCCCCGCCATCCCCGGGCGGCTGGGCGGGACCCCCGCCTTCGGGCGCGAGCACCGCCCCGTGCACCAGGCTGCCCGGAGCAGTCAGCCGCCCGCGAGTGTCCATGACAGTGGATTCTATTGATCAGGACAGGTGGCCGGTGTCATTGAATGACCGGAGCACGGCCGGCCCGTCGGCGTACCAGTCGATCGCGGACAGTGCCGCGACGTCCAGGTGCATCCGGTACAGGGCGGCCGGCGGGGCCAGCAGGGCTGCGGCGACCAGCGTCTTGATCGGCGTGACGTGGCTGACGATCAGCACCGTCTGGCCGGCCCGGGCGGCCAGCACGCGGTGCAGGGCGGCGGTAACCCGCGCGCTGACGTCGGTGAAGCTCTCCCCGCCGGCGGGCTCGACCGCCGGGTCGGCTAGCCAGGTCGCGAGCTCGGCCGGCCAGCGCTCCCGCACCTCCGCGAACGTCAGGCCCTCCCAGGCACCGAAGTCGGTCTCCCGGAACCCGTCGTCGGTGACCACGGCCGCGCCGGTCACGGCGCCCACTTCCTGCGCCGTCTGCACCGCGCGCAGCAGCGGGGACGTCACGATCACGGCGATACCGGACGACGCCAGCCGCTTGGCGGCCGCGGCGGCCTGCTGGACGCCCACGTCGGTGAGCGGCGCATCGGACCGGCCCGCGTAGCGCTTCTGCACGGACATCGGCGTCTGCCCGTGCCGCAGCAGCAAGGTGGCCGTGGGCTCGCCCTGGCCGGGCCGCCAGGAGGTCCTGGGCGGCACCTAGAGGCCAGACTCGGGGGTGCGGACGAGGATCCGCCTGCACTCCTCGCACCTGAGCACCTCGTCCGGCGCGGACGCCTTGATCTGGTTCAGGTCCACCCGGTTGAGGATCAGGTGGCATCCTTCGCAGCGGCCGGCCCGCAACATGGCCGCCCCGACACCGCGGGCGTCACGGATCTGCTCGTAGAGCTTGAGCAGGTCGGCGGGCACCTCGGCAGCGATGCCGCCGCGCTGCTCGGAGGCCTTGCCCGCCTGCTCGTCGATCTCGGTGAACGCCGCGTCGCGGCGGGCGGCCATCTCGGTCATCTCGGTGCCGAGGCTGTCGCGCTCGGTGCTGAGCTCGTCTCGCCGACTGACCAGGCCCTCCCGGCGCTCCATCAGCTCGAGCACGATCTCTTCGAGATCGCCTTGCCTGCGGCGCAACGATTCGATCTCGGACTGCAGGGTGGCCAGCTCGCGGGCGGCCGATACCTGCCCGGCGTCGAGCCGGGCGCGGTCCCGGTCGATCCTGGTGCGGACCTGCTCGACGTCGCGTTCCGCCCGGCCCTGCTCTCGGCCCAGGTCGCTGAGCTCGGTCTCGGTCACGACGATCTCGTCCTTGAGCTGGCTGGCGCGGGCCTCAAGCCGGGCGAGCTCGGCGATTTCGGGCAGGCTGCGCCGGCGGTGGTCGAGCCGGGCGAGCTCGGCGTCCAGGTCGGCCAGTTCGAGCAGGCGAAGCTGGCTCTGCGGTGATGCCTTCACGGCTCCCAACGTTAGTCGCTCCCAGCGACGGTGTCCGCATGGTAGACCTGCGCCATGGAGATCCCTCGGGTTAGCCGGCCCTACATGCCCGGGTACGGCATCTCCGGACCAGCGGAAGGAAGCGGGCTCCTGCACTGGTCCTGGGCCGCGGAGCGACTGACCGCCGCGCGCAACTACTGGCTCGCCACCGTCTGGCCGGACGGGCGGCCGCACGTCATGCCGGTCTGGGGCATGTGGGACGACGGGACTCTGTGGTTTACCAGCGCGGTGGGCTCCCGGAAGGTGCGTAACCTCACCGCCGACCCGCGGTGCTGTGTCACCACGGAAGACGCCTCCGACCCGGTGATCATCGAGGGTGTGGCGCGCATCGCGACCGAGCCGGCTGTGCTGCAGCGGGTGATTGACCTGATGAACGCCAAGTACGGGACGCACACCGACGTGGACTTCCTGGATCCGGCCACCAACGCGACCGTGGGAGTGCGGCCGCGCCGGGTGTTCAGTCTGCGGGCCGGCGACTTCACTGGTTCGCCGACACGCTGGATCTTCGAGGACTAGCGGTTAGCAGAAGACAAGAATTTCGCGGCTGACGAAGGTGGCCCGGCGGGTAGCGTGGAGGCAGCGTCTACCTGCGAGTCCCGCTATGACACGACCGTCCGTCACCGCCAGCGATCAGTCCCCGCATCCGAGCGCGCTCGCCGGGGCGGCCGTCGGGGTGCTCACCGCCGCGGTCGCGATGGGCGTGGCCCAGCTCGCGGCCGGCCTGACCGTCGCGCAGAGCTCACCGGTGCTCGCGGTCGGCCAGGCCGCCATCGATCTCACGCCGCAGCCGGTCAAGGAATTCGCCATCTCAACGTTCGGCGCCAACGACAAGAACGCGCTGCTGGTCGGCATCCTGGTCGTCCTGGCCGCGTTCGCGGCAGTGATCGGGATACTCGCCGTGCGCCGGCTCGCGCTCGGTCTGGCGGGGCTAGCGGTGTTCGCCTGCATCGGCCTGGCGGCCGCACTGACCCGGCCGAACGCCACGGCCGGATACGTGGTCCCCACCCTGGTCGGCGCCGCGGCCGGGGCCTTTGCGCTGACCCGCCTGGTCCGCGCGGCGCGCGGGCTCGGTGCTCCGGCGGGCCGTCCCGCGCAGGCCGTCCCGCGCACGACCGAGGTCAGGCTCGAGCCACCCGACGTGCCCGCCCTGGCCGCAGGCAGCGATGAGCCCGCGTCCGCGTCGTCGTTCACCTTTCTGCCCAACCCGGATGATCCCGGCCCGTCCAGGTGGCCCGCGCGGCGGCGCTTCCTGACCACCAGCGGGCTCGCGTTGGCGACCGCGGCGGCCGGTGCGCTGGTCGGACGTGAGCTGATCACCCGGCACAACGTCAGCGCGGCCCGCGCCGCCCTGCGCTTTCCCAGGCCGGCCGTCGCTGCTCCGCCGCTCCCGCCCGGCAGCGATCTGCACATCCCCGGCCTCAGCTCGTTCATCACCCCGAACGGGAGCTTCTACCGCGTCGACACCGCCCTGCTGCTGCCTGAGGTGGACCCGGCGAACTGGCAGCTGCGGATCCACGGGATGGTGCGGCGCGAGGTCACCCTGAGCTTCGATGAGTTGCTGCGGCGGCCGCTGATCGAGGACTACGTCACGCTCACCTGCGTGTCCAACCCGGTCGGCGGGCCCTACGCCGGCAACGCCAAATGGCTCGGCGCGAGCCTGGCCGACGTGATCCGGCAGGCCGGCCCGCTGGCGGGCGCCGACCAGCTCCTGTGTACCTCGGTTGACGGGTTCACCTCGGGCACCCCGCTGCAGGTCGTGCTCGATGGCCGCGACGCCCTGCTCACGGTGGCGATGAACGGCCAGCCACTGCCGGTCGCGCACGGCTTCCCGGCGCGGCTGGTGGTGCCCGGGCTGTACGGCTACGTGTCCGCGTGCAAGTGGGTCACCGACATCGAGGTGACCACGTTCGCGTCGGCCGACGCGTACTGGGCGCAGCGCGGCTGGTCCCAGCAGGCGCCGATCAAGACCGAGTCCAGGATCGACGTGCCGGCCGGCGACGCGACCATAGCCGCGGGCCGGACCTCGGTGGCCGGGGTGGCCTGGGCGCAGCACAAGGGCGTCGCCGCGGTCGAGGTCCGGGTGGACGGCGGACCGTGGCAGCAGGCGCGGCTGGCCGCGGTGCCCGACATCGACACGTGGCGGCAGTGGGTGTGGGAGTGGGACGCCAGCCCGGGCACCCATGTGCTCGAGGCCCGGGCCACGGACGCGACCGGCTACACGCAGACGGCGGTACAAGCCCAGCCAGTGCCGAACGGAGCCAGCGGTTACCCCTCCGTGACCGTCACCGTGCGCAGCGCCTGACCGCGGGGAAGCTGATCCAGGGCGGCGCTTAGGTTGTCCGCCATCTCGGCCAGCGCCAGGTCGAAGGCGGCGAGCCGGTCCGCCGGAATGCCCTGGGTGGCCACGGCGATGACCTGGTGGCCGGCCGCCGCGAGATCGGCCTCCAGGCCTCGCGCCCGCGGCGTCAGGTAATACCGGGTCCGCCGGCCGTCGGCGGGATCGGGCTCCTCCCGGACCAGGCCGTCGCGCCGCATCCGGGCCAGGGTCTTGGCCATGGTGGACTGATCGACGCTGGCCACCTCGCATAGCTCGCGCTGGGTCCGCCCGTCCTGCTCGAACAGGGCCAGCAGGGCTGGAAACTGCCCGGGCACCACGCCATAGGCGGCGATCCGCTCGCGCAGGGCGACCTCGAACAGCCGGGCCAGCCGGTTGACCTGGTAGCCGACGGAGGACGCCGGCCGCAGCGGCCTGATGGTCATGCTTCAGTGTTTACCATTGGCCGAGCCGTGGCCCGGGCAGGCCTGGGCGGCCTGGCCGCGCGGCGCCGCCGGGCCAGGGCGCGGCCGTCGCGGACGTTCAGCACGAGCAGGGCCAGGTTCAGCCCGCCGGCCGCGAGCTCGGTGATTTCCAAGGCCGGCATGGCCTGGTAGTTGAGCACGACCGCACAGGGAACCAGCACCACCAGTCCCACCGCGGCGATCAGCTGCGTACGGCGCCGCTTGCGGCGCACCACCGGAGCCCGGGATTTCCCGCCCAGACGGCGGCCGGTCAGCGCCACGGTGGCCAGGCAGGCGATCAGCAGCGGCAGCCCGAGCATGATGCCGTGCCGCAGCAGGCGGACCTCGGCCGGGGTTCCGACCAATTCGGTAATCGCGCTGGAGGTCAGGAACGCCACGATGACCGCGACCGCTCCGACGGCGGCGGCGAGATGAACGCGGACGAGCATCGGCCTGGACATGAGCGCCTCCCGTATAAATGGCTTGCCATGTATATTACATGGCAAGCCATACAACTACAAGAGGCCACGGGGAAGCCGGGCTTGGGGGGCTCGAGGAACCAGGCTCCGTTCGGCCGCGGGACGCGGGCACGAGGGCGTGAGGAACCAGGCTCCGTTCGGCCACGGGACGCGTACACGCGGCCGGCGTGAGGAACCAGGCCCCGTTCGGCCACGGGC
>Ga0318534_10000278_pt1 | contig 15715 bp, 28 predicted proteins | sample GRESIP117b4f26_FD_202502 | JGI IMG/M metagenome (GOLD analysis project Ga0318534, IMG submission 202502) | Tropical soil microbial communities from Luquillo Experimental Forest, Puerto Rico - GRE.SIPMG.117b4f26 | ecosystem: Environmental > Terrestrial > Soil > Tropical forest > Bulk soil...
AAAAGGAAAAAGGATCGTTTGTCGTTATTGCGATAAAGTTAACCGTGTGCCACATGATAAAGATATCACACAAGCAAAATGTGGTCATTGTCATAAACCCTTAACAGGAAATTAACACGCAAGGAGACCAAAGATGGACGTAAGTAGAGTATTGTTCTACTGCGACGACCGAAAGGTCGGGCAGATCCTTAGACTTCTAGCTGGCGTAGCTCTACAGACGCCAGAAGTAACACCGGTAGTGAATGCCAAACCAAAGAATGGAAAGCTTGAGCAATCCAGCAATGGCAACATGCTGGATATGTTTGCTATTTTTCTAAAGAAGAAAAAGCTAACAGAGATTACTCCAGAGATAGGTAGAGAGTTTTGTACTTCCATAGGTAGGAGTGCAGACTCATATGGCTATTTATTCAAACATGCTAGAAATGCAGGCTTGCTTCGCAAGCTCGGTAAAGGTTCAGGCAGCAAGTGGAGAGTGAAGTGAAACCATACTCAACATATGTGTTCAAGACACATGATCCAATATTGGATGAGCTTCGCACCGTTGTTATGGACAGCGGTCTGAAGTTCAGCCAAATAGCGGAATGCGGCGTTAGCACGACTACGCTGTATTCATGGTTCAAGAGGCGTAAAACGAGGAGGCCACAATTCGCCACCATATCCGCGGTCGCCTTGGTGTGTGGAGTAGAAGGTATAAAGTTCGTAAGGGGACAACCGGCGTTCATTATGCCTCCGCGCAGGCAGTTGAAAGTAGTAGCAGGGGGAAAGAAGTGATGAGAGATAGAGGACAGAAATATATCCTCAACAATCAACATGTCCCTATTGCTGTACCAGATGATGACGAATGGTGGGAATGGTATAACATCGAGAAAAACCGACGTGTTGGAGAGGATCATATAGGAGATATAGTGATTAGTACTGTTTTCACTGCATGGGATATCACTCCTGATAGATGTTTGTTTGAAACGATGGTCTTTGGTGGGAGGTATGACCGTGAATGCTGGCGCACCCATACATGGGAAGAAGCAGAGGCAAAGCACAAAGAAATCGTAGCTGTGATAGAGGCAGAGCACAAATCCTAATTGCAATCCAAAAGTTTAGGCTTTATACTTTACATATTAATGAGGCGTGCGCCGTCCACCGAGGCGCAGAATGGAGGTGGCACCGGTAGGGGGTGACAATCCCCTACATATAACAACTGACACAAAGGAACTGAAAATGAAGCCGTTAATGTTGACTAAAGAGGAGTGTACTGCGTTGATTGGGCTAGTTATACTCGCTTATCACGAAGGGGATGAATCATCACGATTATATGCACGATTACTACTTAAGCTTGGAAACTTAGATCCAAAACACCCATCTTATTGGGCTGATTGGGTTAAGAAAGATGCAAGTGCTCCACGCCCGAAGGGACGCTGGCTGATCAGCGGGTGACAAGCTGGGACATATTCCTTAATTCGTGAGAAGAAAAACCTGGTTGCATTTACAAGGCTCTAGGCGTATTGTGGGCGTGGTGTTACAATCCAGACATATTTCTGCAACCGAGTTTATTCGCGCAGGTTAAAAGAATCTGCCGCTCCAGGGGAGAAGCGGCAGATTAGGAAGGTGCCAAAGAGACAGGGTAAACACAGCGGGAAAGCTGTGAAACAACATAACTCCGGGAGGACCAAAGTTATGTCATCTAACGATACTTTTAACACATATGCGGTTGGAAAGCAAGCTGAAATTATTCAAAAGCTAATGATTTTGTTTAAAGGGAATGAAAGGTTTCATGGAGCAGGTGAAGTAAGCGGGGCTAAATATAATGAAGAAAAGAATAAATGGATACCAGGATATGTTCATTTAGAACACAAACAAGCCAAAGAACCAGATTGGCAAGCACATCTTATTGGTGAACGGTTCCTTGGCATATCCCCATTACAAGACGATGGAACCGTATGGTTTACCTGTATCGATGTAGACAAAACAGAAGATAATATAGAATACCAGTTTGAATATTCGGAAGAAATGAGTAAAATAAAGCGTAGTGGATTTCCTTTAGTTGTATTTCGTACTAAATCAGGTGGGTTACGGGTCACTATATTCTTTAGCGAGCCTATAGATGCTGAATTAGCTGTCCGGCGTATGAAACAGATAGCCGCACAACTCGGCTATGCAGGGCAAGAAATCTTTCCAAAACAAATTAAAGTAGATGCGGCTCATGGCGATTGTCCGAGTTGGATCTATTTGCCATTCGGCCCTACCGGTAATGAGCAATTTCCTGAGCAATGTTGTATGAATGAATCTGGACATGCGATGGAATTATATGATTCCGTGGTCTATGCAACACGAAATCGTATTACATTGAAACAATTCTCTGACTTATTTGTGACTGAGATCAAAGCTAAACAGAATGGGAGAACTAATGGTAAGAATCATCCTAGAGGTATATTCGTATGGCCTACGGATGGTAAGGAACTATACGAAGATGTGGTTAAAAGAATATTTTGGGATGGGCCGATATGTTTGTGGCATATTGCTCATGAGAAATGTCCTCACGGAGATCAACATTATTTCTTGTTAAATTGTGCGATGTTTCTTAAGAGGAAGTATCCTGAGAATTGGGACAAAGCATTAGAATGGATAAATTTCAATGTCCTGCGCCCTGTAGGCGACGCAGAAAAACTTCAACAAATGACAAAAGATTTCAAAAACAAAGGAGATAGACCATATGAATACACATGCCAGAATCCTCCCATTTGTAATCGGTGCCATGCTCATGCCTGTAAGCAGAGGCCCTATGGCGTGGGTTCTGGTAATGGAGCAGAGCATTTTGAATTAGGAATAACAATTATGAAGCGTGGTGCAGACACCACGTTTATTGTGAATGTGGGTGGTGAAAGAGTTCCATTTACTGCATCTGAATTGCTGAATATGCAGCGATATAAAGAAAAAAGTTTGGCTTATGCTGTGACTATTGCTGAAGGTAGTATGAAAAAACATGAGTGGGAACGGCTTGTGCAAATCGGCATAGAAAATGCTACCGTGGTGGAGACTCCTTCTATCTTGCAAAAGGACATAAATGAAATAGAAATTCTAAAGATATTCTTTGGCGTGCATATTCCCAATATGGTGCGAGCAAAGGGAGATGAATTCTTAAAGGGCAAAGAAGGTGACCTTGTAAGGATAAGAGATTCCGAGAGAGAGATATATTTTAAGTGGGATTCCTGTGCTATATTCTGCAGAAAGATGATGGTCGGCGATCGGTCGATAGATAGACTGCGAATGTTTCTGGCAGAAAAAGGAAAAGAGCATGGCAGGAATGATACTAAGGGACGTTGGTATCGCTGTACGGTTTCTGTCCCTTGGGAAATATTCGATCCATTGGTGATAGAACATTGGCTGCACCCGGATGATAACCTTGAAGGACCAGAAGAAGATGGATAGCTGGACACTTCTACGGTTAAACCCTAGGTTGCAAATTCAGTATGTGGATCATGTGGCTGAACACATGCCAAATATTGAAACATATTATCCAGTGTATGTTAAGAAAACGCGTCCACATGGTCAACGGTATCCAGTGTATGTGAAAAATCCAGTATATCCAGGATATGTGTTTGTCAAGTTGAATATAGAAGGTGGAATGTTTCGATATTTGATTACTACCCCGATAAAAGCATACTATATCAAGTTTGGTGGTAATATATCAACAATACCGGAAAAGGTAATAGATAAATTGCGCGGGTTAGAAGCGCGAGGGCTCTTGGTACGGGAAATACAAAGGGAGAATCCATTTAAACCTGGGAAAATGGTGAGGGTTCATTTACCGTATGCGGATATTACCGCTGTAATCATCAGGTTGTTGAAAAGACAAAATATGGCATTGATAGATACACCAATAGGAAGAACTACTGTTCATATTCATAAGATGAGTGTTTTGTAAGTTGGCGGGGGTATACCCCAAGGTTATGATAGGCTCAGACGGGGTTGTAGGGGCAGTGGGTTGCGTTTCGCGGTGGGTTTAGGTAGCGCGGTTAGGGGTAGGTGGAAATAACAAGCGTAGGGGCATTTAAACATGGTGAAGCCGATACAGAGACCAGAGATGAGGTTGTGTCAGCGGTGTAGGGTGGAATTCATTCCGACTCGTGCTTGGCAGAAATATTGCTCAACACAACATCAGCATGATGATTGGAATGAGCGGAATGATGTCGCTGCAAAGTTGCGTGAGTTAAGACGTAGGAGGAGGGATGAAAAGGAACAGAGGAAGCTATAATCTGCTTGTGCCTCATGTTTTCATATGGTATTATGCTTTACAGTAAGTGCTTTAGAAAGGAGCAGGTCATGTCTAGGTTCGAGCAGTTTATACAGAATGTTCCAGATGTCAGGGATCGGCTTGCCATTGCGGCGGCGATTTTTATGGCTGTGGATAACCGTGCTATGTTCACAAAGCGTGCAGGCACATATGGAATGGAATGCTTGGATAGGTTAATGCAGAAGGGGGAGGATTCTGAGGAGCGGTTGCAGCACGGGTCGCACAATGTTCCGTATTCAGACTTTGGTGGTCAGGACATTACCGCAGAACAGAAGGCAGAATTGGATAAGGAGGACATGCCATGACAAAAGAAGATGTATTGGCCCTGGAACAACTTGTGGATAAATATTCCGTAGGGCAGGTCTTAGTCATGTTGGCAGAAATATGCCAGGGCAAGGCTGAGCATATTGAAGAGAGCTGGCAGGACCTTAGTCTTGCCAAAGGGTGGGACAAGGCGGCTGGCACGCTTGATCGTGTGGCTGCAAGAATGGAGGTGTAGCAGGGATGTGTGCGATCAATCCTAAGTACCAGAAGCATTTCAGACTATCCGTGTACACAAGTCATGCCATAGACATGACTGAAGGAGAGTTCCTGAACTTGACATTAGATAAATTGTTACACATGGAACAGAATTTGAATGAGGACATGCGCCTGCGATGGCACATAACCGGAGAGAAGGAGAAGAAGTGATGCATATATATCGTAAGACAAAGGATGGAGATGGTTGGATGTATACCGTGGGGTATTTCATTCCAGAGAGTGGGGATGATCTGAGTTTACCACAATGGGTGGCATTGGAGGATACGAGCGACGAGAGTGAAGCTAGGGCGTTGGTGAATTATTTGAATGGCGGGCAAGGGTATCTGTTCAGGTACACAAAGTGAATAGGATTTTTCGTCCTCCAAGAGGAGAACTCAATGACCGTATGGGCAGAGGACTCGGAATCGCAAGTGCAAATTGAAATAGGGGTGGATGCCACCGATATATGGATGGCATTCAACAAGAGTACTGCCGTGGTGCAGATGACACATGCGGAGTGTCGAGAGTTGATCAAGCAGTTGGAAGAAGCGCTACAATTTAGGGAGGTAGGAGATGTATGAGTATAAGGAATTGATCCTGTTTCGTGGAGGGGCAATTCGGCATATGGAAGTGGATGGAATTCGCTGGTTTATGGTGCGTGATATTTGTGAAGCTTTGGAGATAACATGGCGCGGTTCAGAAACATTAAAGATGTGTAAACCTGAGTGGCTTCTCCATAGCAAATTTGCAACGGAGATTGGCGAGAGGGAAGTTGTTTTGTGTACAGAGCGAGGGGTCTTAAGTATTGCTCTTAGTCATAGTACACCGTTTCATCAAGAGTTTATTGATTTCTTTTACGATCAATTATTACCTGTGGTTAGAGCACAACAAAAGCTTCCTTTATTACCACCTCCAACAATTGAAGAACGACTGAATAGTGTCGTAAGTGCATTGCCTGTGAGTGTCGGGAAAAAGCATCCTGGACGGGTAATTGGTATGCATAACCGTAGGTTAATACATCGTATCCAAAGGTGGTGCGGACAAATAATAAGTTTACAAGAACGAATAGAAACTGCATTGTCTCTGTTGCAATCATTAAATAAGTAAGATCGTTAGGATCACTAGTTTGGGGTGGTGGTTACCGGTTAGATAGGGGTGGGGGTGAAGCTTTTGGGAGGGAAAAATGTGTGTACATGAAATGTGTACAATAAGTTCCAAACTGATACACAAAGTACACTATTTATGCTTAACTCAAGTGAAAATTTGGCTGTGTAAAGCGTATCGGCGTGTACACTGTGCGATTTGTGTACTCATCTGTGTACATTTGAAACCCTATATAGCGCGCATTACTTCGGTCGTACACTTTGTACACAATGTACACACGTCATTGGGTCGCGCGAGGGTTAGCGACACCGTGCATCACTATAAAAAAGCTTGTGTACATTCCCCTGTAAATTTGATCCTTGGACCGTCCATTCCCCCCTATTTTCCTCTATTGAATTACACACAATATATGAACGTTTTCCACCCACCTTAGCTAGAATTCTTTCCACCCATATCCTCACCCGGTAATTCCCTCCCAGAACGAATTCCCCCTACCCTGAATTCGTTCCCTGGGTGAGATTTTGACTGAATTCTGCATGAGGCTTCTTGACGCATATTTTCCTATTGCAGTTCATCTTGAATTATGGCACTGTACACCATGCGCTGAGCAATAGTGCCCGACGCATTGGCAACCAAGAGGAGATACACATGATTGCCATTACCAAGAATGCGGCGGCGAAGAAGCCTGCCCCCGCGAAGACGACCCCGAAGGCCCCCGAAAAGGCCAGCGAGGCACTCCAACCGGTAACCCCTCCGGCAGAAACGCTGCCGAAGGCCCCCAAGACCCCAACCCCGAAGCGGGACCGGAGCACCTTGTACGATACGAAGTACAAGCCCGTTCCGACCCACGTGGTCACGGTGGTTCCTGGGTGCAAGGGCAAGAAGCCCGGAACGGATGCCGGTGCCCGATGGGCGGTGCTAGCGGCGAACAGCGGCAAGCCGCTCTCCGACATCTCATCGGCCTACGAAAAGGCCGGGTTCAAGGTGAAGGGCACCGCGTCGCTGCAAAGCGACATGCGCTGGAACTTGGCGCACAACCTGGTGACGGTCACCAGCTAGCCACAAGGGGCGGGCGCGAATGCCCGCCCTTTCTCTTTACAACCTATGCGTGTAGAATTCACTCGGGCCGGGGGTCTTCGGCGATCGTTACGATTCCTTGTTTTGGCGAACGAATTCATTCATGATATGGGTGGGGGAGAAGGGGAGCCGAAGCTCCCCCTCCCGGTAATTAGTCCAACTTATTCTGTTGAAGTTGACGAGCCACGAGCGCGTAGAGTGTGGCCTTGGCCCTTAGATGCTCCAGCAGGATCTGTTCCTGCGAGGGCCGATTACGCGCGGTAACCGTGTGAAGCTGAAGGCGCTTCGCCTTCTCTTCGAACCAATCATAAATCTTCGCAGACATGGTAGTCTCCTGATGTTTGCCCAAGCACCATTGCCCGGGCATCATCAACCTAGCACCATTCAACTTGATAAGCAAACTCTTTTTGGGATGAAAGAATTCATTCACCATGGAATGAATTAATTCGGCAGAACTCGTGTATTGCAGTGCATCATGTTGCAGAATTCATTCTGTGGCTTCAGCCCTTGTGGCTCTTTTGCAACTGTGGTATAATTGATACTGTGTTATTTCGTTCAGTGTTGCGTATCCCTCCTGTGGCTTTTTTGCCACTGTGGCATCTTTGCCGCCGCCCTACAACAGGTTGAACCTATGCAAGAATCGCATATCTGCTATGCGATCTTGTGTGTTGTAAAGCATAAATGCCCATGCTAGATTTGCAGCATGGCGGTGGCAATAACGCCTCCGCCCCTAGGGGCTCTCAGCCCCGCAACAAAAGGTGCTACCATGTACATCAAAAACATCACTGCAAATCCCGTGCAGCACACCTCGGCATGGCGCGCCCACAAGGCGTTCCCTACTACCGCCACCATCAAAATGCTGGTAACAGTTCCTCGCTGGCGTCCAGGTGGCCGTGGTGCGGATTTCCACGCTAAGGTGCTCTCGCAGGCACCTGCTACCGTGGCGGATGCCATTGCCCTCGGTGCCAAGCATGGCATCAAAGCCGGGCAGGTGCAATCGTTCCTGCGCTACCTGTACACTTGGGGCGACCAGGTGGAAATCGGCGGCAAGCGCTATGTGGCCGTGGTTCAGGTCGCCACGCCCAAGCAAGCGCCTGTCACTCCTCCTAAGGCTCCGGCCACACCCAAGGCTCAGGCCAAGGCTCGGGTCACCGCCTAGCGCGCGCCTAGCCTCCCTCAACCCCCGCCTTCGGGCGGGGGTTTTTTCTTATGTGCCTTGACTACGAATCGTGCTCAGCGCATAACCGCGAATCGCAGTCATTTTCGTCGCGGGCGTCAAATAGCTCCCCGACACTATCTGACCCAGAACCCTCATTCTATAATGACGACCCGAAATCTTTATACTTTACAATACTCCCCACCCGGTAAATTGCGTGAGCCGGTATCCTTGGCCAGCCATATCAAAACCTTGGCAGATACTGGAGGATACCTTTCGTTTGCGTTGGATCGAGCCTCACGCTACCCGACCTAGGAGACTCCGCCAAGGTAACTAATTCACCACGACCCCACTCCACCCGGTAACCCCGACCCTAGAAGCAAAAGCACCACGGGTGTAAGAGCATATAGGCTCCAGGTAATAACGATAGCCCAGAGCAGTAACACGCATATTTTTCGCTCATATTCTGTCATCCCCCCTACCTCCTCACATAATGCGGCACTATCTTCTTGAGCTTCAACTGCACCTTCAACTTGTCTGCCTCATGCTGATAAGCGTCTCGTCCCAACCCCGGTAACTCTGTCCGAGTTATCTTCTCTCCTTTGTCGTCAGTCCAATGTGTAAACTGGATCTTCACCATTTTTCCCTCCTAAGTTGGGAAGTTCTTACGAGCCAACCTCTCTTCATTACGGTACGCTTCTCAGTGGCGGGTCTCTTCCGTGCCTCGGCACGCTGATGCTCCACGGGTCTCTCCTTGACTCCGGCGCGCTGACGGACTCCGGATCTCTCGCGCAAGTCGGCACGCTTCCTCTCTTCGGGTCTCTGCGGCCACTCGGCACGCTCCCTTCGATCGGGTCCCTGCAACACTGCGGCACGCTGTCCTCGACCGGGTCTCTACTGAATATCGACACGCTCACACGTGCGGTTCTATAGACTGTACGGCCCACTGTCCAGTATCGGGTCTCTTCCGTGGCGCGGCACGCTTCTCAAAGTCGGATCTCTACCGAGGTCCGGCACGCTATCCTATTACGGGTCTCTCCTCGCGGACGGCACGCTGATGCACGTCGGGTCTCTGTCCAAAATCGGCACGCTTTCTCTTCACGGATCTCTGTCGCCTTACGGCTCGCTCTCTTCTCCGGATCTCTTTTCATAACAGCACGCTGCCCGCTTTCGGGTTTCTGTAGAGCGACGGCACGCTCTCGCCTTGCAGGTCTCTGCGTCGGCACCGGCACGCTGGAGAACTACGGGTCTCTCCTCCATTGCGGCACGCTACAGATTCGCGGGTCTCTCGCGGCGCGCGGCACGCTACCGATCTGCGGATCTCTTCGACACATCGGCACGCTTGCGGAATTCGGGTCTCTTTCGGAGCTCGGCACGCTTGCATTTGTCGGATCTCTGCAGGATATCGGCTATTCTGCTGCATTCCTATATCCATGTCCTCCCTGCTTCGCCTCGTGGTATGTCGGCACTACAGGTAGGCCCTCACTCTCACGCCACTTACGCCAGAAGTCTGCGACAAACTGCTTCACCATATATCTCATCGATGCCCGGTGAATACGTATCGGGTGCCAGATCTGCTCATTGATATTACCAGCTTCCCGTTCCTTCTTCTTATCGGCCAGCGTACCCTTGCGACGGTTGGGATCGGTCTCGATTCGGTGTCGATAGTCATCGTAGTATTTCCGGTAGGGTGATCCACAACGCAAGAGCGAAGCCCCTAACACACCGAGTAGTCTTGCCTGAAGCCAAGGGTTGAACGTAGTGCTCATTTTCTTTTTCATCGTGCCATCTCTGGCTTTGTATTCCCGTTCAACTAAGTGCTCCTTACGTCGTGAGCGTCCTAGCAGGTTGTCGGGGTCTGAGGGGATCCCTGGCCCAACATCCAATCCAGCATAAGCCCAGAACTGCGACGGCCTATCTGCCTTATGGATGTCAAACCCGGTAATTAGGACCGAACCAAGTGCGGCTGCAATCCCAGTTTGATCTCCCAGCCAGTCGTTCCAAATTGGAACGCCGTCCAGGGCTTCTTCAATATGGCGGAATTGCTCCCGCTCCTGGGCTTCTAGGCGTGAGTAGTGATGAATTAGGGTTAACTCCGTAAAGTCGCTAATCACGCCACTGCCAATAAACCCTTCTCGACGTGGAAGGGAGCGGTTTTTAGCGACACCCTCAGTAAGTCGTCGGTATTCAGCCTTTAAGATGTCGATAATCTTTTTGGCCTTTTCTCCCAACTCACCTTCTTCCGTAGGTTCCTCAGCATCCTTCTCGACTTTTAGTTTGTCTCGAAAGTTTGCACATAGGCGCAAACCAGATTGGATACGCAATTCCTGTAGGTCATACGCACCCCTGGTCATTATCTTTAGTACACGTAGGTCAGTCATCGTTATTCTCCTTCGGTTCACTTTGGGTACTCGACACACTTTCGTTTGGCGGGTCTCTGTCCAGATACGGCACGCTTTCGCTTGGCGGGTCTCTGTCGAGATTCGACACGCTTTGAGCCTTCGGTACACTGTCCTCAGACAGCACTTATACTTTACATTACCTTGCTATGAAATGCAAAATCTTTTTATGCTGATGTATGTTTACCACTTGTCAAGAACTAAATGTTGTAGTATATCACTATCCCCAACGGATGCAGTGCTCTAAGCCACGTCCGTTTCGGCCCGAGTCCTCCACCTTGTGTATGGAGGTCTGTTGGCAATTCGCCCCAAAAACGTGTGATGGATGCCTAAGTCTCCAATAGACGGAGAAATCCTTGAGCCTAGGATACCCCATGCATATAATCAACCTGGTCTTTCGCCCAAGGAATTTCTCTATGCAACATTCCAAGATCAATCGCTGCCTATGTCCGTACGAATTGATGCGGCAAAGGCTGTCGCAGTCTATGAACATCCTCGGCTCGCGCAGGTAAGCCAAGACGTCCAGGGCGGACTGACTATTAGGATCCAAGGCGGTTTGCCCGATCTTCCTGGTACTAATATCATAATGCCGGACCATCAAGGAACCCAAAAGTCTGTTAAGACCAATGGGGGCAATCAGTCTTGACATTACAATCCGTTCCTTGCTCTAGTTAGTACCCAGGATTGCCATGGTTTCTGGTTCACATTTGGATCTATGCCCATATTTATTGAATAACGAAACAGAAATTCTAACCAATCCATATCGCCCTTGTTCTGATTGCACGTATCACATAGATATTGCATATTATGCACACTGTCGGTTCCACCCTTACTTCTGGGCACTATATGATCCCAATGAGGTATCCCACCTCGTAGATCAGAGTTGCAATAAGGGTTCGCACACTTATGTCCCTGGATCTCCATCACCCGCTCACGATCCTGCCGTGTTGCCTTGATGAAGGGGATGACATTCCCATCAAGTGCTGGTATTTGTGTCCACGATTGCGTGAGCGGCTTCACGGGCGACTTAGTTGTGCGATGGATGAAGCGCAAGAATGTAGCCAAGGCTCCTATACCAATGAACGTAAGCGTAAACTGCTTCCATTCATCGAAAGTTACATTTTTCGTACCCATCCACCACCACAGTCCACCAGTTCCAAGACTGAACCAAATAGCGGCTCTAATGAACTTGCCCTGGAACAGGTCAATGACTGTACAGAGCCATGCCCATATGGTTCCCATAAAGGCAAACCAATAGAACAGAACAATGCCTATGAGCAATACTGCGACGGGAGCCATTTTCTTACCCTCTTTTTTCGAATGCCACTGTAAATAGTGTAAAGCATAATTAATAGGAACACAAGCATGACTTATTGGCCAGAAGTTCACACCAAATACGAGATCAATGCCTGTACGCAATTGAAAGAAGGTCCTGGAACCTTCAACAAGCTGATTATCCACATCAAGGGCAAGAGCAAAGTTTGGCGGATATGGGATGCTGTTGGTGCTACTGGAGATACTACTCCTGGAACAGGAAGTATCATCTGGGCTGCACAGTTCGATAATCCGCGAGTTCAGGAAGCGTGTATTGTTGACCTTGATTGGCCATTCATTGTGGGATGCTATCTGGAAGTTCCTCCTGGTGGCGTCTGTACTGCAACCTGGACTTAAGATTCGTGGTATTCACCCTCCCGGCCCGGCAGCCGAATCGATACCACGAAAAAGGGAAGCCGCCTGTTCCTACCACGGTTCACTCGGCTTCCCACTCTTTAGAAAGATGGAAACATGGCATTAAATCAAACTTATCTACGTAAACTGTTACGTCAAAAATCATTTAGTTACGATGAAGTTCGTGACCACACTGATCGACACAATATTAAACGATGGCTAAAACAGGCTGCTGAACAAGATGGTGCACATACGATCTATGCAGCAATCGAAAGACAATCTTCTCATCGCTTGCAACGCAAGCTTGCAGAAATACTGACTAGTTGACAATACAATTCCCAGTTCCTATTAATGACAGGGTTGTAACTCTCCCTGATATGCATCCGGGACAGATAGAAGCTTTTCTAATGTCTGCCCGGTTTCGTGCGTTACGATGTGGACGACGTTGGGGGAAGACTAATTTCCTAAAGATCGTAGCGTGTGATCTTGCGGCGAAGGGTGCCCAAGTTGGTTGGTTCGTCCCCAACTATCGCTATGCGTCGGAAGCGTACAGCGAAACCGAGGTTACGCTAGAACCCGCCGTTCGAAGTTCATCTCGCAATTTGGGCATCATTCATACCTCTACAGGTGGTCGTATAGAACTGTGGACTCTAGAAGATGAAAAAGCAGGACGATCCCGCCGTTACCATCTCGTTATCATCGACGAAGCCGCGTTTACCAAGCCCAATGCGATCTCGATATGGGAAAAAGCAATCCGTCCTACCTTACTTGATTATAGAGGAGCCGCCATCGTTGCATCTAACACTAATGGCATCAACGAGGATAATCTTTTCTGGCGCATCTGCAATCTGCCAGAGTACGGATTCAAAGAATATCACGCACCGTCACATAACAATCCTTTCCTCCCAGCCGATGAGCTCGCGCGACTTGAGCGCGACAACCACCCGTTAGTCTATGCCCAAGAATACCTCGCAGAATTTGTTGATTGGTCAGGAGAAGCATTTTTCAGTCTTAATAACATGTTGACAGAGGGTAGACCTGAACCCTTTCCGTCCCGGTGTCTCTATGTTTTTGCCACCATGGATACTGCTGTCAAAACTGGAAAAGAGAATGATGGAACTGGAGTTATTTATTGGGCTTTCGAAAGGCTTGGCGAAGAAAAGTGGCTTAAGATTATTGACTACGAATACTTGCAGATTGAAGGGTCGTTGCTTGAAACTTGGCTCCCGGTGGTTTATGCAAATCTTGAGGAGTATGCCAAGAAATGTGGTTCCAGGCTAGGACACCGAGGGTGCTTTATCGAAGACAAAGCCAGTGGGTCAATCCTGCTGCAACAAGCACGTCGCCGAATGCTCCAGGCAAGCGAGATGCCGCAAAAGCTCACCCAACTCGGCAAGGCGGAAAGAGCCATCAACGTAAGTGGGTACGTATTCCGGGGAATGGTCAAGATTCTTGAAACCGCGTATGATCGCGTTCTTACTTATAAGCAAGTCACAAAGAATCATTTTCTTGGTCAAGTGCTTGGATTTCGGGTGGGTGATACAGAAGATCGACAAGATGATTTGTTAGATGCCTTCACTTATGGAGTTGCGATCAGCCTTGGAGATTGGGAGGGATACTAATGGCACGTGCACCTCGTCACGAAGTTGAAGTCGAAACTGAAAGTCAGCCAGAAAAACCAGAACAACTTCTTCATGGAGTTAAGGCCATTACTTCTGCTTTGGTAGGAACTGTCCTTGATGCTGGTCCTGCTAACGTTACTCAACTTCTTTTTACGGGTTCTCCAACCTCGTATGAGGTTCCACAATTTGATCCAAATACAGGACTTCCAATAACAGCTTATTTTACTTTGACTGATGTAGTGGTTGGTCAACCTCCTCGTGTACTCTATAATGTCCATGCAGGAGTTAATGGATCTCATTCACCACATGCTACTCACAAAATGTCTGGTTACAATATTCCTTTCTCTGGTAATCTTACTCTTCAATCATGTCCTGTTGGTTCAACTTGGTCTTTGACAACAGCATGAGGATGTTATGACAGTTCTTTCTATTACTACTGCGAGTATTGGTACGAAACTCGCCACGCTTACGGATACCAAGATTACTGGTCTTACGATAACTCAGCCAACAGCAGTATCTGATTCGACTACTCCATTAACCTTGGTTGATGCAGCAGCGGCTCCTACTGCGACTTCTCTACCACCCCATGTTCTTTATTCTGCTCTTCTTGGAGTATTGACATTTTTATTTGGAATTAAGCCAAATGCTCCTACCTTGGCTCCAGGATTAACTCCTCCAACTTGGCCAATGAGTTTAGTCACCGGTAATATTCCATTTACTAATGGAGTCTTTGTGCAGAATTGTCCTGCTGGTGTGACTTTCTCATTGACAACATCACCATGACAATTCCTAGTGGAACAGTAGACACTAATACAGGAAATGCTTTACAGGAAATGCTGGTGGCTCCAGATATTATTCCTGGGGACATTGTTTCTTATCAAACTTGCAAAGAGATTTATCTTTATCATCCACTTGGCGCTCGTATAACTGAGGGACCGGTAAGTCTCGCATTATCTCAGAAGCGAGATATCAAAGTTCCGAATAGCCCTGGCGAACGTTGCGTGGATGCCTTCAATGAGGAATGGAAACTTATTGGGGGTGATTTTCTTGTTCACAATTTACTTACTCTTAGTCGCATTTATGGCGTGGCTTCTATCGCCCTTTTGATCGATGGGGTGAAAAGCAATGAACCGCTTGATTATTGGGATCTGCCTGATCTTAATGTTAGTTTCAATGTATTGGATCCCCTTAACACGGCTGGAAGCCTTGTTTTGAATCAAAACCCCAATGCAATGGATTTTTTGAAGTATACACAGATTGCTATTAGTGGAATTGCCTACCATCCATCACGTAGCGTAACGGTGACGAATGAAAAGCCTATTTATCTGGGCTATACTACCTCTGCTTTTGGCTATGTTGGGCGCTCAGCTTATCAGCGTGCATTTTTTCCATTGAAATCTTACATCAAAAGTTTGATTGCGGATGATTTGGTTGAAACTAAGGTCGGTGTTCTCGTTGCGAAGACGAAACAACCCGGTAATTTTGTTGATAATATTATGTCTTGGGCGATGGCTTTCAAAAGAGCCATTGTAAAAGAGGCAGAAACTGGAAATGTGATCAATATTACACCAGATGAGGACATTGAATCTCTAAATATGCAGAATTTGGAAGGTCCGCATGTCCTTGCACGTCGAAATATCTTAGAAAATATCGCAAATTCTGTTGATATGCCGGTAAAACTCCTCACCCAAGAGTCCTTTGCCGAGGGGTTTGGGGAAGGTTCGGAGGATGCGAAGGCGGTGGCGCGCTATATGGATCGCTTGCGGGAAACCATGGATCCGGTGTACCGATTTCTCGATCGTATAGTCATGCACCGAGCTTGGACTCCAGCCTTCTTTAATGGTTTGAGGAAAGATTTTCCAGAAAAATATGATGCAACAAC
>Ga0318534_10000282_pt1 | contig 15662 bp, 13 predicted proteins | sample GRESIP117b4f26_FD_202502 | JGI IMG/M metagenome (GOLD analysis project Ga0318534, IMG submission 202502) | Tropical soil microbial communities from Luquillo Experimental Forest, Puerto Rico - GRE.SIPMG.117b4f26 | ecosystem: Environmental > Terrestrial > Soil > Tropical forest > Bulk soil...
CCCGGCGCTCATCACGCCCGATTCGCCCACGCAGCGGGTCAGCGGCGCGGCGTCGGCCACCTTCGCCCCGGTCCAGCACCGGGAGCCGATGATGAGCCTCGACAACGCCTTCGACGACGGCGAGCTCGTCGCGTGGTCCGAGCGGCTCCGTCGCGTGCTCGGGCTCGAGACGCTCGATGACGTGGCCTTCTCGGTCGAGCCGAAGATCGACGGCCTCGCGATGTCGATCACCTACGAGCGCGGCCGGCTCACCGAGGCGGCGACCCGGGGGGACGGCATCGTCGGCGAGGACGTGACCCCCAACGTGCGGACGATCGCGTCGGTGCCCCCGGGGTTCTCTGGACGTGGGGTGCCGGCGCTCGTCGAGGTGCGCGGCGAGATCTTCCTTCCCCTCAAGGAGTTCGACCTGCTCAACGAGCGCCAGGAGCGGGCCGGCCTTCGCCGGTTCGTGAACCCGCGCAACGCCGCGGCGGGCTCGCTGCGCCAGAAGGACCCGGCAGTGACCGCATCGCGGGCGCTGGCGTTCATCGCCTACCAGCTCGGCGCGCTCGACGCGCCGGTGCGGAGCCCCTTCGCCTCGCGGTCGCACGCCGCGACGCTCGCGGCGCTCCGCGACGCGGGGTTCGCGACGGCGGCCGAGACGTCCTCGGTGACCGGGCTCGGCCAGGTCCTCGAGCGGTGCGCCTGGATCGAGGCGCGTCGACACGAGCTTGCCTACGACGTCGACGGCGCCGTCGTGAAGCTGGACGACCTCGACCTGCGCGAGCGCGCGGGGGCGACCTCGCACGCGCCGCGGTGGGCAGTGGCGCGAAAGCTACCGCCCGAGGAGCGGACGACGATGCTGCGCGCGATCCAGGTCTCGATCGGCCGCACCGGGCGAGCCACCCCGTTCGCCGTCCTCGAGCCAGTGTTCGTCGGGGGCTCAACGGTCTCGCTCGCGACGCTGCACAACGAGGACCAGGTCGTGGCGAAGGACGTGCGGCCGAGGGAGGAGGTGATCGTCCGCAAGGCGGGCGACGTCATCCCCGAGGTGGTCGGCCCGGTCCGGCGGCCCGGGCGGCGTCCGCCCCGGTGGCGGTTCCCCGAGACCTGTCCCGCCTGCGGGGCGCCGCTCGTGCGCCTCGAGGGCGAGGCGGACACGTACTGCCTGAACCTCGACTGCCCCCAGCAGCGCGTGCAGCGCGTCGCGCACTTCGCCGGGCGGTCGGCCATGGACATCGAGGGGCTGGGCGAGCAGCGCGTCATCCAGCTGATCCAGGCCGGGCTCGTGAGCGACGTGGCCGACCTCTACGAGCTCGAGGCCGAGCCGCTCGTCGACCTCGAGGGGATGGGCGAGCTCTCGGCGGCGAACCTGATCGCCGCGATCGACGCCTCACGCGCACGGCCGCTCTCCCGACTGCTCGTCGGCCTCGGGATCCGCCACGCGGGGCCGACCGTAGCGAGGACCGTCGCCGGCGCGATGGGGTCGCTCGAGGCGGTCCGGGCCGCGGACGTCGCCACGCTCTCGGCGGTCGAGGGCGTGGGCGAGATCATCGCCGAGAGCATCGCCGCGTTCATGCGGAACCCGACCAACGGCGCCGTGCTCGACCGCCTCGTCGTGCTCGGGGTCACGACGACCGAGGGCGGCGACCGCGACACGTCGGTCCCGCAGACGCTCGAGGGAAGGTCCGTCGTCGTGACCGGCACGGTCCCCGGGTACACGCGGGAGGGTGCGATCGCGGCCATCGAGGCGCGCGGCGGCGCGTCACCGGGCTCGGTCTCGAAGCGCACGTTCTGTGTCGTGGTGGGCGAGAGCCCGGGCACCGCGAAGCTCACCAGGGCGACCGAGCTCGGCGTCCCCGTCGTGCCGGGCGAGCGGTTCGACGCGCTGCTCCGGACCGGCGAGCCCTGAGTCGTCCACCGTTCTGAGGATGGTGGTCGGTATCGTCAGGGTGGGCCGATGCCATCCACCGACACTCCGACCGGTGCCCTACTCGGCAACCGCTACCTGTTGCTCCGCCCGATCGGGCAGGGCGCCTCGGCGTCCGTCTACCTGGCCGAGGACCAGTCGCTCCGTCGCGAGGTCGCGGTCAAGGTGCTGCGGACGGGGCTGGCCCACGACGACGCGTTCCGGAAGCGGTTCCGCGCGGAGGCCGTCGCCGTCGCGGGCCTGAACAACCCGCACATCCTTCGGGTCTTCGACTGGGGCGAGGCGGACGGCGACGCCTGGCTGGTCACCGAGTTCCTCGCCGGCGGCTCGCTGCGCGGCCGGCTCGACGAGCTCGGCCGCCTCGAGGTCGCCGACGCCGTCGCGATCGGCGCCCAGGCCGCCGACGGCCTCGCCTACGCGCACGCCCGCGGGTTCGTCCACCGTGACGTCAAGCCCGCGAACCTGCTCTTCGACGACGCGGGCCGCGTGCGGATCGCCGACTTCGGGGTCGCCCGCGCGCTCGCGGAGGCGCAGTGGACCGAGCCGTCCGAGGGGCTGATCGGCACGGTTCGGTACTCGTCCCCCGAGCAGGCTCAGGGCCATCACGTCGACGGCAAGGCCGACGTCTACTCGCTCGCGCTCGTGCTCTACGAGTGCGTGACCGGCGAGGTGCCGTTCGTGGCCGACACCCAGGTCGCGACGTTGCACGCGCGGATCGGCGCGACGATCCCGTTCCACCCCGCGCTCGGCGAGCTCCATGACGTCCTGTCGCTCGCCTCGGACCCGATTCCCGCGCAGCGGCTCTCGGCGGCGGAGCTCCTGACGGCGCTGAACGCCATCGGCCGTGACCTCGACCCCGACCACGTCCCGCCGTCGCGACCGCAGAGCGCGATCGGGTTCACGCCGCCGTCCGCCGAGGAGCTCACCGGGCCGCACAGGGTCGTCGGGCGTGGGACCACCCGCACCGCACCTCGCCCGGACGACGTGACGGAGGTCGGCCCGATCCCCGACGCGACGGTCGTCGGCGCCCAGGTCGCGCCGCCGCCGCCGACGCGACCCGAGGAGCCGGCCGCGCCGGCGAGCGTCGGGCACGGGCGGCGCCGGTGGCCGGTCGTGGCCATCGTCCTCGCGCTTGCCGCGGGCGGCCTCGCCGCCGGGCTCCTCACGACCGACCCGTTCGCGGCGCCCACCTACCCGGTCCCGCTCCTCGTCAACCTGTCCGTCCCCCAGGCGCGAGCCGCGCTCGGCCACGGGGAGACGCTGCGCGTGGACCAGCTCGTCAACTCGCGGACGACCCCTGCGGGCATCGTGCTGCACCAGGAGCCGTTCCCCGGCACGCTCGTCGCCGCCGGCACGGTCATCCACGTCACCGCCTCCGCCGGCCCACCCCCGCAGAAGGTGGTGCCGGTCGTCGGCATGACCTGCGCCGCGGCGGTCGCGGCGCTCCGACACGTCGGGTTCCAGGCGTCGTGCCCGTCGGCGCTCGCTGCGTACTCGTCCACGGTCACGGCGGGCCTCGCGATGGGCCTCTACGACGGCAACGCCGCGAACCCGTCGTCGGCCGCGTACGGCGCGACGCTGCAGGTCCAGCTCTCGAAGGGCCCGGCGCCCGTCCCCGTCCCGAACGTCGTCGGGCTGCCCGGCCTGCAGGCCGTCTCGACCCTGCGCCAGTCCGGGTTCGCCCCGTTCGTGACGAGGCAGTTCGACCGTGCCGTGCACGCCGGGAACGTCATCGCGACGGCCCCCGCGGCCCCGACGCCGCTCCTGCCGGGCCAGGGCGTGCACGTGATCATCTCCAACGGCGCGCCCGCGACCGTGCCGTCGCTCGGGCACGCGGACCTCGCCGTCGCAGAGGCGATCATCGTGCACGCCGGCCTGACGGTGCTCGCGGTGCACGGGCCAACGACCTCGCACTCCTGGACCACCCAGCCCCCCGCGGGCACGGTCGTCTCGCAGGGATCCGCCGTCACGCTCTACGGCAGCTGACCGTGGCACCGGTGCGCTGCGACCTCTGCGAGGCGTCGCGGCTCACGACCTGGTACCACGAGGACGCGACCTGCTGGGTCGCGGACTGCGAGATCTGCGACGTCCCGATGGTGGTGTGGCGCGAGCACGCCGCCGACCCGCCTGACCCCGTGCGGGACCACCTGCTGACCGAGCTCCGGGCGGTCGCGGACGCGCGGTTCGGGACGGGCGGGTACCGCGTGGACGACCACATGCGCAACATCCCGGACCACTACCACGCCCATGCGCGCACGCGCTCCCCGTGGGCGCAGATGAGGCCGTCGCGCTGAGCGGGGTCCCCGCTCCTCGGACCGTCGCTCCGTAACGTCGTGGGCGCGGCCCCCCTGGGGCCGGAGGGAGGGGTGCGTGGATGTCGTCGCTCTCGTCGCTCTCGTCGGCCCTCGGGCTCGCCCAGATCGTGACCACGGTCACCGAGGTCGTCCTCTTCGTGGCGGTCACGGGGGCCCTGGCGACTCTCTTCATCGTCGCGGTCTCGAGCAGCAGGGACACCGACGCCGGCGGGAGCCGCCCGATGGCGGCCTACCTGTTCTCTGGCGGGTTCCTCTTCCTCTGGATCGCCTACATCGGGATCGACGTGGCCGCCAACTCCCTGATCCAGCTCCTCGGATCCCACCCGGCGCCGGCGTTCGGCGCCGCGGCGCCCTCCTACCGCGACGCGGCGATCCGGGCGTGCGTGCTCGGCGGGCTGCTCGTGGTCTTCGCCGGCGGGGCTGCCGTCCTGCACCTCCGCCGGGGTGCCGCGCTCGCCGAGGCCGAGCGCGACCCGACCGGGCCGACCAAGCGGGTCATGCGGACCTACGTGGCCCTCGTCAGCTTCCTCGCGATCGTGATCCTGGTCCTCGCGCTGGTCGCGTCGGGGTGGCTCGTCGCCTCGCTCATCTCGCCCACGATCTTCGTCGCGGGCGCGGACCGGACCGAGATCACCCGGGCGCTGCTCGACGCGCTCGTGCTCGTCCTCCTCGCCGGCGGGATCTTCGCCACCCACCAGCGCTACGCGCCGGAGCGGCTCCGCCTCGTCGGCGACGTGCGCGGGCGGCCAGGGGCGCCGGACGCGCCGCCACCCGCACCCGCCACGACGGCGTAAAGGGCCGCGGCCTCGCTGTCGCTCACGACACGCTCCCGCCAGGAGCCCCGCTGTGGCTGCTCAGTAGTGTTGGGCGGCCGAGTCGAGGGAGGGAACGATGGGCGCTCTGGACGGCCGGGTCGCGATCATCACCGGTGCCGGGCGCGGCATCGGCCGCGAGCACGCGCTCCTCTTCGCGGCCGAGGGCGCCAAGGTCGTCGTCAACGACCTCGGTGGCGGGCTGCACGGCGAGGCGGAGTCGACGACGGCGGCCGAGCAGGTCGTCGAGGAGATCCGCGCCTTCGGCGGGGAGGCCGTGGCCAACCACGACGACGTCGCGGACTGGGCCGGCGGCGAGCGGCTGATCCGCGCGGCGGTCGAGACCTACGGCGACCTCCACGTGCTCGTGAACAACGCGGGGATCCTCCGTGACCGCGTGCTGGTGAACCTCTCGGAGGAGGACTGGGACGCCGTGATGCGGGTCCACCTGAAGGGCCACTTCGTTCCCTCGCGGCACGCGGCGGCGTACTGGCGCGAGCGCGCGAAGGAGGGTCACGAGGTCCGGGCGAGCATCGTCAACACGTCCTCGACCTCCGGGCTGCTCGGGAACATCGGGCATTCCAACTACGGCGCGGCAAAGGCCGGGATCGCGGCGTTCACCGTGATCATCGCTGACGAGCTCGGCCGCTACGGCGTGCGCGCCAACGCCATCGCCCCCGCCGCGCGGACCCGGATGACCGAGTCCACGCCGGCGCTCGTCGACGCCATCGCCCCGCCCGAGGACGTCGGAACGTTCGACCAGTGGAACCCCGCGAACGTCTCGCCGCTCGTCGCGTGGCTCGCGACCGAGGAGTGCGACGTCTCCGGGAAGGTCTTCTTCGTGCAGGGCGGCGTGATCCGGATCTTCCAGAACTGGACGATGACCGAGGCGCTCCAGAAGGACGACCGCTTCACGATCGAGGAGCTCGAGGCGAGGCTGCCCAAGCTGCTGTCTTGACCTCGGCGTCACCGGTCGAGGACCGCGCCCGCCTCGACGACCCCGACGAGCTGCTCGACGCGCGCGCGGACCCCGCGGCGTTCGAGTTCGGCACCTCCGGGTCCGAGGCCGCCTCGGACCTAAACTGGCTCGCCCTGCTCACCCGGCGCGTCCAGCGCCGGGTGGAGGCTGGCGCGCACCATCGCTGGTGGGTGCTCTCCGGGCTGCTCTCCGGCCTGTTCGCGCTGAACTTCACGTTCACCGTCTTCATCGTCGCGCTGCCTCGCGTCGCGCACGAGCTGGGCACGTCGATCACGGTCCTCACGTGGACGATGATCGGTCCGCTCCTCGCGTACGGGCTCGCCGCGCCGCTCTTCGGGAAGGCTGGCGACGTCTTCGGGCACCGCCGCCTCTACATGCTCGGGCTGGCCGGCGCCATGGTCTCGGCCGCGCTCACCGCGCTCGCCCCGTCCACCGGCGTGCTGATCTTCGCCCGCACTCTCGACGGGGTGCAGGGCGCCGCCACCGGGACCGCGTCGATGGCGCTCATCATGTCCGCGTTCCCGCCTGAGGAGCGCGTGACCGCCATGGGCTGGTGGTCGCTCGTCGGCGCCGGCGGCCCGGTGCTCGGGGTCTCGCTCGGCTCGCCGATCATCCAGTACCTCGGGTGGCGCGCGCTCTTCTGGGTGCAGCTCGCGCTCCTCGTGGTCGCGATGGCCGTCGTCGCCGTGCTGCTCCCGCGGCGCAACCGGAGCGCCGAGCCCGCCGCGCGGGCCGAGGCGGTCAGCGCGTTCAAGGCGACCGACTGGGTGGGGTCGTGGTCGCTCTCGCTCTCGGTCACGGCGCTCATGCTCGGGCTCTCGCTCGGCCACGAGATCGGGTTCAGCTCGGTCGGCGCGACCATCTGCTGGGTCGCGACTGGCACCGGGGTCGCGGTCTTCGTGCACCGGGTCCGCACCGCGGCGAACCCGCTGATCCCCCCGGCGTACTTCGCGCGCCGCAACTTCACGTTGCCGATGGTGGTGCGCTGTGCTGGGAACTTCGCGTACTTCGGCGCGTTCTTCCTCGCCCCCCTGGTGATGGAGCTCGGGTACGGCTTCTCCATCACCAAGGTGGGGCTCGTCTCGATCGCGCGGCCGCTCGCGTTCGCGATCTGCTCGCCGATCGCCGGGTACGCCGCGGTCAGGATCGGGGAGCGCACGACCGCCGTCGTGGGGGCTGCGTCGCTGTGCGGGTCGCTCGTGCTCTTCGCCGCGCTGGCACCGTCCACGTCGCTCGCCGTCCTCGTGGTCGCGCTGGCGCTCTCCGGCCTCGGGATGGGCGTCGCCATGCCCGCGACCTCGTCCATGATGGCCAACACAGTCCGGGAGCGGGACTTCGGCGTGATGTCCGCCGCCCAGATCCTGGCGATGCAGGTTGGGCAGGTGGCGGGGATCCAGGTGCTCGCGACGATCCAGCAGGGGATCATGCGCAACCGTGGGCTCACGCCGAGCTCCGAGCCGGCCGCGCTGCTCGCGACGTTCCGGGTGCCGTTCATCGTTGGCGCCGCCGCGGCCGGTGTCGCCCTCGCGGCCGCGCTGCTCCTGCGCGAGCCCCGTCGAGCGATCGCGGTGGCGCCGGCTACGCCGTGAGCGCCCTGATCCGACGGGCGGCCTCCTGGGTGGAGGGGTCGATGATCCCGCTCTGCAGCGCCATCAGCTTGGCCACGTCCCCCACGATCCTGACCTTGCCCTCGAGGAAGGCGGCCATGGCGGCCGACGGGTTGCCGTCCACGAGCAGGGCCTTCGCGGTCGCCCAGTCGACCTCGACCGAGAGGTCCGGCGCGGCGATGTGGCCACGGTCGACGATGAGGCCCCCGCTCGAGGTGTCCACGTGCGCGAGCACCCTGCCGTCGGCGAACGGCACCTCGGTGACGACCAGGTTCGCCCGCAGCTCGACGGGCGCGGTGGCGCCCGCGGCCTGGTACTTGTCGCGCAGCGCGTGCACCGCGTCCAGCCACTCGTCGCTCAGGAACTCGTACGTCTCCGTCGCGGGCTCGCTCGGCACGGGCGAAGGATAACGGCGCCGGTAGCATCGTCCGCCGTGACCGCCCCGATCGTCCCCGGCGCCGAGCCCATGAGCGCGACCGGCTCGGACCGCGGTGTGCTCGTGCTGCACGGGTTCACCGGCAGCCCGCACTCGTTGCGGCCGATCGCCGAGTCGCTGGCGGACCGCGGGTACTCCGTCGAGCTCCCGCTCCTCCCCGGCCACGGCACCGCCCTCGAGGACCTGGTCCCGATGCGGTGGGACGACTGGACCGGCGCCGCGCAGGCGTCGTTCGTGTCGCTGGCGGCGCGTACCTCGGCGGTCGCGGTCGTCGGTCTCTCGATGGGCGGCGGGCTCGCGTGCTGGCTCGCCGCGCGCAACCCCGAGACCGTCGCGCTCGTCGTCGTGAACCCGCTGGTCCAGCCGATGGCCCCCGAGCTGCGCGAGGGCGCGGCGGCGCTGCTCGCGACCGGCGTCGAGACGGTCGACGCGGTCTCGAACGACATCGCCAAGGACGGCATGGACGAGTACGGGTACGCGGGCGTCCCGATCGCGGCGGCGATGAGCCTGATGGACGGGCTCGAGGAGGTCGCCGGCACGCTGGGCTCGATCACCTGCCCGACGCTCGTGTGCACGAGCCGGCAGGACCACGTGGTGCCGACCGACAACTCCGAGCTCGTCGCCGCGAAGGTCGCCGGGCCCGTCGAGCAGATCTGGCTCGAGCGCAGCTACCACGTCGCGACGATCGACCACGACGCCGAGCTCATCGAGGCGGAGACCGGCCGGTTCCTCGACGCGGCGTTCGACGGGCGGTGAGCCTCGGCCGCGAGGACGTCGCGCACGTCGCCGCGCTCGCGCGGCTCGCGCTCACCGACGAGGAGCTCGACCGCTACACCGGGCAGCTCGGCGCGGTGCTCGAGCACGCCCAGGACCTGAGCCAGTTCGACCTCGACTCGACGCCGCCGACCGCGCACCCCTTCGCGGTCGCCGCCACCGTGCGCGAGGACGTCGAGGTCCCGTGCCTCGACAGAGACGAGGTGCTCGCCCAGGCGCCCGAGGTCGAGGACGGGCGGTTCCGGGTGCCGCGCGTCGTCGGGGAGGCGCTGTGACGACGGCCGTCGAGCTGGCCGCGGCCGTCCGGGACGGCACGACGACCGCGCGGGCGACGACCGAGGCCGCCCTCGCGGCCGTCGCCGCGAACGACCGGGAGCTGCACGCGTTCCTCCACGTCGACCGCGACGGGGCGCTCGCCGCGGCCGACCGCGTGGACGCCCTCACCTCGCAGGGCCGCGACCCCGGCCCGCTCGCGGGCGTGCCGGTCGCGCTCAAGGACAACCTCTGCACGCAGGGGGTGCCGACGACGGCGGCGAGCCGGATCCTCGAGGGATGGGTGCCGCCGTACAGCGCGACGGTCGTCGACCGTCTCGTCGCCGCCGGCGCGATCCCGATCGGCAAGACGAACCTCGACGAGTTCGCCATGGGCTCCTCGACGGAGAACTCGGCCTTCGGCCCGACGCGCAACCCGCACGACCACGGTCGCGTCCCCGGCGGGTCGTCGGGCGGCTCGGCCGCCGCCGTGGCCGCGGGGATGGTGGCGATCGGCCTCGGCTCGGACACGGGGGGCTCGATCCGCCAGCCCGCGGCGCTCTGCGGCGTGGTCGGGGTCAAGCCGACCTACGGGATGGTCTCGCGGTACGGGCTCATCGCCTTCGCGAGCTCGCTCGACCAGATCGGGCCGCTCGCCACGACGGTGGCCGACGCCGCCGCGTGCCTCGAGGCGATCGCCGGCCACGACCCGATGGATGCGACCTCCCTCGACGAGCCGGCGCCGCGGGTGGTCGCCGCGCTCGACCGTGGCGTGGACGGTGCGCGGGTGGGCCTCGTCGCAGAGCTGCTGGACGGCGCGGCGCCCGACGTCGTCGTCGCGGTCGAGCGCGCGGCCGAGGCGCTCGAGGCGGCCGGCGCGCACGTCGCCGAGCTCACGCTCCCCGAGCTGCGCCTCGGGCTCTCGGCGTACTACCTGATCGCGCCGGCCGAGGCGAGCTCCAACCTCGCCCGCTACGACGGCGTCCGCTACGGGCTGCGCGTCGACGCGGCCGACGTGCAGGCCATGAACGTCGCCACGCGCACCAGGGGGTTCGGCGACGAGGTGAAGCGCCGGGTGATGCTCGGGACCTACGCGCTCTCTGCGGGGTACTACGACGCCTACTACGGCCGGGCCCAGCGCGTGCGCACGCTGATGTGCCGCGCGTTCGCGACCGCGTGGGAGCGGTGCGACCTGCTGCTCGGCGCGACGGCCCCGACCACCGCGTTCGAGCTCGGGGCGAAGACCGCCGACCCGATGGCGATGTACCTCTCGGACGTCTTCACGATCCCGTCCAACCTCTCGGGCGAGGCAGCGATCACGGTCCCGTTCGGCCGCGGCGACGACGGGCTCCCGATCGGCGTGCAGCTGCTCGGCCGCGCCCGGGCCGAGCCGCGCGTCTTTGCCGCGGCGCGGGTCCTCGAGGCGGCGGCGTGACCGCGACCGGGCTCGAGACCGTCGTCGGCCTCGAGGTCCACACCGAGCTCAAGACCGCGACCAAGCTCTTCTGCGGGTGCCGCAACCGGTTCGGCGACGAGCCGAACACCAACGTCTGCCCGGTCTGCCTCGGGCTCCCGGGCTCCCTCCCGGTGCTCAACCGCCGGGCGGTCGAGCTCGCGATGGCGATCGGCACCGCGCTCGAGTGCGAGATCCGACCGAGCATCTTCCACCGGAAGAACTACTTCTACCCGGACATGCCGAAGGACTACCAGATCTCGCAGTACGACGAGCCGATCAACGTGGGCGGACACCTCACGCTCCCGGACGGCACGGTCGTGGGCATCGTCCGCGCCCACATCGAGGAGGACACCGGCAAGACGACCCACGTCGGGGAGACCGGCCGGATCCACGGTGCGGACCGCGCGCTCGTCGACTACAACCGCGCCGGGGTGCCGCTCGTCGAGATCGTCTCGGCCCCCGACCTCAGGAGTGGAGAGGCGGCGCGCGCGTACGTGACCGAGCTGCGCGCCATCCTCGTCGCGACCGGCGCGAGCGACGGGCGGATGGAGGAGGGCTCGCTGCGCGTCGACGCGAACGTCTCGGTGCGCGAGCCCGGCGCGCCGTTCGGCACCCGATGCGAGGTGAAGAACATGAACTCGCTGCGCAGCCTGCAGCGGGCGGTCGAGCACGAGGCCGAGCGCCAGGCGGCGGTCGTCGCCGCCGGCGGCACCGTGGAGCAGGAGACGCGCCACTGGGACGAGGACGCCGGCCGGACGGTCCCGCTGCGCTCGAAGGAGGAGGCGTACGACTACCGGTACTTCCCCGAGCCCGACCTGCTCCCGCTCGCGCCAGACGCGACGTGGCGCGCGGCGGTCGCCGCCTCGCTCCCGCCGATGCCGAGGGCCCGGCGCGCCGTGCTCGTCGAACGGCTCGGCACGGTGACGGACGCGCAGCGCGACCAGGTGGCGTCGGTCGTCGCCGATGACGACGGGGGCGTCGCGCCGCAGCTCGCGCTCGCGCGTGTCGCGAACGAGGTGGCGGCGCTCGGGGACCCGCACCGGCTCGACGCGTCGGGGGTGGTGGCGCTGCTCGCGATGGAGGCGCGCGGCGACCTCTCGGCGACCCAGACCAAGGCCGTGCTGCAGCGGATGGCGGAGACCGGCGAGGACCCCGACGCGATCGCCGCGGCGATGGGGCTCGAGCAGATCGGCGAGGACGCGCTCGACGCCACGCTCGACGCGGTGATCGCCGCGCACACTGACGAGTGGGCGCGGTACCGGGAGGGCGACGAGAAGCTCGCGCAGTTCTTCGTCGGGCAGGTCATGCGCGAGACCGGCGGCAAGGCGGACGGCAAGGCGGTCGTCGCCGGCCTCGTGCGCCGCCGCTGACGTGCACGCGCGGGCGCCGCGCGTGCCGTGGCGCGCGATGACCCTCGTCGGCGTGGGGGCCGTCGTCGCCGTCGGGTGCGTCACCGCCGGGGTCCTCGCGGCCACCGACTCGCCGGTCGTGCCCGCCCAGCCCTGGGCCGTCCAGGGCCCGGTCGTCGTGGCGGATCTCTCCGTCGTGCGCTGCCCCACGAGCTACGGCATCGCCCGCGCCCGCGACGTCGACCTCCCGGCGCGCGTCAAGACCCAGGTGTCGCGCGCGCTCGCCGGCGGGGTCTCGGTCTTCACCGACGGGCTCGGCACCGTGCAGGTCGTCGCACCGAGCCGGTGGGGTTGCACCGCGCTCGACAGCGTCTCGGGGTCGAGCCGGCTGGTGGTCTACCCACCGGGGTCGCCCCGCCCGACGTGGGGGGGCGTGACGACGATCGCCCAGGGGATCGAGGCCTCGCAGACCGGGTCGTGCGGCGGGTGCAGCCTCGAGGAGGCGTGCCCGCTCTTCGCCGCGGCGCGGCACGCGTACGTCGCGACCTACCGCGTGGCGTGCGCGCGCGCCTCGAGCCCGGGGGAGCGGCGCACCGCGAGCGCCCCGTGGACGGTGCGGTTCGTCGACCCGCCCGGCGTGCTCGGGGCGGGCCAGCCCTCCGGCGGCGGCCTCGCCGCCTACGGGGTGATGCTGTGGCGCCTGCCGGGCGCCCGCCACCCGACGGCGTGGCTGGACACGTGCACGCTCCCGGTCGAGGACCGCCAGCTCTGCGTGCTCTCGGTGTTCGCGTTCCTCGCCCGCCACCCGGCGGCGTGAGCCGATCAGCCGAGGCGCGCGACCACCCAGTCGACGCACGCGCAGAGCGCCGCGACGTCGTCGGGCTCGATCGCCGGGAACATCGCGATCCGCAGCTGGTTCCGACCGAGCTTCCGGTACGGCTCGGTGTCGACGATCCCGTTGCGGCGCAGCACGGCGGCGACCGTCAGCGCGTCGATCCGGTCGTCGAGGTCGATCGTGGCGACCACGCGGCTGCGCATCGCGGGCTTCTCGACGAACGGCCGCGCGTACTCGGCCCTCTCCGCCCACCCGTAGAGGATCTCGGCCGACCGCTCGCACCGCCCCGTCGCGAACGCCAGCCCCCCGTGCTCGAGGAACCACCGGAGCTGCGAGCGCAGCAGGTGCAGCGTCGCGAGCCCCGGCGTGTTGTAGGTCTGCTGCAGGCGGGCGTTGTCGAGCGCGATCTTGAGGTCGAGCGTGGGCGGCACCCACCGCGTCGAGGCCGCGATCCGCTCGATCCGCTCGATCGCGGCTGGCGAGCAGCACGCGAGCCAGAGCCCGCCGTCGGCGGCGAAGGACTTCTGGGGCGCGAAGTAGTAGCAGTCGAACTGCGCGGGGTCGACCGGGAGGCCGCCCGCCCCGCTCGTGGCGTCCACGAGCACGAGGCCGTCCGCCCCGCGGGGCCGTGTGATCGGCGCCATCACGCCCGTCGATGTCTCGTTGTGCGTGAGCGCGTAGACGTCGACCGAGTCGTCGACCACCGGGTCAGGGTGCGCGCCGGGCTCGGACTCGATCACGACGGGCTCGGCGAGGTGCGGCGCGGCGCGCGTCACGCCGGCGAACTTGGACGAGAACTCGCCGAAGCTCAGGTGCTCGCTGCGCGACTCGATCAGCGAGCTCGTCGCGGCGTCCCAGAACGTCGTCGTCCCGCCGTTGCCGAGGAGCACCTCGTACCCGTCGGGTAGTGAGAAGAGCTCGGCGAGCGACGCCCGGACCTCCTGGACGACGGCGCGGACCGGCGCCTGGCGGTGCGAGGTCCCGAGGTACACCGGCGCGTCGAGCGCGAGCGCGTCGACCTGCGCGTGGCGGACCTTCGACGGCCCGGAGCCGAACCGACCGTCGAGCGGGCGGAGCGAGGCCGGGATCGTGATCGATGGGACGTCGGGCACGTATGGCATCATGCCAGCCATGGCGACGGCGCCGTCCGCGACGCGGCGGATCTCGTCGCTGCTGGCGTCGCTGGAACCGTCTGCGACGCTGGCCGTCGACGCGAAGGCGAAGGCGCTCCGCGCCTCGGGACAGCCGGTGATCGGGTTCGGCGCCGGCGAGCCGGACTTCCCGACGCCCGCGCACGTCGTGGAGGCGGCGGTCGCCGCGTGCCGCGACCCCGCCATGCACAAGTACACGCCGTCAGCCGGGCTTCCGGCGCTGCGCGCCGCGGTGTGCGCGGTCACCGCGCGCGACTCGGGGCTCGCCATCTCGCCTGACCAGGTGCTCGTGACCAACGGCGCGAAGCACGCCGTGTTCATGGCGCTCATGACGCTGCTCGACCACGGCGACGAGGTCCTCGTGCCCGCGCCGTACTGGACCACCTACCCCGAGGTCGTCCGGGTGGTCGGGGGCGTCCCCGTCACGGTCGAGACGTCCGCCGGCCAGAACCACCGCGCCACGGTGGAGGACCTCGAGGGCGCGCGAACCGCGCGGACCCGGGCGCTCATCTTCAACTCGCCGTGCAACCCGACCGGCGCGGTCTACCCGACCGACGAGGTCGCGGCGATCGGCAGGTGGGCGGCCGAGCACGACGTGTGGGTCATCACGGACGAGATCTACGGGCACCTCGTCTTCGGCGACGCGGTCCAGGTCTCGATGCCGGCGGTCGTCCCCGAGCTCCAGGACCGGTGCGTGGTGGTCAACGGCGTCTCCAAGACCTACGCCATGACGGGATGGCGCATCGGGTGGCTCGCGGGCCCGACCGACGTGGTGGCGGCCGCGGGCACGCTGCAGTCGCAGGTCACCTCGAACATCTCCAACGTCGCGCAGGCAGCCGCGCTCGCGGCGCTCACGGGCGACCTCTCGGCCGCGCGAGAGATGCGCACCGCCTTCGACCGCCGGCGCACGGCGATGGCCGCACAGCTGAACGCCATCGACGGCGTCAGCTGCGTCCTGCCGGACGGGGCGTTCTACTGCTTCCCGGACGTGACCGGGCTGCTCGGGCAACGGCTCGCGGGCAGGGCCGCCAGGACCACGAGCGAGCTCGCCGGGCACCTGCTCGACGAGGCCCTTGTTGCGGTCGTGCCGGGGGAGGCGTTCGGCGCGCCCGGCCACCTGCGGCTCTCCTGCGCGCTCGCCGACGAGGACCTGCACGAGGGCCTCGCGCGGCTCGCCCGGTTCGCGGCCGACCGCTGAGCCGCCGGGCCTCGGCCCGTAGCCTTGGGGCCCCTCGAGGAAGGAGCGACGTGGCACGCGTGCTGGTGACCGAGCAGATCGCCGCGTCCGGCCTCGACGCGCTGCGCCAAGCGGGCCACGACGTGGAGGTCGCGACGTCGCTCAGCCCTGCAGCGCTCGTCGAGGCGGTGCGCGGGGCGCACGCGCTGATCATCCGCTCGGCGACCACGGTCACGGCCGAGGTCCTCGACGCGGGGAGCGACCTCGTCGTGGTGGGCCGGGCCGGCAGCGGCCTCGACAACGTCGACGTCGCCGCGGCGACGTCCCGCGGCGTGATGGTCGTGAACGCCCCCGAGTCGAACGTGCTCTCCGCCGCCGAGCACGCCATGGCGCTCCTGCTCGCCCAGGCCCGGAACCTCCCCCAGGCGCACGCCTCGCTGACAGCGGGGCGCTGGGAGCGGAGCCGGTTCGAGGGGGTCGAGCTCGCCGGCAAGACCCTGGGCGTCATCGGGCTCGGACGGGTCGGCGCGCTCGTCGCGCACCGCGCGCACGCGTTCGGGATGCACGTCGTCGCTTACGACCCGTTCGTCTCGCCGGAGCGCGCCGACCC
>Ga0318534_10000289_pt1 | contig 15561 bp, 13 predicted proteins | sample GRESIP117b4f26_FD_202502 | JGI IMG/M metagenome (GOLD analysis project Ga0318534, IMG submission 202502) | Tropical soil microbial communities from Luquillo Experimental Forest, Puerto Rico - GRE.SIPMG.117b4f26 | ecosystem: Environmental > Terrestrial > Soil > Tropical forest > Bulk soil...
GTCGAGCTCCTGGCCTACGCGTCCGCGTGCACGAGTCGCCTCCGGCTCGGCACCGCCGTCCTCCTGACGGCGCTGCGGAGCCCGGTCCACCTCGCCAAGAGCCTGGCCACCCTCGACCATCTGTCGAGCGGTCGTCTGATCGTAGGCGTGGGCCTGGGCGGGAACCCGAGGATCTATCCGGCCTTCGGCTTCGGCCCGGAGCGCCGCGTCGCCCGCTTCGTCGAGGGGCTCGAGGTCATGCGGCGGCTGTGGACCGAGCCGGGCGTCACCTTCGCCGGGCAGTTCTTCCGGCTCGACGGCGCCACGATGATGCCGAAGCCTCTCCAGCAGCCGCACCCGCCGCTCTGGTTCGGCGGCCACCATCCGGACGCCCTCCGGCGCGCCGTCGTCCTCGCGGCAGGGTTCATGGGAGCGGGCTCGGCGAGCACCGCCACGTTCGCGGAGGAGGCGGTCCTACTCCGCCGGCTGTGCGGGGAGAGCGGTCGCGACCCCGCGACCCTCGATGTCGGCAAGCGCGTGTACGTGGCGATCGACCGGGACCGCGACCGTGCGGGCCGACGACTGGCCCAGTGGTTCGGAGCCTTCTATGGGCGGCCCGCCTTGGCAGCCGAGGTGTCGGTCTGGGGATCGAGCGACGAGGTGGCCGAGGGGCTTCGGGCCGTGGTGGCGGCCGGCGCGCGCCTCCTCATGCTGAACCCCGTGTTCGACGAGCTGGAGCACTTGGAGGCCTTCGCCGCCGAGATCGCGACTCGCCTCTGAGGCGCCGGGCGGGCGACGGAAATGCCTGCCCTGGGGAGCGGGGGGCGATGCGCGGCCGGTCGACAGCGCTCCGCGTGCTGACGGCGCGCGACGGCCGCTCAGTCGGCTCCGAGGGCGGCGTGCGTGGCCAGGCGGTCGGCGCGGGCGTTGAAGGTGGCCCAGTCGTTCGGGCCGGCGAACGTCGACTGATGCCCCTTCTGGTGTCGAAACGCCAGCTGGATCCCGCGGCGCTCGGCCAGCGCTCGGCAGGCCGCGACGAGCTCGGCCACCAGCGGATCCTTCGTCTTCCAGCGGCCCTCCATCCAGGCGCCCACCCCCTCGTAGTCGTAGACGACCGTCAGGGCGCCCGGGGCGGCGCGCGAGACGGCGAGGTAGAGCGCGGCCAGCTCGGCGAGGACATTCCGAAGCGTGTCGACCGCCCGCGTGATCTTCGGCCGGGAATCGAGGCTCGGCACGCGAGCCTCCCCGAGCACCGAGTAGACGGTGGTCCCGATCTCTTCCCGGACGCGCGTCACGACGCCGTCCCGGTCGACGAGCACCACACCGACCCCGCCCATGGCGTTCCCGTCGACGAAAGCGTAGCGCCCCGCCGGAAGCCGGAGACCTTGTCCGCGCAGCAGCGCCTCGGCGTGGGCCCGGCTCGTCACCGCCTGATATCGCGCGCCCCGCACCCCGGAGACCGCCGCCCGGCAGGCGTCCCAGCTCTCGTAGATGCCGCGGATCGCCGCCGGCGCGGTGACGACGTAGAGCTTCACCGGGATGAGGGTGCCTCGGCCAGGAACTCGAGGAGTGCGGCGGCCATCTCGACCGGGCGGTCGAGCGGTACGTGGTGATGCGCCCCGGCGATCTCGACCAGGCGGCCGGCTGGCAAGGCCTGACCGAGGCGCTCCGCCACATCCCGGGGCAGGACTGGGCTCCGCTCGCCTCGGATCACGAGCGCTGGCGCCTCGACCCCCGGGACGAGCGGCCACAGGTCGACGGGGCGGCGCTCGGTGTAGCAGGCGGGGTCGAAGCGCAGGGCGAATCCGCCGTCGCGCCCGACGAAGGCGCTCCGCGCCAGATGGGCGAGGAGCGCCGGGTCGGCGACTGTGTCGGGCGGCAGCAGGTGGAAGCTCGCGACCGCCACCTCGAGCGTCGGATAAACGCGCCGCGGTCGCTGACCGCGCTCGCGCATCCGGGTGAGGCGCTCCGGGGGGATGGCCGGCCGTGTATCGACGACGACGAGCGACCGCGTCCGCTCGGGATGCCAGGCCGCGAAGGCCAGAGCGTTGTGGCCGCCCATCGAGTGACCCACGAGGCTCGCGCGGGGCCAACCGAGCCGGTCGAGGACGGTTACGAGGTCGCCCGAGAAGTCCTCCGTCGCGTAGGCGGGCGGGACCGTCCAGCGACTCTCGCCATGCCCCCGCTGGTCCAGGGCCACCACGTGGAAGCGAGCCGCCAGCGGCTCCAGGATCGCGTCGAACCAGTGGGCGTGGGCGGCGCCGCCGTGCAGGAGCAGTACGGGAGGGCGACCGGGAGACCCGATCTCAAGGTACGCCAGACGGACCCCCGGGAGGTCGACCGTGGCACGCCGGGCCATCTCGCAGCCGAGCACCGCCGGTATTGTACTCGGGGGCCCCAGGTGGGACGGCGTAGGCCTGGCCCTCGTTCGAGGACTGCCGCGCGTGGTGACCGCCCGCTCGTCGTTCTGGGCCGATCGCCGCCGCCGGTAGTCCACGCGACACAGGGGCGCCGGCGGCCCCGGCGTCTTCGGCCGCCACCGTCGGGTGCTCGAGCTCCGGGGCGACACGGGATCGTTCCTGGCGGCGATCGTGCGCCAGCACCCGGGGGTGGAGGCCACGCCGTTCGCGCTGCCGGCCGTGGCCGCGACCGTGCGCGAGCGGCTGCGCGGGACCGCCCAGGGGGGAAGGTGCCGCGTCGTCGAGGGCGACTTCGTCTCGGACCCCTCCCTCCGGGCCACGACGCCTGAGCACTCCTCGGGCGGATCTCGAGCGGCCACAGGCGATGGCGCCCGGCTCCTCCTCGTGGACTTCTGGACCCCGACGCCACCCACACGCGGCCTCCGCTCGCGGCCCCGGTGGCGCGCGAGTTCCTGCTGACGCCCGGCGGCGGGGACGTGAACAGCGTCGAGGAAGCTCGCCAGTGGCTACGGGAGAGCGGATGGCGACCGGTCGAGCACACGCCGTTGGACGGACCGGCCAGCCTCGTCCTGGCCGAGGCCGTGTAGGCCGGTTCCCTCGCCGACAATCAGGGCGCGCGCCGACTCAGCCCGGCTCGCGCAGGCTCTCCAGCGCCGCCCAGTCGAGCTCGACACCGTGTCCCGGGCGGTCGGGGGCGACGGCCTCCCCGGACTCCAGCACGAGGGGGTGGGCCATGAACCGTTCGAGGCCGAAGCCGTGGACCTCCAGGAACGAGGCGTTGGGCACGGCGGCGAGCAGGTGGACGTGGAGATCGTGGACGCCGTGGGAGGTCACCGGCAGGTTCTGGGCCTCGGCCAGGTGCGCGACCTTGAGCCAGGCCGTGATCCCCCCGACGTTCGACACGTCGGGCTCCGGAAACGAGACCCCTCCGGCCGCGATCAGGCGCGCAAACTCGTGGACCGTGCGGAGGTTCTCCCCGGCCGCCACCGGGAGGGCGCCCTCCCGGACCACCCGCGCGTGACCCGGGATGTCGTCGGGAATGATGGGCTCCTCGAGCCAGTAGACGTCGTGAGCGGCGAGAGCCCGGGAGGCGCGGATGGCCTCGTCGGCCGTCCACCGCATGTTGGCGTCCACGAGAAGGGGGACGTCAGCGCCCAGGAGCGCCCGCATCGCCCGGACCCGCTCCACGTCCTCGGCCCGGCGCGGTCGCCCGACCTTCATCTTGATCGCGCGAAAGCCCTGCCGGAGGCGCTCCTCCGTCTGGCTCAGGAGAGCGTCGAGCGGGAACTGCAGGTCGATCCCGCCCGCGTAGGCCGGGACCCGCGGGTGATGGCCCCCGAGGAGCTTCCAGAGCGGGAGGCCTCCTCGGCGGGCGCGGAGATCCCAGAGGGCCACGTCGACGGCCGAGATGGCGAAGGCCGCGAGCCCCCCGCGCCCCACGTAGTGGAGCCGCCACCACATCCGCGCCCACAGTCGCTCGACGCGCTCCTCGTCTTCCCCGGCCAGCATCGGGGCGAGGTCGCGGGCGACGAGCGAGCGGATGGCCGCGCCGCCGGCGCCCACGGTGTAGGTGTACCCGAGGCCCTCCGCCCCGTCGCGGGTCCGGCAGCGCACCGTGATCAGCTCGAAGTGGCTGATGTCGCCGTGGGTGGCGTCAGACAGTACCCGGGGGAGCGGGATCCGGTAGTGATCCGCGACGAGCTGGGCAATGGCCATCGGCAACCGGCTCAGGAGCCCGAGCTGGCCCCGCTGGCACGATCTCGCATGGCGCCGCTAGCGTACACTACTGGCCGATGACCGACGCCCGCCCGGACGGTGTCCACTTCGCCCACGTCGCGATCGGCGCGGCGCGCGTGGCCGACGCGGTCCCTCTTCTCGTCGGAGTGCTCGAGAGTTGCCCCTGTCGGGCGGTCCGTCGGCGGGCTTCCGGTGGGCCTCTTGGGGTTACAGGCGGGGCGGGGGCCTGGCGGCGATCGCTCGTCGCGCGGGACCGACGGCCTCCGCCATCGGGTCCGGGCTCGCTCCGGGCCGCGGGTTCACGACGTGACCTTCAAGGTTCCGAGCCTCGCCGAGACCGGGGCCCGCGCCGAGGCCGCGGGCTACGCGCTCGTCGCGCGCGCCGAGGCCGACCCGGAGTGGGGGGTCGCCTATCTCCATCCCAAGCAGGCCCGGGGGATCGTCGTCCAGGTCGATTCGGGCTTCCGGAACGAACCGGGCACGGCCGTGGGAGGTGCCGCCGGGCCCGCCCGATCCCCCGCCGGCCGTCGCCGTGGTGGGGCTGAGGCTCCGCGCGCCGGATGCCGGGCGCGTGCTGACCCCGCGGGCGTCGGTCTTAGGAGGCGCGGAAGGGGTGGCGCCCGGAACGAACGAACCCGCGCCCGAGACCCGGGTCTTCGCCCGGTCCGAGTGGTCGGTGCGGATCACCGTGGACGGCGATCCGAGAATCGCGGCCGGCCCCGGCGCCATTGAGGTGGCCGCCGACCGGGACCTGGGCCTGCCGGCCCGTCCGGCGCCGTCCCTCGGGGCCCCGGTCCGGCAGCTCCGTGCGCCCGACGCGCGGGCGGTCGGGCGAGGGAGTGCGTCGGCGTGAGCGGCGAGGCGGGCATGGAGTACCGGCGCCTCGGACGGGACGGTCCGGTGGTGTCGGCCTTGGGCCTCGGCTGCATGTCGTTCTCGGGCGCCTACGGCCAGGGCGACGACGCGGAGTCGATCGCGGTCGTCCATCGCGCCCTCGACCGCGGGCTCAGCCTCCTCGACTCCTCAGACATGTACGGCTGGGGCCAGAACGAGGAGCTCCTCGGCCGGGCGATCCGGGGCCGGCGCGACGCGGTCGTCCTGGCCACGAAGTTCGGTCAGGTGCGCAACCCGGCGGGCGCCAATCTCGTGAACGGGCGACCCGAGTACGTCGGACAGGCCTGCGACGCGAGCCTCCGCCGGCTCGGGGTGGAGACGATCGACCTCTACTACCAGCACCGGGTCGATCCGCAGGTGCCCATCGAGGAGACGGTCGGCGCCATGTCGCGCCTGGTGGAGCAGGGGAAGGTCCGCCATCTCGGTCTCTGCGAGACGGCCCCGGGCACCCTGCGTCGGGCCCACCGGGTCTGGCCGATCGCCGCCGTCCAGCTCGAGTACTCCCTGCTGTACCGGGAAGAGGCGGAGGAGACGCTGCCGATCTGCCGGGAGCTGCAGATCGGCCTGGTCGCGTACGCGCCGCTCGGGCGGAGCCTGCTGACGGGCAGGGTCTCGCGTCCGGAGGACATCCCCGAGGACGACCGCCGCCGTCAGCACCCGCGCTTCCAGGACCAGAACCTCCGGAAGAATCTGGCCCTGGTGCGCCCCGTGGAGACGATGGCCCGCGACAAAGGGGTCACTCCCGGGCAGCTCGCGCTCGCGTGGCTCTTGGCTCGGGGACCCGAGATCGTGCCCATCCCGGGCACGAAGCGACGCGCGCGCCTCGACGAGAATCTGGGCGCGCTCGATCTCGCGCTCATCCCCGACGACATCCGTGCCCTCGACGAGTCGGTTCCCCGTGGCGCCGCGGCCGGCGCGCGGTACCCCGACGCGCAGATGAAGGGCGTCTATCTCTGAGGCAGGGAGGGAAGATGGGCCGCCTCGACGGAAAGGTCACCATCGTCACGGGCGCAACCAGCGGCATAGGCAAGCGCACGGCGGAGCGCTTCGCCGAGGAGGGCGCGGTCGTCGTCCTCGCCGGCCGGCGGGACGCCGAGGGTCAGGGGGCGGCCCGGGGCATCGGCTCGCGCGCGTCCTTCGTCCGGACCGACGTCGGCCGCGAGGAGGACGTCAAGCGGCTCATCGAGGGAACGGTCGAGCGCCACGGCCGCCTCGACTGCCTCTTCAACAACGCGGGCGGGCCGGCGCCGGTCGGCGGCGTCGAGAGCATCCCGTGGCCGGAGACCGAGCGCGCGCTCGCCGTGCTCTTCGGCGGCGTGCTGTTCGGGATCAAGCATGCGGCGCCCGTGATGATGCGCCAGCGGTCGGGCAGCATCATCAACAACGGAAGCGTGGCCGGCACTCGCGCCGGCTACTCGACGTCGATGATCTACAGCGCGGCCAAGGCTGCCGTCATCCAGCTGACCCGGACGACGGCCATGCAGCTCGGCGAGCACAACGTGCGCGTCAATTGCATCTCACCCGGTGCCATCGTCACGGGCATCCTCCTCAAGGCCCTGGGACTGCCGGCCGACCGCGCCGACCGGGCGGCCAGCGAGCTCGGCGAGGCGTTCTCGCGCCAGCAGCCTATCCCGCGCGCCGGGCAGGGGGACGACATCGCCCGCATGGCCGTGTTTCTGGCCAGCGACGAGTCGAGCTTCGTCACCGGTCAGGACATCGTCGTCGACGGGGGCCTCATCACCGGACGGCTGTGGACGGCCCAACAGCAAGGCCTGGACGCGCTTCGCCAGAGCTTCGGGATCGCCGCCGTCCCTGACGCGAGCGAGGCCTCGTGACGCTGATCGCGCAGCCGGCCGGTCAGTACCGCTTCCTTCCCGGCGGGGAGCCGTACTCGGCGGGCGTGGTGGCCGAGGCGGGCGCGGAGATCGTTCACGCGACGCTCGCGCAGCCCGTGCCGTGGCGCGCGGGGTTCGATCGGATCGACCGGCACTTGCGGGACCACGGCCGGCCGAGGACCGCCCTCTGCGGGATCCAGCTCCGACTGCCCGCTCCGCTGCCGTTCGACGGCTTCGTCCACTTCAACCAGGGCTACCGGGCCCTCCTCGGGGAGTGGGAATTGCTGGTCGATGGGAAGAACCCGATCCCACGGACCAACGTGGCGCCGGTGGTGGGCGCGCCGGCCGAACCGTCGCTCTACGCGTTCTCCTACACCGTTCCGGCGGACGCGGAGACCGCTCCGACCTTCGTGGTGGCGGGCGCGGGAGAGCTGCGGCCGGGGTTCATGTCGGCTGCGGGGATCGTCCGACCGGGGGAGACGTCGGAGGATGCGCTCCGCGAGAAGGCCGCCTACGTCGTCGGGGTGATGGCCGAGCGTCTCCATGGCCTGGGCCTGGACTGGGGCGGTGTCAATGCCGTGTCGGTCTACACTGCCCATCCCATCGAGCCGTTCCTCGTGGACACCGTCCTCCGGCCCCTCGGGTCGGCCGCGGTCCACGGCGTTCGCTGGTTCCCGAGCCGCCCACCCATCCAGGGCCTCGAGTTCGAGATGGATGTGCGGGGCGTCCGACGGGAAATCCGGCTCGACTGATGATCCCACCATGATGAGGCGGGCGGGCGCCCACACCGTAAGGCTCCTGGTGGCGGCCGCCAGCCACTCGGCTCCGGAGGTGCCGGAGCCGGCCCCGTTCACCGGGCTCGGCGCCGGCGGCGTGGTGGGCGCGGGTGCCGGTCCGTCGGCTGCGCCGGAGACCAGCCGAGCCCTCCACCGAGGCGCGCCGTTCACGGGGGCCGGCGGCGGCTGCCCTGCCGTCGGGGGCCCTGTGTCCCGCGGTATCATGGACCGGGGACGGGCGAATGGGACGCGCTTCCACGACTGGGCACCGCGGGCTCCGCCACCTGGCCCTCCGGACCAGAGACCTCGCCGCGACCGAGCGCTTCTACGTGGACGTGCTGGGCCTCCGCCTGGCTTTTCCCCACCACGGCATGCTCTTCCTGGAGACGCCCGCCGGCGGCGACCTTCTCAATTTCGTGGCGGTCCGCCGATCCTTTGCCGCCAGGGCCGGCGGCTTCGACCACTTCGGTCTCCACGTGGCGACGGACGAGTGGCCGCGGCTCACCAGACGGCTCCGGCAGGCGCGGGTCCGCATCTGGGGGCGGCGGGGGCACCACGCCGTCTACATTCGCGACCCGAACGGCTACACCGTCGAGCTCTACCGGGACTGACGCGATTCCGAAAATGGCCGAGACGACCCCGCCTCCGAGCTTCATCCGCGCCATGGTCGCCGAGGACAACCGCACGGGGCGCTTCGGCGGCCGTGTCATCACCCGGTTCCCTCCCGAGCCGAACGGCTACCTCCACATCGGCCACGCCAAGGCGATGTCTGTTGATTTCGGCATCGCGGCCGAGCACGGGGGCCGCTGCCACCTCCGCTTCGACGACACCAATCCGACCAAGGAGAGCATGGAGTACGTCGAGTCGATCATGGCCGACGTGCACTGGCTCGGGTTCGACTGGGGGGAGCACCTCTACTTCGCCTCGGATTACTTCGAGCGGCTCTACAAGCACGCCGAGGAGCTCATCCGCCGGGGCCTGGCCTACGTCGACGACCTCTCGGCCGATGAGATCCGCGCCTACCGCGGGACCCTGACCGAGCCGGGGCGGCCCAGCCCCTGGCGCGACCGGCCGGCCGCTGAGAGCCTCGATCTGTTCCGGCGCATGCGGGCGGGGGAGTTCGAGGACGGGGCGAGAGTCCTGCGGGCCAGGATCGACATGGCCTCGCCCAACCTGAACCTCCGCGACCCGGTCATCTACCGGATCCGCAAGGTCCCGCATCACCGGACGGGCGACGCCTGGTGCGTCTACCCGATGTACGACTACGCGCATCCCCTCTCCGACTCCTACGAGGGCGTCACCCACTCGCTCTGCACGCTCGAGTACGAGGACCACCGGCCGCTCTACGACTGGCTTCTCGACGCCCTGCAGGTCTACCACCCGCAGCAGATCGAGTTCGCCCGGCTGAACCTCTCCTACACGGTGATGAGCAAGCGGCGGCTCCTCGAGCTGGTCGAAGGCGGTCACGTGGCCGGCTGGGACGACCCGCGGATGCCGACGCTCGCTGGCCTCCGCCGGCGCGGCTACACCCCGGAAGCGATCCGCGACTTCTGCGAGCGGATCGGCGTGGCCAAGGCCGACAGCGTGGTGGACGTGGCCCTCCTCGAGCACTGCCTCCGCGAGGACTTGAACCGCCGGGCGCCGCGCGCCATGGCGGTCCTGCGGCCCCTCCGCCTGATGCTCGAGAACTACCCGGCGGACCAGGTCGAGGAGATGGAGGCGGTCAACAATCCCGAGGACCCGTCGATGGGGACCCGCCGCGTGCCCTTCGGCCGCGTCCTCTACATCGAGCGGGACGACTTCCGGGTTGACCCCCCGCCGAAGTACCATCGCCTCGCGCCCGGCGTCGAGGTGCGCCTCCGCTACGCGTACCTGGTCCGCTGCACGGGCTTCAGCACGGATCCCGCCACGGGTGAGGTCGTCGAGGTCCGTGCGATCTACGACCCCGCGACGCGTGGGGGGGACGCCCCCGACCGGCGGCGGGTCAAGGGGACGATCCACTGGGTGTCGGCCGGCCCTGCGGTCCGCGCCACCGTGCGACTCTACGATCAGCTGTTCACCAAGCCCGTCCCCGGCGATGACGAGGACTGGAAGGCGGGGCTCAACCCAGCCTCGCTCGTCACCCTCGAGGGCTGCCTCGTCGAGCCGGCGCTCGCCTCGCCGCGCTGGGGCGCCCGCTACCAGTTCGAGCGGACCGGTTACTTCTGCGTGGATCCCGACTCGACACCGGGGCGGCCGGTGTTCAACCGGGCGGTCCCGCTCCGGGACTCCTGGGCCAGGATCGAGCGGGCCCCAGGCTGAGCCGGTCGCCTCACGCGGCCGGATATCGGCCAGGCGAGCAGGTCCTCGGCGGCCACGGCGTCGCGCCTCCGACCGGGCCGCCGGGGCCCTTCCCCCGCCTCAGTGGAACCGGAAGCTGATCCCTCCGAGGATGTGGTTGGCGTCGAGATCAGCGTCGACCTTCGTCCGCTGGCCGTTGAGGCTCCCAGACGGTGAGACGGAGAAGTGGGTGAAGCGATACTCCGCGAAGAGCGCGACGTTCGGGAACAGCTCGAAGGCGATCCCTGCCCGGGCGTCCACACCGACCTGGACGGTGTCCGCGGAGATCTTCTCGGTGACGCCGTTCAGGAAGCGGGTGGTCGACTCGGTCCAGAAGAAGCCGGGACCGGCCGCGGCATAGAGTTGCACGACCCCGTTGGGATGGTCGAGGCTGGCGGCGAGGGGCACCCGTAGCATGACCAGTGGGGTCATCGGGACCGTGCGCACCTTGACCTTGACGAGGTTCGGATTCCCGCTCTTCGGGGTGAACTCCGGCTCGAAGTAGGAGACGTCCGCGGCCAGGCCGAGCCACGGCAGACCCTGCAGGTTGAACCAGTAGCCCAACCGGCCGCCGACCGTAACGTCCGGGTCGGCCTTGCCCCGCTCCTTCTCGATCGACACGTTACCCTGCTTCACCGTGATGTCCGGGTCCGTGAAGAACGACGCCCCGGCGTAGAGGTCCAGGAACACCTCGGCGGCCGCTGGCCGGCCGACGGCGACCAAGGCGACGAGTCCCGCGACGAGGGTGGCCACTCGGACACCGGGGTGCCGCATCGTCGCCTCCTTCGAGTCTTCGTGAGCGTGGATGGGCGCCCGCAGGGAGCCGGGATCGGCAACTCGGTCGGGCCCGCCCTTGGAGCAGGGTACTACGAAGGTCAGGATGTGTGCTATTGGACCACGGGCATCCCTTTCGCACGGTGAGGCTGGAGCCGGGAGTAGCGGCGTCCCGCTCGCCGGTGCTACGCTCGTGCTCGGGTCGCCCGGACCGCAGCCCCGTGGTTTCGGCAGATGACCGCATGGTGGCCTCCGGACGGCGATGACGGGTACGTCCGGGACGGAGGGGCACGTGATGAGGCAGTGCTGGCTGGACCGCGTGCGGCATCGCCGGCTCTCGGGCCCGCTAAGCGCCATGGCGACGCGGTCCGGAGTCTCACCGAACGTGGTCACGCTCGCGAGCCTGGCGGTCGGCCTAGCCGCGGCCCGGCGCCTGGCCGGCGAGGGCGCTGGCTGCCCGTTCTGGCCGTGGTCCTCTACCTAGTGGCCGTCGTGCTCGATCATGTCGACGGTGAGGCCCGGCTCGTGCGGACGGAATCGCGGCGCGGCCACTGGTTCGACCTGACCGCCGACACCGTGGTTCAGGCGGTACTGGTAGCGGCGGCGGGCGTGGCGGTGGCGGGCCTTGGCTTCGAGGCCGGGCCCGAACTGGGGACCGTCGCGGCGCTGGGTGTGGTCCTGAGCGCGGCGGCGGCCGGCGCCTGGCCGGTGGTGCCGGCGACGTCGGGTCGTCGGCTGGATGCCGCCTCCGTGCTCGACGCGCTTGGCAACCGCCACGGGTTCTACGCCCTCCTGCTCGTCTTCGTCGCCCTGCGAGTCGGCAGGCCGACGCTCCTGCCGGCCCTGCTCGGCGTCGTGACCATTGGCTCGCACGCCTACTGGGGGGGACGCGTGGCCGTGGCCCTCTCCCGACCCCGCCGCGAGCGTCCGGCGGCACCGCGGAGTCGGCCGGCTCCCGGGGCTCGATGGCGGCGCGCGGCGATGCTCGTCCTCTCCGTGGTGCCCGCGGTCTCCGCAACCTCGGCGGTCGCCCAGGGAGGGTACGAGACGCCGGCTGTCCTGCGCGCGGTGGACCTCGCCCCGGCTGCGCTTCTCAGCGGGCCGCGCTTCCAGGTCGATGACCGGGTCGTGACGGACGGGCTCCTCGCCAAGTTCGCCATCCGATCGGATTTCGGGCCGTTCGAGGCCGAGGGACCGGGAATGCTCGAGGTCCGTGTCGGCGAGATCCGCGCGCTCGACGCTCTGGACCAGGCGAGCAAGACGGAGGCGTTCGGGAAGGCCCTCGCGGGCTCGGCGCAGCGTACCGGAAAGTCCCTCGCGACCGCCGTCACGAATCCCGGGGAGACGATCAAGGGTCTGCCCGAAGGAGTGGGCCGCTTCTTCGAGCGGGTCGGCCGTGGTGTGAAGACCGGGACCCAGAAGGCCGGCGACTACGTCGAGCAGGCGGAGGCCCAGAAGGCCGCCGCGGGCCGGGGGCCGGACACCGCCGAGGTCGCGTCGAAGGTCGGTGAGGCGACCGGCAACGTCGCCTCGAGCGTCTTCGGGAAGGACGACTCCCGGCGGCGCATCGCGAAGCACCTCGGGGTCGACCCGTACACGACCAATCCCGTGCTGGACAAGACGCTCGACGAGTTCGCGTGGGCGGTGTGGACCGGGGAGTTCGGACTGGACCGAGGGATCGCCCTGGTGCCGGGTGGTCGGGCCATCACGATCACGAAAAACTGGGTGAGCGACCTCGTCTGGGACTTGAACCCGGGCGACCTCGACGTGCGGGCGGAAAAGCAGCTGAAGGACGGCGGCGTGCCCCAGGACGTGATCGACCGGTTCCTGCGCCAGAAGTGGTTCACCCGGACCATCCGCCTGGCTCTCGTCGAGCCGCTGGTGGCGCTCGGGCCGGTGCCCGGCCGGGGCGACGTGATTCGGTGGGCGCTCACCGCTCAGTCGGAGACGCAGGCGCGCTTCATGGCCGGTGCGGCCGGGATTTTGGCCGACTACCACCGGACCGCCGCGCCCCTCGCGCGGATCCGGGTGGCGGGCACGCTGATCGGCGAGACCCAGAATGGTCCCCTGGTGATCGCCGCGCCGGTCGACTACGTGTCATGGACGGCGCGGCTCGCCAAGTTCACGGCCCGGCCGGACCTGGCCGGACGACCGAAGCAGCTCTGGCTGACGGGCCGGCTCTCGCCCCGCGCTCAGAAGGAGCTCACGGCGCTCCGCTGGACGATCCGCGAAGGAGTGTCCGCCGGGGTGGCCCGGCCGGGGGGCCCGCCGAGCCTGGAGCAGAAGCCCCAGCCCGCGTCCCCGTGATGAACGGGCCCCGGCGAGGACGGCGAACGCGCCCGATCGCGTCAGCCGGGCCCGGAGCAGGTCAAGCAAGCCAAGCGCGGAGGTCTCACATGCTCGTCCTCAGTCGACGCTGGAGCCGGTTGACCGTGGTGGTCCTGGTCACGGTGCTGGCGGTGTCGAGCGTCGTCCACGCGAAGGGATCGGGCAAGGAGCCGGAGGGCCCACCCAAGCTACCGGAGCCCCTGACGAAAGAGGCGATCCGTGAGCTGGTCGCGCGGCTCGACGACGACCAGGTCCGCCAGCTCCTCCTCGCCCAGCTCGACCGGGCCGCCGTGGGCGCTCCTGCGAAGAAGGCGACCAGCGGCGCGATGGGAATGGCCGGCGACATGGCCAACGAGTCTCAGCGCGTGGCGGAGCTGGCGACGGGTGTGGCCGCACTGCCGACGGCGCTGGTCGACGCGCGGGATCGCTTCCTCGAAGGGCGTGGTCCCGGCCACTTGATGTTGGCCCTGCTCCTGTTCGCGTTGATGCTCGGGGCCGGTGCTGTCGTGGAGCGCTTGGTCGATCGAGGCGTCCGGGGCATGCGGCGCGCGTTCGACCTCGGACCCAGCGCGGGCTTCGCGGCCCAGTCGAGCCGGGTGGTGCTTGACCTGGTGCTCGATGTGGTGGCGCTCGCCGGCTTCGCCCTCGGGGCCCTCGCCTTGTTCTTCGCGCTGCATCAGGGCCACGAGCCCACGCGACAGCTGATCGTGACCTACCTCGTGGCGGTCGTCGTCGTCCGGCTGGTGTCGCGGCTGTCGCGGCTCGTCCTCGCGCCTGGGGCGCCGGCGCGTCGGCTGCTGCCGCTCGGCGACGCGGCGGCGTCGCGCCTGCACCGGGGGATCGTAGGGCTGGCCGCGGTCTACGGGTTCGGGATCGGGACCATCCGATTTCTCCTTGCGCTCGGTGTTCCGGACGTCACCACGGACGGGCTGCGTCTGGTGGTGGGGGTGGTGTTCTTGGCGCTCGCCCTCGATACCATCTGGGCGATCCGGGCCGAGGTGGCCCGACTCATTCGCGGCCAGGGGGAGCCGGGACCGCTCCGCCGGCTCCTGGCCCTCGCCTGGCCGCTGCTGGCCACCGCCTATCTCCTGGTCGTGTTCCTCGCCAGGGTCTCCGAGATCCTCTCCGGGGAAACTGGCTCGTCGCGCGCCCCCATCCTGAGCGTGGTCCTTCTGGTGGCGTTGCCGCTGGTCGACATGGTTCTCGCCCGTCTGCTCACGGCAATGCTCGCCCCCGCCCGCAACGAAGGAGAGAGCGGCGCACCCGAGGCCGCCCCGACGTTCGAGCCCGTGTTGCAGCGAGCCCTCCACATCGTGGTCATGGTCCTCGGCCTGGTCATCCTCGCGGACTTGTGGAACCTCGATCTCTTCGACCTCGCCGAGCGGGGCATGGGCGCGCGGATCTCGAGCGCGCTCCTGGGCATCGGCATCACCGTCCTCCTGGCCTGGACCCTGTGGGAGCTGGCGCTGACGGCGATCAACCGCCAGATCGCCCGGGAGGGCGGTCCCCAGGTCGCCGAGGCCGGCGAGGAAGGGAGCGACCGGCCGGCGACTCGGTTGCGGACGCTTCTGCCGCTCATCCGGGCCATCCTGCTCGCATCGATCGTCGTCATGGCGACCCTCAGCATCCTGTCCTCCCTAGGCGTCAACATCGTCCCTCTCCTGGCCGGGGCAGGGGTGTTCGGTCTGGCCATCGGCTTCGGATCGCAGACCCTGGTCCGGGACGTCGTGTCGGGAGCCTTCTTCCTGATGGACGATGCCTTCCGGCTGGGCGAGTACATCGAGGCGGGGGATTCCAAGGGCACGGTGGAGAAGATCAGCGTCCGGTCGCTCCACATCCGCCACCACCGGGGCGCCCTCAACATCGTGCCGTACGGCGAGATCAAGCGCCTCCGCAACACGAGCCGGGATTGGATGATCATGACCCTCGAGTTCCGGGTTCCCTACGAGACCGACCTCCTCAAGGTCAAGAAGATCATCAGGCGGATCGGCGAGGACCTCATGAAGGATCCCGAGCTGGGACCCGACCTCCTCCAGCCGCTCAAGTCGCAGGGGGTGATGGCGACGGACGATGCCGGCCTCCTGATCCGCGCGAAGTTCATGGCCAGGCCGACCAGCACCCCGTACCTGGTCCGTCGCGAGGCCTACAATCGGATCCTCAAGGCCTTCGCCGCGGAAGGGATTCGCTTCGCCAGTCGCCAGGTCACCGTGCTGGCGCCCGGCGCGGCGTCGCCCGCGGGCGCGGCATCGTCGGGGGGGACATCGGGTGCCGCTGGCGTTCTGGCGGCGGCGGGCGCGGCGGCTGCCATCGCGCAGCCCGACAATCGCTGACGGACGCGGAGGCCGGGCGCGTCCGACCCCACCAACGCCGCGCGTGGACGATCGGGCGCGAGCGTCTTCGGGAGGTGGCCACGCCTGGCCCGTCCCCGCCGAATGTCGCCGATGCCGATTCGGTACGTCGGTACGGCGGGCGATCGAGCGGCCGGCGTCATCCGCGGTT
>Ga0318534_10000292_pt1 | contig 15517 bp, 17 predicted proteins | sample GRESIP117b4f26_FD_202502 | JGI IMG/M metagenome (GOLD analysis project Ga0318534, IMG submission 202502) | Tropical soil microbial communities from Luquillo Experimental Forest, Puerto Rico - GRE.SIPMG.117b4f26 | ecosystem: Environmental > Terrestrial > Soil > Tropical forest > Bulk soil...
AGTTCCGCGCTGCGCCGGCCTCCGTGGCACGCATGCGCGATATGGTGGCCGCCGGCAGGATGCGCTGCTTCGAGGCGCTGCCGTACTCGTTGATCGTGGCGGATGGCGCGCTGCGCGGCGTCAACATCCGGAGCCCCGATGGCACGGTCACTGCGCTCGATGCCGAGCAGCTGCTGGTGTTCTTCGGTCTGCACCCGAAACTCGGCCCGATCGCCGAGTGGGGGCTGGCGCTGGAGAAGAAGGCGTTGAAGGTCGACACCGAGAAGTTCCAGACGAGCATTCCAGGGGTATTCGCTGTCGGCGACATCAATGCCTATCCCGGCAAGAAGAAGCTGATCCTGTCGGGTTTCCACGAGGCGGCGCTCGCCGCATTTGCCATCCAGCACCACCTGTATCCGCAGAAGAAGCAGTTCCTGCAGTACACGACCACGAGTCCGATCATGCACCAGCGTCTGGGCGTGCCCGACTGATCGGCCCACACTGAAGGAAGACCATGACCTGCCTGCGCAATGTTGCCGCCGCCCTGGCTCTGTTGAGCGCGATTTCCGCACCGCGGCTCGCGTGCGCCGATCCCTGTCAACTCGAGATCAGCGGCAACGATCAGATGCAGTACGACAAGCCGCTGCTCAGCGTGCCGGCAAGCTGCACGCAGGTCACCCTGAGGCTGCACCATACCGGCAAGCTCCCGCGCGAGGCCATGGGGCACAACTGGGTGCTGGTGAACGCGGCGGACTTCAACGCGGTGGTCACTGCCGGCATGGCGGCCGGGCTCGCGAACGATTACGTGCAACCCGCTGACAAGCGGGTACTGGCGCACACCGGGGTCATCGGCGCGGGCCAGACGGTGAGCGTCACTTTCGCGACTTCGATCCTCAAGCCCGGCGCTGACTACCGTTACCTGTGCACTTTTCCCGGTCACAATGCGCTGATGCACGGCACACTCAAGTTTGGCTGAACGCTGCTGCGATGGATCAGCGTCTCAAGGACCTGCTGCAGCTGCTCGAGCTCGAGCGGCTCGAGCTCAACCTGTTCCGCGGCGAGAGCCGCGACATCGGCAGTCCCCAGGTTTTCGGCGGACAGGTGCTGGGGCAGGCGTTGTCGGCCGCGGCGGCGACGGTGGAGGCACGCGTGGTGCACTCACTGCACGCCTATTTCCTGCGGCGCGGCGATTACAACGCGCCAATCGTCTACGAGGTTGACCGCAGCCTCGATGGTCACAGCTTCTCGAATCGCCGTGTCGTGGCTATCCAGCACGGGCAGCAGATCTTCAACATGACCGCGTCCTTCCAGCTGGCAGAGCGCGGTTTCGACCACCAGATCGTGATGCCCGAGGTACCTTTGCCCGAGAGTCTGCCGGCTGTCGACAGCCCGCCGGCCCAGGTACTGGCGCAGCTGCCCGAGCGCGTGCGGCGCTTCTTCCTGCAGCCACGGCCGTTCGAGTTCCGCATGGTGCGTCCGATCGAGTACCTGCGGCCGCGGCGCGAGGCGCCAGCGCGCGAAGTGTGGTTTCGCGCGGTCGGGCCGTTGCCGGACGATGAGATGCTGCACCGGCGGCTGCTTGCCTACGTGTCGGATTTCTTTCTGCTCGATACCGCAACGCTCCCACACGGTACCTCGCTTCTGCGGCCGACGCTGGTGATGGCGAGCATCGACCACGCCATGTGGTTTCACCGCACACTGCGCGTGGATGACTGGCTGCTGTACGCGATGGACAGCCCGAGCGCGTCGGGCGCACGCGGCTTCGCGCGCGCGAGTGTGTTCGCCCGTGACGGGCGTTTGGTCGCGAGCGCCGCCCAGGAGGGGCTGGTGCGCAGCAAGGACCCCTCTTCCTGAGGAGACACGCGCGGGGGCTGAGACCACATGCTTGCGCTTCCTGCAGCATTGATGATCGCGGCTGGGGGCGCTGCGGACGCCGGCGATGCTGCGACGCTCGAGCGGGTGTGGTCCGGCGTGCGCGACTCGAGCGAGCAGGTGGTGATGAGTCTCGACCGCGGCGCGGCCCAGTGGCCCCAGGCGAGTGAACGCCGTGTGCGCACCATCGTCGCACCGGTGAACGTCACGTGGCTCGGGGCGCACGTCCTTTATCTCGAGGAGTTCATCGAAGACGACCCGCAGCAACCGCGGCGGCAGCTGCTGCTGCAGCTCGAGCCGGCAGGCGAGCCACTGCACGCCGTACGGGTCCACCTGTTCACCTTCGTCAACCCGACGCGCTGGACACATCTCAACTATCGGCCGCCCCTGGTGGCTGCGCTCAGCCGGCAGGACATCGTGCCCTCCACAGGCTGCGATCTGGTGCTCGCGCGCGCCGGCGATCAGTTTCGCGGCGGCACAGTTGGGCGGCGCTGCCTGGACTGGGGCGCGGGCAGCTCGCGCTATCTCGACTACCAGCTGCTAATCAGCGAGGACCTGTACTGGTACCGCCGCCGCCTGCTGCGGCAGAGCGATGGTGAGCTGCAGGAGGAGGTGATGGGTTTCAACCGCTTCGAGCCCAATGAGGCGCGGCTGTACGCCTGCCGCATTGCCTGGTCAGCGAGTGGCAACGCCCGTGACCTGCATCCGCTCCTGACTCTCGATCTGTACGAGGCCGGAGGCCACGCGCGCTTCGTGACGCCGGATGGCCGCGTGCTCGAGCTCACGCTGCATGGTCGTGACTGGCCCTTCGCCATCGATCGCGATGCGCTGCTGCTGCTGCTGCAGGAGCCGGGCGCAAGAAGTCCGCTTGCGACCGCCTGGGCGCAGATGGATACGCAGCAGATCAGGCTCGAGCTCGATTGGCTGGCGGTGCACTGCGGCTCGATCGCGCCCGATTCGGATGAGCTTGCTCAGTGAGCGGCGCGCTGCGTGATGGCGGCAAGATCCTGCAACAGCAGCGTATTGAAGCGTGCCGGGTCTTCCAACATGAGGAAATGACCTGTGTGATCCAGCACGTCGAGGTGAAAATCCGGCAGGGAGCGGCGGATACGCGCGGCGTCGGTCGGCAGCAGGTCCGAATTGATGGCGTACACCGGCACGTGTATGGCCGGCAGCAGCCCCGCGAGATCCATCTCGAGCAGCGCCCGCAGGCTCGGAACCGCGACTGCGGGCGGGCGGAGCGACATGTTGTAGGCGACCTTCTGCACCAGGGCCGGATCGGCACCGGGCTCGAACAGCGATGAGCTCACGAGGTTGCGCGTCGCGCCGACGAAGTCGGCGCTGAAGGGCGCCACGCGCCGCTCGATCTCCCGCGGGGTGAGCGGCCGTTCGCCCACCGAGCGCAGCGCCTCGACGGCAACGACTCCGATGACCCGTTCACCCAGGAGTGGTGTCGCGGCCAGCGCCACCGCCGCTCCCATGGAATGCCCGACCAGCACCAGGTGCGCATTCGGCAGCTGGTGCGCGACGGCCGCGACATCCTGCGCGTAGTTGGCAATCGACCAGTCGGTGCGGTTGGCGGCGGAGGCGCCGTGCCCCGCCAGGTTCAGCGTTACCACCGTGTAATGCGCTCTCAGCGCATCGAGCTGTGCATGCCAGTAGTTCTCATCGCACGCCCAGCCGTGCACCAGCAGCACCGCAGGTTCGCCCTGACCGTAGACCCGGTACTCGATGTGCACATTATCCGGAGAGAGGGTGATGCGCGGCCCATCGGCAAGACGCGCGTCGGGTACCGAGCTGGCACCTGCAGGGTTGGGCGGGTTGCCCGCGCGTGCGGCCGGGGTCTTCCCTCCGTCGTGGCTGCCGCAAGCGGCCGCCAGCAGCAGCGAGCCGACCACGGCCACGCGGTGCCACACGAGTAACTCCCGCATGCCTACCGCAGCACCTTGCCGGGGTTCATGATGCCGTGAGGATCGAACGCGCGCTTCACCGCGTGCATCAGCGCGAGCTCCACCGGGGAGGCGTAGCGCTCGAGCTCTGCGATCTTTACCCGCCCGACACCGTGCTCCGCGCTGAAGCTGCCGGCGAATTCACGCACCATGTCGTGTATCGCCCGCCTTATCTCCGCGGCGCGCGCAAGGAACCGCTCGCGATCGATGCCGGGAAGCTGACTGATGTTGAAGTGCAGGTTCCCATCGCCGACGTGCCCGTAGGCGACCAGCCGCCCCTCGGGCACCTGCTCGGCTACCCAGGGGGCAGCTTTGGCCACGAAGTCCGGCAGCGTCGCGACCGGGAGCGAGATGTCGTGCTTGAGGCTCGCGCCCTCGTGCCGCTGGGCCTCCGGAATACTCTCGCGCAATTTCCACAGCGCAGCACGCTCACGCTCGCTGCGCACCAGTGCCGCATCGAGCACGATTCCTTTGCCGAGGGCCGCGGCGAGCGCTTCTTCCAGCACCGCATCGAGCGGCTCGGCGGCGCGCGAGGAGGACAGCTCGCACAACACGTACCAGTCATGCGCGCTGCCGAGCGGATCGCTCACCCCAGGGATGTGCCGGCTGGTGAGCTCGACACCGATCCGCGGGACCAGCTCGAAGGAGCTCACGCGGTCGCCGCTCGCCCCGCGCAGCTCGCCGAGCAGCGTCACCGCGGCACGCACATCGGGTATTGCGGCGAGAGCGGTCGCGCGCACCCGAATCTGCGGGAAGAGCTTGAAGCTCGCGGCGGTGATGACTCCGAGCGTGCCTTCGGCGCCGAGAAACAGCGACTTGATGTCGTAACCGGTGTTGTCCTTGCGCAGCGTGGTCAGCCCATCGAGCACCCGTCCTCCGGGCAGCACCACCTCGAGCCCCAGCACCAGGTCGCGCGTCATCCCGTAGCGCAGTACGTTCACTCCACCCGCATTGGTGGAGAGATTGCCGCCGATCTGACAGCTACCCTGCGAGCCGATGCTCAGCGGGAAGAAGCGGCCAGCCGCCTCGGCGGCCGCCTGGACCTGGGAGAGAATGCAGCCGGCCTCGGCAGTGAGGGAGTAGTTGTCCGCGTCGACGCTGCGGATGCGATTGAGCCTGCGCAACGACAGGACCAGCTCGGCCCCGGACTCATCGGGGATGGCGCCGCCGCAGTAACTGGTGTTACCACCGTGCGGGACGACGCCGATGCGCTCTGCGTCGCAGAAGCCCAGCAGCTCTACGATCTGCGCAACCGAGCGCGGTTGCACCACGGCGAGCGCATTACCGCGGCAACGCCCGAGGTGGTCGACGACAAACGGGGCGCAGTCCTCCGGCTCGGTCAGCACGCAGTCCGCGCCGAGCAGCGCCCGCAGCCGCTCGCGCCGGGCGCTCGCTTCCGCGGTCAATGGGTACCGAGCGCGCGCAACGCCGCGATACGCTCATCGAGCGGCGGGTGGCTCATGAAGAGCCGTGCAAGACCGCCGCGGACGCCGCCGTCGGCGATGCCGAAGGCCTGGAACTGCTGCGCCGGAAGGGGCTCGTGGCCGCGCTTGAGGTCTTCGAGCGCGGCGATCATGTGGTCGGTTCCGGCGAGCTGCGCCCCGCCGCGGTCCGCACGGAACTCGCGCTGGCGTGAGAACCACATGACGATCGGCGTCGCGAGCAGACCGAATACGATCTGCAGAAGGTAGAAGGTCAGGTACGAGGCAATCCCGCGTCCATCTTCCGAGCGGAACACCGCGCGGTCGATGATGTTGCCGACGACCCGTGCCAGGAAGAGCACGAAGGTGTTGACGATGCCCTGGACCAGGGTGAGGGTTACCATGTCGCCGTTGGCGACGTGAGTCATTTCGTGGCCGATCACCGCCTCGATTTCCTGGCGGTTCATGCGCTGCAGGAGCCCGGTGCTCACGGCGACCAGCGCCGAGTTACGGCTCGCCCCGGTGGCGAAAGCATTCGGGGCCGGCGAATCGAAAATACCCACCTCCGGCATACCGAGATTGAGGGTGCGTGCGTAACGCTCGACCACCGACACCAGCCATTGCGCGGTCGGGTCCGGCGAATCGCCCACCACCTGAACGCCCATGAACATCTTGGCTTGCATTTTCGACAAGGCGAGTGAGATGAACGCCCCGCCGAAACCGAACAGCGCGGCCCACACCAGGAGTCCACCGAGGCTCTCACCGTGGACGGCGAGCCAGGTGTCGAGCCCCAGCAGTCGCGCCACGACCGTCAGCACCAGCAGCACGGCCAGGTTGGTGGCGATGAACAACACGATGCGTTTCATGGGAAGCCTGCTTTGACAGAGGGACGCGGGATACCCGCCGGGCGGCACTGTACCGTTACGGCAGTATGCCCGCCAGCATTGGGACGGGGAGGGCATTTTCAAGCCCGGGACCATGCCGGCGGGGCCGGCGCTTCAGCCGATCGCCACCCCCACCGCGTGCCCGACGAGGTAGCTCACGGCGCCCGCGCCGCCGCCGATCAGCACCATGCGCAGCGCGCTGCGCAGCGCATCGCGCCCGGTGAACAATGACAGTCCCAGTCCGACCGCGAACAGTGACACCAGCGTGATTGCCACCGCGCCTGAGGTGGCATTGGCACCGGTAAGACCGCAGAGGAACGGTATCAGCGGCACGGCAGCGCCGAGCGCAAACGCGACGAAAGAAGAGGACGCTGCCTGCCATGGTGAGCCGAGGTCATCGGGGTTGAGTCCGAGCTCTTCGCGCGCCAACACATCGAGCGCCGCTTCCGGATTCACCAGCAGCGCCCGGCTCACCTCGCGCGCCTGCTCGAGCTCGACACCGCGCGCCTGATAGATGAGGGCGAGCTCTTCGGCCTCCTCTTCGGGATACTCGTCGAGCTCCTCACGCTCGAGCGCGATCTGGTACTCGTACATCTCCCGTTGCGAGCGCACCGAGACGTACTCGCCGGCGGCCATGGAGAGCGCGCCCGCGAGCAGTCCCGCGACCCCAGCGGTGAGTACGTAGCCGCTGGCGGCGCCCGCGCCCGCGACACCGAGTACCAGGCTCACGTTGGAGATCAGACCGTCGTTCACTCCGAACACCGCAGCCCGCAACCCGCCACCGAGCGCGCTGCGATGGCGTGCGCCCACCTGCGCAAGCGATGTCGGCATTGCGTGGCCGGCCACTGCCAGCGGTGCGCTGTAGATGGACAGCCCGCGCAGCTTCATCGCCGCCAGTACCGGGCGCAACGAGCGTGGCTCAAAGCGCGCAAGCAGTCGCGCGACGATGCGCGCGCGCACGGAAGGAACGAACTGGCGTGCCGGGGCTGTGCCGGCGCTGTCGCGTTGGGCGGCGAGCTGCCACTTCGCTGCCTGCTCTTCCGCGGCCGCCGCCAGTTTCAGGAACAGGGCACTCTTCGCCGGGTCTGCCTCAGCTGCGGCCACCAACCGGTACAGCCAGGCGGACTCTTTCTCGTGGTACCAGCTATCGACACCAGCCGAGGTCAATATTGATCCCGCTCGTCGTCGACCTCGTCCTCATCCTCGTCCCAGTCGTCGTCCTCGTCCTCGTCCTCGTCCTCATCCTCTTCGTCTTCTTCGTCCCAGTCGTCCTCGTCCTCGGTCTCCTCATCGTCGGACTCGGACCAGCCCTCGGGCTCCTCGATCCGCTCGAGGTCCATCTCACGCCACGTCTCCAGGTCGATCTCCTCGATGTCGCCATCGAGGTACTCGATCTCGAGACGCTCGGAATCCTCATCCACCGACAGTACGCGGAAGGATTCTTCTTCTTCCACGTTCTCGTACCACTGGCCGGGCACTGGTTCGTGATCTCTGCTCACCGCGAAAACCACCCTGCGTTCATTTTCGCCGCCGACAAGTGTAGGGGCTGACGTCGGGTTGGGCAACGCAGGCCAGATGCGTATAGTTTTCGTTCATGGCCGCCGGATTTGGTTTTTCAGCCGCCTCCCTCGCGCAGGCACGGCGCATCGTCGTGAAGGTGGGCTCTGCGCTGCTGGTGGACGCGGAGAGTGCTCGCGTTAACCGGGGCTGGCTCGAGACCCTGGTCGAGGATCTGTTGCGTCTGCGCAAGCGCGGGCAGCGTGTCATCCTGGTGTCATCAGGGGCGATCGCGCTCGGACGGCGCCGCCTCGGCCTCAAGCACGGAACGCTGCGCCTGGAGGAAAGCCAGGCGGCCGCCGCCGTCGGGCAAATCCGCCTCGCGCACGCCTACAAGGAGCTGCTCGAGAGCAATGACGTGACCGTGGCGCAGGTGTTGCTCACCCTCGAGGACAGCGAGCGCCGGCGCCGCTATCTCAATGCGCGAGCCACGCTCGAGTCACTGCTGGAACTCGGTGCGCTTCCGGTCATCAACGAGAACGACACCGTAGCGACCGCCGAGATCCGCTACGGCGACAACGACCGTCTGGCGGCGCGAGTCGCGCAGATGACCGGTGCGGACTGTCTGGTGCTGCTGTCGGACGTTGCCGGGCTCTACAGCGCCGACCCCAACCGCGACCCGCGCGCGCGGCTCGTGCCCGAGGTGCGGCAGATAACCCCGGAGATCGAAGCCATGGCGGGACGCGCGGCATCTGGGCTCGGCTCAGGCGGCATGGCGGCCAAGATCGCCGCGGCGCGCATCGCGCTCGCCGCGGGCTGCCACATGTGCATCGCCGCGGGTGCGCCGCGCCACCCGCTGCGGCGCATCGAGGAGGGCGCCGAGTGCCCCTGGTTCGTCTCCACGGCGACACCGGCGGCGGCGCGCAAGCAGTGGATCGCCGGAACACTGCGGCCCGCCGGAGCGATCACCATCGATGCCGGTGCGCTGCGGGCGCTGCTCGAAGGCCGCAGCCTCCTGCCCGCCGGCGTCACCGGAACGCGCGGAAGATTCGATCGCGGCGACACGGTGAGCGTGCTGGCTGCCGACGGTGTTGAGGTTGCGCGCGGCATCATCGCGTACTCCGACGGTGACGCGGCGCGCATCATGGGTCGGAAGTCCTCGGAGATCGCCGAAATCCTCGGCTTCCGTGGCCGTGACGAGATGATTCACCGCGACGACCTGGTGCTGCTGCGACAGGAGAGCACGGCAGCCGCGGTGGTTCCGGCACCGCAGCCGGCGCCCTAGCGATGGACGCGGCAAGCATCGGCGAGTTGATGGAGGGACTGGGCCGCTGCGCGCTCGCGGCGCAGCGGGAGCTGGCGCTTGCTTCGGGCGCGCAGAAGGACGCCGCGCTCGCTGCGGCCGCCCAGGCGGTGCGCGCACGGTCGGGTGCGATCCTTGCAGCCAACGAGCGTGATCTATCCGCGGCCCGCGCCGGCCACATGAGCGCGCCGCGCTGCGAGCGGCTGCGTCTCGATGAACAGCGCATCGAGGCGATCGCCGCCGGTATCGATGTGGTGCGGGCGCTCCCTGATCCGATCGGCCGGGTCACCGCCGAGTGGCAGCGTCCGAATGGCCTGCGTATCCAGCGGGTCACCGTGCCGCTCGGAGTCATCGGCATCATTTACGAGAGCCGCCCCAACGTAACAGCGGATGCCGGTGCCCTGTGCCTGAAATCCGGGAACGCCTGCATCCTGCGCGGCGGCTCCGAGAGCGGGCAATCGAGCCGCGCGCTGCACGAGTGCCTCGCCAGCGGACTCGCCGCGGCCGGGTTGCCGGCCGGCTGCATACAGCTGGTGCCGACCAGCGACCGCGCAGCGGTCGGTTACCTGCTCGCCGGCATGAGCGAGTATCTCGATGTCATCGTCCCGCGCGGCGGCCGCAGTCTGGTCGAGCGGGTGCAGAAGGAAGCGCGCGTGCCGGTCATCGGGCACCTCGAGGGCAACTGTCACGTGTACATCGACCGCGATGCCGACCTGGCGATGGCGCGCACCATTGCGCTGAATGCCAAGATGCGCCGGACCGGCATCTGCGGCGCTGCCGAGACGCTGCTCGTGGACGCGGCCTGCGCGCCTACGCATCTGCGGCCGATCATTGGCGATCTGCTCGACGCCGGCTGCGAAGTGCGCGGTGACCCCACCGTGCAGCAGGTCGATCCACGCGTGCGCCCGGCGAGCGAGGACGACTGGTACACGGAGTACCTGGACGCCATCATCGCGGCACGCGTGGTGGAGGGGGTGGATGCTGCCATCGCGCACATCGCGCGCTACGGCTCTGCGCACACCGAGTCGATAGTCACCGAGAGCCCGGCGACCGCGGAGCGCTTCCTGCAGCGGGTCGACAGCGCCATCGTTCTGCACAATGCCTCGACGCAGTTTGCCGATGGCGGCGAGTTCGGCATGGGAGCCGAGATCGGGATCTCCACCGACCGGTTCCACGCCCGCGGACCGGTTGGGGTGGAACAGCTCACCAGCTACAAGTACGTGGTGCGCGGTGCGGGGCAGGTGCGGCCCTAGACCAGCGGTTTGTAGAACGGACTAGGCGTGTTCGTGAGCGTGCGGCTCGTGGGCGGAGTCTTCCGCGGCCGGATGCCCGGGTTGCTTGGCGCAGCGCTCGCAGTTCACCCAGCCGGAGTCACCGTTCAGGTAGTGCTCCTTCTTCCAGATGGGGAGCCGGTGTTTGACCTCATCGATGATGTACCGGCACGCGCGGAACGCTTCGTCGCGATGCGCGGCGGTCACTCCCACCCACACGGCGAGCTCGCCTACCGCGAGCGATCCGGTGCGGTGCACGCACGCAGCGTGAGCCACCCCGAAGCGCTCGAGCGCCTCCGCAATGATGCGCTCGCCCTCGCGAACACCGAGCGCCTCGAAGGCTTCGTACTCGAGACCGCGCACGCGCTCGCCCTCGTTGCTGTCCCGTACCCATCCCTCGAAGGCGGCGTAGCCGCCGCATGAGGGGTCGGCGAGCGCCAGGCGCAGCTGCTCGGGTGCGATGGGTGTGTGTGTGAACCGGAACATGGCCATGATGCTGCCGCCAGCTCAGCCGCCGGCTACGGGGGGTATGAATACCACCGCGTCCCCGTCGGCCAGCGGCGCGGTCCAGTCGCGGAATTCGGTGTTGATCGCCACACGCAGCATTTCAGGTGCGAGTGAGAAGGGGTAGCGGCGGGCGAGCTCCGCGTACAGCTCCGCCGGAGTACGCGCGTGGGTGACCAGTGCCTCGTCCCGCCGCCCCGCCTGCTCCCGCAGCAGGGCGTAGTACTGCACCTTGATGTGCTTGGGGTTGGAGGTCGCTTCCGGCAGCAGCGCGCTCATGGCACTCCTATACTCTTCGGGAGTATTGATGTTGTCGAGCGCTCCGGGGTTCGGCTCATCGATCAGCTGCGTATCGGCGCCGACCAGGAAGCGGCGTGGGCACTGCCGGCCAGTCGCCACGTAGGCTGCGAGCGGTGCGGCGCTGGCAGGCTCCCAGATGGCACACAGCGGCTCCGGCAGCCCGTCGTGACTCGAGCGATAGGCGGTCGCCAGCCGCTGTGGTGCCCGTGAGCGCACCAGGTGCGTGAGCGTTGCTTCATCGAGCAGCGGCAGATCGCAGGCGAGCACGAGCCAGGCGGCCTCGGGATGGCGCGCCTGCGCGGCAAGCAACCCGGCGATCGGGCCGAGGTTCTCCCGGGTGTCGCGGATCTGCGGGAAGCCTGCCCGCAGCGGATCAGCGCTCTGATCGGCGCGCACCGAGACGTAGGCCCGTTCGACGTGCGGAGCTAGGAGGTCCATCGCGCGCTCGAGCTGGCTGCGGCCGCCGTAGAGGAGCGCCGCCTTGTCGGTGCGCATGCGGGTGCTGCGCCCACCCGCGAGCACCAGCCCGAGAAGCGGCACCGGGCCGCCACCGTCAGGGTTGCCGGAGCTCATGCGCGGCGCTCGGCGGCGGCACGCTTGATGAGGCGGCGTCCGCCCGATTTCGCCAGCAACCGCACGCTGCCGATCTCGATGTCGTGTGACAGCGCCTTGCACATGTCATAAATCGTCAGCGCTGCGACCACGGCGCCGGTGAGCGCCTCCATCTCCACTCCGGTGCGGTGATGGACCGAGACCTCACAACGCACCACGATCTCCTGCGCCTTACGGTGCTCGATGTGCAGCTGGCAGTTCTCGAGCGCAAGCGGGTGGCAGAAAGGGATGAGCTCGTGGGTGCGCTTGGCCGCCTGCACTCCGGCAACGATCGCGGTGTCGAACACCGGGCCTTTGCTGGTGCGGTGGCCGGCGGCTCGCAGGGCGCGGGCCACGGCGAGCGGCAAGCGCACGCGCGCCTCGGCGACGGCGACGCGATGCGTCACGTCCTTCGCTCCCACATCCACCATGGCGGGCTGCTGACGCGCGTTGAGATGTGTGAGGCTGCGGCGCGCCATCAGCCACCGATGTAGAACATCTCGACCTTGCGCTCATCGCTGGCCGCACCTCGCAGGCTCGCGCGCTGCTCGCTGTAGCGGTCGGCGCGGCCGAGCCAGACTCCGCGGATGAGCTCGAGCAGCTGGTCATCGCTCGAGCCGCCGCGCAGTGCGTCGCGGAGACTGGTTCCGTGGGTCGCAAACAGGCAGGTGTACACCACCCCATCGGATGACAGCCGCGCGCGCGTGCAGTCACCGCAGAAGGGCTGCGACACCGAGGAAATGAAGCCCACCTCACCGGCGCCGTCGGCGAACGCATAGCGCCGGGCGACCTCGCCGCGGTAGCTCGGCTCGAGCGGCTGCAGCGGCCAGCGCTCGCCGATACGCGCCAGCAATTCGCGCGAGGGTACTACCAGACCTTCGCTCCAGTGATTGCGGTTGCCGACGTCCATGTACTCGATGAAGCGCACGATCACCCCGGTACCGCGGAAGCGCTCCACCAGCTCGAGCACGGTGTGATCGTTCACACCGCGCTGCACGACGGCGTTGATCTTGATGGGGGTGAGCTCGGCACGCCGTGCGTGCTCGATGCCATCCAGCACTTCCTCGACGCCGCCGAAGCCGCCGCTCATGCGGGCAAACACCTGTGCATCGAGGCTGTCGAGGCTGACCGTTATGCGCTGGAGGCCGGCGGCCTTGAGCTCACTCGCGTAACGGGACAACAGCATACCGTTGGTCGTCAGCGCTACGTCCTCGATGCCCGCGATGTCGGTCAGGTCGCCGATCAGGTCCGGCAGGTTTGCGCGCAGCAGCGGCTCACCGCCCGTCAGGCGCAGCTTGCGCACTCCGAGCCGCACGAACAGGCGCGTGAGGCGCACGATCTCATCGAACGACAGCCGCTCGTGCGAGCCCAGGAAGCGATAGCGCTCGTGATAAGTCTCACGCGGCATGCAATAGGGGCAGCGGAAGTTGCAGCGGTCCATGACCGAGATGCGCAGGTCACGCATGGGCCGGGCAAAGCTGTCCCGCGGCGCAGGGACAGCCCGCAGGGGGACGATGACTTCACGATCGGGCATGGCTTACGACAGTATGAGCACCGCTCGAGCCAAAGGCTAATGGGTGGCACGAGGGCTTACGCGTATGGGTGGGGTCGCAAGCGGCGGTTACAACCCTACGACCAGCGGTACAGGCGCGTCACGAACCCTTTGGCGTAGGTATTGGGCCCCGGGGGTAGCTCCACGAAGCCCTCGGTACCCGCCAAAGCGGTGAAGTCCCCGGAACCATTTGTTGGGGCTGGAACCGCCCAGTCCCGCCCCCACTCGTCCTGCTCGAGACGCACCGGAACGAAGTGCGTCAGCGGTGGCGTGACGGTGATGGCAGCGCTGAGCGCCATGCGCTCGACGCGCTGCGGGTTCTGGCCAAGACTGCCGCGCAGCGCCGGCAGCACATAACGCGTGAGGCACACGAGCGTCGACACCGGATTACCCGGTAGTCCGAACACCGCCGCACCCGAGGGAGCTACGCCAAACCACAGCGGCTTCCCAGGACGCTGCGCGACTTTATGGAAGATGGTGCGCACACCGAGCTCGCCGAGCACCTGCGGGACCAGATCGAACCGGCCCATCGATACGCCGCCGGAGAGCACGAGCACATCGTGCGTCTCGAGGTGGAAACGCAGCCGCTGGCGCAGCTCGACGGCGTCGTCACGGATGTGGTCGTCCGCGACGCGCTGGAAGCCGTGCTCGCGCAGCGCACTTACGATGGCGTACGCATTCGAGCGTCGTACTTGGTGCGCGAGCACCGGTTCGCCCGGCTCGACCAGCTCGTTGCCCGTGGAGATGACCGCGAGCATCGGCTGGCTCGCGACGCGGACGCGTGCCATGCCGGCGGAAGCGGCAATGGCTATTTCCGGCGCACGCAGCCGCTCGCCTGCGCGCAGCAGTAAGGCGCCCTGATGGGTATCACTGCCACGGCGATGCACGTGCTGCCAGGGCTCGACATGGGCGTCCGCCATGAGCGCCGCTTGACCCTGGCCGACCACGAGCCGTTCGACCGGCACCACACTGTCGCAGCCTGTTGGCAGCACTGCGCCGGTCATCACTTCGATGCAGTCCGCCGGCGCACTGAGGGCAAGCGGCTCATCGCCGGCTGCCTGCGTGGCCTGGATGCGGAAGGAGCGCGAACCTGCGCTCACCGCCTGGCTGTCGAGCGCGACCCCATCCATCGCCACCCGGTCATACGGCGGCTGGTCGCGCTCAGCGTAAACGTTCTCGCGCAGCACCGCGCCGGCGCACTGCGCCAGCGGCAGGGACTCGATCGGCAGGCACTGCAGATGCTGGCCGATCAGCTGGTCCGCCTCGGCCGGGGTGAGCACTCAGCCCTTCTTGTCGGCCGTCCTGGCCTTGTAGACCTTCACCTGCTCATTGAAGCGGTCGGCGATGGCCTGCAGCTGGTCCACCGCGGCATTGTGCTTTTGCGCCTCGACACGCTGCATGTCCGTCTTCTGCTCGGGCTTCAGCTTGTCGCCTCCCTTGGCGAGGGCGTCATCGAGCTCCTTGTCGATGCAGGCGGTGTAGTCGTTGATCGCCTTCTGGTATGCGTTGACGGCCTTTTGCCCGGCAACCATATCCTCCAGCGTGGCGGTCGCGCCGTCGGGAATCTTCGTAGGGGCCTGAGGGTAGGGGCATTCGGCAAACACCGGGGCTGCCGTGGCAGCCAACACCATCGCGAGTAGAGCCTTCATAGACCAGTCCTGATGCGGGAAATCGGGGCGCTATCTTAAGAGGCGCTCGCCCGCGGGCGCTACTGCGAATGAGCGCGGGGCCGTGCCGCCAACCGCTGCTGCCTGAGCCCCGCGGTACGCGACCGGACCTTGGGGCACCGATAGCAATCTCGAGTATGGTCGTTGACAACCCCAACCGCCTGCAGGAAGGCGTAAATGATGGTCGAGCCGACGAAACGAAACCCACGCCGCACCAGATCCCGGGAGAGGGCGTCGCTGAGCGCGGTCCGCGCGGGGACGGTCCCGCGCCGCGGACGGTTCACCTGCGTGCGGCCACCGGCGAACGACCAAAGGTAACGCGTGAAGGAACCAAACTCACGCTGCACGGCGAGAAAGGCCTGCGCGTTGCTGATCGTGGAGTCGATCTTCAGGCGATTGCGTACGATGGCACTGTCACGCAGCAGCGCGGCGCGCCGGCGGGCGTCGAAACGCGCCACACGGCGCACGTTGAAGTTAGCGAAGGCACGGCGGTAGCCGGCCCGCTTGCGCAGGATGGTCGACCATGAGAGGCCGGCCTGCGCACCCTCGAGCGTGAGCATCTCGAACAGGCGACGGTCGTCGCGCACGGGGCGCCCCCATGCCTCATCGTGGTAACGGACATAGTCCGCATCGGCGCCCTCTGCCCACCAACAGCGCCGGCGGGCTTTGTGGCGCCCGCGCCTGGCACCTGCCGCCCTGCGTGTATCGGCCATCGTTCAATGATGAC
>Ga0318534_10000298_pt1 | contig 15437 bp, 12 predicted proteins | sample GRESIP117b4f26_FD_202502 | JGI IMG/M metagenome (GOLD analysis project Ga0318534, IMG submission 202502) | Tropical soil microbial communities from Luquillo Experimental Forest, Puerto Rico - GRE.SIPMG.117b4f26 | ecosystem: Environmental > Terrestrial > Soil > Tropical forest > Bulk soil...
GGTTAACCGGCAGCAGCCGGCTGCCGGTTAACCGGCCGGCCGCCACCGGGCCCACGACCTAGGATGGCAACCATGCCCATCGCCCGTGACGACGTCGCCCATCTGGCCCGGCTTTCCCGGCTGGCACTGGCCGATGAGGAGCTGGACCATCTCGCCGCCCAGCTCGACGTGATCATCTCGGCGGTGGCGCGGGTGCAGGAGGTCGCGGCCGAGGGTATCCCGCCGACCTCACACGCGGTGCCGCTAGTCAACGTGTTCCGCGAGGACACCGAGGTGCTGTGCCTGACTGCGGCGGAGGCGCTGGCAGCCGCACCCGCGGTGGAGCAGCAGCGGTTCCGGGTCCCGCGGATCCTGGCGGAGGACTGACCCGTGGCCGGCGAACTGACAATGATGACGGCGGCCGGGCTCGCGGCGGCGATGGCCGCGGGCGAGGTGTCGGCGCTGGAGGTGACCGACGCCCACCTGGCCAGGATCGGTGACGCCGACGACCGGGTGCGGGCCTTCCTGCACGTCGCCACAGAGCAGGCGCGCCAGGCCGCCCGGGCGGTGGACCAGCGGCGGGCGGCCGGTGAGCCGCTCGGCGCGCTGGCCGGGGTACCGCTGGCGCTGAAGGATGTGTTCACCACCACCGACATGCCGACCACCTGCGGGTCGGCCATCCTGGACGGCTGGCGCCCGCCGTACGACGCCACCATCACCCGGCGGCTGCGGGCGGGCGGGGTGGTGATCCTGGGCAAGACCAACATGGACGAGTTCGCGATGGGCTCCTCCACCGAGAACTCGGCGTTCGGCCCCAGCCACAACCCGTGGGACCTGAGCCGGGTACCCGGCGGATCCTCGGGCGGGTCGGCGGCAGCGGTGGCAGCCTTCGAGGCGCCGCTCGGGATCGGCACCGACACCGGCGGATCCATCCGCCAGCCCGCCGCCGTCTGCGGGGTGGTCGGGGTCAAGCCGACCTACGGCGGGTCGTCCCGCTACGGGCTGGTCGCGTTCGCTTCCTCGCTGGACAGCCCGGGCCCGCTGGCCCGCACCGTGCTGGACGCCGCGCTGCTGCACGAGGTGATGTCCGGGCACGACCCGTGCGACGCCACCTCGGTGGACGCGCCGGTGCCGCCGGTGGTGGCCGCCGCCCGGCAAGGTGACGTGAGCGGGCTGCGGATCGGTGTTGTCCCGGAACTTTCCGGCGAAGGCTGCCAGCCGGGGGTGTTGGCCCGGTTCAGCGAGGCAGTGGAACTGCTCGAGTCGCTGGGGGCCAAGGTAGCCGAGGTCTCCTGCCCGCACTTCAGCTACGCGCTGCCTGCCTATTACCTGATCGCGCCTAGCGAGTGCTCGTCCAACCTGGCCAGGTTCGACGCGATGCGGTACGGGCTGCGGGTGGGTGATGACGGGACCGCCAGCGCGGAAGAGGTGATGTCGCTGACCCGGGCGCAGGGATTCGGCGCCGAGGTCAAGCGCCGGATCATGCTGGGCACCTACGCCCTGTCCAGCGGCTACTACGACGCCTACTACGGCAAGGCGCAGCAGGTCCGGACGCTCATCATCCGTGACTTCGAGGCCGCGTTCGAGCAGGTGGATGTGCTGGTGTCACCCACCACGCCGACCACCGCGTTCCCGCTCGGGGAGCGGGTGGACGACCCGCTCGCGATGTATGTCGCCGACCTGTGCACGATCCCTTCTGACCTGGCGGGCAACGCGGCGCTGTCAGTGCCGTGCGGGCTCGCCCCCGATGGGCTGCCGGTCGGTTTGCAGATCATGGCACCGGTGCTGGCCGACGACCGGATTTACCGGGTCGGCGCCGCGGTGGAGGCTGCCCTGGACAGCCGCCGCGGCCATCGGTTGCTCGATCAGGCGAAGGGGCTGAGCTAGGCCATGCCGACTGCCGCGCTGATGCCGTTCGCCGACGCCGTGACCCGCTATGAACCGTTGATCGGCCTGGAGACACACGTCGAACTGGGCACCGTGACCAAGATGTTCTGCGGCTGCCCGGCCCGGTTCGGTGGTGACCCGAACACCCTGGTCTGCCCGGTATGCCTGGGCCTGCCCGGCTCGCTGCCGGTGCCCAACCGGGCCGCAATCGAGTACACGATCCGGATCGGGCTCGCGCTGAACTGCACCATCGCGGACTGGTGCCGGTTTGCCCGGAAGAACTACTTCTACCCGGACATGCCGAAAAACTTCCAGATCTCGCAATACGACGAGCCGCTCTGCACCGGCGGCTGGCTGGACATCTGGGTGGACGACCCAGCCGCGGACGGCGGCTCCCGGCCGGTGCGGGTCGGTATCGAGCGGGTCCACCTGGAGGAGGACACCGGAAAGTCGCTGCATGTCGGCGGCAGCACCGGCCGCATCCACGGCGCGGACTACTCGCTGGTGGACTACAACCGGGCCGGCATCCCACTGGTGGAGATCGTCACCAAGCCGGTCCCAGGCACCGGGGCCCTGGCCCCCGAGGTGGCCAGGGTCTACGTAACCGAGCTCCGCGATCTGCTCCGGGCGCTGGCAGTGTCAGACGTCCGGATGGAGGAGGGCTCGCTACGCTGCGACGTCAACACCTCGCTCGCGCCGGATGCGGTGCAGTGGGGGACCAGGACCGAAACCAAGAACGTCAACTCGCTGCGTTCGGTGGAGCGGGCGGTGCGGTTCGAGATCCAGCGGCAGGCGGCCGTGCTTGACGCCGGGCACCGGGTCATCCTGGAGACCCGCCACTTCCACGAGGACACCGGTGAGACCACGGCGGGCCGGAGCAAGGAAGAGGCGCAGGACTACCGCTACTTTCCCGAGCCTGACCTGGTGCCGGTGGCGCCATCGCGGGAATGGGTGGCGCAGATCCGGGCGGCACTGCCGGAACTGCCCGCGGCCCGGCGCGCCCGGCTGACCGCCGAGTGGGGCCTGTCCCACCGCGAATTCTCGATGATCCACAACGCCGGTGGCGTGGACCTGGTCGAAGCCACAGTGGCGGCAGGCGCGGCCCCGGCCGACGCCCGCAAGTGGTGGCTGGGCGAACTGGCCCGCCGGGCCAACGAATCCGGTGCCGAGCTGGCCGCCCTGCCGATCACGCCCGCGCAGGTGGCCCGGGTGGCGGCGCTGGTGGCCGCGGGCACGCTCAACGACCAGCTGGCCCGCCAGGTGATCGACGCGGTGCTGGCCGGGGAGGGATCGCCGGACGACGTGGTGGCGGCCCGCGGCCTGGCGGTGGTCAGCGACGAAGGTGCCCTGCTGGCCGCTGTGGACGAGGCGATCGCTGCGAACCCGGATGTGGCCGCGAAGGTGCGCGGCGGCAAGACCGCCGCGGCTGGGGCCCTGGTAGGTGCGGTGATGAAGGCCACCCGCGGCCAGGCCGACGCGGCCCGGGTGCGGCAGCTCATCCTCGACCGCCTGGCACCGGGCTGACCCTGCCCACCTTGACCAAGGATTCCCGGGCGGTCGTTCACAGCGCCCGGGCCGCTCAAAAAGGGGCAAGCCGGGCACGAAACGGGCCCTAAGCCGTGATGGTCGCGGGTGGAGGTGGCTGATGTTGTTTTGGGTGCCGGTACCCGAGGTAGCAGACGCCCTGGCGGGGGTGCCGGGCGCCGAGGTGAGCGTGGTGGCGCCGGATGGCGGGCCGCTCCCGGCCGGCGCGGGTCAGGTGGAGTTCTACGTGCCGCCGTTCTTCCCCCGGCAGCCAGCGGTCGAGGTGGTCACGCGGCTGCCAGCTCTCCGGGTGGTGCAGACGCTGACCGCCGGCATTGACCGGTTCCTGCCGTACCTGCGGCCCGGGGTGACCCTGTGCAACGCCCGTGGCGTGCACGATGCCAGCACCGCCGAGTGGGTGGTCGCCGCCATCCTGGCCGCCGAGCGCGACCTGCCCTCCTTCGCGCGTGAGCAGGCGGGGCAGCGGTGGAGCTACCGGTTCACCGGCAACCTGGCCACCAAGACCGTGCTGATCGTGGGATACGGGTCGATCGGGGCGGCGGTGGAGCGGCGGCTGGCCGGGTTCGAGGTGGGAGTGCGCCGGGTGGCCAGGCGGCCGCGTGACGGCGTGGCCGGCCTCGGCGACCTGCCCGGCCTGCTACCGGAGGCGGACGTGGTGGTCGTCCTCGCCCCGGTCACCCCGGACACGATCGGGATGGTGGACGCGGCCTTCCTGGCCCGGATGAAGGACGGGGCGCTGCTGGTCAATGCGGCCCGGGGTGCGCTGCTGGTCACCGGCGCACTGGTTGCCGAACTGCGGGCCGGCCGGCTGCGGGCGGCGCTCGACGTGACCGACCCGGAGCCGCTGCCGCCCGGGCACCCGCTGTGGACCGCGCCCGGTGTGTTCATCACACCGCACGTGGCCGCCTCGACCGCCGTGTCGCAGGCGCGCGCGCTGGCCTTCGTGCGGGTGCAGGCCGAGCGTTATTGCGCCGGGCAGCCCCTGCAGAACGTGATCACCGGGCGCTACTGACCGGGCCGGCGGGGCGCACCGGCCCGCAATCGCGGCCTGCCTGGTTAGCTGCTCCCTTACTGCTCCGCACCTGCAATCGAAGTGTGACCTACGGCAATTACAGTGAGTCTCACCGTGACCTATGACGTTGCCTGGCCGATCCGACAGCGCTCTGGACCAGGCGGTGCACGGTCCATACTTGGGTTACCGCGGGCTACGGATCGGCTACTGAGCGGCGGGGCCAACGCCCACAAGGCAGGTCGCGCCAGCCAGCCCCGCGGGTCTTGCGCCAGATCCGGCGAGAGGAGAAATCGGTGCGCCCGGAATCTTCGGGTGGATCGCGATGAGCCTGGCTTCGCAGGCGGGGACAGCGGCCGGGACAGTGGCGGCGGCCGGGGCGGCGGTCAGTCTCTGGTGGGGCGCGGCCCGCTACACCGGGCCGTTGCGGCGTGCCTACCGCTGGTTCGCCATCGCTGCCGCGCTCTGGGGTGCGGGTGTGATCACCGCACAGCTGCTGGCCGCCCCCGCGGCGGATGCGGCGGTACCGCTGTCGTTCGGTGACCTGCCGTCGCTGCTGGCGGTCCCGGTGATGGCGGCTGGCATGGTCCGGCTTGCGGCCGCTGGCTCCCGGGCGGCCGCCGGCTCCCCGGCGGCGGCCGGATCCGGGGCTGCCGCGGATGAGCCCGGGGCCGCCGGGCATCGTCCCCTTGCCGATCCGGACCCGGGTGTGCAGGCGCGAGCGCCGGGTGCCCCGCGCCCGTTCGCCAGGCCGCCCCGCTGGATGCGCGGCCAGGGCGGCACCGGTACCAGCATCGCCGACGGCTACCTGCTCGCTTCCGCGCTGTTCATGATCGGCTGGGTGGCCATCTACCGGCTGGTGTTCCTGCGGGCCGGGCTGGGCCCGGCCACTTTCGCGGTGGAACTGGTCCACCCGCTCGCCGAGCTGGTCCTGCTCGGCGCCGGCCTGCCGCTCGCGGTGGCGGCCGGGCGCCGTGGGGTGCTGCCCTATCTGGCCGTGCTGCTCATCGCCGCCGGCGACTCGATGGCGGTCGGGGCGCGCATCCTGGGCCAGCCACCCGGGCTGGCGGGGCTGCTGGTGCAGGCGGCCGGGCTGGTACTGCTCGGGTGCGCGCCCTGGCTCGGGGAAGGCCGATGGGCTGGTGCGCTGCCCGGCCGCCTCATCCCGGGCGCCCAGCGGCCGGACGGATGGGGCCGGCCGGTACCCGCCGCGGCTGCCGTGGCCACTGCGGCGGCCGGGCTGGCGGCGGTGGTGCTGGTGGTCTGGGCGCTGGCGGGCGAGAGCGCCGACCGGCCGGTGCTGGGCGTGGTCGCTGGTGGCATGCTGGCGGTGCTGGCGCTGCGGCTGGCCGGGCTGCTGCGGCAGGCGAATTCGGCCGCGGGGGCCTGGCAGGAATCCCGCCAGCGGTTCCGTGACCTGGCCGACCGCACCAGCGACGTGGTCCTGCTCTGCGACCTGGGCGGCGTGATCAGGTACGCCAGCCGGGCCACGACCGGCTATGGCTACCAGCCGGACAGCCTGTCCGGCACATCCCTGTCTGGCCTGCTGCATCCGGAGGACAGGGCGGGTGCTACCAGGGCGGCCCGGCGCGTGGTGACGGACGCGGGCGACCGGGTCATCCGGTACTCCTGCCGGGTCCGCGCCGCGGACGGCACCTGGCGGCACGTCGAGTCCACGGTCTCGCGTTACGCCGAATCCGGCGGCCAGACCTACCTGCTGGTCACCGCGAGGGATGTGAGTGCGCAGGTGGCGCTGCGCCGCCAGGTCACCCACCTGACCTTCTATGACGGGCTGACCGGCCTGCCGAACCGGGCCTATGCCGAGCAGCGGGCGCGGGCCGAGACGGGGACGGCCCTGGCGCAGCCTGCCCTGCACGGTGTGATCCTGATCGATCTGGACCACTTCACCGCTATCAACGCGCAATACGGCCACAGCGCCGGGGATGTGCTGCTGGCCCAGGTCGCCCGGCGACTGCGGGCCGCGGTGCCGCCGCAGGACACGGTGGCGCGCTGGGGCGGGGACGAGTTCGCCGTCCTCATCGAGAGCAGCGGCAGCCCGGACGAGATGGTAGATATGGCCGGGCGGCTCGCCCGCGGTATCACCACCCCGGCATTCCGGGCCGCTGACCGGGACGTCAGCCTGACCGCCAGCCTCGGCGTCGCCTTCGCCGGCCACAGCCAGGCCGGCCAGGTGTGGCGGCGGGCCGACATGGCGATGTCGAAAGCGAAGGAACGGGGCGGCGGGGGGCGGGTCGAGATCTTCCAGGCACCGGCCGGCCAGGAGCCCACCGGTGACGGCGGTGCCCCGCCCGGCGGTCCGGGTGCGGCCGGGCCCGCTGGCAGCGACGCCGGCCCCACGGCTGGCAGCAAGGCCAAGACCAGCACGGCCAGCGGGGTACCGGGTGCGGCGAAGGCCGCCGCCTCCTGACCGCATCCTGGCATCTCACCTGCCGAGACAGAAATGCTCTCAAGTTGACGCGCCGGGCACGGTAGGCCACAGTGGGTACGTGCCTTGTGGCCGCGTTATCGTACTTCGCCGGCGCGTGGGTGGCTGACCAGCAGCCCACGCGCTCCCCTCGACTGCCCGCTGGGCACGAGGGGTTTTTTATTGCCAGCGCACCAGTGACAGCAGATGAGGAACCGTCCCGATGACTGACCAGAGCACGACGACAGCCGGCCCACCGGCCGGGCTGCCGGAGCCGGCGCGCCAGGGTCACGGGCCATCCCCGCGTGATCTTGCCGCCCGGGCGCCCGGCCGCCGCCAGGACCGGCCTGGCCCCACCGCCGCGCCCGCCGCCGTCACGCCGGCCACGGCGGCCACGGCGCAGGCCCGGCCGATGACCGGTGCGCAGGCCCTGGTCGCCGCGCTGGAGCGGCTCGGGGTGGATGTCGTTTTCGGCATCCCGGGCGGGGCGATCCTGCCCGCCTACGACCCGCTGTTCGACTCCCCCAGCGTGCGGCACATCCTGGTCCGGCACGAGCAGGGCGCCGGTCATGCGGCCGCCGGCTATGCCCAGGTCACCGGCCGTCCGGGGGTCTGCATGGCGACCTCGGGCCCGGGTGCCACCAACCTGGTGACCCCGCTCGCCGACGCTTACATGGATTCGGTCCCGGTAGTGGCCATCACCGGCCAGGTCCCGTCCGGGCTGATCGGCACCGACGGGTTCCAGGAAGCCGACATCGCCGGCATCACCCTGCCAATCACCAAGCACAACTTCCTGGTCACCCACGCCGACGACATCGCCCGGACGGTCGCCGAGGCGTTCCATGTGGCCAGCACCGGCCGGCCTGGGCCGGTCCTGGTGGACATCGCCAAGGACGCGCTGCAGGCGACCACCGGCTTCCGCTGGCCGGTCCCCTTCGACCTGCCTGGCTACCACCCGGTGACCCGCCCGCACTCGCGGCAGGTGCGGGAAGCGGCCCGGCTGATGATGACCGCCCAGCGGCCGGTGCTGTACGTCGGCGGCGGGGTGATCAAGGCGGGTGCCAGCGCCGAACTGATCGCGCTGGCCGAGCTCACCGGCATGCCGGTGGTCACCACCCTGATGGCCCGCGGCGGCTTCCCCAGCAGTCACCCGCAGAACGTCGGCATGCCCGGCATGCACGGCTCGGTAGCGGCGGTCGGGGCACTGCAGAAGGCGGATCTGCTGGTGGCACTCGGTGCGAGGTTCGACGACCGGGTGACGGGCAGGCTGGACAGCTTCGCCCCCGGTGCGGCGGTCGTGCATGCTGACATCGACCCGGCCGAGATCTCCAAGAACCGGCGGGCGGACGTGCCCATCGTCGGCGACTGCAAGGAGGTCATCACCGAGCTGGTGGCCGCGGTTCAGGCCGAGCAGGAAGCGGGCCAGGGCGCCGACCTGACGGCCTGGTGGTCGCAGCTGGACGCCTGGCGGAACACCTACCCGCTGGGCTACACCGAGCCGGACGACGGCTCGCTGGCGCCGCAGTTCGTGATCGAGCGGATCGGCAGCCTGGTCGGCCCGGACGCGGTCTATGTAGCCGGGGTCGGCCAGCACCAGATGTGGGCCGCCCAGTTCATCAGCCACGAGCATCCCGGGCACTGGCTGAACTCCGGTGGCCTGGGCACCATGGGCTACGCCGTGCCGGCCGCGATGGGCGCCAAGGTGGGCCGCCCGGACGCGGTGGTGTGGGCGATCGACGGCGACGGCTGCTTCCAGATGACCAACCAGGAACTGGCCACCTGCACGGTGGACGGGATCCCCATCAAGGTCGCCATCATCAACAACGGCAATCTCGGCATGGTCCGGCAGTGGCAGACGCTGTTCTACAACGAGCGGTACTCCAACACCGATCTGGACCGGGCGGCGTCCGCCGCACCGCCCGCGCCGGCCGACACCGGGCCGGGCCAGCTCGGCACCCGGGTGCCCGACTTCGTCAAGCTCGCCGAGGCGTACGGCTGTGCCGGCCTGCGGTGTGAAAAGGCAGCTGATGTGGACGCCACCATCGAGCGGGCCATGCAGATCAACGACCGGCCGGTGGTGATCGACTTCATCGTGCACCGGGACGCCATGGTGTGGCCGATGGTGGCGGCCGGGACCAGTAACGACGACATCAAGCTGGCCCGCGACATGGCCCCGGACTGGGATGTGACCGAATGAACAGCCTTCAGCCGCGGCTGCGGGAACAGGATCCGGCCGCCAGCAGGCACACGCTGTCGGTGCTGGTCGAGAACAAGCCGGGGGTGCTGGTCCGGGCGGCCGGCTTGTTCTCCCGGCGGGGGTTCAACATCGACTCGCTCGCGGTCGGGCCAACCGAGCACGAGGAAGTCTCCCGGATGACCATCGTGGTCAACTGCGCTGATCACCCGCTGGAGCAGGTCACCAAGCAGCTCAACAAGCTGATCAACGTGATCAAGATCGTGGAACTGGACCCGGCGGTCTCGGTCCAGCGGGAACTGCTGCTGGTCAAGGTGAGGGCGGACGCCGAGAGCAGGTCGCGGGTGCTGGAGACGGTCGCGCTGTTCCGCGCCAAGGTGGTGGACGTGGCCCAGGACGCGGTCACGGTCGAGGCCACCGGCAACCGCGAGAAGCTGGACGCCCTGATCCGGGTGCTGGAGCCGTTCGGCATCAAGGAACTGGTGCAGTCCGGGATGGTCGCACTGGGCCGGGGCAGCAAATCGATCACCGACCGGGCGCTGCGGCCGCTGGACCGCCCCGCGGCCGGCCAGGCCCAGTAACCACCCCCAGATGTCAAGAACGAGGGAGCGAAGAGCGAGCGATGGCAGAGATCTACTACGACGACCACGCCGATCTCGGCATCATCCAGGGCCGCCACGTGGCGGTGCTCGGGTACGGCAGCCAGGGCCATGCGCACGCGCTGTCGCTGCGGGACTCCGGCGTGGACGTCCGGGTCGGGCTGCCGGAGGGGTCGGCCAGCCGGGAGAGTGCCGCCAACGAAGGGCTGCGGGTCACCACCCCCGAACGGGCGTGCGAGGAAGCCGGCCTGATCATGGTGCTGGCGCCCGACCACGTCCAGCGGGCGCTGTACGCCAGCGCGATCGCGCCCAGCCTGGACGACGGGGACGCACTGTTCTTCGCGCATGGGCTGAACATCCGGTACGGGCTGATCGACCCGCCGCCCGGGGTGGACGTGTGCATGGTCGCCCCGAAGGGGCCCGGCCACCTGGTCCGCCGGCAGTTCGCCGAGGGGCGTGGGGTGCCGGTGCTGGTGGCGGTGGAGCGGAATGCCTCCGGGCAGGCCTGGCCGCTCACCCTCGCCTACGCCAAGGCGATCGGCGGCACCCGGGCCGGCGCGCTGGCCACCACCTTCGCCGAGGAGACCGAGACCGACCTGTTCGGCGAGCAGACCGTGCTCTGCGGCGGCGTGTCCGAGCTGATCAAGGCCGGGTTCGACACCCTGGTCGAAGCCGGCTACCAGCCGGAGGTGGCCTACTTCGAGTGCCTGCACGAGATGAAGCTGATCGTTGACCTCATGTATGAGGGCGGCCTGTCCAAGATGTACTGGTCGGTCTCGGACACGGCGGAGTACGGCGGCTATACCCGCGGGCCGCGGCTGATCGACGAGCGGACCAAGGAGGAGATGCGCCGCATCCTGGCCGAGATCCGGGACGGCACGTTCACCGCCGAACTGGTCGAGGAGTTCGACAACGGGCGGCCGAACTTCCTCAAGCGCCGCGAGGCCCTGCATGCCGAGCAGATCGAGCAGGTGGGCGCCCGGCTGCGGCCGCTGATGAGCTGGCTGGCGGCAGACGATGAGGGGCCAGCTGATTCGTGAAGCCATTCACAAGCCGGGCTAGACTCTGCGACGTCCCACGTCAGCGCCCGGAGGGTTAGCACCATGCCGAAACCTGTTGTGCTGGTTGCCGAGGAACTCTCACCTGCCGCCATCGCCCAGCTCGAAGCCGACTTCGAGGTCCGCTATACCGACGGCGCGGACCGGTCCGCGCTGCTGCCCGCGCTGGCTGGCGTGGACGCGGTGATCATCCGCAGCGCGACCAGAATGGACGCGGAAGCCCTGGCGCACGCGACGGACCTGCGGGTGGTGGCCCGGGCTGGGGTGGGCCTGGACAACGTGGACGTGGAGGCTGCCACCGCGGCGGGCGTCATGGTGGTGAACGCGCCCAGCTCGAACATCGTCAGCGCGGCCGAGCACGCGGTCGGGCTGCTGCTCGCGGTGGCACGCAACGTGCCGCAGGCGATGGCCTCGCTCAAGGCCGGGGAGTGGAAGCGGTCCCAGTTCACCGGGTCCGAGCTGCACCAGAAGGTGGCCGGCCTGCTCGGCCTGGGCCGGATCGGGGAGCTGGTGGCCCAGCGGCTGGCCGCGTTCGGCATGCAGGTAATCGCCTACGACCCGTACGTGCCGACCGCCCGGGCGGCCCAGCTCGGGGTCCGGCTGGTCAGCCTGGAGGAACTGCTGGCCGGGGCCGACTTCATCAGCGTGCACCTGCCGAAGAACGCCGAGACCGCCGGGTTGATCGGCGAGCGGGAACTGCGCCTGGTCAAGCCGGGAGTGCGGATCATCAACGCGGCCCGGGGCGGCATCGTGGACGAGCATGCGCTCGCCGTCGCGCTGAAAGACGGCCGGGTGGCCGGCGCCGGCATCGACGTGTTCGCCACTGAGCCGTGCACCGACAGCCCGCTGTTCGGCTTCCCCAGCGTGGTAGTCACCCCGCACCTGGGCGCCAGCACCCGCGAGGCGCAGGAGAAGGCGGGCACCCAGGTGGCAAGGTCGGTCCGGCTGGCGCTGGCCGGTGAATTCGTCGCGGACGCGGTCAACGTGCAGGGCGGCGGCGTGCACGAGAACGTCCGGCCAGGGCTGCCGCTGGCGGAGAAGCTGGGCACGATCTTCACCGCGCTGGCCGGCGGCGTGGCCGCCCGGCTGGACGTGGAGATCCGCGGCGAGATCGCCGCCCACGACGTGCGGGTGCTCCAGCTGGCCGCGCTCAGGGGCGTGTTCGGCAGCATCGTCGAGGACGCCGTCAGCTACGTCAACGCGCCGCTGCTGGCCAGCCAGCGCGGGGTGGAGGTGAGCCTGATCACCCATGCCGACAGCCCGGACTGGCGCAACCTGGTCACCCTGCGCGGCACGCTGCCCGGCGGCCAGCGGGTGTCGGTCAGCGGCACCCTCACCGGCCCGCACCAGATCGAGAAGCTGGTCGAGGTCAACGGCTTCGACATGGAGATCGCGCTGGCCGAGCACATGGCCTTCCTGACCTACACCGACCGTCCCGGCATCGTCGGGGTGGTCGGCCAGATCCTGGGCAGCGAGGGCATCAACATCGCCGGCATGCAGGTCTGCCGGGATGCCCGCGGCGGGCATGCCCTGATCGTGCTCACCGTGGACTCCGCACTGCCGCCGGTGGTGCTTGACGACATCACCGCCACGATCGGCGCCATCGTCGGCCGGGCGGTTGATCTGGAGATGACCTGAGGCCGCAGCCGGCCTCGCCCGAGATACAGGAGAGATTCACCGTGTATGACATGTACAGCTGGGACCAGGCCACGCCCGCGGGCGGCGGCCGCCGGACGCCGGACGGGCAGCCGCGCCCAGGGCGGGGGCCCAGCGCCGGCAGGCCGAACGGCGCTGCCCGGCCAGCCGGCCGCCGGGACCGGGCCGTCCAGGCGGTCCAGGTCGCGCTGGACCGGCGCGACAACGGCGGCGACCCGGCGCCATCACCGGACCAGTAGGGTACGCGCATGGGGTCTTCCTCCATCAGGCTGGCGGTGATCGGCGGCGATGGCATCGGGCCAGAGGTCGTCGCCGAGGCGCTCAAGGTGCTCAAGGCGGCCGCGGTGGCAGCCGACCAGACGAGCTATGACCTGGGCGCCCAGCGCTGGCACCGGACCGGTGAGACACTGCCGGACGCGGTGCTCGAGGAGATCCGCGGCCACGACGCGATCATGCTCGGGGCGGTCGGCGACCCGACCGTGCCCAGCGGCGTGCTGGAGCGCGGCCTGCTGCTGCGGCTCCGGTTCGAGCTTGACCAGTACGTCAACCTGCGGCCGGTCCGGCTCTACCCGGGCATGGTCACCCCGCTGGAGGGGGTCCGCCCCGAGTTGGTCAACATGGTGGTCGTCCGTGAGGGCACCGAGGGCCCCTACGCCGGCGCGGGCGGCGTGCTGCGCAAGGGCACCCCGGCGGAGGTGGCGACCCAGGAGAGCCTGAACACCGCGTTCGGGGTGACCCGGGTGGTCAGGTACGCGTTCAACCTGGCGGCGCAGCGGTCGCGGCGGCACCTGACGCTGGTGCACAAGACGAACGTGCTCACCTTCGCCGGCGACCTGTGGCAGCGGGTGGTGGCCGGGGTGGGCCAGGACTTCCCCGGCGTCACGACGGACTACCAGCACGTGGACGCCGCGACGATGTTCCTCGTCACCAAGCCGGAGCGGTTCGACGTGATCGTGACCGACAACCTGTTCGGCGACATCCTGACCGACCTCGGCGCCGCGGTGGCGGGCGGTATCGGCCTCGCCGCGAGCGGGAACATCAACCCGGAACGGACATCGCCGAGCATGTTCGAGCCGGTGCACGGCAGCGCCCCGGACATCGCCGGCCAGCAGAAGGCGGACCCCACCGCCGCCATCCTGTCCGCGGCCATGCTGTGCGAGCATCTCGGATTCACCGCCGAGGCGGCGCGGATCGAGCAGGCGGTCGCGGACGACCTGGTGGAACGCCAGGGCGCGTGGGCGGCGCGGTCCACCGCGGAAGTAGGCGACGACATCGCCGAGCGAGTAGCTGGCTGAGCCGCGCCGGCAGCGCGGCAAGATGAAGAGTGCGGCGCGGCGGGCAGCCGCGCCGATCGGGGGCCGGGCAACGGCGCCAGGCCCCGGGCGGCCCGGCGGCGCCGGGCCCGGAGGAAGGACCTGGACATGCCCACCACCGGCCCCGCAACCGGGATCGAGTTCGACATCGAAGTCAGCAGTCACCCGGTGGCCGCCGCCGAGCGTGACCGGCTGCTGGCCGCACCGGGGTTCGGCACGGTGTTCACCGACCACATGGTCACCATGCGGTGGTCGGCGGAACGTCGCTGGCACGACGGCCGGATGGCACCCTACGGCCCGTTCATGCTGGACCCGGCCACCCAGGTCTTCCACTACGCCCAGGAGATCTTCGAGGGCCTGAAGGCCTACCGGCAGGCCGGCGGCGCCATTGCGGTCTTCCGCCCGTGGGCGAACGCGGCCAGGTTCCAGTCGTCAGCCCGCCGGATGGCCATGCCGGAACTGCCCGAGGAGGCGTTCGTCCGGGCCATCGAGCTGCTGGTCAGCCAGGACCGGAACTGGGTGCCGGACGGCAACGGGCGCAGCCTCTACCTGCGCCCGTTCATCATCGCCACCCAGGTCGGGCTGGGCATCAACTCGCCGTCGCGGTCGTACCTGTTCGCCCTGATCGCCTCACCCGCCGCGGCCTACTTCGCCGGGGGCATCAAGCCGGTCACGGTCTGGCTGTCGGAGCAGTACACCCGGGCCGCGCCGGGCGGCACTGGCGAGGCCAAATGCGGCGGGAACTACGCCGGCTCGTTCGCCGGCCAGCAGCAGGCCGTGGACCACGGCTGCGACCAGGTGGTCTGGCTGGACGCCGCGGAACACCGCTGGGTCGAGGAAATGGGTGGCATGAACCTTTTCTTCGTGTACGGCTCCGGCTCGTCCGCGCGGATCATGACCCCGGCCCTGACCGGGACGCTGCTGCCCGGTGTGACCCGGGACTCGCTGCTGACCCTGGGCGCCGATCTCGGGCTGCCGGTGGAGGAGGGCAAGATCTCGGTCGAGTCGTGGCGGGCCGCCAGTGAGACCGGCGAGCTGACGGAGGTGTTCGCCTGCGGCACGGCCGCGGTGATCACCCCGGTCGGGCGGGTCCGGTCGGCCAGTGGGGACTGGCTGATCGGGGACGGCAGCCCCGGCCCGGTCACGCTCCGGCTGCGCGGGGAACTCATGGGCATCCAGTACGGCGACCGCCCCGACCCGCACGGCTGGGTGCACAAGATCTGCTGATCCCGGCCTGCGTGCCCGGCCGGGACGCCGCGAGCCATCTCGGATGCTGGACAGCGTTTCGCGCACCCGTTGCGGATGTGCCAAGATGCTGGCATGACGTGCGGCCGGATTATTATCGGCGGGCGCGCCGGCAGATAGCAGGCCACCGGGCCCGCACCGCCGACGCGCAGACCTCTCGCATCCGCGAGGGGTCTTTTGCTTTGCGGCGGCGGTGGTCAGCAACCTAACCAGGAGTGGATGAGATGACCACGGACGATGCGTTCCATGTCTACGACACCACGCTGCGGGATGGCGCGCAGCAGGAGGGGCTGTCGCTGACCGTCGCCGACAAGCTGGCCATCGCCCGGCGGCTGGACGAGTTCGGGGTCGGCTTCATCGAGGGGGGCTGGCCCGGGGCGATCCCGAAAGACACCGAGTTCTTCCGGCGCGCACGCACCGAGCTGACGCTGGCGCACGCCCAGCTGGCCGCGTTCGGCTCCACCCGGCGGCCAGATGCGGTGGCGGCCGACGACCCGCAGGTGGCGGCGCTGCGTGAGTCGGGGGCG
>Ga0318534_10000318_pt1 | contig 15193 bp, 13 predicted proteins | sample GRESIP117b4f26_FD_202502 | JGI IMG/M metagenome (GOLD analysis project Ga0318534, IMG submission 202502) | Tropical soil microbial communities from Luquillo Experimental Forest, Puerto Rico - GRE.SIPMG.117b4f26 | ecosystem: Environmental > Terrestrial > Soil > Tropical forest > Bulk soil...
TGTTCGCCACCGCGTCGAGCGACGATCGGCTCGAGCGCCTCAGGGATCTCGGCCTCGACGAGGGCATCAACTACGTGACGCACGACTTCGTCAGCGAGGCCCGGCGGCTGACGGACGGCCGTGGCGTCGACGTGATCGTCGATTCCGTCGGGGGCCGGACCCTGCAGGGCAGCATTCTCGCCTTGGCCTACCGCGGCCGCTGCGTCACCGTGGGCGACGCCGGCCGCGCCCCGGCGGAGCACCTGGACATCTCGACCATGCGCGCCAACAACCAGACGCTGTCGGGCTACTTCCTCGGCGCCGAGCTGCTGCTGGCCCCGCGCACCCACGCCATGATCGCTGGGCACCTCGAGGCCATTGCGCACGGCGAGTTGCGCGTCGTGATCGACCGCACGTTCCCGCTCTCCGACGCCGCGGGGGCACACGCCTACATCGAGAGCCGGCAGGCCTTCGGCCGGGTGCTCCTCGTCCCCTAGCGAGACGGGGCCGACGAGACGCCCTGCTCTGCCCGTGCGGTCGTCGGCGCATCGGGGCCGAGGCTGCCCCCGCCGGAGCGGGCGACGGCGGTCATGTCACGCCGAGGCGCGGGCACCACCCGCCGCCGCCAGCGACGCCAGGTCGGAGCCGGGGTCGGCCAGCGCGCCCAGGTCGACGGCGTGCCCCGCCGTCAGGAGCGCGTCGATCGTCTCGCCCTGGTCCCACACGTTGGCGTTCATGGCGGCCCGCACCACGCCCACCTCCGACACCCAGAAGGCGATGAATTCGCCGCCGGCGGGATCCCCCCGAAAGACGACGCGGTCGGAACCCGAGGCCCACCCGCGATACTCCATGCCCAGCTCGTACTGGTCCGAGAAGAAGTACGGCACCTTCGCGTAGGGCGTGGCCGTGCCGAGCATGTTCTTCGCCGCCGCCGGGCCCTGGTTCAGCGCGGCCGACCAGTGCTCCAGCCGGATATGGGTCTCGTAATGCGGGTGCCAGGCGTTAGCGACGTCGCCGGCGGCGTAGACGCCGGGCGCGCTGGTGGCCAAGAAGGCATCGGTGACCACGCCGTTGTCGAGCGCGAGCCCGGCCGACTCGGCGAGCCTGGTGCGAGGGACGACCCCGATGCCGACGACGACCGCACCGGCCGGCAGACTCGTCCCGTCGGACAGGCGCACCTCCTCGACGACGTCTCCACCGGCGAACGACTCGATCGCCGCGTCGAGGTGCAGGCGGACCCCTTTGGCCTCGTGGAGGTCGCGGTACACCGCGCCGACCTCGCGGCCCAGCACGCGCTCGAGCGGAACCGACAGCGCGTCGACCATGGCGACGTCCGCCCCGAGTTGGCGGGCCGACGCGGCCACCTCCGCACCGATCCATCCGGCACCGACGACGACCACCGGCACGCCGGAGGTCGCCGCGGCACGGATGGCGTCGGAGTCCGCGACCGTGCGCAGGTAGTGGACGCCGGAGAGATCCGCCCCGGGTGTCCGCAGGCGCCGGGGCTCCGCGCCGGTGGCCAACAGCAGACGGTCGTACGCGAGGCGGTCACCGGTGGAGAGGCGCACCTCGGACGCCGACACGTCGAGCTCTTCGACCGTGCACGACGTGCGCAGCTCGATGTCGTGGTCGGGGTAGAAGTTCGTCGCGTGGACCGCGGCATCGTCGAAGCCGGTGTCCCCGCGCAGGTAGTCCTTGGAGAGCGGTGGCCGTTCGTAGGGCCGGACGGACTCGTCGCCGCAGACCAGCACTCGGCCGCCGAAGCCCTCGGCGCGCAGGGTCTCGGCCGCCTTCGCGCCGGCCAGCCCACCTCCCACAATGACGAAAGTCCGGTTGTCGGCGTCGCTCACGGCTGTGCTCCGGCCAGGGAGAGGAACTCGGCCCGCGTGCGTGGGTCGTCACGGACGAGACCCTTGAGCGCAGACGTCACCGTGCGGGTCCCGCTCGAGCGCACCCCTCGCAGGGACATGCACAGGTGCTCGGCTTCGAGGACCACGCCGACGCCCTTCGGCTGCAGCGTGGTGGCGATGAAGTTGGCCACCTGTGCCGTCAGGCGCTCCTGGACCTGGAGGCGCCGTGAGAAGTGGTCGACCACCCGGGCCAGTTTCGACAACCCGAGCAACCGTGCATCGGGCAGATAGCCCACGTGGGCCACTCCGGTGAACGGCAACAGATGGTGCTCGCACAGCGACGTGAACGGGATGGCGCGGGCCACGACGAGCTCGTCATAGCCCTCGTCGTTGTCGAAGGTGGTGGCGCGGAACGGCCGGGGGGTGAGCAACTCCGCGTAGGCCCGGGCCACCCGCCTCGGCGTCGAGGCCAGCCCGTCGGCCGTGCGGTCGACGCCCAGCGCGTCGAGCAGGTCGGCGACGGCACGCTCGGCCTTGACGAGGTCGATCTCGGTGTCGGGCACGACGTGGAGGTGCGGGGCGCTCCGGGCCCCTTCGTCGTGATCGGGGGCGGCGTCAATATCGAAGTCGAGGTCGTCCGCTTCCATCTCCACTCCCTTCCCGGCTTCTAACGTCTATTAATGTTCACGTTAGAGCGCCAAGACTATTTCGTCAAGATCATTTTGTTTTAGAATGGGCCCATGAGCGTCGCCCACGATGACCGGCTAGCGGCCCTGGCCGCGCTGGCCGAGCCGCTTCGGCGCAACCTCTACCTGCACGTGGCGGACGCCCCGGTCGCCGTGAGCAGGGACGACGCGGCGGCCGCCCTGGGTGTGTCGCGGTCGGTGGCGGCCTTCCATCTCGACAAGCTGGCCGAGCTCGGTCTGCTCGACGTGGAGTACCGCCGCCCACCCGGACGGGGCGGCCCCGGCGCGGGCCGGCCCGCCAAGCTCTACCGGCGCAGCCACGGCGAGGTCGCCTTCACCGTCCCGGAGCGCCACTACGACCTCGCGGCGTCGATCCTGGCCTCGGCCGTCGCCGACGCGCAGGAGGAGGACGTGCCGCTGGACCAGGCCCTGCGCGCCGCGTCGCGCCGCTGCGGGCGCGACCTGGCCGCGCCGCCAAACGGGGCCGCCGAACCACGGTCCGAGGTGCAGGTGCTCGGGCGGGTGGCAGAGGTGCTGAGCTCCCACGGTTACGAGCCCTGCCACGAGGAGGACCGCATCACCCTCGAGAACTGTCCCTTTCACGCGCTGGCCGAACAGCACCGTGCGCTGGTGTGTGGCATGAACCTCGGGGTGATCGAGGGGATCCTGGAGGGGGCAGGTGCCACCGAGGTCGAGGCGTCCCTCGACCCCGCGCCGGGGCGGTGTTGCGTGACCATGCGCGTGGGCTGACTTCCGGACCGCCCTCGCCAACGCCTCGCACCCATCCCACCAGCCGCCGTCGCCGTAGTACGGGGCGAGGAACGCAGTCGTCGAGACCGACCCCGTAGACGAGGGGATCCCCCGATCGAGGAATTCTCAGGCACATCGCAGGGCGTCGCCGGGCCCGACCGCGCGCTGGCTGCCATCTTGTTCACCGACATCGTCAGCTCGACCGAGCAGGCGTCCGCCATGGGTGATCGCGAATGGCGCAATCTGCTCGAGAGCCACGATTTCGTGGCGCGCACAGTCGTCGAGCAGCACCGCGGGCGGCTGGTGCACTCGACCGCTTCGACGGGCGACGGGATCCTGGCCACCTTCGACGGCCCCGGCCGGGCGATCCGCTGCGCGCGCGCCCTCGCCGATGCGTTGAGCCGGCTGGGGGTGTGCATCCGCGCGGGACTGCACACCGGCGAGGTGGAGGTGCGCGACAGCGGGATCGCCGGCATCGGCGTCCACATCGCGGCACGGGTGCTCTCCAAGGCTGGTCCGGGCGAGGTCGTCGTGTCGGCGCCCGTCCCGATGTTGGTTGTCGGGTCAGGCCTCGAATTCGAGGACCGGGGCGAACACGAGCTCAAGGGCCTCCCGGGGACCTGGAGGCTCTTTGCCGTCGCCGGGTGAGTGCCGTGTTGCCGGCTGCACGGTCGGGCGAGGCCTAGGCGCCCGCCGTCGTCCCCCGCCAGCGCCGCTCGAAGGGCAGCCGCCACGTGCGCGGCGCGATGAGGTCGTTGATGGACGGCGGCCCCCAGCTGCCCTTGGTGTAGAGCTGCACGGGCGGCGGGTCGTCGAGCAAAGGCGTCGACACCTCCCACAGCCGCTCGATGCCCTCGGCCGTGTTGAACAGGGTGTGGTCGCCCACCATGGCGTCGTGGATCAGCCGCTCGTAGGCCTCGAGCACGTCGGCGTCCTGCCCGATCTCATGGAGCGCGAACTGCAGGGAGAGCTTCTCGAGCGTCATGCCCGGTCCCGGCCGCTTGCCGTAAAAGGACAGCGACAGCTTCGAGGAGTCGGCCAGGTCGAAGGTCAGGTGGTCGGGGCCCTGCGCGCCCACCCCCGAGTCCGCGGGGAACATCGACTTGGGCGGCTCGCGGAACGCGATGGAGATGATGCGCTCGCCACCCCCGAGCTGCTTGCCCGTACGCAAGAAGAAGGGCACGCCGGCCCAGCGCCAGTTGTCGATGTCGCAGCGCAGCGCGATGAACGTCTCCGTGTCGGAATCGGGAGCCACGCCGGGGATGTCGCGATAGCCGTCGTACTGGCCACGCACAACTTGCGAGACGTCGAGTGGGCGCATGGAGCGGAAGACCTTGTTCTTCTCCTCGCTGATGGCGCCCGGCTCGAGCGCGGTGGGCGGCTCCATGGCCACGAAGCCGAGGATCTGGAAGAGGTGCGTGACCACCATGTCCTTGAAGGCACCGGTGGCCTCGTAGAAGGCGACCCGGTCGTCCACCGAGAGCGTCTCGGGCACGTCGATCTGCACGTGGTCGATGTGGTCCCGGTTCCAGATGGGCTCGAAGAGTCCGTTGGCGAAGCGGAAGGCCAAGATGTTCTGCGCCGCCTCCTTGCCCAGGAAGTGGTCGATGCGGAAGATCTGCTCCTCGTCGAAGTACTGGTGCAGCATGTCGTTGAGCGCGACGGCGCTGGCTAGGTCGGTGCCGAACGGCTTCTCCATGATCACCCGCGCCCGCTCGACGAGTTTGGCGTCGGCCAACAGCTGGATCACCGAGCGGTCCGCCGACGGCGGCACGCTCAGGTAGTGCAGCCGGCGCGCCTCGGCGCCACCGATCTCCTCCTCCGCCCGCGCGACCGCGTCGGCGAAGGCGTCGGCGCCGGCACCGGTGGAGACGAAGCTGAGGCGCCGCTCGAAGTTGGCCCACTGCAGGAGCGAGATCTTCCCGGTAGCGTACTGGTCGCAGGCGTGGCGAGCCAGGTGGCGGAAGTCCTCGTCGCTCAGGTTCGACGTCGAGCTCCCGATGATGCGGTACTCGGGCATCATCCCACCGACCGAGAGGTGCAGCAGCCCGGGCAGCAGCTTGCGGGCGGCCAGGTCACCGGTGGCGCCGAAGAGCAGGATCACGTGTGGAGCGATCTCCGAGACCGGCGTCGCGTGCTCCGTCGTCTCGCTGCGGTCGACGACCTCGGTCATGGTGCCACCGGCCGCCGCACGTTGAGCTCGCGCGTGTTGGCACCCATGATCTTCGCCACCGACTCCGGCGGCTGCTTCTGCAGCTCGGTCACCCAGTCGGCCGGCTGCGGCAGGCCCTCGACATGCGGCCAGTCCGACCCGAAGATCACGCGGTCGTCGCCCATCAGGTCCACGATCTCGTCGACGTCGTCCTCCCAGAACGGATTGATCCAGATGTGGCGGCGGAAGGTCGCCACGGGGTCCTCGGGGAAGTAGCCCGGCATCCGGCGTGCCGTGGTGCGCAGCTTGCGGAACAGCGGGTCCAAGAAGTCCGAGCCGTTCTCCACCGACGCCACGCGCACATTGGGGTAACGGTCGAACAGCTTCTCGAGGATGAGCGTGGCCAAGAAATCGTGGGCGGCCCGCTCGATCGCGAAGAGCTTGACGCTCGGACGCATCCCCCCTCCGGCACGGAAGGAGGCCGAGAATCCGTCGCGGGCGTACCCGTTGGAGGACAGGCCGGCGTCGCCGGCGTGGACGACCACCGTGATGCCGGCCTCGTTCACGCGGGCCCAGAACGGGTCGAAGGCGTCGGCCGCCGGGGAGAGCGGGCCGAGCGCCGTGGTCGGCGCCGCCGCCCGCAGCACGACTGTGCGCGCGTCCTGGTCGAGGGCCCACTCGAGCTCGCGCACGGCCTCGTCGACGTTCGCCAGCGTGATGTAGGGGGCGGCGAAGATACGGTCCGCGTAGGCCATGCCCCAGTCCTCGGCCAGCCACCGGTTGAAGGCGCGGAACAACAGCACCACCGCCTCGGGGTCGTCCTTGAGCGCCTCCTCGTAGAGCATGCCGAGGGTCGGGAAGAGCCACACCTGGTCCAGGCCCTGCGCGTCCATGACGGCCAGGCGGGCGTCGCGGTCGCGGTATTCGGCCCGGATCGGCCCGGGAGTCCCCATCAGCTCGTGCATGGGCACGCCGTCGGGGTTGCCACGGAAGTAGTCGGCCAGCGCGCCGGCGGGGGCGACCGGGTCGAAGGTGGGGTTGGTGACGGCACGGCTGACCCGTCCCCCGAGCGAGTGGTAGCGCCGGCCGTTGATCTCGACCCACTCGATCACCCGCGGCCCGAGCGCAGGGTCGAGGTGGCGCGTGAACGCATCGAGCGCCTCGTAGTAGTGGTTGTCGGCGTCGAAGACGGGCGAGTCGACTGTGCGCATGGTCAGCCCTCCCCGGGGCGTCGTGGCGTGCCGCAACACGCAGAATGCTAGGCGCTCGGACGCGGCGGTCCTGCCGCCGTGTGCCTCGTGCCCGCGGGGTCGACCGCCCATTCGGGCGGCTGCCCCCACTGTTCCCCGAACACCAGTTCCGGGAGCGGGCGTCGGCGCACCGGGCCGTGCCGCCCTTGCGGGCGGCCGAGTGTGATCGTGGCAACGAGGTCGACCTCGTCGGGGATGTGCAGCAGCGCGCGCAACTCGGTCTCCGCCGCGAAGTGCCAGCCGGTCATCACGCCGCCGTAGCCCAACGCCCGCGCCGCCAAGAGGAGGTTCTGGCAGGCGGGGTAGATCGACGCGCCGTCGCTCACCGCCTTGTGGCCGCGGTAGGGCACGTAGCAGGCGAGCACGAGCACGGGCACGGACTCATAAGTGTCGACGTAGTGCTGCATGGTGCGTGCCATGCGCGCCTTGGGTGAGGTGGCGTCGGCGCCCGAGCCGGTGTCGTAGCCGTCGGCTTCGCGCTTGGCCGACCAGAAACGACGCGCCCCCTCCCCGATGAGCCGCTTGGCCTCGGCGGCCACCGCACCGTCGGTCAGCACGACGAACCGGAAGGGTTGGCGGTTGGATCCGCTCGGTGCCCGCGTGGCGGCGAAGAGGATGTCGCGCAACGCGTCGTCGGGCACGGCTTCGTCGCTGTAGCGGCGGACGGCACGGGTGGAGAGCAGCCCCTGGTAGAGCGAGATCGAGTCGGCCCGGGCGTCACGCCCGGCGGCGTCGCTGGCTCCCACGGCGGCGACCCTACCAACGGCCGCGGCGGGGGCCGGCGGGGCGCGGCATCTCGAGTGGTCCCCTCCGCTAGCTTGGCCCGCCGTGCCCGGACGCCCCCGACTCCTCGTCGCCGGGGCCCTGGCAGCGGTCGCGGTGGCCGCGCTGCTCGCACCGGCAGCGCGCGCCGCGGCCGCCACCGCGACATCCGCTGCGGTGCCCGGCCTGGGCTTCTTGCACGTGGTGACGCCGCAGAGCGGTCAGGGCCACACGCCGTATCTCGCCGACGCGTCCGGTCGCGAGGTGCTGCTCCACGGCGCCAACGCCGTCGGCATGGAGGACGTCGCCTACCCGCGCGCCAACGGCGGGCCCGCACTCTTCCCCGTCTCGCGCTCGGCCTACGCGGGGCGGTGCCCGGCGGCCACCGCGCTCCTCCCGCAGCCGCCGCTGTGCGAGGTGCAGGCCTCCAAGGCGGCCTTCGCCCAGTCGACCGCGCCCGCGAGCGGCGACGACTTCGCCCAGATGCGCGCGCTGGGCTTCGACGTCGTGCGGCTGGTCCTCAACTGGAGCCAGCTCGAGCCCACGCCGGGCACGTACTCGGCCACGTATCTCGCCCGCGTCGCCCAGGTGGTGGGGTGGGCGCGCCAGCAGGGGATCTACGTGATCCTCGACATGCACCAGGACCAGTACTCGCGCTACATCCTCCCGGCCGACGTCAAGTCGGCCCCGGCCGGCTGCACGCCCTCGGGCGGCAGCGACGGCGCCCCGGCCTGGGCCGTGCAGACGGACGGCAAGGCGGGCTGCGCGCTCTACGGGATCGACGAGCTGAACCCGGCGGAGCAGCAGGCCTTCTTCAACTTCTGGCACAACGCACCCGTGGCCGCCCCCGCCAAGAACGCACCGGGGACCGGGCTGCAGGACCATTACATCGGTGCACTGGCCGCGCTGGCCCACCGCTTCGAGGCCGACCCCGCCGTCCTCGGCTACGAGCTCATGAACGAGCCGCAGCCCGGGTCGAACGGTTCGCTGCCGGCGGCCAACGGCTACGACGCCAGCAGCCAGGAGCTCTATCCGTTCTACACCCGGGCCATCGAGGCCCTGACGGGCGTGCGCGACGGGCGGCCGACCTGTCCGGCCGCCCAGCCGACCTCGCTGGCCGGCGCCTGCGCGTATCCGCAGCTGGCCTCCGTGGCGCACCAGCAGATCTTCTTCGAGCCGATCGCCGACCGAAACCTGCTCGACTTCTCGCTGCAGGTGAGCGCGCCCTTCTCGTCGTACCCCAACCTCGTCTTCGCGCCACACGTGTACACCTACGCCTTCACCATCGAGCAGGACCTCCTCGGACTGCCGGCCAAGGAGGGCGGATTCCCGCCGAACTTCACCTTCGGCTACCAGACGGCGGAGGCGGAGGCGCAGGCGATGCATTCGGCCGTCTTCGTCACGGAGTTCGGCGACTCGTCGAGCACCGACTCGACCATCCTGGCCAACACGCTCGCCGCGCAGGACGCCACGCAGACGGGCGGCACGCTGTGGGCCTGGAAGGGGCTGTCCAAGGCACCGGGGACGTGCTGGTGCACGCGCTGGCAGTACTCGACCTACCAGACGACCTCGAACGGGACGCCCGGCAAGGGCAACCCGCGCGCCACCCCGTCGCGGAACGACCGGCAGATCCCGAGCCGGCTGCGCTACCTCGCCCGCGTCTGGCCCGTCGCCACTGCGGGACGGCTGGGCGCCTATGCCTTCGACCCCTCCACGGGGAGCTTCGCCATGGTCGCCACCTCGACGGAGAGCGAGCAGCGCGGCGACAAGGCGACCGACACGGTCGTCTTCGTTCCGTCGACCGTGCGGGGGGCGGTGCGTGTGAGCGGGGCCGCGGTGCTCGACTCGGTGGTGACTCGACCCGACGGCAGCCGGCTGGCCTACATCACGGCGGTGATCCCGCCCGTGGCTTCGAACGCCACGCCCACGTACACCGTGAGCGTCGGGACGCCCTCGGCGGCGTTGCGCGCCGAGGTGGCGGCCGAGGCGGCCAGCCCGCCGGCGCCGGTCGCGGAGCCGACGGCGCGAGCCATGGTCGTCGCGGCGCTGAACGCCGAGGCGCAGTCCCCCAACGCGTCGGTGCGCTCGACGGCACAGCTGGTTCAGGGGCTGGCCGACATCGTGCTGGGCCCCACCGACCCCAACGGCTGAGCACCGTCGGTTTTCGTCTCCGGCCCGGGCTCGTCGACATAGAGCTCGGGCCGCCGCCCCGCCTCGAGCCAGGCGGCGAGCCCGGCGGGTCGTGCCGCCAGCCGGAGATCGATCCGGTGCACCACCAGCTCCGCCGGGCTGACCAGGCCCGGCACCGCTTCGCCGGCGGCAGTCACGACGGTGCCGGTCGGGGCGATGATCCGGCTGGCGCCGAGCAGCGTGGACGAGCCGAACGAGCCGGCCTGGTTGGCCTGCACCCACCACTGACCGTGCACGAGGGCGAGAGCCGGGTGCACGAGCTCCCACTCGCTCGACCGCTCGACCTCGCACGCGGAGGGGACCAAGACGAGACGCGCACCCCGCCGCGCCAACGTTCGCGCCACCTCGGGCACGTCGCCGTCGAAGCCGACGACCAGCCCGACGGTGCCGAGCGCGGGGTCGGTGAAGGTCGTCAACTGGTCGCCGGGCGTGAAGACCGCGTGCTCGAGCGCCGGCGTGTAGAGGTGCGCCTTGCGGTGGCGGGCCACGAGGCGCCCCGCCGGGTCGAAGACGAGCGCCGTGTCGTAGAGGTGGCCGTCATCGCCGCGCTCGGGGACGCTGCCTGCCGCGAGGAACAGCGCGTGCTGACGCGCCGCCTCGCTCAGCCGCTGCGCTCGTGGGCCACTGAGCGGTTCGGCGTCGCGCCGCGCGTCCACGGCCAGGGTCTCGGGGAAGTACCCGCAGGACCACAGCTCGGGCAAGACGAGCAACTCCACGCCCAGGGCGGCCGCGCGCTCTGCCATACCCAGGGCGACCGCCAGGTTCTGCCTCGGCTCGCCGGGCGAGGCCAGCCACTGCGCCACCCCCACCAGCAGGTCCCTCTTCACGTCGCCATCGGCTTCACCGGCTCCCACACTCGCCGCGTGGCCGCACGCTACGGCGGCAACGTTCGCTGACGGTTTCCCGGTTGTGAATGGTCTGTTACGAGGCTCCGACGGTGCCGCCCGGCAACGGACGCCTCGCCATCAGCGTCACCAGCTCGTAGAGGACGTGGGCGGCCGCGATGGCCGTGATCTCCGCGTGGTCGTAGGCCGGCGCGACCTCGACGACGTCGGCGCCCACCACCGAGGCCGGGGCTAGGCCGCGCAGCAGCGCCAACAGCTCCCGGCTGGTGAGCCCCCCTGCCTCGGGCGTGCCGGTGCCCGGTGCGTGGGCCGGGTCCAGCACGTCGATGTCCACCGACACGTAGACCGGCGCGTCGCCGACGCGGGCCAGCATCTGCCGGACCACGGGGGCCGTGCCCCGCGCTGCTACGTCATCGGTGGTGATCTGGGCGAACCCCATGCCGGCGTCCTCCGACAGGTCGGTGTCCGCGTAGAGCGGCCCGCGCAGCCCAACGTGGACGCTGCGCTCGCGCACCAGCAGCCCCTCCTCGAAGGCGCGGCGGAAGGGCGTCCCGTGGGTGTACCGCTGCCCGAAGTAGGTGTCCCACGTGTCGAGATGCGCGTCGAAGTGCACGAGCGCTAGCGACCCATGCCGGCGCGCCGTGGCGCGGAGCAGGGGCAGGGCGATGGTGTGGTCACCGCCGATGGCGACCAGGCGCCCGCCGCCGCCGAGCAGGTCGTCGGCCCCGGCCGCGATCGTCGTCACCGCCTCCTCGGTGGAGTAGGGCGTGCAGGCGATGTCGCCCGCGTCGACGACCTGGGCGAGCTCGAAGGGCAGCGAGTCCTGTGCAGGGTTGTAGGGCCGAAGCAGGCGGGAGCCCTGACGCACCGCCGAGGGCCCGAAGCGGGCGCCGGGACGGTAGCTCGTCCCCCCGTCGAAGGGGACGCCGACCACGGCGATGTCCCAGCGGCCGGCCTGCTCCGTCGTCGGCAGGCGGGCGAAGGTGGCGATGCCGGCGAAGCGCGGGGTGACGGTGGCGTCGGCGGGGCCGACCGGTGGCTCTCCGGCGGGCATCAGCAGCCGGCGCGCGTCGCGGGCACCGCCACGGGGGTCAATCGTCGATCGCCTGGTACACCAGCGCGCGCAGCTGGGCCCTGAAGGGGTAGGCGACGGAGGGGAACAGCTGGGTCATGAAGACGACGAAGAGGTCCTCGCTGGGGTCGACCCAGAAGGCGGTGCTCGCTGCGCCGCCCCAGTAGAAGTCGCCGGCCGAGCCGGCGAACGTCGTGGCGGCCGGCCCCTGGCCGACCGCGAAGCCCAGACCGAAACCCACGCCCTCGAAGCCGGCCTCGCCGAAGCCGCCCATGGCCATGTCCTGGAGGGTGGCCCTGCCAGGCAGGTGGTTCACGGTCATCAGCTCGAGCGTCTTGCGACCGAGTACTCGGCGCCCGTCGAGCTGCCCCCCGTTCGCCAACATCTGACAGAAGGCCACGTAGTCGTGCGTCGTCGACACGAGGCCACCCGCACCGGAAAGGTACGAGCGCGGCTTGAGGATCCCGTTGGCGAAGGGGCCCTCCATGAGGCTCGGCGTGTTGGCGGGCCTGTACTGGTAACAGGCCGCCAGTCGCGGCTGCTGGTCCTCGGGCACGAAGAAACCGGTGTCGACCATGCCCAGCGGCTCGAAGAGCTCCTCTCTCAGGTAGTCGTCGAAGGGCTGGCCCGAGAGGATCTCGACCAGTCGTCCGACGATGTCGGTCGAGAGGCCGTAGTTCCAGTGCGTGCCGGGGTGGAACTTGAGCGGGTGCTGGGCCAAGAGTGCGGTCACGCTCTCGAGGGTCTGCTCCGGCAGCGCGGCGCGTGCCTCGCCGAACGCGGCGTCGATCGGGTTGTCGGGGAAGAGCCCGCCTGGGAGTCCAGTCGTGTGCATCAGGACGTCACGCACGTTCATGGGCCGGCTCGGCTTGACCGTCGTGACGGTGCCGTCGTCCTGGACCTCACCCACTTGCAGGGTGCGCCACTCGGGGATGTAGCGGTGCACGGGGTCGAGCAGCTGGAACGCGCCGCGCTCGTAGAGCTGCATCAGCGCCACCGACGCGATCGGCTTGGTCATGGAGTAAATGCGGAAGATGGCGTCCTCGGCCATCGGTGTCCCCTTCTCGCGGTCCATGAGCCCGAGCGAGCGGTGGTACGCGATGTGCCCGCCGCGCACCACCGTCGCCTGGCAGCCGACCATCTTCCCGGTGTCGACGTAGTTGGTTGCGAAGTGCTCGGTGATTCGTTCCAGACGGGATTCGCTCATCCCGGCGGCATCGGGCTCGATCTTCATGGGCATCTCGTCCTCCTCATCGCCCTTCAGGCCTGGGCCTTCTTCCGCTTCTGGTCACGCAGGTAGGCGGCGGTACCCTCGAGGTAGGCAGCGACGTCCTGGGCCTTCGACGCGGCGACGCCGTGGAACCACTCGGGCACGTACACCTGCGCCGCGCCCGACTCCAGGCCGCCCAGGATGGCGTCGACGGCCACCGAGACCGGCTCGGCCGGGACGGGCAGGTCGGGCACGTCGTTGTCGGGCAGCGTGAACAGTTCGGTGTCGATCACGCCGGGGTACACGACCATGACCTTGACGCCCATCTCCCACAGGTCGACGGCCATGGCCTCCGAGAAGGCGGTCAGGGCGGCCTTGGACGCGTCGTAGGCCGCCTCGCCCGGCGCGCTGAGGGTCGCGGCCACGGACGAGATGTTGACCACCGTGCCCGAGCCGCGGGCGAGCATCTGCGGCAACAGCCCGAGGGTCAGGCGCATGGGGGAGAGGTAGTTCACGTGCATGACCGCGGTGATGGTGTCGATGTCGAGCGCAGTGACGTGGCGGCGTTTCGGGATCCCGGCATTGTTGATGAGCAGGTCGACTCCCCCGAACGCGTTGACGACGTCGACGGCGAGCTGGTCCACCTGGTTGATGTCGGCTAGGTTCACCACCCACATGCGGCTGTCCGGCGAGTGCTTCATGCACCGCCCGACCACCTCGGAGAGCAGGTCGGCCCGGCGGGCGCAGATACCCACCACCGCACCACGCTCGGCCAGGGCCTCGGCGAGCCCGGCGCCGATGCCCGACGACGCCCCGGTGACCAGCGTGCGGCATCCTTCGAGGTCCAAGGCCATCGTTCACCCCACTTTCGTTGGAGCCCCGGGCTCACCTTATGCATGGCCGGCGTCCAGCGGCCATTGACGTCTTATTGACGCCGGGGAACGCCGCGTTCACGACCGGTTGACGTTTGCAACGGCAGCATCAACCCATGGCTGATTTCCTCGCAGTGCTCGGGATCGTCGCGTTCATCGCGGCCTTCATGGGCCTCATCTGGTGCCTGGAGAGGGTATGACCTGGGTCCAGGGCCTCTTGCTCGGGATCTCCACCCTGATGGTCGTCTACCTGGGCATCGCCATGTTCAAGCCCGAGTGGTTCTGAACGGATGGGTTTCTTCTGGACCATCGTCGCCCTGATCGTCACGCTGGGCCTGGCCTGGCGCTACATCGGGTCGTACATGGCGGCCGTCTTCGAGGGCCGCGTGACGTTCCTGGCCTGGCTGGAGCGGCCGTTCTACCGCCTCCTCGGCACCAGCCCTGACAAGGAGCAGTCCTGGAAGCGTTACGCGGGGTCGGTCGTGATCTTCTCTGGCATCTTCCTCATCGTCGGCTATGTGCTGATGCGGATCCAGGGATCGCTCCCACTGAATCCCCAGCACTTCGGCGGGGTGACCCAGGCGCTCAACTTCAACACGGTCGTGTCGTTCGTGACCAACACCAACTGGCAGAACTACGGCGGCGAGACGGCCATGTCGTACTTCACCCAGATCGGCGTGCTCACGGTGCAGCAGTTCGTGAGCGCCGCGGTGGGCATCGCGGTGGCGATCGCGGTGACCCGCGGCTTCTCCCGCCGGAACTCGCCGACCATCGGCAACTTCTGGGTCGACATGACACGATGCAGCCTCTACATCCTGCTCCCCATCGCCTTCGTCTTCGGCATCATCATGGTCGCCTCCGGGGCGGTGCAGACCCTGTCTGGGCCCGAGTGCATCCACAACGCCATCAATGGCGTCCACCAGTGCATCGCGGTCGGGCCGGCCGGCTTCATGGGTCCGATCATGCAGCTGGGGACCAACGGCGGCGGGTTCTTCAACGTCGACCTGGCCCATCCGCTGGAGAACCCCACCGCGCTCACCAACTTCGCCTACATCTGGCTCACCCTGTCCATCCCGTTCGCGCTGACCTACACCTTCGGCAAGATGGTGGGCAGCATCCGCCACGGTGCAGCCCTGCTGGTGGCCATGATGCTCATCTTCGGGACCTGGGTCGGCTTCACCGCCTACGCCGAGCACCAGAACAACCCAGCCGTCGCGACCGCAGGCGTGCACTCGACGGTGGGCAACACCGTGGGCAAGAACGTCGCGTTCGGTGACACGTCGAGCGCGTTGTTCAACGTGTCGATGACGCAGACATCCGACGGCGCTGTCGACAGCGCCACCGATTCGTACAACCCGATGGGCGGCTTCGGTCCGATGACGGGAATGATGCTCGGCGAGGTGACGCCGGGCGGGACGGGCAGCGGGCTCTACACGATCCTGATCTACGCCATCATCGCCGTGTTCATCGGCGGCCTCATGATCGGGCGGACACCCGAATATCTCGGGAAGAAGATCCAGGCCCGGGAGGTGAAGCTCGCGGGCCTGGGCGCACTGGTGATGCCGATCTTCGTCC
>Ga0318534_10000345_pt1 | contig 14843 bp, 10 predicted proteins | sample GRESIP117b4f26_FD_202502 | JGI IMG/M metagenome (GOLD analysis project Ga0318534, IMG submission 202502) | Tropical soil microbial communities from Luquillo Experimental Forest, Puerto Rico - GRE.SIPMG.117b4f26 | ecosystem: Environmental > Terrestrial > Soil > Tropical forest > Bulk soil...
GCCCAGAGGTTTCGGCAAAATGTTGTCATATAGACATTCCGTCGGCCGCCACCAACCGACAAGGCTCTGACTGCGCGGTCTCGTCAGGGTCGCGAGTAGGGGGGGGAAGCCATGGCGAGTGGGAAGAGTCTCCTGCGGTCGAGTGGGGTTCTGCTCGCACTGCTTTCGCTGACCGCTCTCACGGTCGGCTCGCTGGTCACCGTCGGGCGCGCCTCGTCGAAGTCTCCGTCGTCGAGCCCGAGCTTCGTCACGTTCGAGTCGTCGCAGGTGAGGCCGCTCGCGATGTCTCCGGACGGCACCCGCCTGTTCGCCGTCAACACGCCCGACGGCAGCCTCGAGATCTTCCAGATCGGTCCCTCCGGCCTCACGCACACGGGATCGGTCCCCGTCGGCATGGAGCCCGTCGCCGTCGCGGCCCGCACGAACGGCGAGGTGTGGGTGGTCAACCACCTCTCGGACAGCGTGAGCATCGTCGACATGAGCTCGACGCCGCCGCGAGTGGCGCGGACGATACTGGTCGGCGACGAGCCCTCCGACGTCGTGTTCGGCGGAACGAGCCGGACGCGTGCGTTCATCACGACGGCCCACCGCGGCCAGAACAACCCGTTCGATCCGCAGCTCCTCACGCCGTCCGTCGGCCGGGCCGACGTCTGGGTCTTCGACGCGCAGAACCTGGGATCCGGCCTGGGCGGCACGCCTCTGAGCATCATGAGCCTGTTCGGGGACACGCCCCGCGCGCTGACCGTGAGTCCCGACGGATCGGTCGTCTATGCCGCGGTCTTCCTGTCGGGCAACCAGACCACGGCGATCCACGAGGGCGCGGTTCCCGACGGGATGATGACCCCCAGCACGAACGCCGACGGCGTGACCGCGCCCGAGACCGGCGTGATCGCGAAGTTCGACGGCGCTCACTGGCTGGACGACCTCGGCCGGAACTGGGACGCGCAGGTGAAATTCTCGCTCCCCGATTACGACGTCTTCGCGATCAACGCGAACGCGACGCCTCCGACGCTGAGCTCGACCTTCTCCGGAGTGGGCACGGTGCTGTTCGGCATGGTGACGAATCCCCAGAGCGGCAACGTCTACGTCAGCAACACCGAGGCGCGGAACAACTTCCGCTTCGAGGGGCCCGGGGTCTTCTGGGGAAGCACCGTCCGGGGGCACCTCCACGAAAGCCGGATCACCGTTCTCTCGGGCGGCTCCGTCCTCCCGCGGCACCTCAACAAGCACATCGACTACAACGCGTTCCCGGGGACGCAGGAGGAAAACGACAAGAGCCTCGCGTTCCCGCAGGGGATGGCGGTGACGGCCGACGGCTCGACGCTCTACGTCGCGGCGTTCGGGTCGCGCAAGATCGGCGTCTTCGACACCGCGAGCCTGGAGGACGACACGTTCGTGCCCGACCAGGCAAACCAGATCGAACTGAGCGCCGGCGGACCCACGGGAGTCGTGCTCGACGAGGCCCACGGCGTGCTCTACGCGATGACGCGGTTCGACGACGGGATCTCCGTCGTCGATCTCGCGACGAAGACCGAGACGGCCCACCATACGCTCCACAACCCCGAGCCCCCCGAGGTCGTCGCGGGGCGCCCCCTGCTCTACGACGCGCGGTACACCTCGAGCCACGGAGACTCGGCGTGCGCGAGCTGCCACGTCTCGGCGGACCTCGACGGGCTCGCCTGGGATCTCGGGAACCCGGACGGCTCGGTGACGAACAACCCGAACCCGTTCCGCTTCGGACCCGCCGGCGATCCCTCCTTCCACCCGATGAAGGGCCCGATGACGACGCAGAGCCTGCGCGGGATGTCCCACGGCGGGCCGATGCACTGGCGCGGCGACCGGACCGCGGGCAACGACCCCGGGGGCGACCCGCTCGACTCCCACGGCGCTCTCGTCAAGTTCAACGTGGCGTTCGAAGGGCTCGTGGGTCGAACCGGACCGCTCACCGACGAGGAGATGAACGCGCTCGCCGATTTCCTGCTCGAGATCACCTACCCCCCGAATCCCATACGCGCGCTCGACAACTCGCTGACCGCCTCGCAGTCCCGGGGGCACGACTTCTTCTTCACCGAGCTCAGCGACAACCAGCTCACGTGCAACGGCTGCCACCACACCGATCCGGTCAACGGCTACTTCGGCACGGACGGGTTCTCGAGCTTCGAGGGCGAGACCCAGCACTTCAAGATCCCGCAGCTCCGGAACGCGTACACGAAGGTCGGCATGTTCGGCATGCCGGTCGTCCCGCAGATCCGGGTTGGCGACAACGGCCCGAAGGGGCCCCAGATCCGCGGGTTCGGCTTCGTGCACGACGGTTCGGTCGACACGCTGGTCCGTTTCCACCGCTCGTTCGTCTTCTCCTTCACCGGCGGCGATCCCGAGCGGACCGACGTCGCGAACTGGGTCCTCGCCTTCGACAGCGACCTGGCGCCGATCGTCGGGCAGCAGATCACGCTGACCGCGACGAACGGGGCGACCGTCGGATCGCGCATCAATCTCCTGATCGCGCGCGCGGCGGTGACCTCGCCGCGGCCGGAGTGCGATCTCGTCGTGAAGGGAAACATCGCGGGGATCGCGCGCGGATGGGTCCGGAAGGACGACGGGATGTTCTACCCCGACCGCGCGTCGGAAGCACCGCTCACCGACGCGCAGCTGCGTGCCCTGGCCGGGACGGCCGGGCAGGAGCTCACCTACACGTGCGTCCCCCCCGGCTCCGGGACGCGGGTCGGGATCGACCGCGACGAGGACGGCTATCTCGATCGCGACGAGCTCGACGCCGGCTCCGACCCGACGAACCCCGCGAGCGTACCCCAGGACATCGACGGCGACGGCGTGATCAACAGCCTCGACTGCGCGCCGAACGACCCGACGACCTATCCCGGTGCGCCGCAGCTGTGCGACGGGATCGACAACACCTGCTCGGGGGTCGTTCCCCCCGACGAGCTCGACCTCGACGGCGACGGATACGTCGCGTGCACCGGCTGGAACGACGTCACGGGAACCCACCCCTCGATCCTGGGTGGGGGCGACTGCGACGACACGCGGCCCACGATCCACCCGGGCGCCGTCGAGACGTGCAACGGGATCGACGACAACTGCAACGGCCAGGTCGACGAGGGCGTCGCGGTGCCGGCGGCCACCCCCTACATGCTGGTGGGCAAGCAGGGGACGACCGTCTACATGGCGTGGAATCCGGTCGCGAACGCCACCGGCTACGACGTGGTCCGCGGACTGCTCTCCACGCTCCACTCGAGCGGCGGCAACTTCACGACGAGCACGATCGCTTGCGTGCAGGACGACACGTCGCAGAGCCAGTTCACGATCTGCGACACGCCCCCGGCCGGTGACGGGAGCTGGTACCTCGCGCGACCGAACAACTGCGGCGGGAAGGGAACGTACGATTCGCTCGCGGCGTCTCAGGTCGCTCCGCGCGACTCCCAGATCGCGGCATCGGCCGCCGCCTGTCCGTAGCCGTCAGGATTCTTCGTCCGGGCCCCGGTTGTCGATCACGTCGCGCACGATGTACCGCGGTCGCCTCTTGATCTCTTCGTAGATGTGGCCGAGGTATTCCGCGATGATCGAGAAGCAGACGAGCTGCACGCTTCCGAGGAACAGGACGACGAGGAGGATCGTCATGAATCCGGACGGCGCGCGGCGGTCATAGTGGACGTAGGCGCCGAGGTAGAAGAGAGCCATCAGCAAGGTCAGGCCGACGCAGTAGAAAGCGAGCGTCGAGATGTACTCGAGCGGTCGATGGCTGAACGAGAAGATCGCCAGCTTCGCCCAGCGGATGTTTCCGGAGAGCGAGTTGGTGGACACGCCGTCGAAGCGCGCCTGGCGGACGTACTCGACCCCCGCGTGACGGAATCCGGTGTACGCCCTCAGGCCGCGCAGGAAAACGAGCTTCTCGGGGAAGTCCCGAAGCAGCGTGTCGACGACCTTGCGGTCCATCAGCCCGAAGTCGCCGGCATCGACCGGGATCCGGATGTCGGCGAGGCGCCGGAGGAGCCGGTAGAAGACCTTGTAGGCGACTTGCCGGAACGCGCTCTCCTCGCGCTTGATCCGGACGCCGACGACGATGTCGAACCCCTCGAGCCACTTGTCGACGAGCGCCGGGATCATCGCGGGGGGATCCTGGAGATCCCCGTCCATGAGGATCACGCCGTCTCCGCGCGCGACCCGCATTCCGGAGAGGAACGCGCTCTGGCTGCCGAAGTTCCGCGTGTGATGAACGACCACGAGGCGGGGATCGGTTGCCGCCAGCTCCGCGAGGATCCGCTCGGCGTCATCCGGCGAGGCGTCGTTGACGTAGATGATCTCGTAGCGCGAGGTCACCGTCGGGAGAATCTCGGTGAGCCTGCGGTAGAACTCGCGGATCGATCCCGCGTCCCTGTAGCAGGCGATCACCACCGACAGCGATCGGCCGGTCACGACGTCCTCTCGAGCCGCCGGACGATCGCGGCCGCGATGCCCGCGGCGTCGATTCCCGCGAGGCGCCACATGTGCCGCTGGCTCCCGGCATCGTGCAGGAACCGGTCGGGCGCGGCGATCGACGTCAGGATCGGGGAGTCCGGCGCGCCGGCGAGGGGCAGCGCGAGCGCCTCCGCGAGTCCGCCCTGGGGCCCATGCTCCTCGACGACGAACACGTGCGCGGGGCGGCGCGCGCGGATCCAGGCGATCGCGCCGTCGATCGGTTTCACCGTGTGGACCGAGACGACGTGCGGGTCATGGCCGGCGCGGAGCAGGGCGGGGACCGCCGCGAGCGCCTCGCCGGCAATTGGCCCGCAGGCGAGGATCGCGATCGCGCCGCCGCGGCGCAGCGTCCGCGGCGATCCGGCGGCGAAGGCGTCCTCCGCCGAGGCGAGGTCCGGCTCCCGGTTGCGGCCGAGACGCAGATACGAAGGACCCTCGGAGGCCAGAGCGGAGCGAAGCGCGTGCCGGGTCTCCCACGGGTCGGCGGGGCAGAGCACGGTCATTCCGGGCATGGCGCGCATCAGCGCGATGTCGTCGATCCCGTGATGGGTGGGGCCGTTCGGCCCGTAGGCGAATCCCCCGCCGACGCCGGTCACGATCACCGGGAGACGCATGTTGCAGACGTCGTTCCGGATCTGCTCCAGGCAGCGGGCCGTCGCGAACGGAACGATCGAGTAGGTCACGGGGCGCATCCCCGAAAGCGCCAGGCCGGCGGCGACGCTCACCATGTTCGCCTCGCTCACCCCCATGTTCAGGAACCGGCCGGGGCAGGCGGCGGCGAAGCGGTCGAACAGCTTGTACCCGAGGTCTCCCGTGAGCAGCGCGATCCGGTCGTCGGCCGCCGCGGCCCGCGTGAGCTCGTCGACGAACGCATCCCTCATGCTCCGGCCGCCAGCTCGTCGAGCGCCCGGCGCAGGTCGGCCTCGCTCGGCGGGCGGTAGTGCCACTCGAGGTCGTCCTCCATGAACGACACGCCCTTCCCCTTGACGGTGTGCGCTACCACGAGGCGGGGGAGTCCGCCGCCGGACGCCCGGAGGGCGGGCACGAGCGCTCCGAAATCGTGGCCGTCGACCTCCGCGACGTCCCATCCGAACGCCCGCCACTTGTCGGCGAGCGGGGCGAGCTGCGTGATCTCGAGCGACCGGCCGGTGGCCTGGAGCTTGTTGAAGTCGACGATCGCGACGAGGTTGTCGAGGCCGCGGCGGGGGGCCCACATCGCGGCCTCCCACACCGAGCCCTCGTTGCACTCACCGTCCGACATCACCACGAACACGCGCGTGGGCGATCCCGTCAGGCGCGCCGCCAGGGCCAGCCCGGTGCCGATGCCGAGGCCGTGGCCGAGCGAGCCGGAGCTGATCTCGACGCCGGGGACGGCCTCGCGGCTCGGATGCTCGCCGAGGGGCGAGCCGTCGGCGCAGTAGCCGGAGAGCGCGGACCGGTCGACGAACCCGCGCGCGGCGAGACACGCGTACAGTGCCGCGCCCGCATGCCCCTTGCTGAGGAGGACACGGTCGCGCTGCGGATCGCGGGAGGTGTCCGGGCCGACGCGCGCCGCGTCGAAGTAGATCGCGACGAGGATGTCCACGCAAGACAGCGCGGAGGCGACGTGGGCGACACCGGCGGCCGACGACATGGTCAGCACGTCCGCGCGCACCGCGCGCGCGACCGCTGCGAGTTCTTTCGCCGTGGGCATGCCGCGCCGAGAATACCCTACGCCGCGGGTTTTCGAGCGATGATGCCGAGGTTGCCGAGGTTCGTGTCGATCATCACCCGGCCGGCCCGCGTCGCCTCGAGGAACCGGAGGACGGCGGGCTTGACCGGGGCCGGCACCGGGGCGAGGCGCATCCAGAATCCGAGCGGATACCGGTTGCGCACTCCGAAGACCTCGATCGTCTCGTACCCGTTCTTCTCGAAGAGCTTCCGGACCGTCGCGCGGTCGTAAAGGACGACGTGCTCGATGTCGAGGATGGGCGAGTAGCGGCCGAGGAGGCGAGGCAGCCACCAGCCGACGTCGTGGCAGATCCAGAACATGACCCCGCCGGGGGCCAACAGTCGCATGCAGTCGGAGAGCACGTCGTTGGGCCGGAGGAGATGGTCGAGGACCTGGAACCCGCACACCAGGGAGAAGCTCTCCGCGGGAAACGAGCCGGGTCCGAGCACGCCCTCGATGATGCAGGAGCGTACGGCGGGAGCCGCGCTCGCGGCGGCCTTCCGGCTCGGCTCGAGGCCGCGCACGAGCCCGAAGCCGAGCGGCTGCACGCGCTCGAGAAACGCACCGTCGCCGCAGCCGACCTCGAGCACGCCGCGGCGATCGGGAAGGTGCGGGAGCACGCGCACGAGGAGGCGCGCGTAGGTGTCGGCGGCGAGCCCGCTGACTCCGCCGCCGGTCGCGTCGCTCGCGCGGTAAAGACCCAGGACCGTGCGCTCGTCGAGCACGGGATCCGCGCGCAGGCATCCGGTGCGCCGGTTGCGCACCATCCGGTAGTGGATCCGGTCCGGCATCCGGCGCGCGGAGAACACCGAGGGATCGAGGCGCGTGAGGTCCCAGTTCGCGGGATACACCTCGACGTCTGCGTCGTCGGTGCCGTCGAGCGGGCAGTACGTGTGGATCGGCGTGGGACCGTCAGGGGCCATAGAGGTGCTTGTGCGCGCGGAACCAAGCGAGGCTCGCAGCAAGCCCCTCGCGGATTCCCGTAGGCGGCGTCGCGCCGATCGACTTCCTCAGCTTGCTCACGTCCGCGACCCAGACGTCGGTGTCCCAGCCGCGCGGCTCCATGCGGTCCCATCGCGCGTCGATCGGGGCTCCGACGACCTGGCCGAGCGCCTCGACGAGCTGAGCGAGGCTCGTCTGGGCTCCGGTCCCGACGTTGACGATCTCGCCGGCCAGGCGCCGGAGCGCATCGATGCGCATGTAGACGTCGACGACGTCGTCGACGTACACGAAGTCGCGCACGGTCGTCGGCGACGCCATGTCGATCGGCTTTCCCTCGATCGCCGCCATCATCAGCCGCGGGACGAGGCGCGTGGGCTCCTCGTACGGGCCGTAGACCGAGAACAACCGCAGTGTCACGATCGCCTGCCGCGTCGATCGGCCGACATGACGGCACAGGAGCGACTGCGCGGACTTGGCGACCGCGTAGAAGCTGTCGGGCTCGAGCACGTCGGTCTCGCGCATCGCGAACGACTTCGCGCCGTACTCCGACGAGCTGCCGGTGTTGACGAAGAGATCGAACCCGACCTTGCTGCACGCCCGCACGACGTTCCACAGGCCCGTAACGTTGACGAGGAGGATCGGCTCGGGCTCGTTCTGGTAGTGGTAGGCGCCGTGGGTCGCGAGGTGATACACGATCGTCGGGCGGATCCGCTGGATCACGTCCTCCACGCGGGCCGCGTCGGTGATGTCGACGGGATGCACCGCGACCCCGTCCTCGATCCCGTTCAGGCGCCACGGGGTCGAGGACGGCTTCACGATCGCGTGGACATCCTCGCCGTCGCGTGCGAGGCGGGCGCAGAGATTGGCTCCGATGAACCCAGCGGCTCCGGTGACCAGGAATCGGCGGCGCGATGCGGCGGATGCCGTGACGTCCTCCCGCGAAAGCGAGGCGGGAAGTGTACCGCGTCAGTCGTACGTCATCCGCCGTCCGCCGAGGTCCACGAGGAATCCCTTCCCGACGGCGCGCGCGCGGCGGTGGATGTGCTCCGCGGCCGCGACGTCCTCGACCGCGATCCCGAGCGACTTGAAGAGCGTGATCTCGTCGCGCGTGCGCCGTCCCGGGCACATGCTCCCGATCGCGCCTTCGCGCCTCGGGATCAGGAAATCGCCGGCCTCGCTGCCGACCGACTCGCGCCGGTCGCAGTAGAAGCGGGACCGGACCACGGCCTCGGTGTCGAGCTCGCGACACGCCGGAAAGCACGCGCCGACCGCGTTGATGTGCGCCCCCGGCGCGATCCAGGCGCCCTTCACGACCGGCTCGACGGACGACGTCGCGGTGCAGATGAGATCGGCTCCCTCGACGGCGTCTCTGGCCGAGCCCACCGCCTCGACCGTCATCCCGAGCGATTCGGAGTGGTGCCGCGCGAACGCTCGAGCCCGCTCGGGCGACACGCCACACACCCGCACGCGCCTGAGCCTCCGCACCGCCCGCATCGCGGCAAGGTGCGTGCTCGCCTGCGTCCCCGACCCGAGGATCGCGAGGTCGCCCGCGTCCTCACGCGCGAGAAGCCGCGTCGCGAGCCCGCTGACCGCCGCGGTGCGGATCGCCGTGATCGCGGTCGCGTCGATGATCGCGAGCAGGCTGCCCGTGCGCGCGTCGAACAGCAGCACCGCCCCCTGGTGCGAGTCGCGGTCGGTGCCGTGATTCGCCGCCATGACGGAGATGACCTTGAGGCCCAGCGCCTGCGGATCGGTCACGTGCGACGGCATCATCGCGATCAGCCCCGACCGGTCCGGCGTCCACATCATCGTGCGCAGGGGGAGGATGGCCTCCCCCCGCGCAAGCGATGCGAGGGCGCGCTCCATGACGTCGATGCACTCGCCCATTGGGAGCAGCTCCGCGACGAGCGGCTGGGGGATGATGAGGGTGGTCATTTCAGAGTCCTGCCTCGCGTCCGCACGTTGGATCGTTTGATGCCGACCCCCACCGCCGGACGATCGAACCTGCGGCGATCATAGACCCGGACAAGCGGAGCGCGACCGAGCGCACGCGAGATTCCTCCTTGGCGGAAGAAGGACGCTGCGGACGGGGAATCCGAACGGTGGAGCGGGCCAAGGGGCCGGGCGCGGCGCCAGGCCCCCGGCTCCCACCAGCTCCTGCGCGGCCGGGGCCGGGGTAGTCGCCGCCGTATCCCTTCGCTATATTGGCCTTCGGCGCAACCGGACGGGCTGACGATTGAGCGAGAGCACGACAACGCCGCAGCCGTCCTCCCTATTCTTCGATTTCTCGGGGCTGCGTCTCGAGTTCCGCGGGCTCACGCCCGAGCTGGCGTGCTACGCCGCGACGGACTGGGCCTCGTTCCGGTCCCCGGACGCTGCGGCCCCCGATCTGGTCGTCGACGCGCGCGTGAGCCCCACGATCGCCCCCGCCGCGGTGTTCGATCCGAAGTCGATGACCGCCGAGGTCGACGCCGATCGGGCGCGGTTCACGATGGGCGGCGGGTCCGGCGCGATCTCGCGCTCGGGATCGATGTGCGTGTCGCTCTCGCAAGCGCAGGTCGAGTGGCAGTTCTATACGCTGGCGAATCTGCTGTGCGCGGGGCTGGCCTGGACGCTCCCGGAGCGCGGCGGTCTCGTCCTCCACGCGGCGGCCGCCGTCCTCGACGAGCGCGCGTTCGTGCTGGTCGGCCCCGAGGGCTCCGGCAAGTCGACTTGGGCGGCCCACGCCAAGGAAGGCGGGGCGCGCATCCTGAGCGATGACATCGTGGTCGTCGCGGGCGTCGATACGCACCCCGAGGTCCTCAGCATGCCCTTCCGCGACGACCATCCGGTCGGGGTGGGTCCAGGGCGCTGGCCGCTCGCCGGCATCCTGTTTCCGGAGCATGCGCTGCGGCCCGCGTTGAAACCGGTTCCCTCCCTGATGGCGGGCGCCCGCCTCGCCGCGAACCTGCCGTTCGTGGCCGACGGGCTCGAGCGGTACGCGCGGCCTCTCGCGATCGTGGAGCAGCTCACCGAGCGCGTGCCCGTCCGGATCCTCGAGTTCGCCCGCGACATCGCGTTCCTCGACACGCTCCGAGCGTTTTCGCCGCGCTGAGCGCTCGCGCCCCTCACGCCATCCGGTCCGCCAGCGCCTCCTTCACGGCGTCGCTCGCGGAGAAGATCCCCCTCACGCGCACGCGCTCGATGACCTCGGCGGCGAGCTCGGGCGGGACGTCCTTCGCGATCGTGCACGAGCCGATCACGTTGAGGTTCGCCCGCTCTCCTCTCTCCTTCAGGCGCTCGAGAGCCTTCCGGCCGTATTGCAAGATGCCGATGACGTACGCGTGCCGGGCAACCGACTGCTGCACCTCGATTCCGTGCTTTTCGAGCTGGCCTCGGATCGCCGTGCGGATGAAGTCGGTTCGGTTCGAGTAGTGCCCCTCGCGGACGAGCAGGTCGACTCGCCCCAGATCGACGGCGCCCAGGTTGATGGTGATTTTTTCCGTGTCGCTCATGGCATCTCCTGCCATCCATACGGATGGTGCTAGTAATCTACAAAGATGTCAGGCGGATGTCAAGGGGATGGCCGGACGTTGTTCGTGAAAAATGGCGCCGCTGCAATGTTAATTGAGGTTACAACAATTACAAAAACGCTGTCCCGGGAACGTGCGCCCGGTATATTCCGGCGAAATCCAAGGGGTGAGAGGGAGTGGTGTCCATGACCAGAGCCCTTCAGGCGTGTCAGCGCGCGGCGTGCGCGATCATTGTGCTCGTCACCTTTTCGATGGCAGCAACCGGTTCGGCGTCAGGTGCGGCGCGGTTCGCGAATTTCGAGAGCCCACAGACAGAGCCGATCGCGCTGTCGGCGGACGGGCAGACTCTCTTCGCGGTCAACACCGACGACAACCGGCTCGCGGTGATCTCGACTGCCACGGGCGCCCTCGTGCGCGAAGTCTCGGTCGGGCTCGAGCCGGTCAGCGTCGCCGTCCGGCCCGGCGGCGCCGAGGTCTGGGTCGTGAACCATCTCTCGGACTCGGTCGACGTCATCGGCACGGTGACCTGGCTCGTGCAGCGGACGATCCCGGTCGGGGACGAGCCCGCCGGGATCGTGTTCACCCCGGACGGCGCGAAGGCCTACGTGACCCTGTCCCAGGCGAACCAGCTCGCCGTCATCGACGCCGGATCGAGGAGCGTGACCACACGCCTGTCCCTCGACACCCCGCCGTCGTTCAACACGCAGGATCCGCGGGCGCTCGCAATCGATCCGGCGGGGGGGCGCGTGTTCATAGCACCGTTCGAGTCCGGGAACCGCACCCGCGGCGCCGGCCCAGATCCAAGCCAGCCCGCGAACGCGCAGGGCCGGATCGTCGTCGACCCGGCGCTCTCCGACACGGATCTGTTCATCGTCCGGACGTCGGACGACAGCATCGTCGGCCGGGTGGATTCGCTCGGGACGCTGCTGACCAACGTCCGCGTGTCCCCGGACGGGAAGCGGATCTACGTCACGGGAATGGACGCGCGGAATACGGTTCTCGGCGTGGACGCGCTCGGCGGCCATCCCACGATCAACCAGCTCACGATTGTCGATGCGGCCACGCTCGCGGTCATCCGCAAGGTCGATCTCGACGTGCCGCCGGCGTACGCGCGCAGCCGCGCGGTTTCCCAGCCGTACGACATGGCGTTCGACCGGTTCGGCCGGATCTGGATCGCCGCGCAGGGGAACGACGAGGTCGTCGTCCATGACGTCAACGGCGCCCAGCTCGCTCGCGTATCCACGGGGCGAGGGCCCCGCGGGCTCGTCATCGACAACGTCGCCGACAGGCTCTACGTGTTCGACCGCATCGGCCACGACATCACCGTCGTTGACACGAAAGGGACGCAGGCGGTCCGCACGGTGCCGGTCGGGTACGACCCGATGCCGGCGCGCATTGCCGCAGGTCGCGGGTTCTTCTACTCCGCCGCTCATTCCGGCGACGGGACCCAGGCATGCGCCTCGTGCCACGCGGACGCGCACCACGACAACCTCGTCTGGGACCTCGGGGACGCCGCCGACCCGAAGGGGCCGATGTTCACGATGACGATCCGAGGGTTGAGCCGGAACGCGCCCTACCACTGGCGGGGCGAGATCAAGTCGCTCCTCGATTTCAACTCGGCCTTTTCGACCCTGCTCCATGGGACGACGCTGCAATCCAACGAGAACCAGGAGTTCTCGGAGTTCCTCGGCGCCGTCGACTACCCCCCGAACCCGAACCTCAACCGCGACGGAAGCTTCTCGTCGACGCTCGCCGTCTGCGGCCAGGAGCTTTTCGCCGGAGCCGACCCGGTCGATTGCCCGCCCCTGCCGGCCGGGCAGCATCACGAGAAGATGAATTGCATGGCCTGCCACACGATGCCCGACGGCTCGAATCACCTCATCATTCCGGCGAGTATCCTCGACACACCGGACGACATGGAGGTCACGCAGCTCCGCGGCCTGTTCGACAAGGTGGCGTTCAAGAACGACGGCAGGAACCGGACGCTCGTCGATTTCCTGTCGACCTCGCCCCCGTTTCCCAAGTTCCCGGCGGCCGACAAGAGCGCGATGCAGGAGTTCCTCCTGCAGTTCCCCACGACGGAGAACCATGCGTCCGTCGGGATCGAGCGGACTGTGGGCCCCGCGACCTGCGCCGGCGGATCGGTCGAGCCGGAGATCGCCGGCACGATCGCGTTCCTAGAGGGGATGGCACGCAACGGGGTCGTCGATCTCGTCGCGGCGGGGCGCATGAATGGGTACGGCCGACGGAGCTACTTCCTCTACGATCCCGCCGGCGCCCGCTATCTCCCCGATGCGTCGTTCCTGCAACCCACCACCACGAGCGCGATCCTCGCGGCCGCGTGCGGCGGCGGGGCGAACCTGACGTTCACCGCGTGGCCGGTCGGGACCGGCGCGCGCGCCCGCGATCGCGACCTCGACGGGCTGCTCAATGGCGACGAGGCGCGCTACGGAACCAGCCCCACGAACCCGGACACGGATGGGGACGGGCTGCTCGACGGGCAGGAGGTCACGCTCGGCACGAACCCGACGAAAGCGGACACCGACGGAGACTCCGTGAGCGACGGCCAGGAGGTCGCCGACGGCACGAACCCGCTCGACCCCGCGTCGTGGCTGCATTTCGTCGCGGTCGATCGCGTCAACGGAACCCAGGTCCGGCTGACGTGGAGCACGGAGGTCGGCCGCACGTACACGGTTTCGAAGATCGACGGTCCGATGCCGCACACCCCCGGCGCTCCGTGGACCGACGTGTACACGTCCCCGCCGGAGACCCAGTCGCCGGGCGGGACCGAGGCGTACACCGATCCCGATCCGCCTCCTCCTCCCGGAGGCATCCGGTTCTACAGCGTGAGGGCGAACTAGCGTCCCGGAACGGCTACGGGCAGCTCGGCAGAGTCACGGCCGGGCCGATCGGCCCGCTGCCGCAGCTGTTCTTCCCGCGCACGAAGTAGTAGTACCCGTCTCCCGGATCGGGATCGGGCCGAGGATCGGCGAAATTCGGGGTCGGGAGGTTGGAGGCCACGCACTGGATGCCGTTGAGCCCCCCGGCCTGAAGCGACGACAGGGTCGATCCGAACACGTCGTATTGCACGGACGGGAACGGAATCGCGGTGGTAGTCCACGTGAAGTTCTTCGGGCTCGCCGGATCCGATCCGAGGGCCATGATCTCGGTCGGGGGCCCGGCGACATTCGGGTCGACCGGCGCGCAATCGTCGGCGTTGTAGACCCCATCCTCGTCCCAGTCGAGTCCGAGCCTCGTGCCGGCGCCGAGGGTGGCGCAGGTAAAGGTCAGCTCCGATCCGGCATTCGTCCGAAGAGCGGTCGTCGTGAGCGTCGGGTCGGCGACCGAGTCGGGAATCCAGACCCCGCCACCGTACTCGTAGCTGCGCATTCGCCCGGCCTGGAGCGCCTGCGCGACCAGCTCGCAATGACGGTTCGGGTCCGCGCTGTCGCCGACAGCGAGCATCGTCGTCAGGTCGCTCTCGTCCTGGGGGCTTCCCGTCGGCGGCGCGCCCGCCGGCACGGTCACCTGGTGACCGACCGCTGGCTTCGTTCCTGTGGGGAAGTAGTTGACGTACATCGCCGTGTCCTTCAGCTGCTGCGCGTTCATGTGGAAGACGAGCGCGGTGAAGAACGTGTCAAGGTCGGGGACGCCTCCCTCGTGGTCGTATCCGAACCCGGTCTTCCGGTCGGGGGGGTTGGCGGCGGTTCCGTAGACGGGTCCGAATCGCTCGTAGGCCCACCGGAGATGGGGGACCTTCACGTCGGTCATGAACGAGAGAACGAGGTCGCCGTTGATCATCCCGGCCCGCGCGTCGGGCGGATCGGACGGCTCGACACCGCCGAGCTGCCCGCCCGCGGTGCCGAACGGCACCATGTGGCAATCCTTGCAGCCGACCGTCTGCTCGGTCAGAACGTTGAAGAAGTTGAACTCGCCGGCCGACGGATTCCCGGCCACAGGCTGGCCCGGGATCGACACGACCGCGTTCGGCACCGTGTCGTCGAGGTTCCGGTGCGGGTTCGGCGGGAAACGAACAGCGAGCATGAACCGCCGGTAGGTCGCCATGTCGGTCGCGCTGAGGCCCGCCTCCTTGCCGTTGACCGGCCCGACGTCGGTGCTTCCGAGCAGGTCGACGAACGCGGGATTGAAGTCGAGGAAGGTCGGCCGGTCGGCGCGCCAGTGCAGCGGCTCGATCATCGCGCGCAGGG
>Ga0318534_10000347_pt1 | contig 14820 bp, 15 predicted proteins | sample GRESIP117b4f26_FD_202502 | JGI IMG/M metagenome (GOLD analysis project Ga0318534, IMG submission 202502) | Tropical soil microbial communities from Luquillo Experimental Forest, Puerto Rico - GRE.SIPMG.117b4f26 | ecosystem: Environmental > Terrestrial > Soil > Tropical forest > Bulk soil...
GCGATACGCGTGGCGCGAGGTGGCGGAACCGCAGATCACCGCGCCCGAGCAGGCGCTGGTTCGGCCGCTCATGGTGGCTTGTTGCGACCTCGACGTCGCGGTGTGCCACGGGCGGCTGCCGTTGCCGCCGGGATACGCGGTGGGCCACGAGGGATTAGCCGAGGTCGTCGCGGTCGGCGACGATGTCAAAAGCGTTCAGATCGGCGACCGCGTCGTGGTGCCATTTCAGATCAACTGTGGAACCTGCCGCGAATGCCGTCGTGGCGTGACCGGCTCATGCGGCTCGCTGCCGCTGATGGCGGCCTATGGGATGGCACCGATCTCCGGCCTGGACGGCGGCGGCTTCATGTCCGACCTCGTGCTGGTGCCGTACGCCGACGCGATGCTGATCGCGTGTCCGGACGCCGTGGAACCCATCTCGATCGCGTCCCTGTCAGACAACATTCCCGACGGCTGGCGCACCGTCGGGCCATTCAGCGAGGAGCTGGACACGCTCGATCCGGTCGATCGCCGTGTCCTCGTGATGGGACGGCTGTCGATCGGGCTGTATTCGGCTGCCTTCGCCGCGGCGTTGGGCGCCCACGTCGACTACGTCGACACCGATCCGCAGCGGCTGGCCGCCGCCGAGAAGCTCGGCGCGGTGGTCCACGACCGGGCCAAGCCGGACAAGTCGTGGGACCCCTATCCGGTCACTGTGCACACCACCGGCGATTCGGCGCTGCTTTCGGCGACACTGCGAGCGACCTGGCCGGACGGGGTGTGCACCGACACCGGGATTTACCCCGAATACAAGGTCGAGATGCCGTTGCTGCCGATGTACACCCGCGGTGTGCAGTTCATCACCGGACGCGTCAGTGCGCGCACGGTCATCCCGCAGGTGCTCGAGTTGCTCGCCGACGGCCTGGACCTGTCGCCGGCCGTCGACCGCGTCGTCGCCTGGGAGGACGCGCCCGCCGCCTGGCCGACGATGACCGGCAAGACCGTCTTCACCAGGGCTTAGTGTGCGTCCTGGTCTCAGGTGATGTCGGCCACAAAAACGGCCATCCGGGGCAGCTGGACGCGTGCCATACGCGGCAGCTCCTCGCCATCGCCGGAGCCGGCGGGCAAGATCCGTGGATTGCTGATGTGCACCTCGCGGCGGGCGTAGCGCACGTCGGCCTCGCCGGCGGCCAGCACGTTCTTGACCCAGTCCGTTTTGCCGTGGGCCAGTGCGATCGCCAGCGTGTTGCCTTTACGGTAGGTGGTCACGATGGTCTTGAATGGCTTGCCGGACTTGCGACCGCGATGCTCGATGGTTGCCGTTCCCGGCAGGTAGCGCGCGATCGGCTTGAGCGCCTTGTTGAGGTATTTGACCTGAAAGTTCTCAAACCAGACCGGAAAGACCATCGGGACGCCCGGGGCGTTGTTGGGATGATCCTTTTTGGACATGACGGCACTGTACCGGTCGGATATTGACTTGAGTTCCTCTGGGACAATGAACCCTGTGACTGCCACACCGCCACCCGTGATGGCCCGCATTGACCTGCGGGGAGCGGAGTTGACGGCCGCCCGCTTGCGGGCCGCCCTACCGCGCGGTGGTGCCGACGTCGAGACGGTGTTGCCCAAGGTGCGCCCGATCGTGGAGGCCGTCGCCGACCGCGGAGCCGAGGCCGCTCTGGAGTTCGGGGCGTCGTTCGACGGCGTGCGGCCAGCGGCCGTCCGGGTCCCCGACGACGCGCTGGAGGCGGCGCTGGCCGGGCTGGACGCCGACGTCCGCGAAGCGCTGCAGCTGATGATCGAACGCACCCGCGCCGTGCACGCCGATCAGCGCCGCACCGACGTCACCACCACGCTCGGCCCGGGCGCGACGGTCACCGAGCGGTGGGTTCCCGTCGAGCGGGTGGGCCTGTACGTGCCCGGCGGCAACGCGGTGTACCCGTCCAGCGTGGTGATGAACGTGGTGCCGGCACAGGCCGCCGGCGTCGGCTCGCTGGTGGTGGCCAGTCCGCCGCAGGCCCGCTTTGACGGCTTGCCGCATCCGACGATCCTGGCCGCGGCCCGGCTGCTGGGCGTCGGCGAGGTCTGGGCCGTGGGCGGTGCGCAGGCGGTGGCGCTGCTGGCTTACGGCGGTACCGACACCGACGGAACGGAACTCGCGCCGGTCGACCTGATCACCGGGCCCGGCAATATCTACGTCACCGCCGCCAAGCGGCTGTGCCGCTCACGGGTGGGCATCGACGCCGAAGCCGGGCCGACCGAGATCGCCATCCTCGCCGACCACACCGCCGATCCCGCGCACGTGGCCGCCGACCTGATCAGCCAGGCCGAACACGACGAGATGGCGGGCAGCGTGCTGGTGACGCCGAGTGAGAAGCTGGCCGCCGCCACCGACACCGAATTGGCCGCCCAGCTGCAGACGACGGTGCACCGCGAACGGGTGACGGCCGCGCTGAGCGGGCGCCAATCGGCGATCATCCTGGTCGACGACCTGGCCGCCGGTATCAAGGTCGTCAACGCGTACGCCGCGGAACACCTGGAGATCCAGACCGTCGACGCGCCGCGGGTGGCCGGCCAAATACGTTCGGCCGGAGCCATTTTCATAGGCCCGTGGTCGCCGGTGAGCCTCGGTGACTACTGCGCCGGATCTAACCACGTGTTGCCGACGGCGGGCAGCGCCCGGCATTCCAGCGGCCTGTCGGTGCAGACTTTCCTGCGCGGCATCCACGTCGTCGACTACACCGAGGCGGCCCTCAAAGACGTCTCCGGACACGTGCTCACGCTGGCCGAAGCCGAAGATCTGCCGGCGCACGGCGAGGCGGTGCGGCGGAGGTTCGAACGATGAGCGGACCCGCGAACCCCCAAAAAACCAAGCCCACGCTCGACGACCTGCCCTTGCGCGACGACCTGCGTGGCAAATCGCCCTACGGGGCACCGCAATTGGCGGTTCCGGTGCGGCTGAACACCAACGAGAACCCGCACCCACCCACCAAGGCCCTGGTCGACGACGTCGTGGGGTCGGTGCGAGGGGCGGCTGCGGACCTGCACCGCTACCCCGATCGCGACGCGGTGGCCCTGCGCCGTGACCTCGCCGGTTACCTCACGGTCCAGACCGGTACTCAGCTTGGTGTCGAAAACCTTTGGGCCGCCAACGGTTCCAACGAGATCCTACAACAGCTGCTGCAGGCGTTCGGCGGGCCGGGGCGCACCGCGATCGGGTTCGTTCCCTCCTACTCGATGCACCCGATCATCGCCGATGGCACCCGGACCGAATGGCTCGAAGCCGCCCGCGCCGACGACTTCAGCCTCGACCTGGATACGGCGGTCGCCGCCGTCGTCGAACGCAAACCCGACGTCGTGTTCATCGCCAGCCCCAACAACCCGTCCGGCCAGAGCGTTTCGCTGCCGGATCTGCGACGGCTACTCGACGCGGTGCCGGGCATCTTGATCGTCGATGAGGCCTACGGCGAGTTCTCGTCGCAGCCCAGCGCGGTGGCGCTGGTGGCGGAGTATCCGGCCAAGCTCGTCGTCACCCGCACGATGAGCAAGGCGTTCGCCTTCGCCGGCGGCAGGCTCGGCTACCTGGTGGCCACACCGGCGATGATTGACGCGATGCTGCTGGTGCGGCTGCCGTATCACCTGTCGTCGGTCACCCAGGCCGCGGCCCGGGCAGCGCTGCGGCACGCCGACGACACCCTGGGTAGCGTCGCGACGCTGATCGCCGAACGCGAGCGCGTCACAAAAGCTCTGAGCGGCATGGGCTTTCGGGTGATCCCGAGCGATGCCAACTTCGTGCTGTTCGGGGAATTCGCCGATGCGCCGGCCACCTGGCAGCGCTATCTGGACGCGGGCGTCTTGATCCGCGATGTCGGGATTCCCGGCTACCTGCGCGCCACCACGGGGCTGGCCGACGAGAACGATGCCTTCCTGCGGGCCAGCGCCCAGATCGCGACCACCGAATTAGCCCCAGTCACCCCAGTAGGAGCCCCGTGACCGCCACCGAAACAGGCAAAGCAACGCGGCGCGCGCGTATTGAACGTCGCACCAAGGAATCCGACATCGTCATTGAGCTCGACCTCGACGGCACCGGGCAGGTTCACGTCGACACCGGTGTGCCGTTCTACGACCACATGCTCACGGCACTGGGCACGCACGCCAGCTTCGACCTGACCGTGCGCACCGCGGGCGACGTCGAGATCGAAGGGCACCACACCATTGAGGACACCGCCATCGCGCTGGGTCAGGCACTCGGGCAGGCCCTCGGCGACAAGAAGGGCATCCGCCGGTTCGGCGACGCCTTCATCCCCATGGACGAGACGCTGGCCCATGCCGTGGTCGACGTTTCCGGCCGGCCCTATTGCGTGCATACCGGGGAGCCGGATCACCTGCAGCACACCACCATTGCCGGCAGTTCGGTGCCCTACCACACCGTCGTGAATCGGCACGTGTTCGAAACGCTGGCCGCCAACGCCCGCATCGCGCTGCACGTGCGCGTCCTGTACGGGCGCGACCCACACCACATCACCGAAGCGCAGTACAAGGCCGTGGCTCGCGCGTTGCGTCGGGCGGTCGAACCCGACCCCAGGGTGTCAGGCGTGCCGTCCACCAAAGGTGTTCTGTGACCCACCCTTTTCGGCAAAAATCGGTGGTCGTTTTGGACTACGGTTCGGGCAATCTACGGTCGGCGCAACGCGCCCTCCAGCGGGTCGGCGCGTCGGTTGAGGTGACCGCCGACGCGGACGCCGCGGCTGCGGCCGACGGGTTGGTGGTACCCGGCGTCGGCGCTTTCGAGGCTTGCATGACGGGCCTGCGCAAGATCGCCGGTGAGCGGATCATCGCCGAGCGGGTCGCCGCCGGACGTCCGGTGCTGGGCGTCTGCGTAGGCATGCAGATCTTGTTCGCCCGCGGCGTCGAATTCGGGGTGGAGACGAAAGGTTGTGGGCAGTGGCCTGGGGCCGTTACCCGGCTGGACGCCCCTGTGGTCCCGCACATGGGCTGGAACGTGGTGCATTCCGGGCCGGGCAGCGCGCTGTTCAAGGGGCTGGACGCCAACACCCGGTTCTACTTCGTGCACTCCTACGCCGCGCAGCGGTGGGAGGGTTCCCCGGAAGCGGTGCTCACGTGGGCCACCCATCACGTACCGTTTCTCGCCGCGGTCGAGGAAGGTCCGCTGGCCGCAACCCAATTCCACCCGGAAAAGAGCGGCGACGCCGGTGCGGCCGTGCTGAGCAACTGGGTCGAGGGGCTGTAGATGTCGTTGATTTTGTTACCCGCCGTCGACGTGGTCGAGGGCCGCGCGGTGCGCCTCGTGCAGGGCAAGGCCGGCAGTGAAACCGAGTACGGCTCGGCCCTGGACGCCGCCCTGGGCTGGCAGCGCGACGGGGCCGAGTGGATCCATCTGGTCGACCTGGACGCCGCGTTCGGCCGCGGCTCCAACCGCGAACTTCTCGCCGAGGTAGTGGGCAAGCTCGACGTGCGGGTGGAACTGTCGGGCGGGATCCGCGACGACGATTCCCTGACCGCGGCGCTGGCCACCGGTTGCGCGCGGGTCAATCTGGGAACGGCGGCCCTGGAGAACCCGCAATGGTGCGCGCGGGTGATCAGCGAGCACGGCGACAAGGTCGCCGTCGGTCTAGACGTGCAGTTCGACAAGGGCAATCCAGCCGGCGAGCACCGGTTGCGCGGGCGCGGCTGGGAGACCGACGGGGGCGATCTGTGGGAAGTGCTGGAACGCCTTGACGCTCAAGGATGTTCGCGGTTCGTGGTCACCGATGTCACCAAGGACGGCACGTTGGGCGGCCCCAATCTCGACCTGCTGGCCGCCGTGGCCGATCGCACCGAAGCCCCGGTGATCGCATCCGGCGGTGTGTCCAGCCTGGACGACCTGCGTGCCTTGGCAAACCTAGCCACCCTCACCGCCCGCGGGGTCGAGGGCGCCATCGTCGGCAAAGCCCTCTACGCCGGGCGGTTCACCTTGCCGCAGGCACTGGCTGCGGTACGGGATTAGCGCCGCAATGGATTTGGACGCGCTGGTGGCCCCCCTGGTGGAAGAGGCGTCGGCGATCCTGGATGCGGCGGTGCCGCGGTTCCTGGACGGCCACCGCGCCGACTCGGCAGTCCCCAAGAAGGGCAACGACTTCGCCACCGAAGTCGACCTGGCCATTGAGCGCCAAGTCGTCGCCGCGTTGGAACAGGCCACCGGAATCGGGGTGCACGGCGAGGAGTTCGGCGGCACGGCCGTCGACTCGCCATGGGTGTGGGTATTGGACCCCATCGACGGCACGATCAACTACGCTGCGGGATCGCCGATGGCCGCGATCCTCTTGGGTCTGCTGCATGACGGCGAACCGGTGGCCGGCCTGGCCTGGTTGCCGTTCACCGATGAGCGCTACACCGCCGTCGCGGGTGGCCCGCTGATCAAAAACGGTGTCCCACGGCCGCCGCTGGCCCACACCGACCTGGCTGACGCGCTCGTCGGCGTCGGCACATTCAGCGCAGACTCACGGGGCCGGTTCCCGGGGCGCTATCGGCTGGCGGTCCTGGAAAGCCTCAGCCGGGTGTCTTCGCGGTTGCGCATGCACGGGTCGACCGGGATTGACCTTGTCTACGTCGCTGACGGAATCCTTGGTGCCGCAGTAACTTTCGGGGGACACGTGTGGGACCACGCCGCCGGGGTGGCGCAGGTGAGGTCCGCCGGTGGCATCGTCACCGACCTGGCCGGCCGGCCGTGGACCCCGGCCGCGCGGTCGGTGCTGGCCGCGGCACCCGGCGCGCACGGCGAAGTCCTCGAAATCCTGCGTGCCGTAGGCGAACCGGAGGATTATTGAGATGTATTCGGGTACTGACCTTGCCGTGCGCGTGATCCCGTGCCTGGACGTCGACGACGGGCGGGTGGTCAAGGGGGTCAATTTCGAAAACCTGCGGGACGCGGGTGATCCGGTGGAACTGGCGGCAGCCTATGACGCCGAAGGCGCCGACGAGCTGACCTTTCTCGACGTGACGGCGTCGTCGTCGGGCAGGACGACGATGCTGGATGTGGTGCGCCGCACCGCCGAGCAGGTGTTCATCCCGCTGACGGTCGGTGGTGGGGTGCGCACGGTGGCCGACGTCGACGTGTTGCTGCGCGCGGGGGCCGACAAAGTGTCGATCAACACCGCCGCCATCGCCCGCCCCGACCTGCTGGCAGAAATGGCAACGCAGTTCGGCTCGCAATGCATCGTGTTGTCCGTCGACGCCCGTACGGTGCCCGCCGGATCGACGCCGACACCGTCGGGCTGGGAGGTCACCACCCACGGAGGTCGCCGCGGCACCGGCATCGATGCCGTCGCATGGGCGGCCCGCGGCGCCGAACTCGGGGTGGGGGAGATCCTGCTGAATTCGATGGACGCCGACGGCACCAAAGCCGGGTTCGACCTGCCGATGTTGCGTGCGGTGCGCGCGGCGGTCACGGTGCCGGTGATCGCCAGCGGAGGGGCCGGGGCTGTCGAACACTTCGCGCCCGCCGTAGCCGCCGGCGCCGATGCGGTATTGGCGGCCAGCGTCTTTCACTTCCGCGAGCTGACGATCGGGCAGGTGAAGGATGCGATGGCCGCAGAAGGGATCACCGTGCGATGACGCTTGATCAAGCTATCGCGGCGCGTCTGAAGCGCAACGCCGAGGGATTGTTCACCGCCGTCGTGCAGGAGCGCGGCACCGGCGACGTGCTGATGGTCGCCTGGATGGACGACGAGGCGCTGGCGCGCACGCTGGAAACCCGTGAGGCAACCTACTATTCGCGATCCCGCGGCGAACAGTGGATCAAGGGCGCGACGTCCGGCCACACCCAGCACGTCCACTCGGTGCGACTGGACTGCGACGGCGACACCGTCCTGCTGACGGTCGACCAGGTCGGCGCGGCGTGTCACACCGGCGACCACAGTTGCTTCGACGCCGACGTGCTCCTGGCCCCCCAGGACTAGTCGGGCCTAACTCGGCGCGACGTCCAGTCCGTTGGCGGCGGCTATTGCCGCGCGGGCAAATTCGCGGCGGAACACGGCCGGCCCGATGCGGTCACGGCGAATGATCTCGAGATCGATGGCTTTGCCCTGGATCACCGCGTTCGGCACCCGGAACGCGAAGGCCGGCCCGTCGATGGCGACGGCCAGGATTGCGTCGCTGTCCGTGAAGTTGTTGGCGAGCATGGTGTCCTCGGCCCATCGGAACGGCTTGAGGCCACCAAAATTGTTGACGTAGACGACCCAGAGCCGGATGCCGCGCCCGTTGTAGAGGTTGGTGACCGCTCGGTTCACCGCGTCGTACTCGAGGGGGCCGAGCACGCCCGGTTGATCGGTGATTTGACTGGACAGCCTGATCGCCGACGCTGACGGCGGGGGAGCGGCGTTCCCCGGCGCCGGCGGGGCCACCGACGGCGAATGGGCGCTGCCGCTGTTGTGCTGGTTGGTCTTGGTGCCGAGCATGTGGACGCCGACGTAGGCGCCCACCGCGACCAGCGCGACGGCGACGAGCGCCGCGATCACCGTCGCCGGTCCGCGCCGGCTGCTGCTGGGCGCTTTCGGCGGGGTTGGCGGCGCGATCACTTCCGTCGGTGCCGCAATGACTTCCGTGGGGCTCGCCGTCACCTCAGGCACGTCGGCGGCGTCGGTGTTGAGCTGGCTACCCAGTGCCGCCGCGAAGTCCGCGCAACTCGGGTAACGGTCGTCGGGATTTTTGGCCAGCGCCTTGGCAAGGGCGCCGTCGAGGTCGGCCAGTTCGGGTCGGCGCTCACTGATCTGCGGTGGTGGTGCGGACAAATGCTGCGTGATGACCACCGCCGGGTTGGACCCGTGAAACGGGGCGGACCCGGCCAGCAGTTCAAAGGCGGTGCAGCCGAGCGCGTATTGATCGGCCCGTCCGTCCATGTCCGATCCCTGCAGTTGTTCGGGCGCGCAGTACGCGGTGGTGCCCACGAGCATGTTCGTTGCCGTCAGACCGCTGATTTCGCCCAATTCGCGGGCGATGCCGAAATCAGCGAGCAGGATCCGTCGTCGGGGGTTGGCATCGGTCAGCAGGATGTTGGACGGTTTGACATCGCGATGCAGCAGTCCGCGCGAATGCGCGTAGTCGAGCGCGTCGGCGACGGCCGAAATGATCTTGACGACATCGGCTTTCGGCATCCCCGCCGGATACTCGCTCCGCTGCAGTTTCGCGGCGTCGGTTCCCTCCACGTAGTCCATCGAGATCCACAGTTGCCCTTCGTATTCGCCGCGGTCGTGGATGCCGACGATGTGCTCGTTGTACAGGCTCGCGGCCAGGTCGGCCTCTCGGTTGAAGCGTTGGCGAAATTCATCGTCCGCGGTGAGCTCGGACGGCAGGATTTTGAGGGCGTCGCGGCGCGGGAGCCGAGGGTGCTGCGCCAGATACACCTGGCCCATGCCGCCGGTTCCCAGACGCCGAATGATGGTGTAGCCGGCGAACAGCTGGCCTTCTTCGAGGCCTTCGCCGCGGCCGTCGCTTCTCGGCATGTGAGCATGCTACTGAGGCGGTGAACGCGGATTACATGTATCTGCCGAGAGTGGCGCTCACTCCGGGAGCGCCCGCGGCCAACTTCGATGAGAATGGCGGGCGATGCTGAAACGGGTGTCCTGGAGTTCCTGGACCACAGTCGCGCCGCCGCTGGCCCTCGTCGCGCTGATTCTTACGTTGGGTATGAAGCCCGGGCCGGTAGTCGCCGTGGTGGAGGCGGCATTCCTCACCGGGGCCGTGCTGGCCGCGGTACACCACGCGGAGGTGGTCGCGCACCGGGTCGGCGAGCCCTATGGGTCTCTGGTGCTCGCCGCCGCGGTGACGACCATCGAGCTGTCCCTGATCGTCACGCTGATGGCGTCCGGCGGGAACGAGGCGGCGACGTTGGCCCGGGACACCGTGTTCGCGGCGCTGATGATCACCACGAATGGGATCGCGGGCCTGTCGCTGTTGCTCGGTTCCCGGCGCTACGGCGTGACCGTGTTCAACGCCGAGGGCAGCGGGGCGGCCCTGGCCACCCTCACCACACTGGCGACGCTGAGCCTGGTGCTGCCCACCTTCACCACCAGCCATGCAGGCAGTGAATTCTCACCTGGCCAGTTGATCTTCGCTGCGGTCGCCTCGCTGGGGCTCTACCTGCTGTTCGTCTTCACGCAAACCGTGCGGCATCGCAACTTTTTCCTGCCGGTCACGCAAAAGGGTCAAAAGAGCTTCTTCGAGGATGAAACCCACGCGGAGCCGCCAAGCACGCGGGCGGCGCTGACGAGCCTGGGGCTGCTCTTCGTCGCGCTGGTCGCGGTGGTGGGTCTGGCCGAACAGGAGTCGCCGGCAATCGAACATTTGGTGTCGGCGGCCGGATTCCCGCCGTCATTCGTCGGGGTGGCGATCGCGACCCTGGTGATGTTGCCGGAAACGGTCGCGGCGGCGCGGGCGGCGCGGCAAGGCCGCATTCAGACGAGCCTCAACCTGGCCTACGGCTCGTCGCTGGCCAGCATCGGGCTCACGATCCCGGCGATCGCGCTCGCATCAATTTGGCTCAAGGGACCGCTGTTGCTCGGCCTTGGCCCCACGCAGATTGTGTTGTTGGCGCTGACCGTGGTGATCAGCGTGCTGACCGTGGTGCCGGGCCGGGCCACCCGACTGCAGGGCGAGGTGCATCTGGTGTTGCTCGCCGCTTATGTTTTCCTGGCGATCGTCCCGTGACTACGTCTGCTCGCGACCCCGAAGTGTCGCCAGCGCCTTGTCGGCGTGGGAATTGAAGTTGAACTCGCTGGAGATCACGTCGAGGACCGTGCGATCCGTGTCGATGACGAAGGTGGTGCGTTTGACCGGCATCACCTTTCCGAGGAGGCCGCGCTTGACACCGAATTGTGTGGCGACCTTGCCCTCGGTGTCCGACAGCAGCGGGTAGTCGAACTTCTGCATGTCGGCGAACTTGGCCTGCTTTTGGACGTCATCGGCGCTGATGCCGACGCGGCTGGCCCCGACGGTGGCGAATTCGGCAGCGAGGTCGCGGAAGTGACAGGCCTCCCTGGTGCAGCCGGGCGTCATTGCCGCGGGGTAAAAGAAAAGAACCACGGGGCCGTCGGCAAGCAGGGCGCTTAGCTTGCGGGGCGTTCCCGTCTGGTCGGGCAGTTCGAAGTCGGCCACGGTGTCACCGGTTTTCATGGCCGTCAGGCTACGCCGGATTGCCCGACTCCTCGAACCCCGCTTACTGGTGGCACGGAGCTCAGCAGCGCATCTGGGAGGATGGTTCGGTGCACGCCCACCTCGCCGCCACCACCTCCCGGGAGGAGTTCCGCCGGCTGGCGGCGGAACACCGTGTGGTTCCGGTGACCCGCAAGGTCTTGGCCGACAGCGAGACGCCGCTGTCGACCTACCGCAAGCTCGCCGCCAACCGGCCGGGCACGTTTCTGCTGGAGTCGGCCGAGAACGGCCGATCCTGGTCGCGGTGGTCGTTTGTCGGCGCGGGCGCTCCATCTGCGCTGACCGTCCGCGACGGCGAGGCGGTGTGGCTGGGCACCGTCCCTCAAGACGCGCCCACGGGAGGCGACCCCCTGCGGGCGCTGCGCGCCACCCTCGATCTGTTGGCTACCACCGCGATGCCAGGGCTTCCGCCGCTGTCCGGCGGCATGGTGGGGTTTTTCGCCTATGACCTGGTGCGGCGTCTGGAACGCCTGCCCCAACTGGCGGTCGACGACCTCCACCTGCCGGACATGCTGCTGCTGCTGGCAACCGATCTGGCGGCGGTCGACCACCACGAGGGCACCATCACGCTGATCGCCAACGCTGTGAACTGGAACGGCACCGACGAGCGGGTCGATGAGGCCTACGATGACGCGATCGCCCGGCTGGACGTGATGACCACGGCGCTGGGCCAGCCGCTGCCGTCGACGGTCGCCACGTTCAGCCGGCCCGAGCCCCGGCATCGCGCGCAGCGCACCGTCGAGGAATACGGCAAGATCGTCGACTATCTCGTCGAGCAGATCGCGGCCGGCGAGGCCTTTCAGGTGGTGCCCTCGCAGCGCTTCGAGATGGACACCGATGTCGATCCCATCGATGTGTACCGGATGCTGCGGGCGACCAATCCAAGCCCCTACATGTATCTGTTGCACGTGCCGAATAGCGCTGGCGCTACTGACTTTTCGATCGTCGGATCCAGTCCGGAGGCGTTGGTCACCGTCGTCGACGGCTGGGCGACGACGCACCCCATCGCAGGCACCCGGTGGCGCGGGCAAACCGACGAAGAGGACCAGCTGCTGGAAAAGGAACTGCTGGCCGACGAGAAGGAACGTGCCGAGCACCTCATGCTGGTCGACCTGGGCCGCAACGACCTCGGCCGGGTCTGCACGCCGGGCACCGTTCGCGTCGACGATTACAGCCACATCGAACGCTATAGCCACGTGATGCACCTGGTGTCGACGGTGACCGGGATGCTCGGCAACGGCCGGACCGCGCTGGATGCGGTGACGGCCTGCTTTCCGGCCGGCACGCTGTCGGGCGCACCCAAGGTGCGGGCCATGGAGCTGATCGAAGAGGTGGAGAAGACGCGCCGCGGACTCTACGGCGGCGTGGTCGGTTACCTCGACTTCGCCGGCAACGCCGACTTCGCGATCGCGATCCGCACGGCGTTCATGCGCGACGGCACCGCCTATGTCCAGGCCGGTGGTGGGGTCGTGGCCGACTCCAACGGCCCCTACGAATTCACCGAGGCCACCAACAAGGCGCGAGCGGTGCTGAATGCGATCGCCGCGGCCGAGACGCTGACCGCTCCCGATCCCGGCCGTAATGGCTGATTCCCGTCCCGGCCGGGTCCCGATCGTCATAGCCCAGCTGTTGCTGGTGGTTGCCGCCGGGGCTCTGTGGATGGCATCGCGGCTGCCCTGGGTCGTTATCCGCTCGTTCGACGGGTTGGGGCCGCCGAAGGAGGTCACCCTGTCCGGGGCGTCCTGGTCGACGGCGCTTGTGCCGTTGGCGCTGCTCATGCTGGCAGCGGCCGTCGCGGCGCTCGCGGTGCGCGGCTGGCCGCTGCGGCTGCTGGCGGGGCTGCTGGCGGCGGCCAGCCTTGCGATCGGCTATTTGGGGATCAGTCTGTGGGTGATTCCCGACGTGGCGTTGCGCGGTGCCGAGCTGGCGCATATCTCGGTGATATCGCTGGTAGGAAGCGAGCGCCACCATTGGGGGGCGGGCATCGCGGTGGGCGCTGCCCTGTGCACCCTGATCGCATCCGTGCTGCTGATGCGGTCGACTTCGGATCCCGGGTCGGCGCGCGAGAGCGCAACGAAATACGCGGCGCCCGCGGCGCGTCGGTCAAATGCGCTACGCGAAAACGCGAACGGGGCGATGCTGGAGGGGCCGGAGACGCCGGAGATATCGGAGCGGATGATCTGGGACGCGCTTGACGAGGGCCGCGACCCGACCGATCGGCCGCATGAGTCCGACAGCGAGGGTCGGTGAACTGCCGTCAGCGTACGGTCGCTACCCTTCATTGACGTCGTCAAAATCGGCTGGGGACCGTGGGAAGGGAAACGACAGGCATGAGTTCGGCAACCGTGCTTGACTCCATCCTCGAGGGAGTCCGGGCCGACGTTGCCGCGCGTGAAGCCGTTGTCAGCCTCACCGAGATCAAAGCGGCCGCCGCGGCGGCGCCGGCACCGCTGGATGTGATGGCCGCCTTGCGCGAGCCCGGCATCGGTGTCATCGCCGAGGTCAAGCGCGCCAGTCCGTCGGCGGGTTCGCTAGCGCCCATTGCCGATCCGGCAAAGCTGGCCCGGGCTTACGAAGACGGTGGTGCGCGGATCATCAGCGTTTTGACCGAGGAGCGACGCTTTCAGGGCTCGCTCGACGACCTTGACGCGGTGCGGGCCGCGGTGTCGGTTCCGGTGTTGCGCAAAGACTTTGTGGTGCAGCCATATCAGATTCACGAGGCGCGCGCGCACGGCGCCGACATGTTGCTCCTCATCGTTGCCGCGTTGGACCAGTCGGCGTTGGTATCGATGTTGGACCGCACCGAATCACTAGGGATGACAGCCCTTGTCGAGGTGCACACCGAGCAAGAGGCCGACCGGGCGCTGAAGGCGGGGGCCAACGTGATCGGTGTGAATGCCCGCGATCTCGCGACGCTGGAGGTGGACCGGGACTGCTTTGCGCGCATCGCTCCCGGGCTGCCCAGCAACGTGATCAGGATCGCCGAGTCCGGTGTGCGCGGCACCGGGGACCTGCTGGCGTATGCGGGCGCGGGTGCCGATGCCGTCTTGGTCGGTGAAGGTCTGGTCAAAAGTGGTGACCCACGCGCGGCCGTTGCCGATCTGGTCACCGCGGGCACCCATCCGTCCTGTCCCAAACCGGCTCGCTAGAACCCGATGAGCCGTCCCCGCGTTAAGCATTGGTGATGGTAGATCTGTCCCGCCCGGAGCTTCCGCTTTCGAGTGCTGCCATCGCCGAACCCACCCGCCACGACCCCGATCCGGGTGGTCATTTCGGCGGCCCGGGTGGTTTTGGTGGCCGTTACGTCGCCGAGGCGCTGATGGCGGTGATCGAAGAGGTCACCGCGGCTTACGAAAAGGAACGCGTCAATCCTGACTTTCTCGAGACCCTCGATGAGCTGCAGGCGAACTATGCGGGCCGGCCGTCACCGCTGTATGAGGCCACTCGCCTGTCCGAGCACGCCGGCTCGGCGCGCATCTTCCTCAAGCGAGAAGACCTGAACCACACCGGTTCTCACAAGATCAACAATGTGCTCGGTCAGGCGCTGCTGGCGAAGAGAATGGGCAAGACCCGTGTTATCGCCGAGACCGGCGCCGGTCAGCACGGCGTGGCCACCGCCACCGCCTGCGCGTTGCT